>Ga0164296_1000965_pt1 | contig 32285 bp, 30 predicted proteins | sample GEODES057metaG_FD_113533 | JGI IMG/M metagenome (GOLD analysis project Ga0164296, IMG submission 113533) | Dystrophic lake water microbial communities from Trout Bog Lake, Wisconsin, USA - GEODES057 metaG | ecosystem: Environmental > Aquatic > Freshwater > Lake | place: USA: Trout Bog Lake...
GCCTTCATAAGCCCGTGGACAACGCGAGAATGGGATTCAAGTGAAGCCAAATGAAGTGGCGTGACGCCATTTGCCGTGCGCGAATTCACGCGCGCCCCGCGCTTGATGAGTTCTTGAACGATAGTCAAGCGTCCAGCATTCGCAGCATGGTGAAGTGGTGTCCACCCACTCGCATCTCGTGCGTTCTTGTTCGCACCCTGATTCAAAAGTGCCTTGACCTGAATCAAGGTTCCGAATTGTGCCGCGTCATGAATGGGTGCCATGTATTCTTTACCGACATTAAAGTTTGTTCGCTTTTCAAGAAGATGGAGGGGGAGATGAATGACCGTATCTTGGACTTGGTGAAGGAGCGCATGGCAAAGGGACGCGCACAATACGGTCACGGTCTCCTTGAAAAGTCAGGGTACGATTGGGTCCAAGAGGCGCTCGAAGAGGCGCTCGATCTATCGATTTACGTTGCGGCTCGTCTTGTTGAGATTAAGAACACTCCTCCTCCTCCGAGTCATTGACCTCGTCCCCTTGGAATGGGCGGGAACCACGGACAAGAACGAGTACTTTTTCTTTTTAAAACGCAGTTTCGAAGAACCCGTTGGGACGGCACCGAGCTTCCTCATGATTCGTGTAGAAATAGGCATGTTTCTCTCGCGAACCTGACCCATGACGTTTATTCCCTCGTGATATAGAGGCACACCTGAGAGAATAGCCGCACGGACTCCATACTCTCGGAGACGCTTCCCGATCCCTTGGCGATACAGTTGAGGCGCCGTCTGACCTTTCCATGCCCAGACCTTTCCGTTCTGTGGTATGTATCGAACATATGTCGTAGGACCGTACCTGATTTCGGCACCATAGTTGTAGTTTGTAATCATCTTCAGGTTCTTGTTGTTTTTCGTGACGTTTCGAAGCTCCTTCACGAACCGTTGAAAGTTCATTGTCTTTACTGTACATCATCAAATTTATTTAAAGAACAACCTGCTTTAAGTGTGTATGAGTAGTAACGTGTGTTGTTGGTGGTGTTGTCACCCTTTTCCGGGGTCATCAATTCATTATCCGTACAAATACGATGCGTCCACGAAAAAATTCACGACAACCGGTCACTTTTGTTCATGGGAATGCGTCAAAGCATACGCCGTGGATCAAAATATACCGCGTTCTGGTGAGTTTCAAGCCTATATCGCTTTAATGAAGAAACACTCGAATAACAATGTGTCCTTTGCTACGGGAAAGGCACCAAAAAGGTACGCACTTCAGATGTTCGGAGGGTCCCTATCGATTGACGAGTTTCGTCGGGGATCTTCGAACGTGATCGTCACCATGCCAAACGAACATCACATCATGCCGATCGTAACGACTCAGAGACCATCTGCACCTCCACCCCAGGGACAGCCGAGTGAACAGCTTGCTCTGAAACGTCAAAAGCCCCTTGCTCGGACGAAAAACAGTCTAGAAGCATCACTCGGGATTATAAGAAAAGCGAGATGATGAACTATATTTCATCATGGTTTCGGTGCGTTCCAGAGTTTCCAGAACCCGATCATGTTCAAACACATCCTCGATGGGTGTTTCAACATGGGTCAGTTGTGTATGCATGCTCCTATACGTCGGCGATTCGTAAACTTGAACATGTTCAGACGGAGAGATATTGGGCGTCAGAGATTGATGATAATGTATGGGACGTACAGTTTGATACAGATGTTTTTGTTGAGAATGTACGCGGGTTTTCAGTTGATGAAGTTGTCGAGCAGGCGCGATACTATCTGGTGTGCGACGCCTACGATCCTAGCGTCGATTGCAAGTCATAGTGACAGCCGTGAATGTGTATGCCAGCAGGGTCAGCGCGTATACGGCAACCCACGGCGGAATATCAACAAACATCTTGATCCGGGGAAGGTACGGGTAAAACAGCTCCTCTGACGACGTCTCGTCATCGGAGTACTCAGGCTCATCGTCTACGATCGGTTCCTCGAGTTTATCAGCCATATCTTCCTTTGAAACATTTTAATTCTTTATATTAAATGAAGTCCCTGTTTATACTCATCGCCCTCTTGGTCCTCGTGTACCTCATCGTTGCTCAGGGGAAACACATCATCTTCCCTCGTTCGACCATCAACCCAGGCTGGGCAAACATGCGTTACGATGATCCGTGGTTCGGGAAACGTCACTTCACGGAACCCTAAAACAAAAAGAGGTTATGTCTTCACGGACAATTCACCAAACTTCTTTTCCGTTACAACAAAAAATATGGAAGAACCTCTGCGTCTCTACACCTGTGAAAAGCTCGCAGGGTTTTTGGAACTCGAAAAGACACACCCGCGTGTTTTAAACATAGAGATTTCGATACACAATGCGGTTCGGAATGCCATGAAAAATCCCGGCGAAGAAGCCTCGTGGGAAAACACGTATTTCCGCCAGGCGTACAAACACAAAGTCCTCAGTGTTCTCAACACCATGCGACGAAACCCCGATTTCATCGCAAAGATTAAAGACAAAACAGTCAAGGCGACCGAGGTTGGGACGATGAGTCCCGAATACATGTGGCCGGACGGTCCATGCGCCAAGGCGATCATTAAGCGCCGGGAAGAAGAAGTTCAGAAGGAGATTTCTCGCTTGAATTTCGAACAGGGATACGAGGGTCTTTTGGTATGCCCCAAGTGCAAATCGAAAAAGACGAGCTATTATCAGATGCAGACCCGTAGCGCCGATGAGGTATGTTTCAATTGTGTGTTTCATGCATTTTGTCCTTCGAATACTAACTCTTTTACAGCCCGCGACCAATTTTTGCAGTTGCGTATGTGGTCACCGCTGGAGGTTTTGCTGACATGATTCTACTGTATGTGGGCACCGCTGCTGATGTATTTGCGTCGTGAATGCCAAGACCATTCCGATGAATGAGAGGACGCCAATCTTATGAACTATACGTTCCAGGACCCCCTCCGGGTCACGGAGCGACAATGTAATGTGAGGCATTTCTTTTGTTTTTCTACGTCGTCTCCTTTTATTTTCCTCTTTACAGAGTATGGACCGCGTGTTGGACCGTCTTGACCAGGTACGTGAAGAGCTTGAGTGCGCACCTTGTCAATACATACCAGTCGTCTTGCCCGAGATTGAACGTATCGAACGCAAAAAGAAAAAGATCCTAAAAAAGAGCCGCGCCAAACGTGAAGTATGAGTAAGTGCGACATGCTTCTTGATGCACTCACGCGTTTTTTCGATGTGCCCGAGCATCGAGAGAAGCTCCATGATATTTTGGAGCACAAAAAAGGCATTTCGCTGCGTAATCTCGAGTGGTTTGTCACCAACTACTCGAAAAATCAGCATGTGACGTACATGACGACAGAGGGTCGGCCGTTTACGGTCCATGTTGCCTATAAATCGAGCCTGGATGGGTACTCGAAAAAGCTGTTTGATCCGTTTTGTCGGACCGAACGTATACAGTTTCAGGGACTCACAACGACGGTCGGACAGCTGAATTTCATACGATGGTGTATCGTAAACAAGGTGGTCGAATACATGGTCCGTCAAGGTGTCCTAAAGAAGACATCTGCCCTAATTCAAAATGTATGTGTGCGTTGTGACCCGTAATCGTTCGATTGCGGCGACGACGCTTCATTCGCTTATGAACTTGAACATGTACGCATTCTCGAAGAACATTCACATCGAGATTCAATTTGTTCATGACTTGTCCGGGCTTCCGAAACTTTTGAAATCGGGCGAACGTATCGTGTGGTTTGACTATGGCACGAACATTGACCAGGACCATATTCCCCATCTGTGTGCCCCATTTGAGCCGAACATTCGGTGCGTCGTGTGTCCGGCGGTCAAGGAGGGTGTCGACTGGGATTTGTTTGCCAAAAAGACACTTGCCAAGTCGACGGAGGCTGATCATCAGCGCGGTCTCCACTTTGACACGGAGGTTGGGAAAAAGATTGCCGACGGACTCTACGAAGTCAAAAAGACGTCTGCGCGCGTGTGGGCCATGGACTCGAAGCTCATCGACAAGAAGCTGCGAGGCGGGAAGGTTCCCATCAGGCTCGACACGAGTTCATACGAAAATATGTTTATTCATCTCCAGGGTCTCGAGGTGCGCATGGCGGCACTCACGAAATCGCAAGTCATTTGTCATTATCAGTATCGGTGTGAAGGAAACATCTTAGAGACGTCTGGCGTGACACTATCACCGTAAAGTGAACATGTCTCGAAACTCTGTTCGAGATTTCTTATATACAGCTTGGAACATCTCGGATCGTCCGTCGTCCGAGTACTGGTTTCCAGGTCCTCAGCCTATTTCAATCGAGCGACACCACTTCTCGCTGTTGAAAAAGTCTGAATATCTCGTTGCCGAAAAGACGGATGGCGTTCGTCATCTCTTTGTGAGTACGCACGAAAAACACGTCGTGCTCGTGAATCGAGCGTTTGCCGTGACGCCCGTAAAATACACGTTGCCGAAAGACACGGTGCTCGACGGCGAACTCGTCACAAGAAACGATGGTCGCCAGGTGTTTTTGATTCATGACGCCGTGATGATTCGCGGCGAGTCTCTGATTCACGCCCCGCTGACGCAGCGTCTGGACAAGGCAAAGGCGCTCGTGCGTACAATCATGACAAAATCACCCTTCTTGACCGCTGTGAAACCCATGGTTCCACTTCAACAAATTGCGACACTCGAGGAGGGTCCGTACGTCACTGATGGACTCGTGTTTACTCCGATTCATGAACAGATCCGGACGGGGACACACGAAACCATGTTCAAGTGGAAACCGCGCGAACACATTACGATAGATTTTCAGCTCGAGAATGGGTGTGATTTGTGTATTCAGGAACGCGGCCGACTCGTCAAGGAGGCAATCTTACCAGAGCCGTGTCCGATGATGAATGGCACCATCATCGAGTGTTCATACGGAAACGTCGGATGGACCATCGTCAAGGTTCGGACAGACAAAACGTATCCGAACAACCGTCGAACATTTTTACGGACCATTGTCAACTTGCGTGAAGACATTCAGAAACACGAGTTTAAGACACTGTATGCTCCATGAATCATGGCGAACGTATCAAAGCTCGATCTCGCTCGGCAGGTTATTGATCTCGCGTTTTCGATGGATATATGGATTTTTGGCGGGTACGTTCGTGACGTGAGCATACGGAAACAGATTGTGTTTGGTGATCTTGACATGTGCTGTTCAAAGTCTCGAACGCACGCGATGCACTTCATTCGAGTCTTGAGTACCCTGTATACCGTCACACGGTTCCAAAAGAAATGCGTGTATCGCCGACCGGTCTATCGCTGTCTCGTGGATGATTTGCTATGGATTGATCTGATGGTCTACGATGGGCAGTTTGACAAGTGGTGCTCAGAAGAGACGGTCGATTGTACGTGCAACCTCTTTTACATGAAGAGGAACGTACAGTATGGAATTCGGTACATTCCTGAAGAATACACACATGAAGCAAACCCGATGGCGACACTGGTGAACATGACACGTGAAGGTGTCTTTGAGCGCATCTGGGAGCCGTCGATTTTCGATCGGGCGTCGCGTGTCCACGACGTGTGTTGTCGGATGAAAAGCCTCGTGAAGCGTGACTGGACGATTCGCGGGGAGATTATAAGTCCAAACATGGATTTGCTCATTACAAATGAAATTTTTGAATCCCCGATTCGAGATGCATGTGAAGTTATTCGGGCGGTGTCTATCCGACAGATTACTCGGGTGTGTAAGCCACACGTTGACAGACGAATCATGGAGCGGATAGTCTATTTTCTAAAACTCCAGTGAACCGGATGTTTCCGACGTGGCCGAGCGTGGTGGTGACGTCCGCGTAAATCTTTCCACCCATCAGCTGCCACCGCCGACAAAAGGCGTAGTCCTCGGACAAGTACCGTCTCGTGTCAGGGTCAATCATACAGTCGAAGACGGCGCAGTACTCGTCGAGGTCCCTGTTCTGATGGTCGTTTTTGCAGTTGAGCTCGGGGTATTTTTCAATCATCTTCTCAAACACGTGACGTTTAATCATCAGAAAGCCGGTCGGACCATCAAGAACCTCGACAAACCCGTTTTGAATCTGACTCTGCGCATATCTGAAATTCATGACCAAGGACGCGGAGAGTTTTGCCAGGTCACGTTGATCACCCTGAAGAACAGCCTGTTCAGCCTGGTTCCACATGATGACCTTTTTAGGGTACACGGCACACGAAATGTCGTGGGTCGATGCCAAGAGACGAAGCACAGACTCGGGATTGAAATGAACATCCGCATCGATAAACATGAAATGGTCCGCTTGTGTCTTTTGCATGAATCGAGCGACGGCGAGGTTCCGGGCCCGATGAACAAGAGACTCGTTTTCGGTCGTGTCGAGCATGAGATGAACGCCGTGTGTAAAGCACAAACGTTGGAGTTTCAGCACAGATTCGACATAGTCTTGGAGACACACGCCTCCGTAACACGGCGTACTTAAAAACAGGGCCACCATACCCTCTTTATGAAGACGAAGCTTTAAGACATGCAAATTTGAGTATGGTCCGTTCACCGACGGTGACTGGTGTGACGGCGTGTTCGACTCCGCCGGCACGTACCACAATCAACGAGTTTGGCTCGGTGCGTACCGAATGAACTCGTCCAAACAGGTCTTTATACTGCGTCTGACTGTCTGATGTGTTTGTGAGCGTGTAGACGCACTCGTATTGACACCCGACCAAACACGTGTCTCTGTGCCATGCCATGCCTCGAGATCCCACCGGGTATTTCCTGTACTCGATGGGAATGTGCTCGGCACCGTGAATGAGCGGCGTCTCAAAGATGAATGACATGTATCGCATAAACTCAGGACTCGTGAGTATCCTGTACGTTTTTGATTCCGGTGTGATGTACGTTCGAAGACGCCCCGGCGCCATGTGATTGTTTTCGTCGCTGAATGGCTGATTTGAGAGTTCTGTGCAAAGGTGTCTGTAATCGCTTGTCGCAAACACGTTCGGGATGTACAGAAACATCCTCCTCCTTGTCTATGTCATCCATAATATCGGACCACCGAATACTCATTTCTTCTTAAGTATCTTCAACACCTTTTTAGGAGCCTTTGTCGTCGTCTTTGTGTTGTACTTTCCGAAAATCTTATCAATCTTGGCCTGTTCCTTCTCTGAATCACGTCGGTGTCGAGCATATGCGTCTCGTATCCGTTTCAAGTGTTCCTCTGAGCGCCCTTCGAGGCGAAGGGCGTCAATGAACGGTTTGAGAGGTGGTCTGTGTGGGTGATACTTTGCCATGACGGCAAGAAGGTGAGGACGCTGAGGAGGAGGCGGTGGGGTGATGACAGGTGGGTCAATAGCTCGATCTTCGCTGGGAGTCCATATGGGTGGTGGTGGGGGACGAGGGGGACACGGAGGGCATGTTGAATTGAGGTTGATTATCATTACACTATCTATCACTCGTCTTTTTTAATCGTCATCCTCCTCCAGGAAGGGCTCATCCACCACGACACGAGACAGCCGATCACGCAATGTGCGCTTCGGGCTCCGAACACGCTCAAACTCCTCACCCTCTTCGTCAATCGACCCGAGCGGATTGCCGTGTGTCTGACACAGCTCACAGTCCTCATGGGTGTGCTCATCGAGCTCGTGAGTGTGCAGCGGCGGCGTCTCGCGGGACTTTTTCTTCGACGCCTTTGACTTTTTCTTCTCCTTCGCCGCCGCCACAGGAGGCACGGACGGCCCCGCCGTGTCCGCCTTTTTTGTGTGCAGCCGACACATTGTCGTTCCGACCAGAGGCTTGAGTGCACACGGCTTGCCCTTGGCCGTCGTACACGAACACGACGAAGTCGAGTCCGTCACGGTCACTTTCGCTGCGCGCTTCGCAGCCGGTGTCGCCGCCGCCTTCCCCATCAGATTGACCAGGTACTTGCTCTCGAGCTCACTCGCATCGAGCCCTTCGCCGGTCGCAATCTGCTGAACCAGCGTACGCATCGCATCCTCGAACTGAGTCTTCAGGGACGCGAAGATTGCATCGGAGATGAAAGAGGTCGCCATGTTTTTTTTCAGATGTTCTTTCCGTGCCAAGGGGGTATACCCGAAAAGACAAAACATACTTTTTCCACCCTCAGATGACCATAAAAATATGTCACGCTTCAACAAGCATGAGCAGTGATCCGATCCTCACGCCGCACCTTGCCCGCTTCACGACGTTTCCGATCCGGTATCCGGCGCTATGGGAACTGTACAAGAAAGCCGTGGGAAGTTTCTGGACGACCGAGGAGATTGATTTGGCGTCGGACGTGAAAGATTGGGAGCGTCTCACTGCAGATGAACAGTGGTTCATAAAGTCTGTTTTGGCGTTTTTTGCAGCGAGTGACGGTATTGTGATGGAAAACATTGACACGAATTTCGGACGGGATGTTCAGATTGCAGAGGCTCGTGCGTTCTACGCCTACCAGACATTCAATGAGTCGATCCACAGCGAAACGTATTCGCTGATGATTGATAAGCTCGTGAAAGACCCGGAGGAAAAGAACAATCTTTTCAAGGCGATCGAGACGGTTCCGGCCGTACGGCGGAAAGCCGAGTGGGCCATCAAATGGATGCACAAAGACGCGTCATTCGCACAGAGACTGGTTGCTTTTGCGTGCGTCGAAGGCATCTTTTTCAGCGGATCTTTTTGTGCCATCTTTTGGCTCAAGAAACGCGGACTCATGCCGGGCCTTTCCTTTTCGAATGAGCTCATTTCACGCGATGAAGGACTTCACCAAGAATTTGCCGTGACTCTGTATTCTCACCTCCTCGAGAAGCTGGATGACGCGACGATCATTCAGATTGTCACCGAGGCTCTGGAGATTGAACACGAGTTTATATGTGATGCCATCCCGGTGAGACTTGTCGGCATGGATTCGGCGTCCATGTACGAATACATCCAGTTTGTGGCCCAGCGGCTCTTGATTCAGCTCGGGTGTACCACGCACTCGATGCAAGCAACGAACCCTTTTGATTGGATGGAGACCATTTCGCTCGAGGGAAAGACAAACTTTTTCGAAAAGCGGGTCGGTGACTATTCGAAAATGATGGTTGGTCAAAACGATACGATCCGTTTCGATGAAGAGTTTTAGAAGGTGTAGACGCACGGTTGTGTATGTGGGCCCTCGTCCCCCATTACGGCGCGCACTTTGAAGACACGCTCCTGTTTGTCGACGAACACGCCGCGATGACGTATTGGCGCGGCTTGCCCGCAAATGAGTGCGTCTCCGTGATTCAGCTCTATGAAGACCCAGACATCGGGGCCTGGATCTTTCCGTCTCAAAAAAGGGTTTAAAGTCACGGGTCCCTTCATATGTAGAAAAGAGAAAGATGGCCTCCACCGTGATGATCCGTCCGATCGACCAATTTGATGCCAACTCTGTTGCATTCTCGAACATTAACAAGAATGAGAAGGGTGGAAAGGCGGTGTATCTCAACTTGCCTGGCAAGCAGAAGCTTCTGTTTCAGTTGCCTGTCATGCGCGCACCGTTTGGCCTGAGCAACTATGTAGACAAGACGTCTGGGAAGTCCTCGTACTCTCTCAGTCTGGACCTGGCGAACCACCCGGAGATTGCTGCCCAGTTTCGCGCGTTTGATGATAAGGTGGTTGACTTTGCAGTTGCAAACTCCGATGCTCTGCTCGGGAAGCGTTACACGCGCGAGGTGATTCGCGAGGCGCTGTACAAGTCGCCACTTCGCAAGGACAAGGAGGGGAAGTATGCAGACACGCTGTACCTGAAGGTGATGACGACCCGTGACGAAAAGTCCTTTGCGGTTGAGGCGTACGAGTCCAACAAGAAGCCGACCGACCTGTCGAGCCTGGACAAGGGGCGGAACGTGGTGACCATCATCGAGGTGTCTCAGATTTGGGTCGTTGACAACAAGTTTGGTGTCAGCGTACGTCTCATGCAGATTATGTTTGCACCCAAGACGGAGCTGCGTGGATTTAGCTTTGTAGGTGTTGAGGACATTGCCCCTTCCAACACAATCGAGGACGAGGAGGGCGAAGACGAGGAGATGGTTGCAGATGAGGACGTGTGATGAATGAAAAAAAATGTGTAATAATAGTACTGTTATGAAACGATCAAACATATTGATTAGTAAGGAACTCGATTGTTCAAAGAATGGTCTGTACAAAAACACGACTTTGAACGGCCGAACAGGGTACGCACTCACAAAGGTGAACAATAACCGTCGTCTCGGAACGGTCTATAACGTCACGCGCGGCGTGAAAAAAATCAGTAAGGGCATTGCGCGTCTGGGCGGCGGAACCCAGGGTGCCGTGTACTTGGCGTGTACGTCACCGCGGTGCGATCACAATATCGTCATAAAGGTGAGCCCGCGTGATAAGACGACTCGACGCCAATCGGCCGAGGTTGAGTATGAGATTCAAAAGACATTGTATAAGATTGTTCAGCATCACATCCCGGTTCCGTACAAACTGATTGAGTGTAAAGGGTTTGTCCCCGCGTCGGATTTCAACGATCGAAACACGTCGATGTTTGATTACCAACAACAGTTTGTCATGTATGCCGAGTACGCACATGGCGGAACACTCAAGGAATGGATTCGTAAACTCGAAAACCGTCTGACGGACCGAGACTTGGCTCGTATGATTTTCCAAGTCCTTTCAACTTTGCGTCGTATTTATTTACGGTATCCGGAGTTTCGGCACAACGATCTTCACCTCGGCAATGTGCTCGTCGATGACACGGGTGATTTCCCCCGTCTCATGATTACGGACTTTGGTCTGTCGCGACTGAAAGCCCGTGGGTCAAACCCTATAGTCAATGCCGGGAACTTTGAACGTGTTGGTATTTCGAGCCATACATCGATCAAGTATGACATGCACTACTTTCTGAATTCGTTCGCATACGAAATTCGCCATATGAAGTTCCCTAAAACAAAAGAGTTTATATCGCGTATGATTCCCAAGGAATACCTGGGAGAACGAACAGCGTACGTGAAAGAGTACCGTCTTCGCGATAGGGCCCCAGACTCTTCACTCCCGACCCTGAATCAGCTCCTCGGCGATTCGTATTTCAACAACCAGAAACCGTCTGCGCCGATGGAAACGTCTTCGCCTCGTGTTCGGATTCGTGGAGGCGACACGGACGCAGCAACCTTGGCGCGTTCGGCACTCGCGAGCATGCCTGGAGTTTCCGTGACGACGACCACACGGAAACCAACCGCGAGTGAGTTTCTTCGTATGAGTCCTCGAACACGCGAAAAGTACAAGACGAAAACAAAGTCTGAAGCGCTCGGCGAGAGCCGTTCGAAGGTCATGGCGAACACCGTCACCGGGAAGCGAAACGCCGTGCGTCCTACCGTGCGTCGCGTCGCAGGTTCACGCGAATACATCGCCTTTCCGAAAAAGTCGTCTCCGATGTTCAAAACACCTTCTCCGCATTCGCTTCTGCGAACACGCCGTGTGCTTGGAACCCCACGGTCGCTTCCACTCCGCGTAAAAAAGACAAGGAAGGGACCAAAATCGGCACCGATGCGGTACGCCGAATTTAAAAAGAAGAAGCTTCCTCGGCCGACGACATCGCCGAGGGTCATGCCACCTCTCACCGAACGCGAATTCCGAGCTGCTCGGGATGCTATGAGGAAACGCACACCAGCCGCCAAGCGTCGTGGCTCCACCGCACCGGCGCCCGCCCCCAAACCACCGGCACCCGCAGCTCCGGCATCCCTGTCGAACGTGCGAATCAAAAAGATTCTCAACACGTACGAGAACAAACCAAACTTTACACAGACCCAGTTGGTCAATCACTTGAAACGGCTCGGTCTCCCTGCAAATCGCGCATCGTCCGCGGTCGGTGCATGGAAGAGCGCGTGGAACACAAGCCGTCGGAACGTGAAGGTTGCGGTCCAGAAGATAAAGAACGGTAAAAATATTACAAAGATTGGGTTCCCCAACACTGTTCGCCGAGTCGCTCAACGGCGGGTGAATGCTCAGCTCACAAATGCACCCAACGGTCGGGTCCGTTCCCGTGGTCGTTTGCTCGAGACTCGCAAAAAGAAGGAGCTCGTCAACATGGCTCATCTATATAACGTTCCCATCACATCAAAGATGACAATAAAGCAAATCGTCCATGCGCTCTTTGGATAAATAATAAAAACCCAAATAAGTAATATAATGGACGAGTGGGTGATGCGCATCGGTCTTGCCGTCATTCTCGGCGTGCTCTGCTACTTTGTCTGGTCCTGGTGGATGTCCACTCAGACCAAGGTTGAAAAGATGGATGTCACTGCAGGTGTCACTGCCCCCATGGCTGCTCCACCGCCCATGGACCCAGTTCCGACCGGTCCAGGAATCACCGTGTATGGAACAGACTCGTGTCCGTGGTGTGCAAAGCAGAAGGAATACTTTGCGGAAAAGAATATCGTGTACACCTACATCGATTGTAGCCAAAGCGGTGGGTGTCCGAACTTTGTCAACGGGTATCCGACAATTGTCAAGGATGGTCAGGTGTCTCACGGCTTCCGCGAGATGTAAAGTATGACGTGATGGATCGAGAGGTCAAGTACTCAACGCTCTTGAAAATGGTTTCAAATGCTCGTTGGCCAACCAACGGCTCCAAAAGGTCACATACGGGCTTTTGGAGTTGGTGTTCAAAATAATAGAGAAAGTCGATCGGAACTTTGTTTTCAATCGCATAGGCTGGATCCTCCGCTTTGTGACAGAGGTTCACACCAGTTCCGTGCGTGATCAGAAAGGGAACGCGATCACCGTTTTGTGGTTCGGACCCAGGCGCTCGAGCTCGAATCTTATTTCGAACTTCAACGTGTGGTTGTTTCGTCTTGTATTCCGCCCCGAGCTGTTTTGACATGACGAGCTCACGAATGTCAGCCTTTCCCAAGAGAAGGGATTTTGCAGAGTCTCGTGCATACTCTATCGCCGGTCTCGGATCATTCGAATCGAGAACGAGCGACAACAGGTTTTTCAGGATGTTTCGAACATATGGACACGTGTCACGCCGAACCACCTGAAGACCCTTGATGTCAATCTTTTTGAATTGTATGACCGTTGAACCGTCAGGGAGTCTTTTCCCTTCGTACATCTTTGCCGCATACCGCTTCTTCGAATACAAGAAATACGGACAGTACACCTTTTCAAGCTCGAGATCATTTGGTGCCTTGAAGAGCTTGGTGCACTGCTCAGCAGCCTGTTCACCAAGTTTCCACGAATAGTCAATAGCCTCCTGGCCTTTCCGTCCCTGAACATCAAACTCGACCATCACGCTATCAGTGTCACCATACCTGACTTTCGCGCCCGGGAAGTTTGCCTCGACATAGTTTTTGGTCTCCTCAATCATTTGGCGACCACGCATGGTGACGGACGACGCAATCGCCAAGAGTGGCAACATCCCCTTTGATGCACCCGTGAACCCATACACGGAATTCATGGACATTTTGTAGGCGAGCTGTTTGCCGTTGTACACCGCCTCCATGTGTGTTCCTTCCGCCTTTGCCATATCCTTCTTGGCCTTTTTGCGAAAGGTTGCCAGCTCATTCAAAATCACGGGCAAAAGAGACGGGGCATTCTGAGCAAACGTGTGCGGCCCGAACGTTTCGTACGTCACACCCGGAAGATCGAGAAACTGTGGCGTCTTGGGGTCGACCCATGTTGAATAGCACAGGTTATGTGCGCGCATGATGGATGGATATAGAGATGCAAAGTCGAGCGCGGTGATTGGCATGTAATACGCACCAGTCTGTGCATCGAGAACGGTCGCGCCTTGGTACTCCGTCTCTGCAGCACCCTTTTCAACACGGATCGTCGGGACCATAAATCCGAGTTCACGCGCTTTGCGACACACTTGCGAAAACACCTTGATTTGTTGACCACGCTCAGAAAGGTACGACAATGGGACCCATGTTGCTTTGGCCATCTCAATCAGATTTTCAATCAAACACGTCTTTTGAGATATTTGGTGAGGAAGCTCCGTATCCTTCAAACAGTAGAGCGCAACTTCACCGAGCTTTTTCGAATCACCTTCCCGAAACCGTGAAAACATCTCTCGAACGGGCATGTCAATCTTCTTGTCATTCAGAAAATGCGTAGACACTGCATTCAGTGAGTATGACTCGAGCTTGTGTTCGCGCTTAATGTCCTGAAACATGTCAAACACGTACCGGCCGAGCATAGGCACCATTTTCAGGGTGTTTGACCCGAGAGCACTCGATGCAAGCACCTTTGTTTTGAGTTCAATCGGCGTTTCACGCATCCGCCCCCACACGTAGGCCGTGTCAGAACATCCACACAGAACAGTTCGAGTGTACAGATACTCGAGATCAAACCCAAAGATGTTCCAGCCCGTCACAATGTCTGGATCAATCTCATCGCGCATGTATTCGGCAAACCGTTCGAGCATGTCTCGTTCACACGTAAACGACTCCGAGTCTGGGCAGTCGGTCGTTTTGACGCACAACACTTTCCGCTCGACCGCGTCTCGTCCATATGTCCGTGTTGTGATGGCAACCTGGAAACACGTGTCTGTTTGTTTCATCGCATTCGGAAACGATCCGTCTTCCGAGTAACACTCAATGTCGAGCGAGGCTATTTTCAGGGGAGCAATGTCATCTCGTTCAACCGATTTCAGGCTCCTCCAATCACCGACTCGAATGTCTATAGAACACTCTGATGTTGACACGGCCGTCCCGTGTGTTTCGAGCCACCCAGTCGATTGAACGCCGGTCCGATGCATCAGACGCAACACGGGACTCAGATTTGCTTCGTACACTGCATACTTTTGGTTCCGACACATCCACTCGGCGCGTCTCATGTCACTTTCGTTTCGGAACGTGAGTTTTGCAAAATCATACTCGTTCGAATTTTGAAACCCCCAGAGATCCTTTCGTTTGATGATGACTGGACGATTGATCATGGTTGAAATCACCGGAGGCGCCTTGCCGAGTGGCAACTTGACGAAAAAATACGGTTCAAAGGGTGTCTCGACATGAACAGACTGGCCATCTTCTGTCCGCCCAAAAATGTCTATCGTGTATGACTCGTCATCTTCTCGTGATGACCAGGCAACTGCCTGGAACACAACCATACTCTATCACGCGCGTGGTTTTTTTAACGGATAGAAATCCGAATCGCGACATAGAGCAAAATGATCAAGATGATGATATGGATCACGACCCATATGACGATATAAGGAGTGAGTGCGTTGTTTTCTAAAACCATATTTAAAAGTTGCTTCGTAAGAGACTCATCCGTCTCACCATCCTCTGAACTCGACATGGAATCTTTTATATATGAAAGATGTAAAAAAACACACACAAAACCCGCACACTCGACGCTTTTTACACCAGGAACAGTGACGTGCGTCTATGGAAAGCCGGGGATTGGTAAAACATTCTTTGTACACTCGGAACTTCCAGATCATATATCACTCGATCACACAATCCTGAAAAGCAAACAGGGGACGCTTGATTTTTTCGAACGTCTTCAATACACGGATACACCGGTCATCATAGACAATTGGGAATCTCTCACTGATCTCATTGGACTTCGTGAAATTACGGGGCCAATCTCAAAAGGCCCTCTCGTGATTATTTCACATGTGCCCGTCAAAATATCGAATGATGTGGTGCTTTACAAAATGCCTGTTCTTCCGTCGGAAAAGATTGCTCAGCTCGGCAAGCACCACCCGGATGCGTACATTCTTGCTTGTGAATGTCAGGGCGACATTCGTTTTTTCCTACAAAGTCTGTTGCATCGTTCGGATGCACGTGACGTCTTCAAAACACCGCTCGAGATTGTTCAGGATCTGTTCACGTGTCCGAATCCTTTGAAGTTTTTGTCGGAAACGCTCCACGAGTACGGGTACGTTGCATCGACCGTTCAAGAAAACTACGTCCACGCAAAGAACATCACGATTGAGACGTGTGCAGACCTCTCAGAATCTCAGAGTCTTGCCGATGTGTACGACGACATGATGTATCGAAACGGGTCATGGGACTGTATCATGCCCTATTTTTTGACGGCCGGGTGTATTTATCCGGCACGCCTCATCAACAGGACGCTCTCTCCGAAAACCATACGCCCGGGAACCACGTGGACAAAGTTCCAGAACATGTGTATGCGTCGTAAGAAGATCCGAGAGACGCGTCTCGACGTTGAAGCCCTCCGCGTGATACGAACATACGTCGAACATGCACAGTTTGATATTTTAAGGGAATACAAGTTGACCGACTCGATGATTGATGTGTTGAATCACGTCGCGCTCGGACACAAGCTAAAGCCAAAACTTGTTGAATACGCAAAGAAACATGTCCGAGCCTCAAACACAACCGCAGTCCCAAGCCCCTGAATTCATTCGCGTCGAGGGAAACAGCGTGTTTTTCTATTGCTCGGTCGAAGAGGAGACGGTCCTCGAACTCATTACCGTCATGAAAAGAGTTGAACACGAACTCTTTTCGGGACTGCTGAAGCTCGGGCTCTGGGATACGGTCCCGACCATTCATCTTCACGTGAAGAGCGATGGTGGAGATTTGTATTCGGGCCTTGCCGCCTTTGATTTTTTAAAGTCTATGCGTGCCTCGGTCCACACGCACGCCGAAGGGTGTGTCGCATCCGCGGCGACGCTCATTTTTCTCGGGGGGAAAACACGGAACGTGTGTCCGAATGCCTACATTCTGATTCACCAAATCAGTAACGAACTCTGGGGAAAGTTTGAGGAACTGAAGGATAGCATGAAGCAATGTGAACGTCTCATGAAACACCTCAAACGCGTCTATCTCCGTGAAACCAAGATTCCAGAGGAGAAACTTGATGCTCTCCTTCGCCGGGACATGTATCTCACTTACAAAAAGTGTCGTCGGTACGAAATTTGCTAGACGTCCTTGACTTCCTCAACACTCGACGCAACCGTCGTCGTTGGGATGATCGGAGACGGACGAACCATGTGTGCGCGCTCGGTCGCCTGTTTGTCCTTGAATCGCCTGTACAGAAAAAAGGCTGCAAGAGCAATTGCGAGGAGTGCTACGATGTTAAAAACACTGAACGGCGTCGGGCCATTCTCATCCATGATGTCCTGTATACGAGCCTGGCGAGCATAATCGATAACCTGGGGAGGGTGCTCCATTATACTAAAAACCCAGGTTTTGTCTCTACGCATAGAAACGCAGACACAAAACGACAAAAAAAATGGTGGATGTTCTCAGTTTGCTCGATCAGGCTTTTCCGCGATACGATTGCGGGACATCGTGTCGTACGAATGATTCAGACTGTCGGTTTTGTCCGTTGACGAATGATATGGTTTCGGTTGATGGTCGGATGTACAAGATGGGGTCCCGCATTTTCAACGAAGACGGTATTCCGGTCTGCGTGTCGTGCGGTCGGACCGACTGGGAGTTTGTCTCGGACGAACCGGAATGGAACGGAAACGCGGATGGCGAAGGACCGGACATGTGTCGTGTCGGTGCGCCCGTCAATCTCACGCTGTATTCGGCCGAGTGGGGGTCGGGCACGCGCATTTCGACCGCACGTGCATCCTACGATGTGAAACGCATGTCGCGTATCAATTTCCACACGTCTATGAACCACAGGGATCGATCACTTCATCACGCCTATGAAGATTTGGACGCTGCGGGAGCTCGGCTCGGTCTTCAGGCAAACATCATGCTCCAGGCGAAAATCATGTATCGCAAGTTTAACGAAGAAAAGCTGACGAGAGGCGCCGTACGTGTAGGTATCAAAGCGAACTGTATCGCGAGGGCGTGTAGTGATGCCAACGTGTCTCGAACGACCCAGGAGATTGCAGATGCATTCAAGATTCCTCCGCGGGATATTTCACGCACATCTGATATTTTCAAGGAGACGATTCCGGAGGTGAACAACACGGCCATCACAAAACCTTCCGATATCATTCCCCGGTTGTTTCATGATGTCACGTGTGTTCCATCCCCCGAACGGGGTCGGGTACAGCAAAAGATTATTCAGGCGTGTCGCGACCACGAAAAGTGTCCTCGGCTCATGGGGAAAACGCCAAAGGGCGTTGCTTCGGCCGTCATGTATGTCACCTTGGTCAACCTCGGCTATGACGTTGACAAGGATGAGATTCGAAGAGTATGCGACGTCTCTCTTCCGACGCTCAACAAGATTGAGAAGCTCATTGCTGCAACAGGTGGGGTTCGAACCCACGCGGTAAAAAATACCATAAGATCTTAAGTCTCACGCCTTAGACCAACTCGGCCACTGTTGCTTAAAATTTTTATTCGCGTGTAAAAGAAGAAGAATGAATCCAGGGTTTCAGTTTCACGCCGTGCCCATCGAACGAACGACGAGCTACAATGCAATGGTCGAAGTCGAACCATTGCCCATTTCATTGTATGTCATATGTGAGAATGGATCTGTTCAAGACGTGCGAGACCCGGGGCAACGCATCGAATGGAAGCTGTGTCAACTCAATGGGGAATACTTTTACTGGTCTCGCGGGCGACACAACAGGTGTGTCGTTCACCCATGTGGAACACAAACACCGCCCAAAGGAAAGACGGTGACGTTTTCGCCACACGTTGACATGGTCATTTGTTCAGACACCCCACCTCGATGAAAAAAAAATAGAGGTTGTGTCTCCACCCGCTCCATGAATAATGTGTCATTCTTTTAAAGCAACACCATGGCACCACCGAGTCTCTTCAAGAAGCTGAAGGCGGCGTCGAACCGCGTCATCACGCTCGATGACAAGGACATTAAAGCCGTGCCAAGGAGTCACCCGACATTTACGCTTCCGAAGAATGAGATTCCACCGGTGACGGATGCTGAGCGTGAGATGTGGCGTATTGCACGCGAGTCTGAGGTTGACATGCCTGTTACCGAACGCGTTCAGCGGATGAAGCGTGACGGACGTCTCTATCATCTTCAGGGGGGGTTGTGGCATCGCCGCGGAGACGCCTAAAAAAATGTTTCGTTTAATATACCACCTGCATGGTAGATTCCTTTTACGTCTTGAAGCTTTCGGTACTTCAGGACGTATATAGTGAATGGACAAAGACACTCCCTGATATTACGCCCTATTATGCGGTCAAATGTAATCCAGAACGAGCCATTTTACAAACACTCGCAGATTTAGGAAGTCATTTTGATTGCGCAAGTCCCTCAGAAATTGAACAGGTTCTTTCTCTTGGCGTGTCTCCAGACCGCATCTTGTACGCAAATCCGTGTAAAAGTATGAACGACATTGCATATGCGAAAAAAATGAAAATCATGCGGACTACGTTTGACAGCGTATGCGAGCTCAAAAAAATTGCTTCTGTGTTTCCATCCATGCAATTGTTTTTGAGGATCCGGGCCGACGACCCATCGGCCCGGTGTACTCTTGGGAATAAGTACGGCGCTGAAGAGTATGATTGGGATACTCTGTTTTGTACGGCGCGTGCGCTCGAACTCGACATTACGGGAATTTCGTTTCATGTCGGGTCATTCGCATCGAGTCCGCACGTGTTCCAGGATGCGATGAAAAAGGCGGAACGGGCGCTTCATATGGCGCGCATGTATGGGTATGATCCCACGAGTATCGACATTGGTGGTGGATTTTCATCCACCCATGGCTTGCCCCGTGACATCAAAGGTCCGGAGGGAATCAAGCTCATCGCCGAACCTGGTCGATTTTTCGTCGAGCGCGTCATGGAACTCCATACGCCCGTCATTGGCATCAAAGGCTCTGGGATTACAATCAGTGAAAGTTTGTACGGTGCGTTCAACTGTATCGTCTTTGATCACGCACAACCGCAGGTCAAAGAAGTTCACGACGACCATGGTCGCATCGTCGATGGGGTACGATCAAAAAAGACAATTTTTGGATCAACGTGTGACGGTGGTGACGTCATTTCAAAAGAATATGAACTTCCCGATTCGATAGATTATGGATACTGGATTGTTTGGGAGAATATGGGGGCTTACACGAAAGCCGCCACGACGCGATTCAATGGTATACCGTTTAATGAACGCACGGTTTTTGTCGTATAAAAAAAGAAGTCTTTATTCAAGATAGGGAATGCTTTTATCTATAGATGTGGGAATTCGAAATCTCGCTCTGTGTATGATGGACCCACATACGAAAAAGATTCATCAGTGGGATGTGTCCGGGGTTCCCCCGCAAAGCTCTGACGGGCTCTTTCTCTCTCTGAAGAAACACGTAGATGGAAAACCATGGACTCATACACAGTCCGATACTGTTTTAATCGAAAAGCAACCCGATAAAAACAAAACCATGAAATCGGTTGAGCATTTTCTGCACACATACTTTTTGTGTCACGGAAAGAAAGTTGTCGTATGGGATGCTCGTCACAAAATTCCGGACGTTGCTGGTCCTGGAAGATCAAAATACATGGAACGGAAAAAGACGTCGATCGAACGGTGTCGGCACTTTCTCGAGGCAACAAATACAGAATGGTTGGAATATTTCGATAAACACAAGAAAAAAGATGATCTCGCAGACACGTGCATGCAAGCACTGAGTTTCATAGATCGAATCGTCGTTGAAGAAGACAAGCCCGCGAAAAAACAGGTCCCCAGGCGTCCGACCGAACACCAGCGGAACACACGATACAGTCGTTCAAATCTCGCATGGCTTTATTTTCAAGGGGAACACACCACGGCTCGGTTCCGAAAGGATCTCGCGCGATACTACTCGTCCATCGAGGAACTTTGTCAAGATTTTAAGCAAAAATAATTCATCGTGTACTACTAGAATATGTCTGTACCTGTGTGTACAGACCCATCAAAGCCTTATCCCATATTTTCACTCGATTCGGCAGGGAACCCGGCACCGACCTGTGGTCCTCTTCCGAGCGGAGATTCTGTCGCACTCGTGACAAATGTCGACAACGTCAAACTGTCAAGTTATCAGGCAGATCCAATCGCCGCTGCGGCTCTTGTTCCTTTAAACGATGTCGCTTATGCGTCGAGCGTACCGGTCACGGTCACAGATCCGAGTTATCCGACGGCAATCAAAGGCGTAGCGGATACGGCGACGGCATCTTATTTTTCGGCAGATTTTACCTCTGGAGCTGTCACTCTGCAACCGACGTCTAGTTTTATTTACGCCATTGATACGTCGTCGACCGTTCCGGTCGACGCCGGTACTTTTCAAGCAGGGGGGACATCTCTCATCGTAACGAATACCCCACTCGGATACACCGTAGAGCCGAATACACTTGTCGGAACACCCGTGACTGTTCCAAATCCAAACAATTTACCATTAAACGAAGAGAATTGTGCTCAGTTGTGTACATCATCGAGCAGCACGTGTGACGGATTTAATTTAACATCTCCGACAACATGTACTTTTCTTAGTGGGTCGAGTGTGGATCAAGTACAAGCAAATGACACGGTATCGGTTGGTTTCATGAAGAACGCTTTTAATTCATTGTATCCTAATTCCGGGTATAAATCAGCCGTCAATTTGAATTCGGATGCGACGCACTGCTCAAATGTAACCGCATGCAATGCTGATCTGCAACTTCTTTTAACAAATGGTCTCTCAAACTTTTCAACACGTGACATTCAATCATGCTACATGTGCCCCGAACGTCGATACACGGGCTCTCAAGTTATTACTAACGGTGGAGCGATCGCGGTGTCGTCGAGCACCACCGCACTTCCGCTGTTACAATATTCGACTGGTACTGTCGCCCAGCACACCATTTCGATTACAACGACTTCTGTGATTACATTCACATTGCTTACGTACAATGCAGGTTTGGCAGGGTCATCGTGGCAGGCTGTTGTTGTCCCGACAACAACGACTGGTTTTGTTTCGATGTATACCGTGACAAACAAAACACTCACTCCATTCACCGGGACTACAAATTCTTCTGCAAATGCGGTTGAAATTTTGTTGTATCCCGTTGAATTCGTCGAAAATGGATACATCATTCGAACAAGTTCAGGCCTCGTATATTCACAGATAGGAACACAGTGTATTGGTTTGCCATCGAATATAGACCTCATTTCGGCTGGATGTGTTTTTACGCTCACAATGTCAACCATGGCAAACTTTATCGGGGGACTGATTCCATCACCCTCGTATGCAACTATTCCGAACCCGACCATGTCGAGTCCACTTACCGCGTATGATAGTAGTGCCATACAAATACTGAGCTATATGGCAACTTATTCGACAAATCAAATCTATTGCGATTCAAAAGGGACGTATTGGTACGTTGATGGTAGTTCGGGTACTTTTCGTCAATTTGCTGATGTGACTATGTTGTCATGGTATCAAGGGTTATTAGGGTTTTCATTCCCAGTCATTAATACTCCATATCTAGATCCGCTTTTTGCAGGAAGTTTCGGGACTCCTTTACCCGATCCATATGCGGCCTATCGCCAATATCGGACATTTGTTACGCAACCGAATGAACCGTCGGCACAGAATTGGGTAAACAGTCAGTCAAAGTCGGGGTGCGATCGTGCAGGTTCTTGTGGTGGCCAATTCGCGGAGTATCATTGTACAGCAAGTGGTGGCGGAAATTGTGATGAAACGCTCCCTGTGTATGTAGAAATGGTCGATCCACTTGATGTATTTGGGGCTTGTGACGGTACATACGTCGTTTGTCTTCCGACTGATCAGCCGACACTTATTCAAAACTTTTCTGTTCCGCTTCCTGCTGGAACCACCCTGAATGCTTTTCATGTCGATGTCGTTGATGGATATCGCGGAAAAACAGGATCTGGACTTGAACTGTACGCCCATGGTGATCACACCACATATGATTTGAAAGTACAAACGTTTTATACCACGTCGACTATTCAAAATTACGATGTAAGCTGGATTTCCAAATTTCTAGCGTATTTTCCAATATGGACTATTCCTCGTCTCGTTCCTACATATATAGCTGGATCGGCCTCATGTCCAACTGCACAATATCGTGGGTATGATAACACGTGTCACCCCTGTCCTCAAAATTGTGGAGGTACGCTCGGCGGGAGTGGTGCGTGTATTCCGTGTGGTGCTGGACAAATTTCTGGGATTGGTCTGGCGTGTATTCCGGACACTGTGAGTAATCGAGCACTTATCGGATTTACGGCATATACATCGTCCGCATGTACATGGGGGGCTATGTGCCCCGTTGGTACAGGAAGCACGTATATGTGTTCGGGAGATTACGATTGTCCGACTGGTTCTGGACAATCGTGCCAAGCCACATGGCCAAAAGACGGATCACGGTGCTGCATGGACAGTGCAATGTTTACATCAGTGGGTTACCATCCAGCCGCGCCCGTGACAGGCGTGAACGTGACAAATGTCGGATTCACAAATGCAACTGTCAGTTGGTCTGGCGGAGGGCAAGGAGCTTCTTACTTTGTCATTAGTCTGAAGCCAATAGGTAACTCGTCTGGTGGTACATTACAAGCTCGTTCCTCCGGAATTGTCATTGTTACAACGTCGGGAGGATACCATATTGTACAAAATCAAGGATACATATATCCGCCAACTTCAACATACGTATTCAACGGGATAAGCGCAGGAGTACAATGGTCCGTTACAGTTCAATCCTTTACAGATCATGGCGTTGGCGACGGAATCTCAGTTCCTGTAATTTTTTCAACACTTCCACCGGTTAATATTCAATATCCTAAAGTCACGGGGGTGACACAAACATCCATATCCGTGTCTTGGTACGGTATTTTTTGGGACTCGTATAACATCGGCGGATCATGGTCATCCGGGACCCTTGCAACTCAAAATGTTTTTCCGCCACCATTACCCGAACAATTACAAATTATGTCTACATTTATAGGTGTTCCAAACCTTGCTTATATCGGAACTAACCAATCAACGCGGGGGCCAAGCACACCGTCACCCATAAACACGTTTACATTTTCTGGTTTACAGCCGGGTGTGCTCTATACATTATGGATTGCGGGTATAAATATATCCGGCGAACAAGCTCATCACCTTTTCGGATCTGCACAGACGCTTGGAGGAAATCCACTCCCCGTGACGAATGGCGAAGTGTTTGCGGTCACGGATACGTCTGCTACCGTCACATGGTCAAATGAATTTTATGGAACAACGACATATACGGTGAATATAGTAAGTTCGACGGGAGCTTTACTTACACAGACTGTGAGTCAGCCCCCTGTACAGTTCACAGGGCTCACTTCTTTCACACAGTATACGGCAACTGTTGTGTCAGTCGGATTAACAAATGCAACATACACGATAGGGCAATTTATAACAGGTATTCCAGGTGGTTCCGGGGCTGGTGTATCTGGTCCAACATCGACAGCGTCTTCACTCATAGTTCGACCGGGAAGTGTAGCAGCACCTTCAGCGATGGCTCTTATTCCGACTCTATCACCTATACCAGGTGTATTTGCAGCGAATTTGGTATCAACTCCTAAGGCGACGAACACAACGATCGAAGTTGACTGGCCCAATATAGATTCCTTGGGCGGTGAAATCACGGCAAATATTACTTTACGGTCGCTTGTCCCCCAGGTAACTGGGGGCACGATCACAACGATTAATGGAAATGAAATTCACACATTTACGTCATCAGGAACGCTTACGACGACAAATCCATTGAGGAATGTTCAAGTTCTTGTTGTTGGAGGCGGCGGAGCCGGTGGAACACCACCGGCTATACCATCAAGTGGTCCATATGTGGGGGCTTATGTCGGCGGTGGTGGCGGCGGTGGTCAAGTATCATATTACCCGACAACAGGTACGCTCCTTTCTGGTTCGTACACAGTCACGATTGGCCCTGGTGGAACAGGCGCGCTAGGACTTCCGGGAACGTCGGGGGGTGCATCTCAAATTACCGGGAGTGCTGGATTGTTATTCTATGCAGGTGGAGGTGCAGGCGGATCATCAACGACAGCGGCTTCCGTAAATGATACGGGTTCGACAGGTGGTGGGTCTGATTACGTCAAGACGCCTGTACCGGTTAAAGGAACATGGGGAGCATACGTCGGAGGGTCCGGGGCCACCTCCGCCGCCGGAGGAGGCGGAGGTGGCGGAGCACCAGGAACGACGAGCAACGGGGGTATTGGTTTTGCATCCTCCATTTCTGGAACGAACACAACCTATGGTGGTGGAGGTGGTGGAGGAAACGCCACCACATCATCTAGTGCTCTTGGTGGTCAAGGTGGCGGTGGTCAAGGTTCGATCGCATATCACGTTAATAACAGTTTGAGTACGGCCGGGACAAATGGTCTTGGAGGAGGTGGTGGAGGAAGTTGTTGGACAGGTGTAGCGAATATTCCGGTGACTCCCGGATCAAGCGGTGGAAGCGGTATCGTCATCGTATCGTTCCCAGTTCCAAGTACACAAGTGACAACAATTCAACAAACATCATATATTGGGTCGTTTATTGCAAGTGGACTTTTACCAAATACCGGATATTCAGTATCTATAGATTTTTACGATTCGAATGGAACATATTTAACAACTGTTACGCAAAACAAAACGACATACGGGCCTGTACAGCAAATATCATTGCAAACCATTTCATATTCTTCTTCAGATACGACTGTTACGTTGTCATCCACGGATTACCAGACACAGCTTTACGCGCAAGGATACGTGTATACTCTCCAACAAGGTTCATTTGATGCAAATAATAATTTTACCCCCGCAAGTTCTGCTCCGATTATTTCGAGCGGGTTTTTAAATATATATACTTTTGCCGGAACGTACACATTCAACAATCTTTCATATTCGACAACATATCAAGCGTCTTTGTACCCGATCGGATTTGATGGTATATATGGACCGGTAACAACCATACAGGTTCAGACAGATCTGCATGCGTATGCGGCGACTGGTCTTACGACCCCATATGTCGGATCGACCGTGATATTTTTAAAATGGACGGCTGGTCAAAATGCAAGTTTATATTTAGTATTACTGAATGGTAAACTCACTACACAAACTTCAGGGACGAGTTTGTTTATAAGCGTCACTGCTGCGACTACATATGTCATCACACTTCAATCCGTAACGAAAAATGGTAGTCTATGTGATACGTCAACACCAATTACAGTGTCAACATCGCTGACAGTGCCCGCACCGACAGGGCTTCGTGTGAACTCGACAACATCGTCAAGCGTGAATGTATACTACGATTACTATTCAGGACTTGCATATAATGTAGCTATTACACCCGGAACGTCAACATCAACGGTGGCAGCACCCCCCGTGACATTCGGCATTGCAACGGGGACAATGTATACCGTATCATGTTCGATTTCCGAAAAGGCCGGGCTTACCGGCCCTGCTGCAACTGTTACTTTCATTCCAGGCCCGACAATTACATCAACATTGGCAGGGTTTACGACCATCGCTGTGACATGGAGTCCTGTAAGTGGAGCTTCTTCATATTATGTCTCGATCCCTGGGTCGTATGGACCATATACAACGTCTTCAACTACATATACAATTTCATTAACGGCGACGGCTGTGGCTACATATACAGTACAAATTCAGTCGGTCAAATCTGATGGGTCTGCTTGTGGAATTTCATCAACAAGTGTTACGACCCGTGGATTTACTGTTCTTCCAAATTTCCAATGCACAGCAACAAGTGTAACATCATTCGGTTCCCCCACTGGAGGTGTATTGTTTGCGTGTGCAAATGATTCTCAGTGTCTCGGATTCGATAACTCTTACAATAAATTATCCGGACAAATAACCGGAAATGATCTTTCAGGCTCGAGGTGTTATATAAATCCACTCAGTATCGGGCCCGTGGCTAATATTTCATTTACAAATATCGGGTTCAACTCTGTCACAATCAACTGGACAATAAACGGCCTGAATGCAACATCATATCAAATAAGTTTTCCAAATGGAACAACCCAAACGGCGTCATCGTCTCCTTATACGATTACAGGTCTTACACCCGGAACGAACTATTCATTCACAGTTACATCATTGAACGCACAGGGGGTCGTGGGTGCATCGACAACAACATCGTATGTGAGTACTCTGTATCTTGCGGCTTTCAGTTCAGTCACATTTTCAAGTGTGGGAGCAACGTCAGCCGTTATGTCATGGACGGGGGGAGGAAATCCGGCATCAATCATCGCAATTATAGGTATACAGGGGGTAGCTGGCTCATCTGGTACGACGGTCATCAGTCCAGCAACGTCGCCATACACATTCAATGGTCTTACAGCTGCAACGGGATATACAATACTACTGCGACCGTGTTATGATACGGCGGGAACAAATTGTAGTGGTTCATATGATTATACCGTGTTGTTTCGAACATTGGGTCTCACTCCCCTTACAAACCTTTCTATTTCAAGTGTAACATCTCGGTCGGTGGTTCTCACGTGGACAGGGGCATCTAATCCGTATTATTCAATTACGACCGTACCATCGGCCATGTCTTCTGGTACACAACCCATTGTAACAACATCGGGGAGTCCATATGCACTCCAAAACTTAGCAATTAATCAATCATATACTCAGGTAAACGTTGTACCGTGCTTTACTTCAGCATCGACATCTTGTGACTCGACAAAGGGAGTAACATCGACAACTTCTTTCAAGACACTACAAAATTACGTTCTGAATCCATCCTTCACAAACAACTCATCGACTGGACGAATTTGGTATATTCCAGCCAATATGGGAAACTATACATGGGGAACAACCCCATATCCGGCAATCATGACATCATCTGATGGTTATACATGTGTCGGCTTTGCTTCGACAAGTCAAACTATCGAGCAAGCTATCGTTGTATCTGCTTTCCCATCAACATGTACATTTTCGTTCAGTGCAAAATTTTCATCCTCTGGAGGAGGGTCATTTAACGCCGTATGTTCTTATTATAATTCAAGTGGCACATTGATTACTTCAACTACTGCCTCGAAAGTCTCTGCGACGGCTACGGGATGGGCGACATATGGGGGATCCACAGGCGTTGACGTGTCATCAACGAGTAGAATTGTGATTGATTTTACAGCCTCGTGTTATTCGTGTTCAGGTTGGGGAACATATATTACATCGGTCAGTTTAGGATAATTTTTTTTTCATTGTACAGAGTAATAATGCAGATCAGCAGGAAGATGACACTCGTCGGCATTGCCGTCGCTGTCATCATGATCTTTGCACTATTTTTCATGTGGAAACGCCGAAGTACTTCGCAATATACGACGACGTTTGTCTCGACGGATCCAGGTGCTTCTCAGACGACATTTTATGCAAACTTAACCTCGTGTATGAACACATTCATGAATGGTCAAATTGCAAGTATTGCCATCCATACATCGACCACATGTACTGGCACGACTGTGACGGTGACGACTGAGGCACCTCATGGATTTGTAGTCGGTTCACAGATCATCGTCGGCGGCGTCTCATCAGGCGATGGATCCGGCACAACAGGATTTAACACGGGGACAACCCCTGTCGCAGTTGCTACCGTCCCGACTCCAACCACGTTCACGTACACGGCGATCGGTGGTACGTGCTCGGGGTCCGTGTCGGTAAACACGCCGGGGTACTCGTACCTTGCGAGTCAGTCAGGAGTTGTAGCAGCAGATGCTGTACGCGCATCATGCGTATCATCAAACGTGGCCGCATATATGAATGTCATGTGCAAGTTTGCGACATACACGACGGTGAATGGAACGGCTCAGATATACCAGCCAAGCACCGCGAACGGCGATTCAAATGCCCAGATGGCAAACTATACTACGTATACCAACAACCTGACCGCTATCCGTTCAGCGTACCAGTCTGCAATTCTTCAACTGTCCGCGACACAAACCCCGCTTGGTACTCTCCATAACGCACGCCAGGCTGATTTTACAGCGGCGACTCGCAACTATCTGTCGCTTCAGTGCGGAAGCGCGACGGTCGGGGCAGGATACTACGCGACAACACTGAATGGAACAACAGTCGACCCAGCGGCAACAGCTGTTACCGGCGACCCGCTGTCTCCGTATCAGACGTACGTAAACAACACGACCCTGACTCAGATGCCAACAGGCTCGGGCTTTAATCCGTCCCTGGTGACTCCCGCAAACATTCTGAATTGGGCGACATACGCTACAGGTAGCTCAAGTGCATTTACAAAGCCCGGAACCCTATATTCCGGAGCTGCAAACTCAACAATTGCCGGTTTCATTGGTCCGGGAACAGTCACATCACTCGGTGTGCTTCCTGGCTCGAAAACGGCAGCCGGTGTCACTATTACCGGGGCTGTCATTCCTATGAATACTTCTTAACGCGTGACAGGAAGCGTCATCGGTCGGAACGTCCAGTTCTTGTATGTTACAGACAGGTATCCCCAACACTGAGAATCGACCGTTTGTCCTGTAACGTCCGTTGCCAGTTGCTTCTGACAGAAATACATTCGCATAGCGTTTATCGTTTTAAATGAAAAGTACTTTTGAAGATATGCATCATTCCACAGTTTTGTCGGATTTACAAATTTGGATCGGGAAATCCCTTGTCCATCCGTGTATGCAACAGTCTGTGCACCCGCCAGAGTGTCCTTCCCATACACGAGTTGATAATACCATCCAGCCGAATTGGTCGAATCGCCCGCGTTACACGCGCTTCCGACCGGAAACATCGCATACGACGGATCAGACCCGTCCGTCCACGTGTTGCTCGTTCTGGTAGCTGAACTGCCTGGTGCTTCTGGGCCGATACTCGGATCAAAAAGACCTGTTGTCGATGTTGTGATTGGGAATGCCGGGAGACACCATATCGTATTTGGATAGTTTCCACTGTTGTTTCCGTTCGTTGCGCCTCGGATCCATGCCGGTCCAAACCCATTCAGATTTCCTGGCGAGTTTGGCGCATACTCGTAATGTATATTTCCGGCTCCGTCAATGAGTTGGGAACATATATTCTGACCAACATTTTGACTGATTATACAATCGTACACACTGTAATATCCTGAAATAAGATCACGAGGACAGTTGTTGTGATCTGTGAAAAACTTGATTGTCTTTTGAATTTCAAACGAGTTGACGTTCGGTTTAGGATTTCCGACGCTTGTGTAATCTGTTCCGTGATACTTGATCGGTTTCGTAACCCATCCATCGACGAAACCAACACGACGTGGAACGGACTTATTATTCACAACAGTCCACCCACCAACCGTATATTCATTCGGATCACGTGAAGGTTGTTCCTGTTTTGCTTGTGCTGTCTGAATAGCTTGGACGACAACCAGTGCTATCATCGTCGCTGCAACAGCCGCGAGTACAACCATAGTAGCTCCTGGTCCCTCGGCCGCACTGGCTTCAATTGCTGTCACACTTGCCTCTTCAGCCGCCGCAACTTCTGTTGTAGTAGATGCTGCAACGCTCGCATTCACACCCGCTGTTGCGTCGGCTGTACTGGCCGCCGAAAGTTCCTGAGCAGCGCTCACTTGAGCGGAAATCCAGTTCGCAGCAGTTTGGCCAGCACTATACATAGTTTGCACAGTTCCGAGGGAAGCACCGACAAACATAACTGCACCCAATGGACTCTTCAGTGCGTTTTTCATGTTTGCGCCCCACTCTTTGAGACTCACGACCTTTGAATGAAAATCTTCGCCATCGCTTGACGTCGTTGTTCCTATTCCCAACGTGACTCCATCCGTACACGCAACACCAGGTTTTGTAACGCATCCGTATTGACGAATAAGTTCACGTGTCGTATTTTGACCCAGAAAAAAGCCTATTGCTTCGATTGAATTCATTGGTAGGAAGCACGTTTGTGTGTCTGTACAATAACATGCTCCGATTGACTGACAATACCTCGGTGTCCATGAACACGAATGTGCGACTGGATCGTAATTTCCGTAATTTGAATCGCAGTATGATTTTATACTCGGCGACGTTACAATGCACGCTCCATTTGCGAAACCGGGTTGTAATTTCAATGTCGGAACAGGGACGGTTTGGTAATCGGGATCAAGTGTATCTTGTATGGATGACATGTATGTTGCCATGTCACTCGGCGTAAAAAATTCAGAGTAATGACCATATGTTGCTTGCGACCAACTCTTTGACTGTGCGTAACAGTTTGAAGAGGTGTATCCGCACTGAAATCGTTGACGATTCTTTGAAATATCGCAAGTTCCTGCGACGTAATTTGCATGTGAACACACAGTTGCTCCGGGGCCCATATAGTAATTGTCAGTGTATACGATTCCACCGTACTTTGTACAGACTTGCGTGAATGCCTGTTGGTACAATGCATCATTCGTTTGCGCATCAAACAGTTGATCAACGTAGTTGAATAGTGAGTCGTCCGGTGCACTCACGACCGTCGCGTAACTCACACCGTTTTGCGACATGAGTTGTTTCATTTTTGAATTGTACGGTTGCGTCGTGTCGCGAAGTAACTTTTCACGAACTGCATCTATCATGGTCTGTACGCGTACTTTGTTCCACCACGGGTCACTGTTTGTCGTTGGCCCCATATCAATGTCATCAAGTGGGCCCGCAACAATCGGATACTGAACATACATATATGGACAGTCTGAATCTGTCGTTGGATCACACGTTGAATTTAAAGTTTTAAATGTGAGATTTTGATTCGCAAAGAGACTCACTTGTGCGTTTATTGCGTTATTGATTGCGGTGGTCAATGTACCCGGGCCGACAATCTGGGATGGTGAGGGGAACGAAAACGCCGAATCAGTAAATGTTTGAACAACCATGAAAACATCTAGGAGTTTACCCAATGTATCAAAAGATTCACCGAGAAAAAGTTGCGTTCGTATTTTTGCGACAAGTGCGAGTTCACTTCCATTTTTGACGTTCTTGAGTGCGGCCGTACGCACATCATCCGATGTAATTGTTGACGACGTGAATGACGTCTGGGCAAATTGAATGGAGGAGCCAATCATCTGTGCAAGCAGTCCGGCACCCTTTTCAAGTGCAATGAACGGAATACTTGGAATGTGTCCAAGTGCAACGATTGCTCGTTTGCTTAGTGTGAGACCCCGATTCGCAAATTTTGACACGTCGTAATTCATACTTGCAAGATCTTGAAGATTGATTGGCCGTGATGGATCACTCGATGATTTCGGACGCGGGTATCCCCCTTCTTCCGCCATCATTGTAAGCAACTCAAGGTTTGTCATCGGACGACGTACGGGGAGTTTATCACTTCCTGAATTTACCCCCTGCTTGATCGCATTCTCGGAAGTTATTTTTGATAGATCCAATCCTTTTCGAACTTCGTCCACGACGGGCGCCTCGGTCGTCCGAGCCGTATCGAGAGTCTCGTCCGCCTGTTCGACTCCGATCTTGACCGTGTTTTCCGTCGCCTGTTTGAACTCGTTCATGCGGTTGCGA
>Ga0164296_1000967_pt1 | contig 32277 bp, 29 predicted proteins | sample GEODES057metaG_FD_113533 | JGI IMG/M metagenome (GOLD analysis project Ga0164296, IMG submission 113533) | Dystrophic lake water microbial communities from Trout Bog Lake, Wisconsin, USA - GEODES057 metaG | ecosystem: Environmental > Aquatic > Freshwater > Lake | place: USA: Trout Bog Lake...
ACGGCACGCAACATCATAATCTTTACATTGTCTGCTACACCATCTATACCAATGCCATTATTTCTTTGTGCAGCAATAATACCGGATACATGTGTTCCATGCATCGGGCCGGGCCCCATCACATCACTGTTACCATAAAATTTATCATTGATATTGCTGTAATCATCTTTAATAAAATCGGCACGATAATCATGCAAAGGCGTTTGCTTGGCTGTCAGTACTTCTTTCTTCCCATCGATCTCTGTTTCTAATTCATCTATAATGGTCGTGTTCTTCATATCCGGTTCAATGCCGGCAATCTTCATACTGGTTAAGTAACTGAATTTTGCATTTTTAGCTTCGGGTGATTGAGGAACATATTTTTCCAATTCTTCTGAAGTGTATTCTTTCACTTTCATCTCATCGCATAAGATCTGATTTTGTCTTTTCAAACTTTTTAAAAACATATCCATGAAACTGATCTCGGCTTGTTCATCTGAACTGATGTTTAATTCATCCGAAGCACGTTTCCACATTTTGTATTGATACTTATCTTCAGCACTCATGCCCGAGGTATCAATGTCTTTTCCGGAATATTTATTTTCAAAACGATGATATACCCTTGTTCTTTCTTCACCTGCTTTTTTTAATAATTTTCCATCTTTTCCGCCAATAAAATTCCAGCCATACACATCATCTGCATAACCATTATGATCATCATCCATTGTATTGTTCGGAATTTCTTTAGGATTATGCCACAATACATTTTTCAAATCTTCGTGTAACGTGTCTACTCCCGAATCAATCACTGCAACGATCACGGTTTTTGATTTTTTGTTTTTATCTTTTAAAAACTGATAGGCTTTATTTAAATTAATTCCGTAGTAACCATCTGTTTCTTCGCTCATTAAATGCCAACCTTTGGGAACATCTGATTGCGCAAAAATATTCAGCGAACAAAATAAAATGAGTGATAAGAATAATAAACGTTTCATGGTTAAAGTAAAATGGTGCATCAGCAAATATGTGTAATGCAATTGATATAATAAAACCTTCGGCAATATTTATGAAAATATTAGAGACAGCCCAATCTGCCGCCATCAACAGGAAGATTAATGCCATTGATATAACCTGCTGCAGGCGAAGCTAAAAAGGCAACGGCAGCACCAAATTCATTGGGTTGACCCAAACGCTTTGCAGGTATGGTTTCTGCAACAATTTGTTTTTCTGCTGTTAAGGAAATATTTTTTTTGGAGGAAGATTGCCCTAATAAATAATCCAATCTCTCTGTTTCGGTATATCCGGGCAAAACATTATTTACTGTAATGCCAAACCGGCCCAGTTCATTGGCTAAGGTTTTTGCCCAAGCTGCTACTGCAGCACGAATGGTATTGGATACACCCAAACCGGGAATGGGTTGTTTAACAGATAATGAAATGATATTGATGATGCGTCCGTATTTTTCTTTCTTCATGCCTTCTGCCACTGCCTGTACTAAAATTTGATTACAACTGACATGCATTTTAAATGCCTGTTCAAAAGCAGATGGTTCTGCAGATATGATATCTCCGCTGGCCGGCCCGCCGGTATTATTGACTAATATATGAATGATGTTATTTGCAGAAATAGAATCATCAATCATTTTTTTTACTGAAGTAGTATCTGAAAAATCAGCAACTAAATATTGATGTTGTTGATTAGCTGATACATCTAATGCTTCAATCGCTTTTGCTAATTTTTCTTTATTGCGTGAAACCAAAATTATGTTTGCACCAAGCAATGACAATTCAACAGCAGAGGCCAGGCCCAATCCTTGCGATCCGCCGCAAACCAATGCAGTCCTGCCTTTTAGATTCAGGTCCATAGTTATAATTTTTTATAATCTTCTCTTTCGGGATTAAATACGTCTAATAATTTGCAATTGGTAATGGCCAAACCCGAATGTTTGGCGTTTGGCGGAATGACAAACACTTTTCCTTTTTCTAAAATATACGGAACACCATCAACAGTTAATTCAAATATTCCTTCGTCTACAATAGAAATCTGTTCATGCGGATGGCTATGTTCTTTCAAAACACTTCCCGCAACTACATCTACAAAAGAAAAAGTCATGGTTCCGGTGTGAATGAATCGGGCAGTATAACCGGTGGTTAATGTTTTCTTTTCTAATTCCTGTAATTCAATGACTGGCATAATGATACATTGTATTTATTTTTTGCGTAGCCTAAGCGTGAACGTTGCAAACTTTATGGTTAAATTTTTTTACCGAAAAGAAATACAACAAGAATGCAAAGGCTGCGCAAAGGTTTGTTTTTTAAATGTTAAATTCAATTCCCTGTGCCAACGGCAATTGATCGCTCCAGTTAATGGTATTGGTTTGCCGGCGCATATAAGCCTTCCATGCATCGCTGCCGCTTTCTCTGCCACCACCGGTTTCTTTCTCACCACCAAATGCACCACCGATCTCTGCACCGCTTGTTCCTATATTCACATTGGCAATGCCACAATCACTTCCTGCATGCGATAAAAATTCTTCCGCTTCACGCATATTCAATGTAAAGATGGATGAAGATAAACCTTGCGGTACATTATTCTGTATCGCTATGGCCTCCTGCATAGTGGTATATTTCATTAAATATAAAATGGGAGCGAAAGTTTCATGTTTCACAATTTGTAATTCATTCGTTACTTCTGCAATGCAGGGTTTTACATAGCAGCCGCTTTCATATCCTGCACCATGTATTACCCCACCTTCAACAATAAATTTGCCGCCTTGTTTTTTGCATTGTTCAATGGCATGTAAATAAATATTTACTGCAGCTTTATCAATTAACGGCCCTACCTGATTTGTTGTATCTAAGGGATTGCCAATCTTTAATTGGTGATAGGCTTTTACTAATTTTTCTTTCAAAGCATCATAAACAGATGCATGAATAATTAACCTTCTGGTAGAAGTACATCTTTGTCCTGCGGTTCCAACCGCACCGAATATGGCCCCAATTATTGCCATATCCGGATCAGCATGCTGTGAAATGATGATGGCATTATTACCGCCTAATTCTAAAATAGATTTTCCTAAACGTTTTGCAACTGCTTCCCCAACTGCTTTGCCCATTGCGGTGCTTCCTGTTGCACTGATCAATGCAATATTGGTATCGTTACTTAACCATTCGCCGATTTGTCTGCCACCTTGTACCAAACAATTCACACCTTCCGGTACATTGTTTTTTTTAAAAACAGTAGCCACTATTTTTTGAACAGCAATACCGCACAAAGGTGTTTTTTCACTTGGCTTCCAAATACTCACATTGCCGCAAACCCAAGCCAAAGCTGCATTCCAGCTCCATACGGCAACCGGAAAATTAAATGCAGAAATAATGCCAACAATACCTAACGGATGCCATTGTTCATACATTCTGTGTTTAGCTCTTTCGCTGTGCATGGTCAATCCGTATAATTGTCGGGATAATCCAACAGCAAAATCGCAGATATCAATCATCTCCTGTACTTCGCCATATCCTTCCTGCAAACTCTTTCCCATTTCATAACTCACTAATTTCCCCAACGCTTCTTTATTCATGCGTAATGCATCACCCACCTGGCGAACAATCTCTCCCCGTTTGGGTGCAGGCCACATGCGCCACTTCATGAAAGCTTTTTTTGCCTGTTCAATTATTTGCTGATAAGATAATTGATCTGCAGCTGCAACACTGCCAATAAATTTGCCATCAACAGGAGAGCAGCTTTCAATAATGGAGTGATGGGTATTTATCCATTCTGTTCCGGTTGAAACACCTGCATTGTGATGCTCTATTTGTAATTGCTGAAGAAATTCCATAGCAAACTTTTATAGTTTGCAAGGTAAGGTTAATTGCAAAAAGAAAAGGTAGTACCAGATTGGGAACAACCGGTAGTACCTTTTGAAATGTAACCCTGCATGAAAATTAAAAACTAAAACTAATTATTAAGAAATTCGAACCTGAATATTCAGACATCAAACTATCATGCATTGCTGCCTGAATTCAATCGAATTAGGTGAAGACTTAAAATGTATCGGGGAAGGAATTACTGTTTAGAAATGTTTAACAATTTTTCGTATGCATCAGAATAACTGCTGCCAATAGGAATCTCTTTTCCGGCAACCACCAATTTGTTTTTGCTAAACTTTTCAACCTTGCTTAAGGGTACAATATAAGATCTGTGTACGCGAACAAATTCTTTTTGCGGAAGCTTCTCCTGCATATTTTTTAATGTCATTAAAGTCAGTACAGGCGTAGGTTTAATATGAATTTTAATATAATCATCCAATGCTTCTACCAGATCAATATCCTTTAAATTAATCTTCATCATTTCATAATTCACTTTTACATATAATGAATTCAATTGAAGATCTTGTGAAGAAAGAAACTCTATATATTCTTTTGCTTTATAAGCAGCTTTTAAAAAGCGGTCGTACTCAAATGGCTTTAATAAATAATCAATCGCATCTACATTAAAACCATCTACTGCATAATCTTTAAATGCAGTTGTAAAAATTACAGCCGGTTTATTGAGCAGGTTTTTATAAAACTGAACACCATTAATGTCAGGCATTTGAATATCCAGGAATACCAATTCAGTTTTATTGTTGAGCAGATACTCTTTTGCTTCATCCGGATTAGTGAATACTTTTTTCAGTTGAAGAAAAGGGATCTTTTCACAATATTGATTAATCAACTGAAGTGCTAATGGCTCGTCATCTATCGCAATGCATGAAATCATTTTAATAAAATATCTAAGTGAACAATAAATTTATTCCCGTTATCAACAACTGATAAAGTATGTTTATCAGGATACAATAATTCCAATCTTCTTTTTACATTGTTGATGCCAATGCCTGTTTTATCGTGAATGGTATTCTCTGTTTTTATAATTGAATTAATGACCGAGAAGGAAACTTTTTCTGTTGTTGCCGATAATTTAATATCAATATCCGTAGTTTCTTTTGTGCTGATGCCGTATTTAAACGCATTCTCTACAAACGAAATAAAAAGTAAAGGTGCAATTTGTGTGTTTTCGTTTGCTGTGTCTGCAGTAAAATTAACATGCACTTTATCTGTTAAACGAACCAGATGAAGATCAATAAAATTTTTAATGAAATCAATTTCTTGTTGTATCGGAACCAGATTGGTTTGTGTTTCACTTAAAATATAACGCATAATAGAAGAGAGCTTCATCACGGCAGGTGCAGTTTGCTCACTTCTTACAGAAGCCAATGAATAAATATTATTGAGTGTATTGAATAAAAAATGCGGATTAACCTGAGATCGTAAAAAAGATAATTCGGTATTCAATTTCTCATTCTCAATTTCTTGTTTATTTCTTTCTGTCTGGCGCCAACGCTGCATCACAGAGATACAGGTGCCAATGGTGTACACCAATAAAAACACGGCATAAGACCATGGGAAGAAATTAAATCTTCTGCTGAAGGCCCCTCCATTGGGTGGTGGCCCGCCTTGCGGCCTGGGGCCGCCGCCTCTGCGCATATTGCGCATTTGTTGCAGGGCATCTATATTTTCAGGACTGATATAATCCACGATCATCTTCGGGATATATAAAAAAGCAATGAAGCAAGCAATATTAATCAACGTATACCAAACACTTTTTTGTTTGAATAAAAGTTTCGGGATTAAAATAAGGGTATTGAAATAATAGAAGAGTAATAAAAAAATATCGTTTACAATTAAAGAGGTATGAAAATGTTTACTGATGGTATCAGGAATATCTTTGGGTTGTTGCGGATAAAAAATATACGGCAACAAAAAAAAGCATATCCATGCTGCCACATGTGCAGTGATGATGATGATTCTTTTATTAACAACTATTTTTCTGTTCTTCTTCAAAATAAAAAAGCGGTTTAAAATTTCATGTCGTATTTGCTCCAGATATTAATTTCCTGCATGGCAAATTTAGAACCTGCATTATTGGTACTGCTGGTAGCGCTTCTTGGTATCCCACCTCTTGCACCAACAGTGGAAGCAGGTACCACAGCTTCTGAAGTAGAACCGAAATTAGTGGATGCAGGCGCATTTAATCTGATGCCTACACTGATCTTTTTTCCGGTAAGGCCGGCCACTGTTCCGATTGATTTAATGGGAATGCCATATTCAATATACATCACATTGGCATCATCCCATGAAAAAGAGATATTGATTCCGTTTTCGTTGTAAATACCAACCGTCATATCATCACTCTGGCCCTCAAAGCCGGATAACTTCATCGTTAATAATTTTGATGCAAACTGTTGTCTTACCTGTTGCGGGTCAAAAGTCCTTGGTGTGCCTCCATTGTTATCATCAGATTGCCTTCTGCCGCCTCCGCCACCGCCCGAATTAAAGTCAGGCGTGCCTTTTATAGGGAATTCGATATATGTATTTTCTTTATGTTTTCCTTTAACATCAATAAAAAAATCCATTCCCAATCTCATGATCCTGAATTGTGTTTGCTGATTGGTAATTTTCAGTGCAACATATAATTGAGAGGCATCATTGTCAAATGCATAAGAAATGTCTGTTTCTTTATCTGCAGTAAATTTATCTTCAGGCCATTCGCTAATAATGCCGTCAATTACATGTGGTTGTTTGATTGTATCCGATACAAACAACACGTTGGGGGATTGTATAACAGAATATTTTTTGAATGAGGTCAATGCAAAAAATAGAAATAATAATAAAAAGAGCTTTTTCATACAGGCAAGTTTAAATTAAAATTATTGTGATTAAGAAAGTATCCATCAGATTTTGGGTGAATAAAGAAATTTAATCGGTAAGATTCAAGCCTGCTCGCTTTTGTTAACCTTATTTCGGGTGTTTGATCTCTTCATACAAACTCTGGATTAAGCCATCTGCTAACCCGATCTTAGGAACATATATTTCATCCATATTTGCCCATCGCATCACATTGATGTAAATCTGCAAGGCAGGCACAATTACATCGGCTCTGTCTTCTCTTAATTTATACATGCGGATGCGTTCTTCTAATGAAACACTCGACAGCTCTTTATAATAATCTTTCAAAAGATCCAATGCCAGCGGTTTCCCTTCCTTCTTTTTGCTGAGTGAAAAAACTTTGTTGATGTTACCGCCGCTGCCAATAGCAATCATGGGCAAAGAACTTTTGGTATTGTTTTTTAAATGCTCTTTCATTTCGTCCCAGGTCCGTTCTTCTACCTGTCCTTTTAATAAGCGGATGGTACCGATATTGAATGATTCTTTATACTTTAATTTACCGTCTGCAAAAAAAGTTAATTCCGTACTGCCACCACCAACATCAATGTATAAATAAGAATGTTCTTTGTCTAAATTTTCGGCAATGTGATTTTCATAAATAAAGGAAGCTTCATCATCTCCGGTAATTACTTTTATTTCAATGCCGGTTTCTAATTTTACTTTTCTGATAATGTCTTCGCTGTTCACTGCATCACGCATGGCGCTTGTAGCGCAGGCTTTAATGTATTCCACATTGTATACTTTCATTAAATGGCCATAAGCCTTCATGGTTTGTAAAATCATCCCTCTCCGATGCTTGGAAATCTCGCCGTTTTCAAAAACGTCGAATCCTAAACGCAACGGTACTCTTATCAAATTCAATTTATTGAATTCGGGTTTACCATTATCATTTTCCAATACATCAGCGATTAATAACCTTGCTGCATTGCTTCCAATATCAATTGCTGCTAACCGCACCTGGCTTTAAAGTTTTTTGATAGAGATATTGATACGTTTCTATCTGCGAGCGTACCTTTCGTTTACCTGCGGAAGGTACATAGTTATTAGAAAGTTCATTGTCAAGAATCCTTGCTTTTACATTATCTCTTAATTGAATGTGGATAATGTCTTTTAATTCTTTACAAATCTGTTCATCTTTTATCGGAATTGCAGCTTCTACCCGATGGTCTAAATTACGAACCATCCAATCGGCAGATGAAATGAATATTTTTTCTTTTCCGTCATTGTAAAAGATCATTACCCTGGCATGTTCTAAATATTCATCTACAATACTGATGGCCGTTGGAGTTGAGGTAAATTTTTTATTCTCGAACCTAGCACAGAAAATACCTCTTACCACCATTTTAATTTCTACACCTGCTTCTGCAGCCTGATATATTTTTTCCATTAAAGCCTCATCACTTAACGAATTTACTTTAACAATGATGGATGCAGGTTTTTTTGCTCTGGCATTTTTTATTTCACGGTTGATATGGAGGATGATCTCATTGCGCATGTTAACCGGACAAACCAATAAAGTTTTACAGGCCCTTAAATGACGAATGCCTGTTTTCCAATTCTCTAAATAATTAAAAATGCGATTAACGTCTGCCATTACATTTCTGTTGGCAGTCAGTAAACAATGGTCACCATACACTTTAGCAGTTTGTTCATTTAAATTACCGGTACTTACAAAACCGTATTGGGTAATCTTGTTATTGATTCTCTTTTTTATAACACATAATTTTGCATGAATCTTCATATTAGGTACGCCCAGCAATACTTTCACGCCTTCTTCTTCCAGAATTTCTTTCCATTCTAAATTGGCTTCTTCATCAAACCTTGCTTTTAATTCTAACATTACCACCACTTCTTTTCCGTTTCTGGATGCATTAATCAATGCATTGATGATCCTTGAATTGGAAGCCAAACGATAAGCTGTTATTTTAATAGATATTACATCCGGGTCCATTGCAGCTTCTCTTAATAAATCAATCACTGCATTAAAAGAATGATAAGGAAAATGCAGCATAATGTCTTTCTTCAACACAATATCTGTTACCCGCATGGTTTTAATCAATGCCGGATGCGTAAATGGTTTTCTGCGTGTATTTTTTTGTGCGAATACATCCGGAAAATCCATGAAATGACGGAAGTTATGTATACGCCCACCCGGAATAATATTGCTTTTTTTAGTGAAGTTCAATTTGCGAATTAAATATTCCAATAAACCGGCATCCATATTTTTATCATATACAAAGCGAACGGTTTTTCCTTTGCGGCGGTTCTTTAAACCCTTCTCTATTTTCTCCACAAAAGTGGTAGATACATCATTGTCAATATCAATCTCTGCATCTTTCGTTACTTTAAATACATGCGATTCAAAATCGTCATAATCAAAATAAGAAAAGATATTGGGCAGGTTAAAGCGAATCACGTCTTCCAATAAAATAATATGGTTTTCCCCGGGTTTAGAAGGCAATAATACAAAGCGGCCAATGGCACGGGAAGGCACTTCTATCAATGCATATTTTTGTTGATAGGCCGATTTTTTTTTACGCATCACCACACCGAGGTATAAACTTTTATCGCGCAGATAAGGTAATTGCGGCAAACTTTCTATCATCAACGGAATCACATTACCGCGAACCTGGTCATCAAAAAAGTTTTGTACAAATTTTTTCTGTTCTGCATTCAGGTGCTTCTCATCTGCTAAAAATATTTTTTCTTTTTTCAGTTCACGCAGAATACCATTCCAGATTCTGTTAAACTCGTTCTGTTGTTTTAAAACAATCATCTGAATATCATCCAATACTTTTTGCGGGTCTTCTTCCATATGCATCTCCAGTTTTTTCCTTTTTTCAGAAAACTCGATCATGCGTTTTAAGGTAGCTACTCGTACACGAAAAAACTCGTCTAAATTATTAGAGAAGATGCCCAGAAAGCGAATGCGTTGTTGTAAAGGAACAGAAGGGTCATTCGCTTCCTGCAATACCCTTGCATTAAAACTTAACCAACTGATGTCTCTTTGAATGAATTGTTTTTTACTCATATAAACCAATCGTATTAGTCAAATATAGGATAGGGTAAAATAAATGATTGTTAAGTTTATATCATCATCCCGATCAAATATTCTTTGTACCAATATGCAAGGAGTAATGGCACACAGTCAATTACAGCCAAAACAAAAGTAAACTGCCGGTGTTTATTTGCTGCATTCTTTGCTATCAGTGTTCCTGTGGTTATTAAAAGAAAAACAGTTATAGCTGTTGTATAATGCCGGCGGGTAACCAACGTTTATCCTGAATCATTGTATTGTCTTTTTCTTTATAATACCTTAAACCAATTGCCAATAACAATACGCCGTTGGTTGATAAAGTAAAAGGTATCATTATTTCCCTTGCGGGGATAAGAGGGTGATTGAAGGGAATGGCGATTTGTTGGCTGAAACGTTTATTATCGGCGCTTTTTTCTAAAGAGCAATATGCAATACCAATATGCAGCAATACCTGTGCACTGTGTGCAGGCGAAGTAATATGTTTTGCCGGAATTAAATCGGGTAGCTGCAGTAAAAGATTACCGGAACCGGTTTGTACAAGCTTTGGCATAAGTTTTAATCTTTCCGATAGCTTAGTTTCATCTGAAAATGAAAAACCGCTGAGGGATGTTTGTGCAATCAGGTATTGGTAGCATGCAGTTCTGAACCTTCTTTGCATGGCAAGTTCATTTGGATGGGGAATTGTATCGGCCAATAATCCCCGGAATATTTTTTCCATAGTGGCAGCTTTCCCAAAATCTGTTGATCTTTTCCGCGTAGCTTTTGATTGTTTTACACGGGCTGGTTTACTCCTTACATACGATCCACCCCGGCTTTGATAATAGATAATGTTTTCAACTGTACCGCTTAACCGAATATTTTTTTGAATGCCCATAGTTTATATCATTTATGTGTAATATAATAAATTTATCTGATACACCAATCAAAGGGTTTGTGGCAATGTTTTCTTTAGCCCCTATCCGGCTTTCCTTCGGATCAAGTGCATTAATTAATGCACTTGATCCGAAGAAGACTAAAAGCAGGGAGGAAAAGAAAGTAGGGAAAAATTGCTGCGGTCAACTTTTTTTCAGTATAAGACAAGGTGTCATCTTGTCTCTTAAGCCGTACTAAAGCCCTATATAAGCCGTATATAAGCCATAGATAAGTTATGGGAGAATCTATTGGTAAAGGCTATAAAGCTATCTCCGCTATCCTTAGAGTTAAGCGCAGCGTCTCTCCGGATTTATAATACAAGCCAGACTTAGTCTGGCTAAAAACTTCAATATATGTAGCTGAAAATACCTTACTTGTATTATTGGGAGATAAATGCAGTAAAATAGCTAACAATCTTTCGCAATGTCTATGGTCTTAAAAATTTAAAACGTGATGGTCGGTCAATATCAGCGTTTTTCCAATATAATACACTTATTACGATCGTTCAGATAGCCAGCTTAATCATAAGAAGTATCAAAATATTAAATATAACATAAACCGAAACCTAATAATATGAAAGTAAATTTTTTATTAATATTCTTTTTTATCATTTACCATCTCTATTTTTTCACAAGTAAAAACAGAGTTTATAAGAACTAATATGGCTAAGATAAAAAGAAAATTCATCAGGCGTGATATTACAATTGAAGAAAAAAACACTTTTATTGTTGCATACTATATGAAATAAAATTAAACAATTTCTCTTTTTTCGGTTTTTATGTCTATTGAAATAATATGCAATATAGAATTGAGGATTTATTATTCAAATTTGATTAATGTTGTTGAATTTAATGTATCATTTAAAATTGTAATTTTCTTCAAATAAAATGATTTAATATTATTAATATTAAATGAATCTTCTTTAAAAATATGTATATAGAATCTTCCTTTTATTTTTCCGTTCTTGTTATCTAATATATCTGTGTCATAGGGATATATGATTTGGTCTTTTTTTAAAATATAGTGTTGGTCATTTGGCTTTATATTTTCTATATTAGGATTGTATGAAAAATAAACTCTTATTGTAATTGTAGATCCATTTTTAAAATTCAAAATATGGTTAAATGAATCCATAACACAAGATGCAAGACAAAATATTCCAACCAATATAGATATCACTTTATTTTTTAAAAAGAAATTCATGATTATTATATTATTAATAATATTTTACCAATGTGGGAAATTTACCGGATCATTTGCAATATCAGAATTGCTACCAAAGAAAGCAATTGCTAATGTATTTGCATCTTTCTCTGTCCAAAAAGATCTATGTTCAGTTTGTGAAACGGTAGCTGCATTCCAAAGACTAGCTGGTAAAATTGCGGTGTTATAATTTAGGCTTCCGTATTTTAATGCTTGCAAATAATGACCATATTCATGTTCTAAATCTTTTAAGGCAAAACTCAAATCAGCATGAATCCCACCGTTACTTGTGGTTCCACCCTTTCCTTGTAATACACCAAAATCGGTTATTAATGCTCCTGGAAATTTGGTTTGAACACCATTTTTATCAGTAAATATTGCATATTGTCCACCTTGATCATTTGTAAATGTCGGGAAACCTAATGTAGTTTGATGTACATAACCTTGATAAGTTGTTGCTGACGCAAAAACATTACATGCTGTTGTACTTAAACTTGCATAAGAATAATCAATGTTATATGTAGTTTGCGATTGTGAGTAAGATTTAATTTCGATAAATATTATTAAACATAATAAAATAGATTTAATAAATTTTTGTTTCATAATTTGAATTTTAAATGTCTCATCTATTTGTGAAGATGAAATTGAAAACCAATACCTGCTATGAAACTTGAATTAACACCTGAATATCCATGAAAAGAAATTGCAGAATAACCAATAGTAAACTCAATTGCAACGCTTGAATTAAAAAATACTGCTGCCCCACTTGAAAATGAATATATGCTTGAGCTTTGATTTGGTACAGATGGACTAATATTTATAGCATATTGATAATTTCCCTCTACAAATAAATTGGCTTGTTTTTCTGTTGGCAGGAAATAATATCTGCAATAAGGGCCAACGCTAAAATACTGCTGTTTAAGGTTCGAAAAAGTAATTTGATCGACACTATTGAAAGACAGTTTTAATCCTGCTGCAAATTTATCTGCAATAAAATATCCAATTGCGGGAGATATTAGTAAAGTAGTAAATTTTTGTTTTGTACTTGCACTACTATTATATTCAGTAGAAGTAAAGCTTGCATTGCCTCCTACCAACCAATTACCTTGAGTTATTTGGCTGTTTGCGAAAAGAGAAATAAATAAAACTGTAAATGTGGTTAATAAAAATTGTTTCATAGATATATTTTTTTTAAATGTATAGTAAAATACTATGAGGCGGGCTTACATCAACTGCCGTTTGTGTAATTTGGTTAATTCGAAATCAAATCATTATCATGCTATAAAATTGATTGGTCTTTCGGGTTATAATGAAGAGAACAATATGAAAATATAATTTTGAGTGGTGCGGATGGTTATATTTTAAAAGCTAATGCAGAAGATGTTTTGCATGAAGCATTAAATGTAATTCATCAAAATGAAATATTCATTGATAAACGTTTAGGCTTAGAACAACAAATGAAAGGTATATTCATTAAGCGAAAAGAAATATTGGAGTATATAAATATTTTTGAACTTACGAAACGAGGACGAACTTTTATCATGTTGAATGCTACTACTTTATCTTATGAACAAATTACTGCTACCATGTCAGTGTAAACCAAAACGATTCAAACCTATTATGATAGAGTTTGAAAAAAATTAAATTTACATAACCGCCAGCTATGAACTCTTTTTTCTCTGCAAAATGGATTAGCTGCTATTGCTTATTTTAATTGAAATAAAAAGAGGGCTTTCGCCTCTTTAGTCATGGTCTACAATTACGCTACTCCATCTTTTTTTAAGCTTTCAGGTAACAATTTTTAAACCCCATAAACTGAACAGTATAAAATGAAATGTTCGTTTTAATTATAGTTATAAAAATTCTCTCTTTGTTTAGAAAGCTAAATTTTTCTATCTCTGTTTATTTATTTTCGTTAATAACTCACCAAAATAGTAGGGTTAAGTCTTTGGAAACCATGAGAAAAGCTAAAAAAAATTGAACAAAAAATAAAATTGGGGTTGGTCGGGTAACTTTCTTTCAAATTCATAATTTTCCACATCACTCTTATATGTGATGAAAAGATTGTACTTTTCTGCTTTAAACTGTTTAACTAACCAATTAATTCAATTACAATGGACACTTCAAAAATGATTAAAGCATATTGTTTAAAAACAAAGGAAAAGAATGTTCCGATGCAGGATGCTGTTATCAATAAAACTGCCAAAGGCGGTTATATGGCTGCAGGCCATGACGGAAAAGGCAATAAAATGGCGGCTATTTTAAGCGAAGCAAAAGCTTTACAGGCCATCGCTGATGGTGTTGCTAAAAAAGGATTTTAATTAACGTTCTTATCTTTTTTGAAAATAAAAATCCGGAGTTTTTGCTCCGGATTTTTTATTGAAACGAATTAGCCTTAACTGATAAAATTAATAGAGAAAGGATATTTGTATAATCTTCCTTCATTGGCCCTGATGGCAGCAACGATCACTAAAATGGTAGAATAAATACCTGCCACCCAAAGCAGCAATATTCCAATAATGGTGATGACTAAACCAATACACACTAATACCAACGTAATTTGAAAATTAAAAGAGGCTTTTGCATGTGCAGCGACAAATGCAGATTCATTTTTTTTAATTACATAAATCACCAATGGCCCGAGTATTGGTGCTATGAAAGTTAAGATATGCGAGAGCAATGCAAGATTTCTTTCATCTTGTGTTGGAACAATTTCGGGAAGTGAATCTGTTCCCAATAAATCTGCCATACAATAATTTTAATTTGAAAGTAATCTAATTAGCAGATATTTCATTGCATTTATGCATTCTTTTTTACGGATGCAGCATGCATTTGCTGAAGAAAGCGATGCATGGCATTCATTTCTTTTATATCGTCTACCACCAATAAAAAGTTTTTAGCCACTTGCTTTAATCGTGCTTTATTGGTACCTGTTTGTAAGAATTGCAGAATATTTTTAAAAGTATCCGACTCAAAAAAAGGAGAATCATTTTTATTGATGAAATAACAACGCAGAGTTTCGCTTTTTAAACTCATTTTTTCAAAACCCATATCTACTGCCAACCATCTGCATCGAACAGTGGTAAACAGATCTTCCACTTCTTTAGGCATGGTGCCGAATCGGTCGGTCATCTCATGATAAAAATCCTGAAGTTCTTCTTCTTTATCACAATTATCCAATCTTGAATAAAGCGATAAACGTTCGGTGATATTTTCAACATAACTATCCGGAATTAAAATTTCGAGATCAGTATCTATGGTACAATCCGTTACAAAATCATCTTGCTGAGATATTTCTTCTTTGAATAATTCTTTAAATGATGTTCGCTTTAATTCACGAATGGCTTCATCTAAAATTTTCTGATACATTTCAAAACCAATCTCTGCCATAAAACCGCTTTGTTCCCCTCCCAGCATATTGCCTGCACCACGAATATCTAAATCACGCATGGCAATCTGGAAGCCACTTCCCAAGTCACTGAATTGTTCTAATGTTTGTAATCTTTTTCTGGAATCAGTTGGCAAAGTACTCAATGGAGGAGCAACTAAATAACAAAATGCCTTTTTATTGCTTCTGCCTACGCGGCCGCGTAATTGATGCAAATCGCTCAATCCGAATTGGTGTGCATTGTTAACGATAATGGTATTTACATTCGGAATATCTACTCCGCTTTCTACAATGTTGGTACAAACCAGTACATCATATTTCCGATCAATAAAATCTAAAATTCTTTCTTCTAACGTATCGCCTTCCATTTGTCCGTGTGCAAATCCAATGCTTAAATCCGGACATAAACCTTGTATCATCGAACACATTTCAGGTAGTCCCTGTACCCGATTATGAATGAAGAAAACTTGCCCGCCTCTTTCTGTTTCATAATAAATCGCATCCCGAATAAAATCATCATTAAATACTTGTACTTCTGTTTGTATTGGTTGACGATTGGGTGGCGGTGTATTGATGATACTCAGATCTCTTGCACCCATCAAACTAAATTGCAATGTGCGTGGAATGGGCGTAGCCGTAAGCGTTAAGCTATCTACATTGGTTTTTAACAGCTTTAGTTTTTCTTTATGACCGACTCCAAATTTTTGTTCTTCATCAATCACCATCAATCCGAGGTCTTTAAACTTTGCATCTTTTCCCAATAAGCCATGTGTGCCGATGATGATATCAATTTTTCCTTCTGCTAATTTTTTAAAGGTTTCTTTTTTCTCTTTCGCAGATTTGAAACGATTCACAAAATCAACTGTTACAGGAAAATCTTTTAATCGATCCTTAAAAGTTTTATAATGCTGAAACGCAAGAATGGTTGTTGGAACAAGGACGGCAGCCTGCTTACCATCACAACAAGTTTTAAATGCAGCACGAATGGCAATTTCAGTTTTACCAAAACCAACATCACCGCAAACCAAACGATCCATGGGTGATGGAGATTCCATGTCTTTTTTTACGTCAGCCGTGGCTTTACTTTGGTCAGGTGTGTCTTCATAAATAAAACTCGCTTCCAATTCTGTTTGCATGTAATTATCGGGCATGTGCTGAAACCCTTGTTCTGCTTTGCGCTGAGCGTATAGCTTTATTAAATCAAAAGCAATTTCTTTTACTTTAATTTTTGTCTTCTCTTTTAATTTATTCCAAACATCACTGCCCAGTTTATTTATTTTCGGTACACTCCCTTCTTTGCCTGTGTATTTAGAAATTTTATGCAGCGAATTAATATTCACGTATAGAATATCACTGTCTTTATAAATAATTCTGACAGCTTCCTGCATTTTTCCATTCACTTCTAATTTCTGTAAGCCACTATATCTTCCTACACCATGATCGATATGTGTTACAAAATCTCCCGGTTGCAAATCGCGAAGCATTTTTAATGTTAATGCTTTGTTCTTACTGAAAGCTTGTTTAACTCTGTATTTATGATAACGTTGAAATATCTGATGATCGGTGTAGCAAATAATCTTCAGATCATTATCAATAAAACCTTCGTGAATAGAAGTGGCAACCGGAATAAATTGGATGGATGTATTTAAATCACTGAAAATGCTGTTCAATCTTTCTAGCTGGCGAGCTTGTTCTGCAAAAATAAAAATGCTGAAACCTTTATCCTCATGGGTTTTCAGGTCTTTGATCAGTAAATCGAATTTACGATTGAAAGAGGGTTGTGCTTTAGTATTAAATTCAATTTCAAAATTTGTAAGATGTGGTTTGTATCCGAATTCAACAATATGCTTTGATTGAATTTGTCTTTCAATTGTTGCAGCAGGAACAAAATCGTTTAAAGAAACTTCTTTTAAGATTTTTGTTTCATCTTCATCTTCATCTTCGGCATGATGGGTTAATCCTTCTGCTTGTCTTTTTAAAAACAACCCCAAATCTTCTTCCTGTACTTCTATTTTTTCTTTGATCACATCCCAGTCTTTCAACCAAACAATCGTATTCTCCGGAAGAAATTCAAACAGTGTTACTTTTTCCCCGCTATCAAATTGTGTTTCTACGTTGGGTATAATGGAGACCTGTAATAATTTTCTTTCACTTAATTGTGTTTCCGGATCGAATATGCGAATACTGTCCACATCATTCCCGAATAATTCAACACGATAAGGCTTTTCATTTCCAAAAGAATAAATATCCAAAATACCGCCACGTAATGCAAACTGACCGGGTTCGTAAACAAAATCAGTTCTGGTAAAACCATACATCACAAACAATTCCATTAAGCTGTTTAAATTAATGGTCTCGTTGGTTTTTATTTGAATGATGTTACTGCTTAGTGTTTTGGGCAGTACAACTTTTTCAAACAATGCTTCCGGATAGGTAACAATAATTTTTTTATTTCCACCAACAGAAAGTTTGGTGAGCATTTCTGTTCGCAACATGACATGCGAAGTATTGAGCAGACTAAAGTTTTTTCTGTTTTTAAAAGAAGAGGGAAAATAAAAAAGATCTAATGCCGAGGTTAAATTTTCTAAAGTGTTATGAAAATAGGCAGCTTCTTCTGCATCGTTCAATACAATCAAATGATTCAATTTAGTTGTATCGGGATGCATAAAAACTGCACACACTATAAATTCTGCACTGCTGCCCTGTAAATTTTTGAGAAAAATTTTTTGAGAATCGGCAAAAGAAAGCTTGTCCGCCAATTGAAAAAGGCGGGTATCATTTTGATACTTATCTATCAACGCACTTAAATTCATATCTGCGGCGCAAATATAAACCGCATCAACTGCTTTTAGGGAATGAATTTAAAAAACAGCAGATATAGATTGATTAATTACCACATTCGTAATATTTTTTTCCGTCACTTTATAAAGCATAATATTATTCGCAACATCAAAAGAATTGGCGTAGAAAAGATCATTGACTTTAATAAATAATGAATAAGAGCCTACAGGCAATGCAACAAAAAAATGACCCGTGCTGTCAGATTGAACAGTGGTAATAAGTTTTTTGTTAATGCTGCGATAGGATGAAGAATTACCAATACGAGCAACATCTTTTAAATTGGTAGATTCGTAAATGTAAACAATGGTGGCAATACCCTGAGGTTTGGCTTGAGTAATGCCTGGTCCCGGCATTTGATTACCGGAAATTTTATACACATAACCATCAATGCCCTGTTGAGTTTGAGTTGATAATGGTTGTTTTTTTATCGATGAGCAGGATACGATTGTTAAAACTATGAAAACTGTTATAAAAAGAATTTTTGACATACCGCGATTTGAATAGCTAAAGTATCTAATTTAGAGCTATTATCATACCGGATATAACATTATACTATGCTTAGAAAAAATCTTGTATTGCTTTTAACTTTTGGAGTTAGTTTTTATGCAATCTCTCAAGAAACAACCAATGTTCAAGTGTTGCAGAATTTTGCAAAGCAATATAGAATTTTTGAGGATGCAGAACATGCAAAAGCTGTGGCGATGGCAAAAGCAAAAGGATGGCCAATTTATCAAGTAGATAAAAATGGAACAGTGCATGCTTTGCAGTATATCGATCAATTAGGGAACCCTGTTTATTACAATACATTTAATAATACCATTGCTGCGGCAACAACCAGGGCCAATCAATTATGGCCGGGTGGAAGCTCGGGATTAAATTTATCCGGATCTTCGAATTCGGTAAAAGGAAAGTTAGGAACTTGGGATGGCGGTTTAATTTTAAAAAATCATGTTGAATTTGTTCCATCAACAGGTGGAAGCCGCATACTTCAATTAGATTCAGCAACAGCAGGCGCATTAAGTGATCATGCAACACATACAAGCGGAACAATGATCGCAGCAGGGGTTAATCCGATCGCAAAGGGAATGGCATTTGGCATACAACAATTGATTGCTTATACTTTCACAAATAATGAGATTTCAAATATTACCACACAAGCCCCTAATCTTTTAGTGTCTAATCATTCTTATGGAATTACCGGTGGTTGGGGTTATGACGGAACGAATTATTATTGGAACGGCGATACCACTGTCAGTACCGCAAAATCATATTTATGCGGTTGGTATGGAAACCCTGCACAGAATTATGATTCTATTGCATACAATGCCCCTAACTATTTAATGGTATTCGCAGCAGGTAATTCTAATGGCAATGATCCTAACGGTCAAGGACCCGGCATAGGTCAAAAATATTTATATAATGATGTTACATCCAGAACACAAACAGCCAACATTCCTAATAACCCAACCTATGGTTCAGTATCAGGCGGGCAGACTGCAAAAAATATTTTGGTAGTTGGTGCGGTAAATGGAATACCCGGTGGATATAACAGTCCGGCTGATGTTCAAATAGCCTCATTCAGTTCATGGGGCCCAACAAATGATGGAAGAATAAAACCCGATGTTGTTGCAGATGGTGTAAATGTTACTTCAACCGGTTCTGCCAGTACAACATCTTATATTACCGAAAGCGGAACTTCCATGGCAACACCTAATACAACGGGCTCTCTGCTTCTATTACAGGAATATTATAATCAGAAGCATGGAAAATTTATGCGTGCCGCTACATTAAAAGCATTGGCTGTTCATACAACAGATGCTGCAGGAAGTAACCCCGGTCCTAATTATGTTTATGGTTATGGACTGTTAAATGTATTAAGAGCTTCTAATGTTATTACTTCTTCTTACAATCAAAAGACAGATACCATCATTGAAAATAGTTTGGTAAGCGGAACACCATACACATTTAATGTTATAGCATCCGGAAATGGTCCATTGAAAGCAACCATCGTTTGGACTGATCCAAAAGGAATTATCGATCCAACCTATCTTGCTTCCACACCTGTTTTAGTAAATGATCTTGATTTGAGAATTACCAGCGGCGCATCAACGTATTATCCATGGATATTAAATGCAAGTAGTCCAACTGCTGCTGCAACAAAAGGTGATGATCATATCAATAATATTGAACAAGTTCAAATTGACAGTGTTGTGCCTGGTAAAACCTATAGCATCACTGTTTCTAATAAAGGAACATTGGCAAGAGGGCCTCAGGCTTTCTCTTTAATAGCGAGTGGCATTGGAGGTACGGCTTATTGTACCTCAGCTTCAACCAATACTTCAGGTTCAAGAATAGATAGCGTCTCCTTCAGTAATATCACCAATAAAAATGCAGCGGGGCATAGCAGCTATTCTAACTTCACCAACTTAACCGCAAATATTGAAGCCAATCAAACGATACCGATATCAATAAAAGTAAATAGCAGTGATGGAAGCAGTGCGAACAGAGTAGTGAAAGTATATATTGATTATAATGATAATGGAAGTTTTACTGATGCCGGAGAACTTGTTGCATCAAATACTTCAAGTATAAGTTCTATCAGCGGAACGGGTGGAATTTTTACTGCAAACATTACCACACCGAATGGATTAACACTTGGAAATTATGGAGTGATAAGAATTGTATTGCAAGATAGTGTTGGCGGAACTGCAACCGTTGGTCCATGCGGAACTTATGCCAATGGTGAAACACAGGATTACAGATATAAAGTAGTTGCTGCTGATAATGATGTTGCTATGTCCATATTAGTAGATCCAACACTTAGTCCTAATGCCAACACTTCTCAATTTATAACAGTGAATGTTAAAAACATTGGCAACAATGACCAAACAAGTGTTCCAATGGTGGCTGTTGTAAAAAATGGAACAACCACTGTTGCAACCATCAATGGAAATTATCCGATCAATTTATTGAGCGGTACCAATGTGAATTATACTTTTCAAACTCCATTCAATGCAGTTGCGGGAACAACCTATACCATTTCTGTTTATACTAACTTATCAAATGATCAAAACAGAAGTAATGATACGTTGACACAAACCATTACAGTAGCTAATAAGCCCGTTAATACAGGTACAGCAGATATATGCGGCAGCAGTGTGTTATTAAATGTTAGCAATCCTGTTTCAACATCTAATTATTTCTGGTATTCATCCTCACCCGGATCATCCATTGCCGTAGGATCATCAACATCAACCTCTACTATTACATCTAATAAGGTATATTATCTTTCATCCGGATATAATGGAAGTATTGGTCCGTTAAATAAAACCACATTCGCAGGTGGTGGTGGGTACAATAATTTTGCAGGAAATTATGTAAACATAACTACAAATGTTCCGCTTACTATTAATTATGCAAAACTATATATCGGTAATCCCGGACCTATTACGTTTATGGTTGCGCAGTTATCAAATGTTACCAGTACCAGTTATAGTTATCTGCCTGTTTCTTCAACAACGATCAATGCGTACACAACAGCATCCACTTCAACGCCTGCAAATGGAAGTACTGCTAATCCGGATGATCCGAAAGATTCAGGTGCCTATTATTATTTGAATTTACCAATCAGTTCACCGGGTAGTTATGCTATTATCATTAATCCAAATACTACACCAACAGCTACTATTTTCAGAAATAATGCTGTAACATCAAATCCCTATCCAATTACTATTCCTAATGTATTCTCTATTACCGGTAATAGTGTACAATCACCCAGTAATTTTCAAAACTATTATTATTTCTTTTATGATATGCGCATTAGTACACCTGACCCTGTAAGTGATGTATTAACCATTAATGCATCAACAGCACCAACACCTGTAGTCACACAATCGGGTAGCAGTTTGGTAAGTAGTGTTACCAATGCAGCAAGTTATCAATGGTACACAGGCAGCGGTACTTCTATTAGCGGTGCAACATCCAGTACTTACACCCCAACAGCGGCAGGAACTTATTATATTACGGTAACAGATGCATTTGGTTGTCAGCGATCATCTAACGCCTTTAGTTATGTTGTGACTGCAGTTGTGAATGCAAGCAACAGTGATATTACCTTACAAACATCTCCCAATCCAAATGCAGGGACATTCAATGTTAGTTTCACTGTGAATACTAAAACGAATGTGAGTGTTGAATTGATTAATGCTGCCGGGCAAACTTGTATGAGTAATGCATACAGTAATTTTACAGGTCAGTTCTCTCAACAATACCATGTCAATGTTCCTGCAGGAACTTATATTGTAAAAGTGCAGCAGGGCAATAAAGTGTATAGAGAAAAGATCATCATCATTAAATAACTTTTATAACAATTTTCGATGCCTCAACCTAAAAAGTTGGGGCATTTTTGTTTATAATTTTTTTATTGTACTCATGTAACAGTAATTTAGCTAAAATAATTTTTTATGGCATTAGAATGGACAACGGCTAAAGTGGTAGATATTCAACAAGCTGCACCTGCTTCACGCAGATTTTTTTTACAAATTCCTGCTGCTGCTTCATTTGATTTTGAACCCGGACAATTTGTAACACTTGATCTTCCGATTCATGAACAAAAAAATAAAAGATGGAGAAGTTATTCCATCGCTTCTGCACCCAACGGAACAAATATTATTGAATTGGTGATTGTTTTATTGGAAGGCGGTGCCGGAACAACTTATTTATTCAATGAAATAAAAGTTGGCAGTGAAATAACCTTACGCGGGCCGCAAGGAAAATTCACTTTGCCTGAAACAATTGACAAAGATATTTTCTTTATCTGCACCGGAACAGGTATTGCACCATTCAGGGCCATGAGTCATTTTATTCATAACAATCATCTTCAACATCAGAATATTCATTTAGTATTCGGTTGCAGAAAGATGGAAGATTGTTTGTATAAAGATGAGTTGACCGAATTGGCAAAGAGCGAAAACAATTTTTTCTATCATCCCTGTTTGTCAAGAGAACCGGAAGTGCCTGCCGGAATGTACAAAGGATATGTGCATCAGGTATACGAACAAATTTTGAAAGAAGATAAGCGGCCTGCTAAATTTTATTTATGCGGTTGGAAGAATATGATTGATGAAGCCAAACAACGTATTGTTGATTTAGGTTATGACAGAAAAGATATTCATTTAGAATTATACGGATAGCAATAAAAAAGGCTTCAATATTTTTGAAGCCTTTTTTATTTTATTCAATTGCTTTTAAAACAATCTCTTTTATTTTATTTAAAGGTACTCTTTCCTGCAACATAGAATCTCTGTACCGAATCGTAACAGTATTGTCTTCTTTAGATTGATGATCGATGGTTACACAAAATGGGGTACCAATGGCATCTTGCCTTCTATATCTTTTACCAATGGCATCTTTCTCTTCATAAAAACATTTGAAGAATGGTTTGCATTCATCCATTAATGTTCTGGCAATTTCAGGTAAGCCATCTTTTTTGGTTAATGGAAGGATTGCTAATTTATTGGGGGCAATTTTAGCAGGAATATGCAAGACTACTCTGCTATCAGTTGTGCCATCTTCTTTATTAATTATTTCTTCGTGATATGCATTGGATAAGATTAACAAGAACATTCTATCTAAACCAATGGAAGTTTCAACAACGTATGGAACGTAGTTCCCATAAGGCTTTCCGGTAATTTCATCAATATCTGCATCAAAGTATTGCATTTTCTTTTTGCTGTATAATTGATGTTGTGTTAAGTCAAAATCACTTCTGGAATGAATGCCTTCTACTTCCTTAAAACCAAAAGGAAATTCAAATTCTATATCGCAAGCTTCTTTAGCATAGTGTGCTAATTTAACATGATCGTGGTAACGATATTTTTTTGCATCAATCCCTAAACTTAAATGCCATTGCAATCTTGCTTCTTTCCAGTATTTATACCATTCGCTTTCTGTACCGGGGCGAACAAAGAATTGCATTTCCATTTGTTCAAATTCACGCATTCTGAAAATAAATTGTCTTGCAACAATTTCGTTTCTGAATGCTTTACCTGTTTGTGCAATACCAAAAGGGATTTTCATTCTCGCAGTTTTTTGCACGTTGAGAAAATTTACAAAAATTCCTTGCGCCGTTTCGGGGCGTAAATAAATAGTATCGGCTTCATCTGTAACAGAACCGAGTTTGGTATCGAACATTAAATTAAACTGACGGATATCGGTCCAGTTGCAAGTATCACTTACAGCGCATTTAATATTATTCTCTTCAATTATTTTTTTTAATCCTGTATAATCTTCTGCTGCTAAAAAAGCATCCATTTGTGATAAAATACTTTCTGCTTTCACCGTTTCGCCTTTAGCGTTAATCAGTTCTGCATATCCTTCAATCAAATGGTCTACCCGATAACGTTTTTTGCTGTCTTTATTATCAATCATCGGATCGCTGAAATTATCAACATGCCCGCTTGCTTTCCAGGTAGTAGGATGCATAAAAATAGCCGCATCAATACCCACAATATTTTCGTGCAATTGCGTCATGCTTTTCCACCAATAATCTTTGATGTTCTTTTTTAACTCACTGCCATAAGGGCCATAATCATATACTGCACTTAATCCATCATAAATTTCACTGGATGGAAATACAAAGCCATATTCTTTGGCGTGAGAAATAATTGCCTGAAAATTATTTTGTTCCGGTGTATTCATAAGGCTGCAAATATAAGTGTGAACCTTGATTTATAAGATGTAAGAGAATAACTGGGTTATTTTAATTTTTCATTTTGCTGATGCCTGTCTTTATCACGCAAAGTTTTTTTATCTAAATTCTTTTTCAACGCCTCGGTTAAATCAATACCCGTTTGATTAGCCAAACAAATTAAAACGAATAATACATCGGCCATTTCATCACTTAGTTCTTTGTTTTTATCGCTTTCTTTAAATGATTGTTCTCCATATTTTCTAACCATTAATCTGGATAGTTCGCCTACTTCTTCCATTAAAATTCCAAGATTGGTTAATTCGTTGAAATAGCGAACACCAATGGTTTTTATCCAATCGTCAACTTGTTGTTGGGCATCGGCAATTGTTATTTTAGGTAACTCACTCATAACGCATAATTTTAATTCTTAACTATTCTTTATTCTTACTGTCAATCACGATGGTAACAGGCCCGTCGTTCAACAAGCGAACTTTCATATCAGCACCAAAAATGCCGGTTTGTATTTTTTTATTCAACTCTTTTTCTAATTGAGCGATCATCTTCTCATATATCGGAATGGCAACATCAGCTTTACTGGCTTTGATGTATGAGGGGCGATTTCCTTTTTTGGTGGATGCATGTAAGGTAAACTGACTCACCAATAAAATATCTCCGTTTACTTCTATTACACTTTTATTCATCACATTATGTTCATCATTAAAAATGCGCAGGTTAATAATTTTATTGCTCAGCCATTCAATATCATCTATGGTATCTGCATCTTCAATACCCAACAATACCAATAAGCCAATTGATATTTGTCCGGTTATATTCTCATCAACAGTAACACTTGCTTCCGATACCCGTTGTATCACCACTCGCATAATTTCATTTAATTTTATCAGATGAAGATAGATATTACAGCGGAGATTATTTTTCAAACTGCACGCAGTGGCGGCAAGGGCGGACAAAATGTGAACAAGGTAGAAACCATGGTAGAAGGGAGATGGCAGGTATTATCTTCTCAATTATTGAGTGCAGATCAAAAAAACAGCATCACAGAAAAATTACGAAATCGGATTACGAAAGAAGGATTTTTATTGGTGAAATCGCAGGAATCGAGAACGCAATTAGATAATAAAGAAAAGGTGATAGAGAAGATGAATGATTTAGTGAATCAGGCATTGCTTAAAAAGAAATCCAGAATTGCCACCAAAGTTTCAAAAGCAGCCAAAGAAAAAAGATTGGAATCGAAGAAGAAAGACTCGTTCAATAAATCTTTCCGAAAAAAAATTAGACCCAACGAGTATTAATTATATATTTCTGAATGCATCTTTTACATTTACTATTTTAGCAGGATAAATGAGTGGAATAAAAAAATTAGCAGGACAAACAATTTGGTATGGCGTTAGTAGCATTGCTGCCAGATTTATTAATTATTTGCTTACACCTTATCTCACTTTTAAATTTACCGAATCGCAATATGGTGAAATGAGTATTGTGTATTCATTTATACCATTCATGAACGTGATCTTTACTTACGGAATGGAAACGGCATTCTTTCGATTTGCGAATAAAGCAGATAAAAAAAATGTATACGATACGTCGAGCATCTCTCTTATTATATCCACCATTGGTTTGTGTTTACTATTGATGGTATTGCAACATCCATTATCTGTTTTGTTACAGATATCTCAGCATCCCGAATATCTTTCTTTGGCTGCTGCTGTGATTGCCTTAGATGCTTTATCGGCTATTCCTTTCGCCAAACTAAGACAGGATGGGCGCCCTGTAAAGTTTGCTTCCATTAAAGTTGGCGGCATTTTACTCAACATTATTTTTATTTATTTTTTTCTGAGTGTTTGCCCGAGAATAGTAGCACATGATTCAGAGCATTGGATCGGAAAATATTTTGATCCCAATTGGGCAATCGGCTATGTGTTGCTGGCGAATGTGATTCAATCCTCATTCACACTTTTATTTTTATCGAAAGAATTTTTTGGATTTGAATGGAAGTTCGATCAAAAATTATGGAAAGAAATAATGATTTACGGATTACCATTGATTATTGCAGGTTTTGCAGGAATGATCAATGAAACATTCGACAGGATTATGTTGGGATGGTGGGCACCGGTGCAATCTGTTGAAGCAGCCAAAGGAGAAGTAGGTGTTTATTCCGCATGTTATAAGTTATCCATTTTAATTTCTTTGGCGGTGCAAGCTTTTAAAATGGGGGCAGAACCCTTTTTCTTTAAACAATCAGTTGAAACCAATGCACCGAAAATATATGCAAGAGTGATGAAATTTTTTGTGATCACATTATGCCTGATGTTCTTATTGGTTGTTTTGTATTTGGATATCTGGAAACAATTTATACGCAATCCAAAAATGTGGATTGGCTTAAAAGTGGTTCCCATATTGCTGTTGGCGAATATGTTCCTTGGTATTTATTATAACTTAAGTGTGTGGTATAAATTGGGCCATAAAACTATGGCTGGTGCCTGGATTACATTAATTGGTGCTGCGATTACATTGTTTATTAACTATTTTTTCATTCCATATTTCAGTTATATGGCTTGCGCCTGGGCAACATTTGCCTGTTATGGAAGCATGATGGTGGTAAGTTTTATCTGGGGACAAAAAGAATATCCTATTCCCTATGCATGGAAAAAATTATTGGCTTATATAGTAATCGTTGTGCTTATTTATTTTGCATATTCCGGAGTCATTCACTTATATAATCATGTATATTTTAATTTTATTGTGTCTACCTGTTTCCTGCTTTCTTTTATATGGTTTATATTATTAACAGAGAAGAAGGAATTTCAAAGACTGCCTGTAATAGGAAAATACATGCAATAATTTTAATTGTTAAGATATAAAAGGCTTATTCAAATACCATTTCAATTCTTTTATCTTTGCGCCATTCAAAAAATTCTACCAAATTGAAAAACAGAAACGTTGTTTTATTGATCGCAAGCATTATTATCGCTGATCAGGCTTTAAAATTTTTTATTAAGCTGCATTTTTTTGCAGGAGAGGAACATAGAATATTGGGTTCCTGGTTTCGTTTGCATTTTGTAGAGAATGAAGGCATGGCCTGGGGCTGGAAATTTGGTGGTGGCTTTGGTAAAATTGTACTAACCTTATTTAGATTGGTAGCAGTTATTTGGGGAAGTTTTTTACTAAAAGATTTTATACAGAAAAAATATTCCAAAGGTTTTATTGTTTGTGCTGCTTTAATTTATGCAGGTGCGTTGGGTAACTTATTAGATAGTATGTTTTATGGATTGATCTTCGATAACAGCGATCCTTTCTTACAAAACGTTTCTAAGTTTGTTCATATTGGAAGCGGCTATGCTAATTTTTTGCATGGCAGGGTAGTGGATATGTTGTATTTCCCGATTATCACGAATGCACATTATCCCTCATGGATTCCCTATTTCGGTGGACAAGATTTTGAATTCTTTGAGCCCGTTTTTAATATTGCCGATGCATCAATATCCATTGGTGTAATTACTTTATTGATCTTTCAGAATAAATTTTTTAAAAGAGAACACGAACAACAGCATGCTGTTGTTGAAACAAATTCTGTTGTTAATGATCAAACACAAGTTTCCTGAAACTAATAAACGGTGTATTTTTTAATAGTAAAGCTGTACGTTGGATTCACAGTTGAATCTTCTTCATCAATCCAACCAATTCCTAAAGCATAATAATCAAAGAAGGTATCTGCTTTTTGATAAGATCCATTGATATAATACATCACATCGGTCTGAACTTCAATTACATTATTGTAAGAAGTTCCATTAACGCTATGCGATATGTTCTTTCCAACAATCGTGTAGTTGTATTTAAGATTGGTTGATGCACCATTGAATATAGTGGTAACCACAGGTGTTGACCAGGTACTTCCCTGTGCCACATTATCTTTCAAGAAAATAAAATCTATTGGTGCACTGGCACTGTCATCTAAATAAGCATATTGATAATAATTACCTGAACCGTCTTTTCTGTAATAACTTAATCCGTAATTAATGGTATCTGAAGGAACAAAAATATTATACGTATACCCACCGGAAACAACACCTACATAATTAGAAACACTATAATTAACGGTATCATTATTCAAATAATTATTGTTGTAAGTCCAATTGCTGTTAATGGTATTTGGAAAATAATCTGCATTATTTGTATAAACCGAAATGCCATTTACCGGAACAGTAAATGTGCAAAGAGATGTATTTAAATAAATAATAAAAGTGGTGGCTTGGGGTAAAATAGGTTTGCCATAGCCTTTTACTTTAACGGTTTTATTACCGGTTACCAAAACATAACCGGAATCGTTAAACCAAAAACCATTCACCGTATCAGAATGAATTTTATATTTTCCGGGTGCGAGCACGCCCAGATTAATCATCAAATAATTGCTATCGGTTAAAACGGTATCTGCATTATATGATCCTTTGATAACAATGCTTTCGCAATTCCCCAATGAATCAATCAATACTGCATTGGCAGGTGCATTTAAACCATTGGTTGTTTCAATGCTATAATCTTTTTGGCAAGAAACAAAAACAGTTGTGCCAATGATAAACAACAGTAGTATAAAAAATAATCTTTTCATCATTAAAATAATTCCTGAAAGATAATTAATTAAGATAAAGTTTAAGCCAATTGTGCTGCCTTATTCGTTAAAATTTTATTATTTACCAACTCATCAATATTCTGCAGTGTTACCGTAGCAATTTTACTCAATGCTTCTTCGGTAAAAAAAGCCTGATGTGCGGTGACGAGCACATTCGGAAAACTCATCAATCTCTGTATGGTATCATCTTCAATGATGTTGGATGACAGATCTCTGAAAAATAATTTTTCTTCCTGTTCATACACATCAATTCCCAAATAAGCGATCTGTTGAGATTTTAATGATTTGATGACGGCAGAAGTATCAATTAAACCACCCCTGCTGGTATTGATCAACATCATTCCTTTTTTCATCATTGCAATGGTTTCAGTATTGATAAGATGATGTGTTTGCTCAGTTAAAGGACAATGCAAAGAAATGATATCTGCCAGGGGTAAAATTGCTGTTATAGGCAGATATGTTACACCCAATGATTCTAATTCTTTATTGGCAATAAGATCGAATGCCAATACTTTACAACCGAAACCTAACATGATTTTACAAAAAGCATGGCCAATATTCCCTGTACCAATAACGCCTATGGTTTTTTCATAAAGATTAAAACCCAATAATCCATTCAATGAAAAATTTTGTTCTCTGACACGATTGTATGCTTTATGTGTTTTTCTGTTTAAAGTTAATATCATGGCAACGGCATGTTCGGCAACGGCTTCAGGAGAATAGGCGGGTACTCTGCAAACCTTGATGCCATTTGCTTTTGCAGCTTCCAGATCAACATTATTAAAACCGGCACAACGCAAAGCGATCAGCTTAACACTTTTGGATGCCAATACTTTTATAACATCGGTATTTACTTTATCATTTACAAAAACACAAACCGCATCTGTATGATCGATGGCATTTACAATATGCGGGCCTAAATGTGTGTCATAAAATTCTAATTCAAATCCAAAATCCGCATTGAATTTGGTAAAGAATTTTTTATCGTAAGGTTGTGTGGAGAAGAAAGTAATTTTCATATTCAAATGTAAATTAAAAAGCCGCATCAAAACTGATGCGACTCATATAAAATTTATGGAATAGCAGTTATGATTTTATTTCACCTACCATGTTTGCTGGAATAACCCATTCATCAAATTGTTCGGGAGTAACATAACCTAATTTCACTGCCATTTCTTTTAAAGTAGTATGTTCTTTATGTGCTTTTTGTGCGATCTCTGCTGCTTTATAATAACCGATTTTAGTATTGAGCGAAGTAACCAACATTAAACTGTTGTCAACATGTTTTTTAATATTCGCTTCAATAGGTTCAATACCAACAGCACATTTATCATTGAATGAAACACAACCTTCGCCAATCAGTCGGGCACTATGTAAAAAATTATAGATCATTACCGGTTTAAACACATTCAATTCAAAATGCCCGTTGCTGCCGCCAATACCAATGGTAACATCATTACCCATTACTTGTGCAGCGATCATTGTTAATGCTTCGCATTGTGTTGGATTCACTTTGCCCGGCATAATAGAAGAGCCGGGTTCATTATCCGGAATAAATAATTCCCCAATGCCTGAACGGGGACCTGATGATAACATTCGCACATCATTCGCAATCTTCATTAAACTAACGGCAACTGTTTTTAATGCGCCATGTGCTTCAACAATAGCATCATGTGCAGCCAATGCTTCAAATTTATTTTCGGCAGTAACAAAAGGTAATCCTGTTAACTCTGCAATTTTTTTCGCAACCAGAACATCATAGCCTTTTGGTGTGTTAATGCCAGTGCCTACTGCCGTTCCGCCTAAAGCCAATTCACTTAAGTGAGCCAATGTATTTTTAATGGCTTTTAACCCATGTGCTAATTGAGAAACGTAACCGCTGAATTCTTGTCCAACAGTTAATGGCGTTGCATCCATAAAATGTGTTCTGCCTATTTTAACCACATGCATAAAGGCTTTACTTTTCTCAGCCAATGTATCATGCAGTTTTTGAATACCCGGAATCGTTACTTCCATCAACATTTTATAAGCAGCGATATGCATGGCTGTTGGAAAAGTGTCGTTAGAAGATTGTGATTTATTTACATCATCATTCGGATGAATAAATTTTTCTTTATCATTCAGTGAACCGCCTTTAATAACATGTGCACGATAAGCCACTACTTCATTCACATTCATATTACTTTGCGTACCGCTTCCTGTTTGCCAAACCACTAAAGGGAATTGATCATCTAATTGGCCGGCTAATATTTCATCGCAGACTTGTGCAATCAAATTCTTTTTTTCTTCCGGTAAAACACCCAATTCAAAATTGGCTAAAGCAGCCGCTTTTTTTAAATATGCAAAGGCCTGAATAATAGGCTTTGGCATTTTATTGATGTCTTGCGCAATTTTAAAATTCTCAACACTTCTTTCTGTTTGTGCGCCCCAATATACATGAGCAGGTACTTTTACTTCGCCCATGGTATCTTTCTCAATTCTGTATTCCATACAACTATTTTTAAAATGATGATTTAGTTTGGCGATGCAAAGTTACGTGCTGTTAAATTATCAACTATAAAAAGATGCAATGCTGCTTTTAATTAATTTCAACAAATAATCAGTGTTATGAAAAAAATCATTTTTACTTTTTTAATCGTGATGGCCTTTTCTGCCAAATCACAAACAGAAAACCTGATCATTGTTACAACAGATGGCTTTAGGTGGCAGGAAGTTTTTGGAGGAATGGATTCTGCTATTGCCAAACAAAGAAAATACAATCAGGGAGATAGCACTTTAATTTTTCAGCAATTCTGGTCAGCTGATGCACAA
>Ga0164296_1000968_pt1 | contig 32255 bp, 42 predicted proteins | sample GEODES057metaG_FD_113533 | JGI IMG/M metagenome (GOLD analysis project Ga0164296, IMG submission 113533) | Dystrophic lake water microbial communities from Trout Bog Lake, Wisconsin, USA - GEODES057 metaG | ecosystem: Environmental > Aquatic > Freshwater > Lake | place: USA: Trout Bog Lake...
CACAAAGTAAATTTGGTGGAAGTAGTATTTTATTTAACGGAAGTACAGATTATCTTACATTTAATAATTCTATAGTGATGGGTACACAAGCCTATACTATGGAATGTTGGTTCTATTTAAATAGTACTTCATTTAGCCCTAACTTTTATCCTTTTATTGGAACCTCAACCAATTCAACTAGTGCACTTAATATCAGAATAGCATCTACTACTGTTATACGTGTAGACGCTAACGGTTCTTCTGGTACTAACTTTACTCTACCTGTGACTTTAACAACTGGTGTTTGGTATCATGTTGCAGTAACAAGAGATTCTGCAGGTAACTGTAACGTATGGTTAAACGGAATTGTTTCAACAACTGGTAACCAGACAATATCAACTAACTATACCGGCACAACTGATACAATTGGATATGTTAATGGTTCACCAAATGCATTCTTTAACGGTTATATTGATGAATTTAGATTAACTAGAGGTTATGCACGATACACTGCAAACTTCACACCACCAACAACAGCATTCTTAAACACTTAATAAATATAAACAAAACAAAGAGTAACTATGGCTATATCATTTCCAAGTTCACCATCTAACGGAAATACATTTACAGACTCTGTTTCAGGAGCAACGTATATCTATGTGTCTCCTCCTGGTATTTGGAATAAAGTATTATCTGTAAATACTACTATTACAGGAACAACAACTACATACACTGCAAATGGTTTTGCAAATACATTCACACTACCTTCTTCATTAACATCATCGGCAGATATAGTAGTAACTCTTAACGGTGTTTTACAAATACCAACAACTCATTATACGTATGCAAATAGTTCAATTACTTTTACTACTAACCCAGATAATGGTGATTTAGTAGAAATTAGAAAATTTGCAGGTGCAGGTGTAACTGCATCAGGTGTCTCATCAGGAGGCACAACCGTATTATCAGATACATTTACAGCAGGATTTTTATTAGGGGGAATGTAATAAATGGCTACTTATTTTAGAATTTTAGGTCAGGTAGCACCTGTTGCTAATACAGCAAATATAGTGTATCAGGTTGCTTCTGGTAGACAGGCAGTAGTTTCCACTATTAATATTTGTAATCAAGATTCGACAGCTAGATCATTCAGAGTAGCAGTAGTTTCTAATGCTGTTAGTGGAACTTTATCATCTAACAATTATATTGCATATGAAACACCTATTCAAGCATATGATAGTATGGCATTAACAATGGGTGTTACTATGATGGGTAATGATTATATAGTTGTTCAAGCCAATAGTACATCTAACATTTCTTTTAGTGTATTTGGTTCAGAAATTTACTAATGTCAGTTAAATCATTTATCGTTTCTGAAAGTTATATTTCTACAAAAAGATATAATATTGCTAATACAGCAGTGCCAGGCTCTGTTTCTGTTTCTATATTATTAGTTGCAGGAGGCGGCGGGGGTGGCGCTTCTAACGGTGGAGGTGGTGGAGGCGGAGGATTTAGATTATTAAATGCCGCATTATATTATACTACTAATTATTCTGTTGTAATTGGATCTGGAGGTTCTGGTGGAGGCGCATCTACAGCAGGTTCAAGCGGAAGTAATACTTATATTACTGGATTTGGTATAGGAACACTATCAACCACCGGTGGAGGTGGTGGAGGCGGTGGTGCTGGTGGAAATGGATTAAACGGTGGTTCAGGAGGAGGATCAGGTTTAGGTTCATCGGGAACTGGTAATTTAGGTGGATATTCTCCGGTTGAAGGTTATAATGGAGGAACTAATTCAGCTGGTGGAGGAGGGGGTGGCGCAGGCGCTGCGGGTTTTGGCACTACTGGTGGTATTGGAGCTCCTTCTAATATTTTAAATGGTTCTAATGTTTATTATGCAGGAGCTGGTGCAGGAAGATCAGGAAGCACAAATGGAGGTGGATCCAACGGAGGAGGTGGAGCACCTAGCACTTCGGCTTCAGCTAATACTGGCGGTGGTGGTGGTGGATGGTCAGGAACGGGTTCTGCAGGAAATGGTTCTTCAGGTATTTTAATAATATCTTATCCAGGGTCTGCATTGTTTACTGGTGGCACTATTACTACTAACGGAGCTAATACTGTTCATACGTTTACAACTTCTGGTACATTGTCACACTTATAATAAATAAAAATAAAATAGGATATTATGCCAAAACAACAGATTTCAGCAAATCAGGTAAGTGTAGGAACAGCAGGAAGTGGTTCAGTACTAACTTCTAATGGAACTGCGGCCTATTGGTCAAACACTCTTACTGTTACTGCTAATGCTCTTGTATTGTCAGCAGGAAGCAATACAGCAGCTGCATTAAAGTTTACATCCGGCAATACGTTGTATATTGCTAATGCTGGTGTAATTGAATATACAGGAACTGCATTTTATGCTACTCCTGTTGGTCAGCAGAGAGGTGTTGTGCCTGGTCAACAAATGTTTGTATTACAAACACCTTGGGTAGGAAATGCGACATCAACAACTGCACAAGGCATATTTGGCACAGGTATTAGTGGAAACGGTATTGGAGTAACTTTATCTTCTAATACTACATATTATTTTGAAGGATTATACTCTTTAAATAAATCTGCTGGTACTGTGTCTCATACATTATCTATAGCTTTTGGTGGAAACACAACAATTACAAATATATTATATCATGCAGGCGAAGGTGATAATACTACTTCTCAAGTAACTAATATGACATCTGCAGGATACAATTCATATACTATTAATACAGTATCTTCTACTACAATTACAGGTGCAAAAACATCAGCAGCACTTTATGAATATATATTTGTTAGAGGTAATATTTCAGTCAGCACCGGTGGACTACTTATACCACAATATGTACTTTCTGCTGCACCTGGTGGTGCTTATACTACAACTGCTGGATCTTATTTCTTAATCTACCCTATTAGCACAGGAAGTGCAAATATTTCAATTGGAACGTGGGCATAATAATAGGAGTTATCGATGTCACACTTTGCTCAAATTAATGATGAAAATATTGTAACACAAGTGATCGTAGCTGAGCAGGATTTCATTAATTCTGGTGCAGTTGGCGATCCTTCAACATGGATTCAAACAAGCTACAATACTTTTGCTGGTGAACATAGAAATGGTGGTACCCCACTTCGTAAGAACTATGCAGGTATTGGTTACACATATGATAGTTCAAGAGATGCTTTTATTCCACCTAAACCAGCTTTTGATAGCTGGAGACTAAATGAAGATACATGTCAGTGGGAAGCTCCTGTTCCATATCCTAACGATGGTAAATTTTATACATGGAACGAAATGACACGTCAATGGGAAGAGGTTTTCTGAGGTTGATAAATAGAAGATAGTTTCTATTATCAACTCATTTGGATGTAAAAATGGCCACGCAAATTTATGTTTCCCAGTTAAGTACAGCAAATTCAGTAGGAGGTAATTCTTCTATTGGATCGATTCTAATTATTGGATCAAATGGTCCTTACTGGACAAATAGTGTGGCTACTGCTATTCTTGGTCAGCCACTTGCAAATTCTGCAGGTTATTTTGGTTCAACTGGTTATACTGGTTCTACTGGTGTACAAGGATCAGTTGGATACACAGGATCGGTTGGAAACATTGGTCCTGATGGTAACCAGGGTATTGTTGGATATACTGGTTCTGCTGGCCCAGGATATTTTGGATCAACAGGGTATCAAGGTTCTGTAGGTTCAACAGGATATCAAGGTTCTGTAGGATTCAAAGGATCAGCAGGTTTCCAAGGTTCTGTAGGGTTCCAAGGATCTGTAGGTGCAGTTGGATCGACAGGATATTTTGGTTCTGTTGGTTATCAGGGTTCACCAGGAACAGCTGGTTCTTCACTTCCATTTCCTTTCACTAACTTAACTGACGTTCCTCAGAGTTATTCTGGTAAAGCATTATACTTTGTAAGAGTTAACTCATATGGTAATGGTTTGTATTTTGATGCAAACACATATGTGACTAACTCATTCTCTGGTGGTGCAAACTTTAACAGCAATACAGTTTATAATCCCAATTTCCAAGGGTATAGTGAAACAGTTTATTCTTATGGAACATCTGGAGTAACTCCTTCTATTGATTTTAGAACAGGTAATATTATTACCATGGTTCTTAACCAACCTTCTGTTGGTATTGTATTAAGTACATCTGGAATGGTAACAGGTAAATCATATTCTATTACTCTTGCTCTTCAACAAGATTCTTCTGGTTCAAGAGCAGTTGATTGGACAAACCAAACTATTATTTGGCCAGTATCAGAAGGAATCTATTCACCATCAGGTCCTACTCTTTCAACTACTCCTGGTTATACAGATTTTATTACTCTTACTACATTGAGTGCTGGTGCTACTTGGTATGGTTTCTTCTCTGCAAAAGGATTCCCAACAACAGCCGGTTCATTCTAATTTTTGAGGATACAATATGCCTTTATCTACCTTTTCAAAAATAAGAACTGACGGTCCTTATATTCCTTTTGGTAACACAACAGTAAACACATACGTACCATTTTATGCTGTATTGTTTTGGTATGGAAACGATACAGATTTTGTCAATACTGCTTCTGGTTCTCTTAACGTAGACTATTACAGACAGTATCAAGAAATTTATTGGCCATATGCATCATTCTATACTAACACAGGTGCATTTAGTCAACAGACAAACAATCCTCTGATTATGTGTATTTCTGCTAACTCAGGTTGGCAAACAAATACAGGACTTTGCACAATTGCAGGAACTTCACTTCCTGCTACTGGTGCAACATTATTTAATTCTCATACTCATAATCCTTCTACTATTCCAAGAACAACAGTATATAACACATTTGGTTACTCACCAGGCGATCCTCTTTCTCCAAACGTGACATATATCGATCAGCATGGTGATTATACACATACTCATTCTGCAAATAATCTAGCAACTCAGTTGACCAATTTAGTATATGGGGAGTATGATAATAACAACAATCTCAACGGTTTAAATAGCATTCAAGTGAATCCTATTTTAAGAGACCCACAACTTACTACTACTGGAACAACATACAACGATACAAAGTTAACTTTCTTTCCTAAAAACATTTTGGTATTTGGAAACAATCTTCCTTCACCATATTATACAAGAAATGACACTAGTCACCTTGTCTCTGCAAATGGTTATGTTCTTCCTATCATGGCAAGTGCAACAAGCGGACTTCTTGGAGCTTCAAACAATCTTCTTTTGATTGTTCAATCAAACACAGTTCTTACACACAACCATAATACTATTCCAGTTAAGTCGACACCTGTTTCTGCAAAGTCTAATCAATTAGGATATGTTCTTGTTGATGCAGGTGTTCATTCTCATACAGTAACATATAATAATGCTGTTACTTTGAGATCAAAGATATTGAAGGCCTATATAACAACAAGCAACACTACTCCAATTGCAAACGGAGTTATCATTGCTTATTCGATTGGTAAGGCTTCTACTCTTTATCAAGGTGTTGCTCAGGGTGCAACAGAATTGCCAACATATTGGCATTTCTGTGATGGTACTAAAGGAACTCCTGATCTAAGAGGATATTACATATACGCTAATTTGAATTCGTCAAATACATATCATAATGTTGTGTTGAATAATTCTAACACATTGACGATATCATCTATTACAATGGCTGCCAACGGTAACCATTCACACCTTGGTCCTACCACAGGACAAAAGCAAGCAACTGGTGCTGTTGTAGATATTGGTAGTCATGGATATGAAAGTGCTTTAGATCACATACATACTTTATCGACTGCTAACACGTTTACATATGGACCTGGAACAGCAAACGTAGTAAACATTCTTCCTGGTCAATCATATTCGTATACGCCACCAACAGTTCAACTTGCATTCATAATGTACAATAATACTATACCCTAATAGGAGTTTTTAATGATTTCTGCAGACCAAATTAAATCTTTGTATCCAAATTCTGATAGTGATATTGTCGAAGGAATTATCTCTAGCTTAGAAACATTGTCTGAAAAATATGAAATTAATTCACCTCTTCGTCTTGCACATTTTCTTGCTCAGACAGCACACGAATCAGGTGGGTTCACTGTAATCGAAGAAAATCTTAACTATTCTGAACAAGGTCTTTCTAATATTTTTGGAAAGTATTTCAGAGACAAAGATACAAGTGAATATGCACACAACCCAGAAAAAATTGCTAACGTAGTTTATGCAGATAGAATGGGTAATGGTGACACGGATTCTGGAGATGGATATATGTTCAGAGGACGTGGTCTTATACAATTGACAGGTCGTTCTAACTATACATCTATGGCAAAAGATCTTGAAGTTGCTATCGACGATATTGTTGCTTATCTTGAAACTCCAGATGGTGCAGTAGAATCTGCAGCATGGTTTTGGCATAAGAACAACATTAATCATCTTGCAGATGAAGATAATGCTACTGCTGTTACTAAGAAAGTAAATGGTGGTACTATTGGTTTAGAAGAACGTCAAGAACATACTGAAAAATTTAAGGAAATTCTTGGAGTCTAATTGTTATGCCTTTTGTTGCGAGACTTGGTGACCAAAGTGATCATGGTGGTGTTATTATATCTGTCACCACTCAATATACAAATGCAGAAGGCAAACTTGTAGCAAGAGTGACTGATCTTCACTCTTGCCCCATTCCTGGACATGGAATTACACCTATTCTTACTGGATCAGGAAACTTTTTTACAGAAGGCCACATTACTGCAGTTGATGGAAGTGTGTGTGGATGTGGAGCAAAAATTATTGCAAGTGCAACAAAAACAGCAGCACCATTAGAAGTTCCTACAAATGCAGGAACATTTGGTGGTCCTACTACTCTTGGTCCATCAAGCAATCCATTTAAACTTGCATAATATAGGATTAAATTATGGGAAAAATATATCAACAGGGTGATGTTCTTAATGCTACCGATCTTAATCAAAGTATTATAGAACTTGTAAACACAACAGCTTCATTTACATTCTCAGGTAGTCATGTTTGGAATGCATCAGAATCTTATTATGGAACTGTCACATATAACACAGGATCATCCGTAACATTTAATACACAAGGCAATTTTAACGCAAATGTTGTCCTTGGTCAAAATGCTCCTCTTACTTCTTCTAACACTATTAGTGATAGAATAGGTAACGTAAGAAACATTCCTGTTAATGTTCAAAACGGATCTTATGTATTACAAGCATCAGATGCAGGAAAATTTATTTCTAGTGGATTAGGTCCAATAGGACTTCCTACTGTTCCTAACGTATTTAATATTGGTGATACAATTACTATTTTTAATAATAGCAGCTCTTCTCAAGCTATTAATGAAAATACTAGTTATGGTAACATGATGTATCTTGTAGGAACTTCTCAGACAGGAAATAGATCGTTGGCTCAAAGAGGTCTTTGTACTATAATGTGTGTAGGATCTCAAACATTTGTTATTACTGGTGGTGGTGTTACTTAACGCATGTCAATTTATAATCTAATAGCTGGGTTTTCATCTTCTTTTCCTGCTACAATTTCTGTTGCTATTAACGGAGCTGGTGGTGCTGGTGGTAGTATCGAGACACCTAATAGAGGTGGTAACGGTGCTGCAGGTGCTCAAGTATCCTTTAATCTCAATGTTAATACTTCTGATGTTCTTATTATAGGACCAGGAAGAGGTGGTGTCCATGGTACTTCTGGTATCAACAGAGGTGGTGGTGCTGGAGGACAAGGACTAACTGGTACAGGGACATCATACAATGGTGGATCAGGTGGTAATGCTGGTGGAGCATCATATGATGGTTCTGGTGGTGGCGGTGGTGCAGCTTCTATCGTTCTACTAAACGGAACTCTTGTTGGTATCGCAGCAGGTGGCGGTGGTGGCGGTGGTGGCGGTTTAATTTCCGCTGGTAAAGATGCTTCTGTTACAGCAACTTCACAAACTTCAATTTATAATGGTAAACAAGGTTCAAACAAAGGTTCTGGTAACGCCGGCGGTGGTGGTGGCGGTGGTGGCGCAGGTTATTATGGTGGTTTGGGAGGAACTACCAACACCGGTGATGCTGGTGGTAATGCTGGTGAATCAGGTGGTAGTGGTACTTTTGGATCATTTATTGCATCGTCTCCTCCTCGTGCTATTCTTCCTGGTTCTGGTGCACCAGGTGGATTAGGAGCAACACTTACTAGCACTACTGCAGGAAATGGATCTGATGGTAGTGTTGTTATTTCTTATCCTTCGTCATTTAAACAAGCTGCTACTGTCACAGGAACATATACACTTGCAATCACAGGTGGCAACTACGTATATACATTTACTGGTCCAGGAACATTCTCTCTTGTTAATCCTCAGATTTATAATCTAGGTGGAACGGCTGTTTCTGTTAATCTTACGTCAACAAATCTACTTTATCAATTTGGTACTTCTGTTAATCTTGTTGCAACTATTTCAAATTCTGCAGCAACAGGTAGTGTTGTGTTTTATGATGGTACGACTGCTCTTGCTACTGTTCCTGTTGTAGGTGGTGTTGCAACTCTTACTACATCAGATATCTCGGTTAACTATAACCAATCTACAAACTCATACACAGCAAGATCAATTTATGCAGTTTATACAGGTGATGGTACTTTTGCAACTAATACAAGTAACTCACTTGCTATTAACGTTTCACCAAGATCTACTACTTCTTCTATAAACATTTCTCCTACTTCTGGCCAATATGGCACTGTAATTACTATAACGGGAAGCATGACAAGTGGAAGTACGTCAGTAATTAATCCAACAGGAACTATATCAATATATGATGGGTCTGCAGTAATTGGAACTATTAATCTTTCTGGTACATCACAATCACCATCAGGAACAATCACTGTAAATAACTTGGTTGTTGGTACACACAATCTTTATGCATATTACTCTGGTGATACAAGTTATGCAGCAAGCACAAGTAGTACATTAACAGAAACGGTTACAACAATTCCTACAACAACTACATTGACTGCTTCACCTACAACAACAGCATATGGTAACTATGTTGCTTTGACGGCTACAGTTTCTCCTTCTGGTGGAACAGGTACAGTTACATTTTATGATTCAGGATCTGCATTAGGATCTGCTTCATTATCTAATGGAACAGCTGTATTAAATTCTCCAAATATTGCAGTTGGTTCAAGAACAATTACAGCAGTATATTCAGGTGATTCTCAATATTACACAAGTACATCTGCGGGTGTTGGTGTTAGGATAACTCAGATTCAAACTGCTATAGCATTGACTGCTACTTCAACTAGCGTCAATGAAGGAACTACAGTAACATTTACAGCAACATTGACACCTTCTTCAACAACAAATGCTCCTGTAATATTTTTTATCAATGGTAATCAATTTGCTTCTGTCACTTCTTCTTCTGGAATTGCTACAGCAAATTATACATTTAACTCAGCTGGTTCATATACAATCACTGCCCAATACACAGGTTCAACAAATTATTCAGGTGTAACAACATCTGGTCTAGTTGTTAATTCTAATAAAATTAACCCTGCTTCTGTCAACTTGGGGTTAAGTACTACATCGTTAAATAAATCTCAAACAGTTACAATGAGTGTTTCTGTTGTAAGGGTTTCAGGTTATGCAACACCTACAGGAACAGCCACATGGTACTATGCAGGCCAAAATGTTGGATCTGCTCAATTAGATGGTAATGGTAATGCTAGTATTACAGTAGGACTAGGACCAACTGGAACTAATGGTTGTTATGTTGTATATAGTGGAGACTCTGTATATAATAGCGTTCAAAGTAGCACTTCTTATATAACCAATTATGATGCTCCTGGAAGCCATGATGATGGTACACCCGGCACAAGAGATTATCAATCTCCATATTGGCAATCCTATATTAGATTTCAGGTTTGGGGTGCAGGCGGCGGAGGTGGCGGCGCTGGAAACGGTAATGCCGGAGGTGGTGGTACTGGTGGACAATCTTGGTTTTCATATAAGGGTGGAGGAGCAATAGCTTCTGCTGATGGAGGTACTGGTGGTGGACCAGGAAATGGTGCAGGCTCTTATGGTGGAGGTGGCTCTGGAGGAGGAGCAAGGGGAGGTAATGAAAATAACACTAATGGAAACAATGGTGGTGGTGGTTATGCTAATGGTAATGGCGGTGGTGGTGCCGGTGCTCCATATGGAAATGGTGGTGCAGGAGCATATCCTGGAGGTGGAGGAAATGGGGCAGGCTATAGTTTTGGAGCAGGAAGCAAAGGTGGCGCATATACTGCATACACTGCAGGTGGTGGCGGGGGTTCAGGAGGCTATACTCAATGGGTAGATACCAATATTGCTGATAGATCTAGATTGTGGACCTACAACGTTGGTGGAGGTGGCGGCGGCGGTGGTGGATCAGCTGGTGGTGGTAATGGTGGTAATGGAAGAGTTCTTATCACGTGGGGCTAATATAAATATCGTTAAAAGGAAGTGTTATGGAACAAATTAAAATAAAAATTTTAGGATACGACACAGGAACTCATCACGTACTTGTGCAATTTGAAGCAGAAGATAATGGTGTGTTGCTCACTTCCGATACTACTAATCACGACATTACAAACTACATGGATTTAAACTTTGAATTGCTTATGAAGAAATTAGCAATAAAAGGAATTCAAGAAATAGAAAGAAAAAAGAAACACCGTCAATTATCAGAAGATGTTTCTTTAACTACACGTTTAATTAATTCTATCGATACCGAACATGTATTTAATATTGATGATTTAAATATTTTGGAAGATCCATTCTCTGACCCGGAGGATCCTATTTTAATAGCAGATAATTTGGAAGTTATCCTATGAAATTTATTACTCCTATCCAAGTATGCAAAGGATTTACTCTTTGTAGAGGTCACATGACTAGTGGAGAAAAATGGGAATATAAAGGGTTCGATAGTCTTAAAGATTATAACAATCAAAAAGGTTTTGAATGTACTCAGTTATTTTACCTTTTAGAAGGGGATGGAGTATTTTACTATAATGATGAAGAAGTAGCTTCTTTCAATACAGAAACCAATAGCTTGGAAAATATTAGTTCCAACCACATACAAAAATACAATAAAGTAGTTAACAAACTAGACAATTCATATTTGTTTGATTTAAGATATTTTGTAGATAAACCTGCTTGTCTTATAGCTGGAAAAAATGGCGCAACGTGGGTTTGTATTAATCCACTACCATATGATCATTTTTTTGAAACAGAATTATTCAATGGCTATAAAACTATAGAAGGCGATGGTAATGAACATATTGTGTTTATACTTAAGGGTGAAGCCAATATTATGAGCGATGGTAATAATGTTAATCTTCAACAATTTAGATATTCTAGGATTTTAAAGGGAAAAACAGCTCATATTGTAGTTCCTCCAGGTTCTCAGGCAATTTATATGACCAGGGAAAAACTTATAAATATCTGAAAAGGATATTAAACCATGGCAATTTCTACAATAGCAACAAGAGATGATTTCGCAGCTTATTGTCTAAGACGTTTAGGCAATCCTGTCATTGACATTAACGTCAGTACTGATCAGGTAAATGATCGTATTGATGATGCTCTCAAATACTATTGGGAATATCATTTTGATGGTTCTGAGAAGATATATTATAAGCATGCAATGTCTGCTTCTGATATCACAAATCAATACATCACACTTCCTTCAAACGTTATTGGTGCTGTAAACATATTTGACGTTGGTGATTATATTGCAACGAATAATATTTTTAACATTAGATATCAAGTAGCATTAAACGATCTTTACACATTAACATATCAATCAATGGTTCCTTATTATATGGCTTTCCAACAGATTCAATTGTTGGAAGGTCTTTTGGTTGGTAAGCAACCAATCAGATATAATAGAAAAGATAATAATCTTTACGTTGACGTAGATTGGACCAAATTTACTCCTGGTCAATATCTTATTGTAGAAGCATATCAAGTTCTTGATCCTGATGTTGTTGCAAAGGTATGGGAAGATCGTTGGCTACAAAGATACGCAACTGCTTTGATTAAACAACAGTGGGGTTCCAACCTTACTAAATTTACAGGAATGCAGCTTCCTGGTGGTGTTCAATTTAACGGTGAGAAAATATATAACGATGCTGTGGCAGAAATTGCAAAGCTAGAAGATGAAATGATCAATAGCTACAGTGAGCCACCACAGTATATGATTGGGTGATAAATGACTGTCAACCCATATTTTACAAATTTTTCTTCGTCGGGTGAACAAAACCTCATTGCATCATTGGTAATTGAATCAATTGCAATGTATGGGATAAATTTGTATTATCTTCCTAGAAACCTTACAAACGAAAACACAACATTTAGAGAGCAGGGTTACACAGTATATTCTAATACATATACTACTGCAATGTATATTAAAAATGTTGATGGGTTTGATGGTGAAGGTGAATTTCTTTCTAGCTTTGGTGTAGAAGTAAGAGAGCAATTAACGCTTTCTTCTGCTGTATATACATTTGCCAATAATGTTGGAACTCCTGCAGGAATATCAAGACCACAAGAAGGTGATCTAGTTTTTTTTCCTCTAAACAATGCATTGTATCAAATTAAGTATGTAAACATTAGACCAGTATTTTATCAATTTGGTGCTCTACAATTTTACGATGTTAATTGTGAATTGTTTGAATATTCAAACGAAGTATTCAATACTGGCATTGCAGCAATTGATACAACATATAACAATTATTCTACTTCTTCTACATCGTTTGATATGACAACTGAAGATGGATTGAGATTGTTGACAGAAGATGGATTTGAAATGTATGAAGAAGAATATGATGTCACATTTAATTCTACTCCAAACAATGAAAATGAAACTTTTGCAAATTCTGTATTGAATTATGTTGACTTTACTGCAGTCGATCCATTCAGTGAATATGGAAACAAGATATGATTAGTTCAAATCCATTCTACAATTCGCTATTTAAAAAATATGTTGCAATTTTTGGAACATTGTTTAACAATATTCGTATTGATGAAGTTGATAGTTCTGGTAACATTACAGAGACAATCAAAGTTCCTATTTCTTATGGACCTCGTGAAAAATTTCTAGCTCGTCTTACAGATAACCCAACAGGTTCTGCAAAAGTTGCTATTACTTTGCCAAGACTAGCATTTGAAATAACATCTATTCAATATGCTCCTTCAAGAAAATTACAGACCCTAAACAAAACAGTTTCTAAGCAAAACATTAATGGTCAGAATGTTTACAAGAAAGTTTTTAGTCCTGCTCCATATGATATTGGAATAAAACTTCAAATTCTTTCTAAAACAATGGAAGATGGTTTAAGAATAATTGAACAAATTCTACCATACTTTACTCCAGAATGGACTATTTCTGCTACTCTTTTAGGTAATGACTTTAACAATGTTACAGATATTCCTATTGTGTTAAATTCTGTCACTATCGAAGATACATATGAAGCTGATTTCTTACAAAGAAAAATCCTTACATTTGATCTCAATTTTACTATCAAAGCATATTTCTGGGGTCCTGTCACAGAAAGCAAACTTATTAAGATTGTTGATGTCAACATTTATCCTGCTAATACTGCTGATGGTACTGTTGTAAATACAGTTGTCAGACCTGGATTAACAGCTGATGGATTACCAACTTCTGATGGTGATTTGTCTGTAGCATTGAGTCAAATTGATGAGACTAGTGATTATGGATTTATTACTATAACAACAGAAACATTTAATAGTAATGTACCTGGTGCTAATACATAATGAGCAATGATAAAATTTCCAAATCATTAGGAATAGAGCCTATAAAGGAGCCAGTAGGTAAGATTATAGATGCTATGCCTATTATACATGCAGAAAAGAATGATGACTACGAATATGCTCGTAGAAACCTTTATGATATTATCGAAAAAGGAAATGATGCATTAGAGCACATTGTTGACATTGCAAAACAATCTGAAAGTGCAAGAGCTTTTGAAGTTGTTACTAATTTAATAAAAACTATGGCAGAAACAAATAAAGATTTGTTAAATCTAGCTAAGGCTAAAAAAGATTTAGAAAAAATTGAAAAGCCTTCAGAAAACAATGTTACGAATAATAACTTGTTTGTAGGATCCTCTGCAGAACTTCTTAAAATGATAAAAGATAAAGCAAATGGCTGAAATATATCTTGGAAATAAAAATCTTAAAAACAAAGACGTAAAAATATCTTATACAAAAGAGCAAGTTGAAGAATACATTAAATGCTCTAATGATGTAAATTACTTTTGTGAAAATTATGTAAAAATTGTATCCGTTGATAAAGGTTTAATATCATTTAAACCTTTTGAATACCAGAAAAAAATGTTCAAAACATTTGACGACAATCGTTTTACAGTTTGTAAAATGCCTCGTCAGGTTGGTAAAACTACAGGTGTTGTTGGTTACTTGTTACATAAAATTCTTTTCAATGAGAATTATAATATTGCAGTTCTAGCAAATAAGCAAGTACAAGCGAGAGAAATTCTTTCTCGTGTACAACTAGCATATGAATGGCTACCAAAATGGTTACAGCAAGGAATAGTAGAGTGGAACAAAGGTAACATAGAATTAGAAAATGGTTCCAAAATTTTGGCTTCTGCAACTTCTTCTTCTGCTGTTCGTGGTCAATCATATAATCTTGTTTATCTTGATGAGTTTGCTTTCGTTCCCAGAAACGTACAGGATAGTTTCTTTGCTTCTGTTTTCCCTACTATCACATCTGGTGCATCATCAAAATTACTTATTACTTCTACACCAAATGGTATGAATTTATTTTATAAAATTTGGACAGATTCTGTAAATGGTAACAACGATTATGCAAGAGTAGACGTTCACTGGTCTGATGTTCCAGGAAGAGATGAAGCCTGGAAAGAATTAATGATTAGAACTACATCTCTCGATCAATTTAGACAAGAGTTTGAGTGCGAATTCTTAGGTTCTTCTAACACATTAATTCATCCTTCTGTACTTTCCAAACTTGTTTATAACACACCTTATAGAGTACAAAGTGGTGTAAGAATATACAAGGAACCTGTCAAGGATCGCATCTATACAATAACAGTAGATGTCAGTGAAGGTTTGGGATTAGATAGTTCAGCTTTTGTTGTTGTTGATTGTACGGAAGTTCCTTATGAAGTTGTTGCAACATATAACAATTCTGAAATATCACAATTGATGTTCCCAACTTTATTACAAAGTGTTGCTACTTATTATAATGAAGCTGCTGTTCTTGTTGAAGTTAATGTTGGTTCTCAAGTTGTAAACATTCTCCAACATGATTTGGAATATGAAAATATTGTAATGACCAAAATTAATGGTAAAAAAGGAACAGTGCTTGGAAGCGATTCTGGCCAAGCAAGAATGGGCATTAAAACAACCAAAGTGACTAAAAGAATAGGTTGTTCCAATCTTAAATCAATAGTTGAAGATAATAAGATTATTTTAAATGATTATGATATTATCAACGAATTTTCCACCTATGTTGTCGACGGAACCACATATAACGCAGAAGATGGATACCACGACGATTTAGTAATGTGTCTTGTAATGTTTGCGTGGATGGTTAGCCAAAATTATTTCAAAGATGTCTCAAATACAGATATCAGAAGAAAAATTATGGAAGATCACGATAATGACTTTGTTGGGTTTGGATATATAGAAGATGGGCATGTAGAAGATCTCACAGGTAAGGTTTTGTCCGAAAACGAGTTTGAACAGTTTCTTCTAAATTGACTTTTTATAAATAAACGTACAAAGATATTGTAATTTATATTATAAAAAGGAGAAACCAATGCCATTTCAATTAAGTCCTGGTGTTAACGTATCAGAAATTGACTTAACCACAATTGTGCCTGCTGTATCTACTACAACTGGCGCCATCGGTGGTGTATTTGGTTGGGGTCCTGTTGAAAAAGCAACGCTTGTTTCTTCAGAAGACCAACTAGTCAGCGTTTTTGGTAAGCCAACAGCCAACAACTTCGAAACTTTCTTTACTGCAGCAAACTACCTAGCATACGGCAATCAGCTATATGTTTCAAGAGCTGCAAGTTCTTCTAACTACAATGCTATTGCAAACCAATCAGGTACTTCTGCTTCTTCGATTGTTGTAAAAAATATTGATGATTACACTACACAAGAAGCATCATTATTAACTAGTGCAAATGCATATTTTATTGCAAAGTATCCAGGTACAGTAGGTAACAATCTTAAGATTTCTGTATGTCCTTCTGCAAATGCATATACTTCAACATTTAATGCTGTTGTAACCGCAAATGCTTATGGTAATACAGCTGTTTCAATTTCTGCAAATCTAGGTTCAAACTTTGCATATTTGGTTGCAAACAATTCAACCAATACAGCACAGGCATATGCAGTAGCAACATACTATGCTGGTCAATTGACAGTTGGCGATTATCTTCTAATTGGTAACTCAACAATTGGTACACAATATCTACAAGTAGCAAACGTAGTAGATTCTGGTGTTGGTATTGTTCAAATTGGCTTGAATTCAAAGCAATCACTTAAGGGTGATTATGTATATCAAGCAAACAATACAACAGCAACTACAGTTGCAGTAACTAGATATTGGGAATACTTTAACTCAGTAAATGGTGCTCCTGGCCAATCAAACTATGTTGGTTCAAGACTAGCTAGTTTGGGTCTAAGCACTACTCTACAAGATCAGCTACACATTGTAATTGCTGACCAGGATGGTGGTATTACTGGAGTTCCAGGTCAAATCCTAGAAACTTGGCCATTCCTTTCAAGAGCAATTGATGCCAAGGGTGAACAAGGTGGATCTATCTTCTATGGAGACATTCTAAAATATAGTTCACAATGGGTATGGAATGGTGCTGACTTTGTAGGAAAAGCATATACTGCAAATCTTGCTGTAGCAGCTACTACAACAGTCAAGACTTATTCATTGATTGGTGGTGGCAATGATGATTCTAGCTCTACTATTCCAGTAAGCAAGGTAATGATTGCTTACGATCAATTTAAGTCTGCTGCAGATATCGATGTTTCATTGATTCTTGCAGGTAAGGCTTATGGAGGATCTGGTGAGCAAGTTGCAAACTACATTCTTGATAATATTACAGGATCAAGAAAAGATTGCGTTGCTTTCATCTCACCTCCTAACTCAGCTGTAGTAAATGTTCCAGGTCAAGAATTGACAAACATTATTACATTTAGAAACCTTCTAAGATCAACATCTTATGGTGTTCTAGATTCTGGCTACAAGTATCAATATGACAAGTACAACGATGAATATCGTTGGGTTCCTTTGAATGGTGACGTTGCTGGTCTATGTGTAAGAACAGATAACACTCGTGATCCTTGGTTCTCTCCTGCTGGATTTAACAGAGGTCAGATCAAGAATGTAATTAAGCTTGCTTACAATCCTAATCAAGCAGATCGTGACCAACTTTACAAGAATGGTGTTGATCCAATTGTAAACTTCCCTGGTCAAGGTGTTGTTCTTTATGGTGATAAGACATTGCTTGCAAGTCCTTCTGCATTCGATCGTATCAATGTACGTAGATTGTTCATTATCCTTGAAAAAGCAATTGCTGTTGCTGCTCAATCTTCATTGTTTGAATTTAACGATGAATTTACAAGAGCATCGTTCCGCAATCTTGTAGAACCATATCTACGTGACATTCAAGGTCGTCGTGGCATTTATGATTTCAGAGTAGTTTGTGACGAAACAAACAATACTCCACAAGTTATAGATGCTAATCAGTTCAGAGGAGATATCTATATCAAGCCTGCACGTTCCATTAACTTCATTCAACTTAACTTCGTTGCAGTTCGCACCGGTGTAGAGTTTGATGAAATCGTTGGCAAGTTCTAAGGGGAGAATGAAACATGGCTTTTAATATTAATGACATTCGCGCCCAACTTACCTTTGGTGGTGCAAGACCTAGTCTATTCCAGGTAATTATCAGTAACCCTGTTAATCCTGTCGCTGATCTAAAGCTGCCTTTCCTTTGTAAGGCAGCTCAAATCCCAAGCACTCAGCTTGGATTGATTGAAGTACCATACTTTGGCAGAAAGCTAAAGATTGCTGGTGATCGTACATTTGATCCATGGACAGTAACTATTATCAATGATGAAGATTTCCGTGTCAGAGATGCTATGGAACAATGGAACAACTATATCCAACTTTATCAGCAAAATGTTACTGCTCTTGGTGGTGGTCAACCAAGTCTCTATAAGTCTCAAGCAACTGTTACACAGTTTGGTAAGGCTGGTGAGATCCTAAGAACATATCAGTTCAATGGTATCTTCCCACAAACAATCAGTGCAATTGATCTTGCTTGGAATACAACTGATGAAATTGAAGAGTTCCAAGTCCAGTTCCAGTATGATACATTCGAAGTATTGAATAGTATCACTGGTAATGCTGGTGGCGCTTAAAACTTAAGATTCAGGGCTGTGATAAATACTTATATCGCAGCCCTTTTTCTTTAAGGAATTATTATGGCACAGTTTTTTGGTTTTGAAATTAAAAGAAAAGAAGAACAACCGCTAGAATCTTTTACACCACAGATTCAAGATGATGGCGCAGTTGTTGTTGCCGCTGGTGGAGCATATGGTACTTACATCGATCTAGATGGTACGGCTCGCACAGAATCAGAATTAGTATCAAAATACAGAGAAATAGCTTTACAACAAGAGTTAGAACAGGCAATAGATGATATTGTCAATGAAGCTATTGACACAGATGCCGAACAAATTGTTCAACTCAACCTTGACTTGGTCAAGTATAGTGAATCTGTAAAACAAAAAATTAACGATGAATTCCATAATGTATTAGACCTGTTTAATTTTCAAACAGAAGCATATGAGCTTTTCAAAAGATGGTACATTGATGGAAGAATGTACTATCATATAATTATTGACGAGAAGAACCCAAGAGCAGGTATTCAAGAACTTCGTTACATTGATCCTCGTAAGATTCGTAAAGTAAGAGAAGTAAGGAAAAAGCCAAAAGGTGATATAACAGTTACTACTCAACATAGAGAGTATTATGTATACAATGAAAAGAATTTTATGCCTGCAGGTGGTAATTCCGGATTGCCATTTGACACAGGTGCAGTAAATGGTATTAAGATTGCAAAAGATTCTATCCTCCATGTAACTTCTGGATTAATGGATAAGAACAATGCAATGGTTTATTCTTATATTCAAAAGGCAATCAAGCCATTAAACCAACTTCGTACACTTGAAGATGCTACTGTTATCTATCGTATTTCACGTGCTCCAGAACGTAGAATCTTCTATATCGATGTTGGCAACCTTCCTAAGCAAAAGGCAGAACAATATCTTCGTGATATGATGGTTAAGCACAAGAACCGACTTGTGTATGATGCAACAACTGGTGAATTAAAAGACGATCGCAAGTATATGACAATGCTTGAAGATTATTGGTTACCAAGAAGAGAAGGTAACAAGGGTACAGAAATTACTACCCTTCCTTCTGGTCAAAATCTTGGTGAAATGGCAGACGTAGAGTATTTCCAAAAGAAGTTATTCCAATCTCTTAATGTTCCTATCTCAAGACTAAATTCGTCAACAGAAACATTCAATCTTGGTCGTGCAGCAGAAATTTCTCGAGATGAAGTAAAATTTACGAAATTTGTTGGTCGTCTAAGAAGAAGATTTCAACAATTGCTTCTTAATGCTCTTGAAAAACAATTGATCCTTAAAGGAATTGTTTCAGAAAACGATTGGCCAGAACTTTCAAACCAAATCAACTTTGATTTTGCTGTAGATAGTCATTTTGAAGAATTTAAAGAAGCAGAAATTCTTCAAGGAAGATTGCAAGCACTTCAAACAATTCAACCTTTTATTGGTACTTACTATTCTATGGAATGGGTAAGAAAGAATGTCCTTCATCAATCTCAAGAAGAGATTGAACAAATGCAAATTGAAATTCAAAACGAAGCAAGTCAAATTCAATCTCTCAGTTCCCCTGAACAAGAAATGCCACTCAAGGCGTTTCCTGTTTCTCCTGTTAAACAGCCAGATGATACTGATGGACCTACACCTAAAGCTGCAGCCAATGGTACGAGATCTGTACCTGATGGTGGCGGTCAAGGCAGATAATAACAATTAATTATAAATATAAAATAAATTAAATTGGAGAAAACAATGAGTGACGTAGAAGATATTTTAGGATATGCATGGAACAAGGATGCAGTCAATTTGAAGCCTGCAATCGATGCAGTTATGTCTGCAAAGGTAGCAGCCTCAGTTCAAAGCATGACTGCAGATGTTGCTGCTAGCATGTTTGGCAATTCCAATGGTGAAGATCATTATGAAGAAGAAGTTTCAAACGATTCAGATTTAAATCAAGATCAAACCGAGGATTCATCAGATGAGTAATCTAAAACAAAACATTCATGAAGTAGAACAGCCTCAATCACAAGGCGAAAAGAACTTCAAGGACATGCATAAGGCAATTAACCACAAGAACCTTGTTCCTGGTATTACAGATCAAGAACATGTTTTTACTGGTTCAACAAAGCCGTATGATAATAAATTTCATACAGGATATAAGCCTGGAGAAGATCGTGCAGCTTATGACAAGGGTCTTAAGATGGACGATAAGCTAACAGACAATGGCTATGAAACTGCTCATGTTGAAGAAGCTCATTCAAAAGATCATCCTGGTTTTGCAGCTATTGCAAAAAAGGCAGCAGAGCGTTATCATTCAAAGAAAGCTGGAGAAAGAGTAGCTGGTGCTATTCTTGCCAAGATGCATCATAAAGAAGAAGTACAACAAACTGATATTAACGAAAAGATCAGTGCTTCTACTCCTACTAAAGATGTAATTCATGATTTTGTTCATTCTGATAACCCTAAGTTTGCTGGTAAATCAACTAAGGAACGTATTAAAATGGCACTAGGAGCAAAGTACGGCATGATGAAGAAAGAAGAATTTTCACTAGAAGAAAACTATGATGATACTCCAGAAGAAGTATCAATGATTAGAACAGAGTTAAAGGCTATTGTTATTAAGGCTCAGGATCTTCTTGACCATATGCCAACTAATATGCATGTAGAACCATGGGTACAATCTAAGGTTGCAGTTGCAAAAGAAATGGTATCTGGTGTTCATGACTATATGCTTTATTCAGATGATGCAGGTCAGCCAGATGAAGTTAATCAGGTTCCTCCTATGTCAGGAATGAGCAACATGGCTTCTATGGCAAGCATGACTCCTTATTCAATGAGCAATGAAGAAAAAGAACTTTCTCCAAAGCAAAAGAAGATTGCTGCATTAGCTGGTGATCCAAAGAAAATTGATGCAGATGATTTCAAGGCTCTTCGTGCTGGTAAAAAAATTGAAGAGAAGATGTCACCAGAAGAGCTAAAGAAGTTTGCAGCTATTGCTCCTCCAAAAGATAAAATCACACAAGCTGACAAAATTATGGCAGCTAAAATGGCAGCAAAAAAGAAATGAACAAAGACGTTAACTCAGTTGTAACAGAAGGTATTGTTGGAGCTATAAAAAATATAGCTTCCAACACTGTTAAAAAAACTGTGTCTAATGCAAAAAAGAACGTAGCTAATTATGCTTCTGCTGGGTTATACAGCAAAGCAAAAAATGCTATTAATAGTATAAAAAAAGCTGACAAAAAAGACAATCAGAAAAAACCTGTTTCATCTGGTTCTCTTAAACAAAGAGCTAACAAAAATAGAATAATTAAAGCTGTGTCAGCAGAACAAACAATTGTAGATAACAATATTATTACAGAAGCTGATGAGCCTACTAATTTTAAAACAAGATTAAATTTAGTAAAAAATTCAACAAAGGCTGCCTATGTAAAAAGCCTTAGACATCCTGTAATGAAGACTTATTCTACTCATATGAAAATGAAAGGACCTAAATCTCCTTTCGTAAGTCAATTGAACAAAGACAAACCAGTTTTTTCTGAAAACGAAATTAAAACATTAGAATCTATATTAAAAGGTTTAGGGGAGTAATATGTCAGACATTTTAAAAACAATTAAAGAAGCTATTGAAGAAGCAAGATACAATTTTGCTAGATCAACAAGAGAAAAGAATCTTCGCAAAATGTCACATAAAGACTCTATCAAGACTCCAATGAGAGTTGGTATGTCTAAAAAGGAAATGGAAGCATCTTACAAGGATGACCCAAAGTACAAGCAACACCTTGCCAAAATGAAGGCAGAGGAATACGAATTGGAAGAAGCAAAGCGTGGTCGTCCTAAAGCATCTGGTGAAGAAAGCGAAGGCGATCGTGAGCACATTATTGTTCAGTACAGAAAAGCAGAACGTATTCCTGGCAAGAAAATTGAACATGCAGATAAGTCATCACATGAGTTTCCAAAAGAGCATTACAGAAAAGCTCTTGATATGCATGTAAAGATGAAGCCAGCTGAAAAAGAAACATTTGAAAAAGAACTAGATGCATCACCAGAAAGAGCAAAAAATGCTGTTGCTGGAAAACCAGCTCCTAAGGCTGCTCCTAAAATTTCATTGGGTTCTATGAAGAAAGAATCATACGAAATTAATGAACAAATAATGGCAGAAGAAATTTTACTAAATAAATTATACGAGAATTTATCTGAAACTAACCAAAAAATCTTTGAAGAAATGATTGAAACACAAGATGGATTGGATAGTTTATTAGAGTTTGCACATAAGCAAGGGCTATAAGTTAATGAAGTTAATTACAGAAGTAACAGAAGAAGTAAAGTACATTACCGAAGAAGGTGCCAATGGTAAGAAGAACCTTTACATTGAAGGTATCTTTTTGCAAGGTGACATCCAAAATAGAAACGGAAGAATGTACAGAGCTGATGTTTTGGAAAAAGAAGTCAATAGATATCGTACAGAGTCTATTGATAAAAACCGTGCATATGGTGAACTAGGACATCCTTCTGGACCTTCTATTAACCTTGAACGTGTTTGCATGATGATTAAGTCATTACACAGAGAAGGTAGCAACTTCATTGGTAAAGCTAAGATTATGGATACTCCTTACGGAAATATCGTGAGCAATCTTATGGCAGAAGGTGCAACACTTGGTGTTTCATCAAGAGGCATGGGTTCTTTGAAAGAAGTAAATGGAATTCAAGAAGTACAAGATGATTTCTATCTAGCTACTGCAGCAGATATCGTTGCAGATCCTTCCGCTCCTGATGCCTATGTAAATGGTGTTATGGAAGGCGTAGAGTGGGTTTGGGACAATGGTATTATTAAGCAAAAAGTTGTAGAAGCTCACAAAGAAGAAATTAAAAAGGCCTCAAAAGCTGAACTAGCGGAAGCCAAAATCAGAGTATTTAAACATTTTCTTTCAAAACTATAATTTACATAAATAATTCATATAACTTAAGGAGATTCTAATGAGTAACGAAACAAATCAAGTAGAGGTTAACGAAGCAGATGCTGCTTCTAACATGGCCTCAATTGCTATGAAGCCAACAGGTATTTCACGTACCGATCTCATGGCAAAGATGGTTGACTATGCTATGAAGGCAAGCAAAGAAGACCTTGCTTCTTTCGTTGCAAGCATTGGTTCAGCTGAATACAACCCAGCATCTTCTACTCCTGCAGAAAGATTTGATTCTGTAGAAGCAGCTGCTAATGCAACTGGCGATCAATCAGAAAAGAACAAAGCATCAATTAAATCATCAGGTAAGCATAAAGATGAAATGCAAAAAGAGCCAAGTGCTCCAATGCATCCTACAATGCTTGCAAAAGAATCTGTAGAAGCTGACCTTGCTCTCCTATTTGGAGACTCAGAAGATCTTACAGAAGATTTCAAGTTCAAGGTAAGCACTCTTTTTGAAGCAGCAGTTTCAACAAGAGCAAATCTTGAAATCTCAAAGATTCAAGAAGATTTTGAAACACGTCAAGCACAGCTTGAAGAAGAATTTAATACTTCTTTAGAAGAAGCTATTACAGAAATTAAGGACGAAATGGTTGAGAACGTAGACAACTATCTCAACTATGCAGTTGCAGAATGGATTAGTGAAAACAAACTTGCTATTGAGAACAACATTCGTACACAAATGGCAGAGTCATTCATGGCAAGCCTAAAGGATGTTTTCACAGAACATTATGTTAATATTCCAGAAGACCAAGTAGATGTTGTTGAAGCAATGGCTGCTGAACTTGAAGAAGTTAAGGCACGTCTAAATGAAACAACTGAAAAGAACATCGAACTTTCTAAGACTGTAATTGAAAATGCAATCGAAGAAGTTAAGAATGAAATGTCAGAAGGAATGACAGACACTCAGAAGGATAAGTTCTTGAAGCTTTCAGAAGCTGTAGACTATTCTGATGTTGAAGAATTTCGCAAGAAGGTTTCCATTATAAAAGAAACATACTTCACTAAGTCAATGACTAATGAAGTAAAGGTTGCAAAGGATCAACTTCTTAGCGAAAGCGTGGAGGAACCAGAAAAGGTAGCCTCAATTGATCCAGATATGCAAGTATATGTTTCTTCTATTTCTAAATCTCTTAAAAAGTAATTTTAACTAAATAAAATATTATAATAACCCTCTAAAGGAGACACACAAATGCAAGGTTTTAACGAAGAATTAGTTGCAAAGTGGAAGCCAGTATTGGAACATGCTGATCTTCCAAGAATTGCAGACGCTCATAAGCGTAACGTAATTGCTACACTTCTCGAGAATACTGAGAAGTCAATTAAGGAAGATCGTGCTTCTCAAGGTATGACTAACCTTTTTGAAACTGGCATCAACGCAGTTGGTACTGGTGGTTATTCAGGTCAGGGTGGTGCTGGTGTTGCTGGTTACGATCCAATCCTTATCTCACTTATCCGTCGTGCAATGCCTAACCTAATTGCATATGACGTTTGCGGCGTTCAGCCAATGACAGGCCCAACTGGCTTGATCTTTGCAATGCGCTCACAATATGCTAACTCAACTAACAAGAATGGTGAAACATTCTATGATGAAGTTAACACAGGTATGTCAGCTGGCTTCAATGGCACTGGCGTATTTGGAGTTGGTGCTAACACTACATTTGGTGGTAACAACGTAGGTACAACACCTGACAATACTCTTGGTGTTTCAGCCTATAACTTCCAGACTGGTGCTACTACATCAACTGTTGAAGGTTTTGGTTCAACTTCAACATTCCCAGAAATGGCCTTCTCAATTGACAAGGTTTCAGTTACAGCTGTATCACGTGCTCTAAAGGCAGAATACACTATTGAACTTGCACAAGATCTAAAGGCAGTTCATGGTCTTGATGCTGAAACAGAATTGGCTAACATCCTTCAGTCAGAAATTCTTGCTGAAATTAACCGTGAAGTTATCCGTACTATTAACATCACTGCTCGTCAAGGTGCTACAGATGGAACTGTTACAGCTGGTGTCTTCGATCTTGACACAGACTCAAACGGTCGTTGGTCAGTTGAAAAGTTCAAGGGTCTTATGTTCCAGCTTGAAAGAGAAGCTAACAAGATTGCAAAAGACACACGTCGTGGCAAGGGTAACGTCATCATCTGTTCATCAGATGTAGCATCTGCTCTTCAGATGGCTGGCGTTCTTGACTATACTCCTGCTCTTGCTTCAAACAATCTAGCAGTTGACGACACTGGTAACACTTTCGCAGGTGTTCTAAATGGTCGCTTTAGAGTATACGTAGATCCATATACTACAGGTAACTATATGACTGTAGGTTATAAGGGTTCAAATGCATTCGATGCTGGTATCTTCTACTGCCCATACGTTCCACTACAAATGGTTCGTGCAGTTGGTCAGTCAGACTTCCAACCAAAGATTGGATTTAAGACTCGTTACGGAATGGTTGCAAATCCATTCGCACAGTCTTATCAAGGCAATCCACAAACTTCAAACTTTGGTCAACTACTTACTAACACTAATAGCTACTATCGTAGAGTTATTGTTAACAACATCATGTGAGTCACTACACTATCAGTGTAAAAAGCTAAATACTCCCAGAGGAAACTTTGGGAGTATTTTTTTATGAATAAAGAAAAATGTGGGTTTGTATATTTGTGGTATGATAAAAAACATAAAAGATTTTATATAGGATGTCATTGGGGAAGAACAGATGATGGTTATATATGTTCTTCTAACTGGATGAGAGATGCATATAATAGACGACCATTGGATTTTAAAAGACGCATACTAAAAAATAATATTTTAAAAAGATCTGATATTTACATAGAAGAACAAAAATATCTAGATATGATTAAACCTGAAGAAATTAAAAAAAGATATTATAATTTATGTCTTTCATCAAAAGATTTATGGCATCAATATCCTGATAAAGTTCCATCTATAGGACAAAAGATATCAGCTAAAAAACTTGGTAAGTCTACTGGACCATGTACGCCAGAAAGAGCATTGAATATTTCAAATGCTAAAAAAGGAATTAATTTTTCTGAAGAACACAAACAAAAATTGAGTGAAACGAGAAAAGGTAAACCAAGGTCCGAGGAATCCAAAAGAAAAACCACAGAAACATTGAAGGCAAAATGGGCTTCAGGAGAGTTTAATAGACCAAGAGCAGTTCCTAAAACTATAATGACAAGAGAAGATCAAGATAAACTTAATTCTAAATTACTAAAAGAAAGATGGGCTGACCCTATATGGACAGCTAATCAAAAAGAAAAGCTTAAACAAGCTCATCAAAAACGTAAAGGTATAAATAATGTATAAAAGAAGCAGGGACAACCTGTTCATACTAAAAAAGGGCGCTTCGGCGCCCTTTTCTTTTACCTAATATTCTAACTTATGACCTGCAATGTCTATATTTTTAAATGGAGTAGGAAGCTCAGATACAGCCAAAGTAATTTCTGGTCTGAGACACTACAATCCTTAATAGCTTCAATAAAGTGAGCTGGTAGGAGTTCCTTTAAACCTTCTACGTATTCTTCTACTGTCATTATTTTGTTTCCTTATAAAGCCAAGCATAAAACCCATCAGCAATGGTATGTACATCTGAGCTTGTCATAATATTACCATCAACTTTATTGTTAGTATTGGATACAAGTTCATTAATATGCTTACACCACTCTACAGACTTATCTAAAGCCCATTGGCGATTCCAAATACGATCATTTTCCTCTCGACGAGCAATACTTTCAGGTGTTTGTTTAGGAACTTCAAAATCATCACTCATTCTGTTATAATCCTTTTCCAATTGCCATCTTTACGTTTCAACCAAAGATTACCATCTTCTCCTACTGCCATTGATACTTGCTTATCAGGATCGTACTGAGGCATTGTATTAAACATAATAGGTCCATTACTAAGTCTCATCATCTCACCATCTGGTTTCTTTGCACCATGAAGTGTTAGGTTTACCGAGTTATTCAATGGTGTACCAGTCACTTCTTCTTTAGCAAAAGCAGCTACCGCCATTAAAGGCGATAGTGCAATTGCTCCAAACAAACTTCGTCTATTCATTGTTTAACCTCCGCTTTAGGTGCTAGATTAGAAAGAGTTTCTAACATCTGAGGTGTCACTACGATAGGCAATCCATGCTTATCCAAACCACTACCGAGACCTTCTTGAACTCGAAGACCAGCAACTGCTTGAAGAATAGGAAGTGCAGAAGCAAGCTTAGTAGCAATATAACGATCGTTAACAGCTTTCTGAACTGATTGATCAAACTCAAACGTATCTGCCCATCCAATAAAGTCTAGAGTAATACCAACAGAAGCAAAGTATTCTTTTACGCTCTTTTGAATACTTTCCATCATAGGTACCATATCTTCATTAGCCTGATCAAATGTACGTTTGCCGATTTCAGCACAAACAAGTGTCTGAACCTTCTTACGGCCTACATCATCCATAACATTAGCCAATGAACGCCCATAATAAACAGATGTAAAGATTACTTGTGGATCATTACGATTACCTTGTTGTGGAACTACACCAAAGCGGTAAAGAAACTTAGCCGCATCAACTTCTGATACAGATGCGCCAATAGAAACACCTGCTGTAATATTCAAACCTTCCTTTGATTGACAAGGAAATGATTGATCTGAAGAAGCAGTTCCACGATTAGCAGACTTTACCCATTCACGAGAGTAGGGGGTACGATCAACAATAATCAAACGACCTGTAGGTACATAAAAGTCCCAATTCAAAAAGCCGCCTGAATTACTCAACTTAGCATGAGGAACAATAAAACGCTTTGCAGCAATCTTATTATCACTCAAATATGATTCAGAATCAAACTTGGCTTGAGTATCTTTGTTTGCACCAACATCTGGAATCCAAAATGCTGATTCATTAGGAAGGATGGTATATGCTTCTGTCTTATCAACAGTATCAGCATATGCAAATGCCTGTTGAGGATGTGCAATCATAACAAGCAATAGTAATGCTGTAGATGCTGCAATAAACTCTTCAAGCTTTTTCTTCCAGATAACAAACAATGACATAAGGAATCCAAATGTTGCCAAGAAATATACTGTATTATTCATTGTAAACACAAAGCTCGTTGTTAGATAAGAAGCTGCACTATTATCAAATTGATTACCAGCAACAGCTCCTGTAATCAAAGTAGCCAAAGGGTTGATAACGCTAATTACTGCCATATAGACAAAAAAAGCGATAGTTGTTTTAATTAAATTACTGATCATGATTTACTACCTCAAGTTGATCAAAAACGTATCCTGATGATATGAGAAAATTCTCAAAATAACTTACGATTGTATCAAGTGTCAAATCTGTTCCGTTAAACGACATCTCAATAGTTGTATCTGGATAATTTTCCAGACCACTATTGACCATATCCATATAGAATCTATATGTTACTCTATAATCATCATTCATAGCTTTACTACCTCCAAATGGTCACCTACGACCTTTAAATTGACAAGATTTGTTTTCTCAGAAAGACCTGTTCTCAAATAATCTCGGCCTCCATCTATCCATACTGTTTTGTCTGGACTAACACGGTAGTCATGACGATATCGTGAATAGATAATATCACCGTTATCTGCTCTTACACCAACAATTGGTTTTTCTGTAGCAGAGATTCCATTAGTAATCATTGGCACGTTGTTCTCATCAAGATACAAACCAAAATAGTTTGAACCTTGTGGATGAGCTTGTTCTGTATAGAAAATTGCAGCAGGAAAGTTAGCCCATCCTCCATCTTTTGCTCTAAGGCAACATTCGAATACATACGTTGCATTATACTTTTGTTCGATCTGGCGAATGCCTTCTGGCTTCAAAAACGAACACTCATTGAGAATAGTCATTTACGTTTCTTTCGTGGTTTAGCATAAAACTTCTGATAAAGCTTCTCTAATCCTGGCTTATCAGGATGCTTGTGGATCCATTGTCCTGTATAAGGACTAAATTCCTCAACAAAAAACTTATCTAATTTTTGGTTGCCAGTAGCCAATTGTTGGTTTACGAGTAGAGCCATACTATCAAATTGATGATCAGGCATAATAGAATCAGAATGCACTTCGTAAGCATAGGCTGCAACAGATAGTTTGATACGAAGATGTCGCTCTTTTTCAATCTCGCTACCCCATGCAGAAGGAACGGTACTTACCATAAATTGATCTAAACTCATGCAGCCTCTGCTATATGTTTACAAGACCTACGGAATTGAAATGCAGGACAGGTACAGCTTTTGTATTTGGTCCCAATAGTGACAGTATACACATTGCCTTTAGATCCTGCAACAGTTATTTCACGCTCTACAGGAGCAGCAATAAACTTAGCCTCAGAGCCATCTATTGAGATGATTTCAGACTTTGGAATAATACGAACACGAAACTTAAGCTCATTAGTTGTAAGAGCAATTGCATCATATTCAACCCAACGAGGAGTAGCAACAAGCTCTCCTTCCCAACGACCAGTCTTAGTTTGAACTTGCATATAAAGCCTCTTGATCTGCTTCCTCGATAGAATTGAGAGCAGTTTGAATAGCAATCTTGATATAATTGTTGACCTGATGCCTAGAAAAAGATTTGCTCAAAGCTTCGTAAATGAAAATATCAAAATCCTCTAGCAGATAATCTTGATAACCATCAAGCTGTTCCCAGGCCTCAAATACTTCCTTAGTCACAGGAATATTGACGGTGATTTTAAGATTGTGATCGTGTTGATCAACCATTGTTATCTCCATTGCTCATATTATTATAATAGGATAAGTTGGATAAAAAGGCAACGATTTTATTAAAAAATATTGCCTTGATATTATTAGGTTTTTTTGGTTAATTTATTTGAGATTTTGGTTGTAATAATGAAGGACAATTTTGAAGGAAATAATCTGAAAAAGGATCAATTGGGATGTATTCTTTTTTGGATAATATTAGGATTTGATTGAAAGAAGAATCTAGGATTTGGTCAAGTTGGTTTTTTTGTGATTCTGTGAGGAAATCTGAATCTAGGAGGTTTTCTAGAATATCTAAAAGAAAATTTGTTTGTGATTGGGTAGAAGGGATTAATTGGGTGTAGTTTTTAGGTTGTTTGGTCATTTTTCTCTCCTTGTTATTTTATTAATATCACATAATTTTATTAAAAAATCAACAAAAAAGTGCCCTTGAAAACACAGGGAAATTTTTAAGAAAAAACCCTGTAATTTCAAGGGATGATTTTTTAATAAAATCGTTGCCTTTTTATCGAGTTTATCCTATTATAATAATATAAGAAAGGAAAGCAAATATGAAAGAATTATGGATTAAAATAGTCGATCAGATGGTCGAAGAATTGTTGGATTCAAATCCTGGTATGAATTGGTCAACTGCATACAATTTGGTTTGCAATAATTCAGCTGAGATTGATAATCGTCTACAGGATTATCTTGGAGATGCTGCAGATTATTATCACGATATGGCAATGGATCGATAAAATAACTGTTGACGTTTTTATTAAAAAACCATATACTAATATTATGGCAATGGAGATATAAGATGTTTAACGATGTTTTGGAAATCAAGGATATGATTGATCTGATTATTCGCGAATCAGATGGTCTTACTCATTATGGTGTTGTCAAAGAACTCGAGTACATTTCAAATAAGATTAAGCAAAAGATTGACAAAGAAGATGCCGAGTATGATCGATATCTTAACGAACTTGCTCTTTCGTATGAAATGTATGATGATGCAATGATCTCAGTAGGAGCTTAGTATGAAAGACATTATAACAATCTTTGTTGTATATCTTCCTTTCTTTGAGATGGGTATATTTTTGTTGGCATGCTGTGCTGTATATGAGTTTTATAAAGGAGCCAAACAATGACTCTTGTTACTCTTCCTGCTGGTCGCTATTTGATTGGTGATCTTTGCTATCGTGGAGATCAAATCTGGGATTCAATGATTGACAATATCGATGGCAAGGCTCATAAACTTCCCTCTGATCGTTTTTATGTAATTTTAAAAACTAAGTGGGGTGATGGTAGTTATTTTGATTTCGATCGTAATGAGTATTGGGTTGATTCTGGTACGATTGGTATTATGGAATGGGATGGTGATGATATGAGCGGTCCCAACGGTCGTACTTTTGATTTCATGACAGAGTTTGCAGTATTTGAAGACAAAGGTGATCTTCACTTTGGTGCTGTTGTGGTTGAAACCGATCCACAGTATGATGAACAAGTTGACTACGAAGAAACAGACAACGCTTTAGAAGAGGAATTCTAAGATGCCTAATTGGTGCTATAATCAGTTTACGGTCGTTCATGAAGACCAGCAAATGATCGAGCGGTTTGTAAAAGCAGTTGAAGAAAATAAATTGCTTAATGAATTCATTCCTATGCCAAAAGAGTTGGAAGATACGACATCTCCTTCTCGTGATACCAATGAACAATTAATTGAGAAATATGGTTACAATAACTGGTATAACTGGAGAATAGATAACTGGGGAACAAAGTGGGATATTTCATCTGGCGCTGTTGTTGAATTAATTGGCAACGAAGCTTTTGGTAGTTTCTCCACTGCATGGTCACCTCCTATTCCTTTCTTCGAAGCGTTGACTGATTTGGGATTTGATGTTAATATTACATATGATGAAGAAGGTATGGGATTCATGGGAATATACAATTCAGTAGAAGGTGAAATATACCAGGAATATCCAAACTTTGAGGATCCTGATTGGCGTAAAGGGATTATCAATCCGGATATCTTAGCTTTGTTAGATCAACGATATGACACGTGGCTCGAAGAACAAGAAGAGCTTGAA
>Ga0164296_1000969_pt1 | contig 32228 bp, 34 predicted proteins | sample GEODES057metaG_FD_113533 | JGI IMG/M metagenome (GOLD analysis project Ga0164296, IMG submission 113533) | Dystrophic lake water microbial communities from Trout Bog Lake, Wisconsin, USA - GEODES057 metaG | ecosystem: Environmental > Aquatic > Freshwater > Lake | place: USA: Trout Bog Lake...
ACAAGCTGCTGAACCAGTACACGAAGCTGACAGACGGCATGGAATACCGGTTCACGATCACAAGCGACAAGGCAACGCAGGGCGACAACCGCTTTGAGCTGCGCCTGGGCCCTGTGGAAGCAGCTAAGGTAAATGGCCTGGATGTGACGATGACACCAAACCCGGCAACCGATATGGTGAACATCGCGTTCACATCGGGCAAGCCAGGCGAAACGAAGATCCACATGACAGATGTATCAGGCGTAAGCGTTTACAACAAAGACCTGGGCATCCAGCAGCAGGGTAGTGTGAACATACCACTGGACAACTTTGCAGCAGGCATCTACATGGTAGAGCTGACCAATGGCGACCAGAAGGTAGTTCAGCGCCTGGTTAAAGAATAGAATAAACGTTCAAAAATTGGGTAAGAGACTCTGAATCAATTCAGAGTCTCTTTTTTTGTGCAATAAATGCTGTATTCACATCCTTTTGCTAATGTTATGAAAAGGTTGCTCGATTGTTAAAAGCATGATATTTCAAGTCTATAAATATAATATATTAATATGTAAAGAAAAAAAGACAAATCCTCTGTTTAACTTTGAAATTAGTCTGTTACCCTAACTCTGTAAATTGATTCACATGAAACCACGGCTACTTCTACTTTTTTTAATTGTTATTTTCCTTTTCCCTTGCGCTGTAAGGGCTCAGGTCTTTGATGTATTTACAAACCCAACCGGGGCCGCCTGGTTGACCGGAAGTTCGTGGTCAACGGCTGCGGCCCCATCTTCCGGACAAATAGCTGACTTTGGGGCTAAACCGACATCAGGCACCACCGGCGTTGGTATAGACATGGGCGGTACCACAAATTTTGGTGCGGGCACGCAGATCTGCGGCGCTATATATGATTCCGTATCTCGCGCTGCAAATCTCATTATTGGCAATTCTTCAACAACAACAAGCGGCAATCTATGTCTGAATGGCGCTACCATCAGCAGCACATCAAACGTTGTTCTTGCCAACCTCAGCACTGCAGCCACAACGCTAACTGTTACCAACAAACAGGGCTCTGGAACTAGGTTAATGGGATTGAAATTTTTCAATGGTTCAAAGACCATTCTTGCAGGGCCTTCCTCCGCTTTAACGGCAATCACAAACACCATAAACGTTACTAGTAACATAACTGACACCGGCACACTGCTTTTTCTGGGTGGCGGCACATATAGCTTCGGCGGCACCTCATACATTGGCGGTTCCGGAAGCCCGGGCGGATTGTTGAAACTTGGCGCAGCCGACACACTAAGTGGGGGCATCACAGTAGGTAACAGCTCATTTCCATATTCTTCCGGAATATTGGAGCTCGATTCAAATGCAGCGGTCAATAACCTGGCAGGCAATAACATCACTATCAATCCAAACAGTATGCTATACCTGGGTGGGACAACCGGTTCCACCTTCAACGCAACCAACTTCACACTTTATCTCAATGGCAATGGAGACTCTGTAACATCGACATATTTAGGTGGAGCACTTACTAACAAGTCCGGCTCTACCTACACCTGGAATGGTAATGTTGTACTTTCTTCGAGCGCGTCTATTAAGACTCTCGGAACTGCAACGATATCTATTACAGGTAACATAACCGGCGTTGGCCCATTGATAAAAGATGGAAATGCAACAGGAGCCAATCTGGTATTGACCGGCACAAGCAATTCCTGGACCAATGGTACAACAGTTCGCGGCGGAAACCTGGTGATCGCTTCAGGATCTTCCATCTCTTCAGGGCCACTCACATTTGCTCCTTTGCCTTATTCAGCTACAGTATCTACTGTTACCATAAACACTGCGTCACAAACGATTGATACCCTACAAAGCGTATTTTCAGCAGGCGCAAACGCAACAAATTCTATTAGCATAGGTTCCGGAGATACGCTTAAACTTAATCAGCCTGGAAACACTACTTATGGTTTCGGGGCCGGTACTCAAAATAGCACTTTTACCGGCTCTGGTGTTTTTGTTCTAAATGGGGCCGGAATCCTGACATTGTCCAGCACTGGCAGCAGTGGCTTTACTGGCACTACTGTGATCAACAGTGGCGAGTTGAGGTTTAATGCACCATCTACCACGTCTATCACCTACAACTCATCTGTTATTCTAAATGGCGGGCGTCTTACTACAACAAGCACTCCATCAACAGGCGGTCTTACTTCCAGTGGCACGCTGGCGTTATTGAACAATTCGACTATAGACCTTGGTAATTCAACGACTCATACTTTGTCATTTGCGGCCAGCAGTGGTGTCTCCTGGACCTCCGGTAAGATACTTACTATCACAAACTGGGTGCCAACGGGCACTAACGCATTTGGCCTTGGCACTGCAACAGGCAGCAAAGGGAAGATCAAGGTCGGCACAACCAGCGCCGGCCTTACCGCAGGTCAACTCGCACAAATTAATTTTATTGACCCCTCCACCGGATACACCTACCTTGGTGCACAACTTTCAACTGGAGAGATCGTACCGGCAATACCAACAATAACCACATTAGACTCTGCATACGGACCCTACAATAACGGCAGTGATCATACCATGTCAGTCTCGTTCACAACTACTGGGCCACATACCAGTCTGTATAAAGTGCAGCTATCCACCAACACAGGAACATTCACAAATGATACGGTGACCAACATCCTTGGTTCTGGCTATTCATCTCCAATATTAGTAACGCTTCCTGCCGGCACAACCCTCGGAACTGGTTATAAGATCCGGGTTATCAATGCGCTGCCCCAAACCGTTTATGGGAGCGCGAACGCCACAGCATTTACGGTTAATTCGGCGCCACCGCCAGCAATATCTTTAGTGTCGCCCAGCAGCGCTAAGCCAGGCGATGTTGTTACGATCACAGGTTCCAATTTCGACGCAACATCCGGCAACAATATCGTTTATTTCGGTGGCACAAGGGCGCAGGTACTATCAGGAAATACTACCAGCCTTTCTGTTACTGTTCCCAATGGAGCATTGTTTGCTCCGATCACTGTATTGGATTCCGTTGTGCATATCTCCGGATCTGAGGATTCCTCGTTCATTCCTTTCTACAATAATTCCTATTTCATACAGGACACGTTTGTTTTTAAGCCATTTTTGAACCTTGCGGTTGGTACTACGCCCAAAATAGCAGCGATTGGCGATCTGGACGGCGATGGTTATAATGATCTGGTTGCCGTAAACAGCGGCGCAGGCACGGTAACTGTTTACAGAAATAATGGGTCCGGTGGGTTCATTTCTTCATCTTCTTTTACATTGGCAACAACCGTAACGCTTGCCAGCAGCCCGCAAAATGTGAAACTTGCCGATATTGATTGTGATGGCAAGCTGGATATAGTGGCAACAAGCGCGGGTTCAGCGCGCGTTTACGTCGCAAGGAACACATCAACAACTGGATCGATCTCGTTTTCTTCAGCCGTTTTGTTTTCAACCGGCACCAGCTCACAACCCTATTTGACCTGCATCGCAGATTTTGACGGCGATGGTAAACCTGATATCGTCGCAAGCTGCGCGGGCACAACAAATATTGTTGTACTACGCAACATCTCTTCGGTGGGCGTCATCAATACTTCATCATTCGCTGCTTATAGCTCATTCGCTACAAATTTTGTTCCTATAGGGTTGGTAGTTGGCGATTTTGACGGAGATGGTAAACCAGACGTAGCTGCTGCCTGCAGTGTAGGTAATGTCATTTCAGTAATGCGAAACATCAGTACACCGGGAACAATATCGTTCAGCAGTAAAATTGACGTGCCTGCTGCAACAGGCCCGCTTGATGTGGCTGTAGCAGATATTGATGGAGATCATAAACCAGATCTTATTGTCTCAAACCAGACCAATGCCACCGTTTCCGTGATGCGCAACAACAGCGCGGGCGCAGGCAGCATAGCGTTTATCCCCAAAGTGGATTTCATAATAGCTTCGGGCTCTGTGGATGCCATCGGCCTCGCGGTCGCAGACTTTGATGGAGATGGCAAACCTGATGTAGCATGCACGGATGCCAACAACTCGAACATTTGTATATTGAGAAATATTGCAACTGCTGATACTATAACAGCTGCTTCTTTTGCAAGCCCCGAAATATTTTCGGCAGGAGGTAGCACTACATTGTCAGAAGGGCTTGTAGCAGGGGATCTCAACAATGACAAATATCCGGACCTGGTGACAGCGAATGCCGGTCCCGGAGTTGCTACTATATCCATACTGCAGAATTACCCTCTGCCCAAACTAAAAAGCATATATGGTATGGCCGCTATTTGTGCGGGTGGCCCTAATAGCACCGTTACACTATACGATTCTACCGGCGGGGGCTTCTGGTCATCTGCCACTCCTTCACTCGCGACCGTGGACGCAACAACTGGTGTGGTGACCGGCGTGGCGGGAGGTACTGCAGTTATTTATTATTCGGTTGTGTCCGGGGGCGATACCAATACCGTTGCCGCAAACGTTACCGTTAATTCCTTGCCTTCTGTTGGCGCCATTACCGGATCTTCTTTTGTTTGCCCCGGTTCATCCATTACACTTTCAGATACTACAGCATCAGGCATTTGGGGCATCACCAATGCCAACGCCACAATGGACAGCGGCGTAGTGACCGGTGCAACTACCGGCGCAGACACAGCAACATATACCTACACCGATGTCAATAGCTGTGTCACTACGGTTACTGCCGCGCTTACTATCGGTAGCTTCCCAACAGCCGGCACATTATCCGGCGCGGATTCTGTATGCCAAAGCGATACTGCCACTTTTCATAGCACTATTGCAGGCGGCCGGTGGTATAGCGGAAATATGGCTGTTGCTACGGTCGACACTGTGTCAGGGTTAATAACAGGAGTTGCCGGTGGATCTGTCAGCATAAGTTATGTGGTGTCGAACACGTGTGGGTTTGATACCGCTACGCGTTCGGTCACAGTCGATCCGTTGCCCACAGTTAGTTCCATCACTGGCCCGTCTATCATGTGCATCAGTAGCTCTGCTACACTTACGGATTCTGTAAGTGGTGGCACGTGGAGCACCTCCGATATGTCTAAAGCCACCATTGATGCAACAACAGGTGTGGTCACCGCAATTGCGTCAGGTACACCAACACTTTCTTACACCAAGACCAATTCATGTGGCACCACTTATTCAACCCTCACTATCAACATTGTCGGCGTTCCGACTGCAGGCATTACCTCTGTTGGCGCCGTCTGCACAGGCGATTCCACTAATATAGTCTTCTCAGGCACCACAGGTGCTGCGCTGCATTATAAGATTGACGGAGGCGCCACTCAATCGTCAGTGATCTCTGGCGGTACTTTCACATTGAGCACCGGAAATATTTCAACCAGCCATACCTACGAATTGCTGGATATTACTGCCGGTACCTGCGTGACAACGTACGATACTACGGTGACCGTGACACCGGTAGCCATGCAGTGGGTAGGCGCAACGGATACTAACTGGAACAATGCAGCCAACTGGTCGTGCAACGCAGTGCCCATATCTACCGACGATGTCACTATTCCGTCCGGAACTACCTATTCGCCTGCACTGCCAGCATCTGGTACTGCAACTACAGGCAACCTGACCATTGCTTCTGGTGTAACCCTTAAACTCTACAGCTCAGGAACGCTTTACGTGAAGGGTACGCTTTCCAATAACGGCACAGTTGCCGGCGCCGGTACGCTCTCCATGGATGGTTCCTCAGCTCAGGACATCCAGGGTGCCGGACGTGTTGATAACCTCGACATAAATAATGCTTCCGGTGTTACTGTCGACGTGGCAGCACTGGCAACTATAGGTTCTTCGCTGAGTATATCTGGTGGCACGCTCACCACCAACGATAGTCTGGTCCTCGCTTCTGATGTCACCGGTACTGCCCGCGTGGCACCGATCACCGCAGGCGGCGCATCCATCAGCGGAAATGTGCAGGTTCGCCAATATATTGGAGGTGGTCATCGCGCTTACCGATTCTGGAGTCATCCGTTCACTTCTTCGATACCACTTAGCCAGATACAGCAGTATATAGACATTACCGGAACCGGTGGTGCTGTCAACGGATTCACTACCACGGCTACCAACGCTCCATCGTGCTGGCGCTACGATCCGCTTACAGGCAATTCTGCAATGCCTTACGATCCGGGATGGAAACCGTTTACAAGTACGACCACAGCCGCCGACTCTAACCAGGTACATCAATACCAGGGTATCCGCCTCTTCATACGCGGTGCCAAGGGACAAGGCCTTAACGGCTGGCCTTATATACCTTCGGCAACCACAATAGGTATGAAAGGCGCACTTAACCAGGGCACACAAACAGTTTATCTGCGCAAAGGACTCGGAGCGAACGAAGACTACAACCAGGTAGGCAACCCGTTTGCATCACCTGTCGACATTGGTACCATCGCTTATAATGCCTCATTGGCCGGGCAGGTTACCGGAGCAGCTATTTTCCTGTGGAATCCTTATCTGGCTACGGCTGGCGCCTGGGTGCCGGTTTCTATTTCAGGTTCGCCATACGTCATGCAGGCATACACGTCATTCCAGATACGTGCTATGAACGATAGTTCTACACTCACGTTCAATGAAACGGATAAGGCTTCTGCTGCAAGCGCATCTTTACTGCGTTCAGAACCGGCATTTACAACGTTGCATATCTATGATGCGGATTATACCTTATGGGATATGCTGTACTTGGGTTTCAACGACAATGCGACTGATGGTGACGACAACGCGTATGATGCGGTCAAACCGTCAGGTAACTCTTCAATGAACTTCTACGCATGGTCGTCAGATAATAAGAAGATGGCTATTGATGGGCTGCCATATAAAGATGGTAAGATCATCCCATTGGGCATAACCAGCAATTACGACCAGGATTTTATTCTCAAAGTCGAAAACCTGAATGTGCCGCAGGGTGGGGAAGTGTACTTGCACGATAAGCTGCTCGGACAATTTACCAAACTCAGCAATGGCCTCGAATACCACTTCTCAATTACAACCGACAAAGCCACGCAAGGCGACGATCGTTTTGAACTGAGGTTGGGCCGGACTGAAGCTACATCTGTTCCGCAGACACTACAAGTGAATATGGTGCCAAATCCGGCTACCGATTTTGTGACTATTTCCTTCGCTGCGCCGCAAGCCGCTGATGGGTCGGTTAATATCACGGACATTACAGGTTCTTCTGTTTACAGTCAGTCACTTGGCTCGGCGAAAGAGGGTAGTGCCGTGTTAACAATAGGTAACCTCGCGCCCGGTGCTTACCTGGTTGAGATCGTGCATGGTAGCGACAAGGTAGTGAAGCGACTCATTAAGAATTAACAGTATTTAAAATTCAGATAAGGGCTGCGTTGCAGCCCTTTTTTTTGGCCTCAATACTGACAATACTGTTCCGTATTGATGGAGAAATTGATGTTTCCGTGAGCAAAAAAGCTACCTGTTTTCCATATACTCCTGGAGCATCATGGTTGCGGCTACTGCATCTATGAGCTCCTTTTTTTCTCGCTCACTTTTCTTCAGCCCCATGCCGGCAATTTCGCGGCTGGCTATTTTAGATGTCATGCGTTCATCTATTTTTACCACCGGCATATCCGGGAACACATTCGCAAATTTGCGGATGAACTTATCTACGAGTGGGGTAGCATCTGTAGGGGAGTCATCCATATTCAGCGGGTAGCCTACCACCACTTTTTCCACCGGCTCGTGCAGCATATACTTTTTCAGGTAGCCGATCAGCTCGCCACTGTCCACAGTGTCCAGCGCCGTAGCAATGATCTGCAACGGGTCCGTCACCGCTACCCCTGTTCGCTTCCTGCCAATATCTAATGCTATTATCCTTGCCACTGAATTCTATATGTCAAATTGAATATATAATTGTCGAATTGCCAAATTGTCAAATTGTCAAATTGTCAAATTGTCGAATTGTCGAATTGCCGAATTGCCGAATTAAACAATTGAGCCATTATCACCGGTGTTTCAGCGTCTTAAAAACCACCGTCCCATGCCGTTTCAATATCTCCCGTTCCAGTTGCCGCAATTCCGTCAGTTTCAACTGCATCTTCAATTGCTTTTCCGGGTCTTGTTCCGCCTTCATCTTATTCATCAGCTCATCCTGGAAATGAAATATCTTCTTCAGCTCAAAGTAGGATAGGGTGCTATCCACGTCCACCACATACTGCAGGTCATTACTCATCTTCTCCACACCAAAACGCTCCATCCATTTGGGGCTTATCTCGGTATTGTTATGCAGCAGCGATGCCATCTTGCCCCGCACCTGCTCGTCCGGGTAGTTGATAAAGTAGTGGGCCTCCGGTATCGATCCGAAATGGGTGACGTGGTCAAAATACTCATTATATAATTTGCTCACCTCTGCATTTTCCAGCAGGTCCGGGTCCACGCGCTCCTCTATCAGTTGCGCCACCGTGCCATGCCCTTCATAAGCCAGGTGACCATATTCGATCAATATTTTCAGCAATTGCCATTCTTGTTCGGCGCCGCCGCGGGTCGTTTGTTCCGGTAATACCGGTTCTTCCTCATACCCCGTTTCGCGCTCGGGCTCGGGTAGGGCATCCTCCCTTCGGCGGTGCCGGTTCTCAGTCTCTATCCGCTCGCGGATGTACTTGTTCACCAGGTTCACCAGCCCCGTCTCGTCCACCGCCAGCTTTCCCGATGCCTCCCGGATGAAGTGAGACTGCAGCGCAAAATCCTCCGCCTTATTGATCCGCGAAATACTTTCCGCTATCTCATTCACCAGCTTCGATCGCTTCACCGGGTCGTTGCCAGCCTCCTGCAGGCCCACCTCCAGCCGGAAGCTGATCACATTCTGCTTATGCGCCCTTACATAATCATGAAATTGTGCCGCCCCGCTTTTCTGTATGAAGCTATCCGGGTCCTCGCCGTCCGGCAGCAGCACCAGTTGCACATTAAAGCTCTGGCTTAGGGCCATGTCCAGCCCGCGCAGCGCTGCCTTTATACCCGCCGGGTCACCATCATACAATATGGTCAGGTTCCGGGTCAGTTGGCCCATAAGGCGCAACTGGTCTTCAGTGAGCGATGTGCCGCTGCTGGCCACCACATTTTCCACACCACCCTGGTGCAGAGATATCACATCCGTATAGCCCTCCACCAAAAAACACTCATCCTGCTTACCAATGGCAGTACGCGCCTGGTACATGCCATAGAGCACCTTGCTCTTTACATATAGCTCATTTTCAGGTGTGTTGATGTATTTCGGCGCCCTGTCATTACTCTTTAATATGCGGGCGCCAAAGCCCAGGATGCGCCCGGTCATCCCCTGTATAGGGAAGATCACCCTGCCGCGATACACATCGCCATATATCCCGTTCCTGTTTTTTACCAGGCCGGCCTTTTCCAGCAACTCGCGGTTATGCCCCTTTGCGGTGGCATCCCGGTAAAGTGCATCGCCCGACTCCGGGTCATACCCCAGCCGGAATTTTTCTATCGTCTCCTTCCTGAAACCCCGCTGCTTGAAGTAGGATATACCCACTACCTGGCCCTCTTCGGTGTTCAGCAACGTATGATGAAAATAATTGGCGGCATATTCATTCAGGATGCGCAGCGCCTCACCGGCCATTTGCTGCTGTTGCTGCTCGGGGGTGCGCTCGGTCTCCTGTAAGGTAATTTTATAGTAGTCGGCCAGCCACCGGATGGCCTCGGGGTAGGTGAGTTTCTCATGCTCCTGTATGAACGACACCACATTGCCAGCCTTGCCACATCCAAAACATTTATATATACCCTTGGCCGGTGTAACGTGGAAAGATGGTGTTTTTTCGTTATGGAACGGGCAGTTGGCTATATAGCTGCTACCTCTTTTGCGCAGGCGCACAAACTGGCCTATGACATCTATGATGTCGGCTCGGTTCATTACTTCCTGTATTGAGTTGGGGGAGATCACTGCTAAGGCGAAGTTACTGTATTATCGGGGAAATGTAAAAGGCATTTGCCGGCAGATTTTGCCTTGAATATGTATAGAATGCCATTTTGTCGTTGGGCATGAGCCGCAGATATCTGCGTCAAGAATACTGGAATTTACAATTGAAGCAGGGTAGTACCGCTTACATTTCTCCCGGTCTGCGCTTTTCCTTTCATCTGCATATTATTTGCGTTATCTACATATATTATTTTTATTTGAACAATAAAAGTATATATTTATATATTTAAACGTTGGTAACCAAATATTTATATTAATTTACCGAAAGTAAATTATCTAATAACGTCAATTTAAATTAAAATCATCAAATTTAATTGCAAAACCTTATTAAACAATAATTTATAAGCACTATCTACACTATAATTAATTTTCAACAAGCAACTCTATACCATAGGATTGCTTTATTGGCTGTTGATCAACATAATATTATATCAATACATTGGTTATTAATTAATTAAAACATTTTAATTACATTAAATAATATCGCACTATTTGTATTTTTGTACCCTCAATTGTATATTTGCCTTATGAATGTAGAGCAACTAAAAAAGCAATTACGGCTGGTATTGTTTAGCTACCTCGGCTCCAACTTATTGCTCATTCTGTTCTATATCATCTTCATGGGCGGCATACCTTCCCGGCACGATCCTGCTGCTCATAAGCTGGTATTTGTTGCGTTGCAATTGGCGCTGGTCATCGTGCATTTCCGGTGGTACCGCATCATAATGAAACGGGCTAAATAGTAGTGGCTTACCATCTATTTAGCGTATATTTGATGAAAGAGCAGGTATGAAAAAGCTCCAGATCCGATTTCTTATCTTCAATAGTGTGGCAACCGTATTGTTGGCCGTGGGTGTTACCCATGCCCGCAGCGTGCCCAAGGCAGCCGGCTTCATGGCACTATACCTGTTATACCTGGTGGGCGCTGGCATCTCGTTCCTGAGAACCGCTAAAAAGATCAAACAACAGCAGGGACAGCAATAAGCACATCCGTCCGCCTAAGCACCCAATAGAGTAGTTACAGACCGTAGCCAGGTAGCGATCACATAGCTACAATGGGTAGCCCTATATATTTTTCAATATTTTCTACTTAACATAACGTAAATTATGAAACAGGATTCTATTAAAACTCGCCACCGCTTCTAAGAGCCACAGGCTCAAAAAAAGCAAGCCGTTCGATACGGCTACAAGGCAAACCGCTCAATGCGGTTGAGATAATGATAATTGATACACCCTTGTGTTATAAAGATGCTGCATTTGGTTTGGCAACTTTAAATGTACAAACGCCACCGATATTGGTGGCGTTAACATTTTAACTATATTTGATATGCCAAATCAAGAAACCAATGTAGCATTCTGCTATGTTCAAAAAACTTATTGCTCGCATCAAAGCTATGATTGAAAAAGCTAAGTATGAGGAAAAAATGAATTTTGCGAAACGGTGTTTGAATCAATTCAAAGAATTACAAAGAGACAATTTCTTAAACGGAAACCCTAATCCTAACAACGTGTTCGTAGGATATTTTGACGATGCAAAATTTGAACCTTTTTTTAACACCGAGAGGTTCAGATTTAATATAATGGGGTTTTCATTCGTAATACACTACGAAGTGATCACCAAACACTCAGAATCAATAATTCAATTTACTACCTATGAGGAGGTAAAGCAACTTGACCGCCTAATAGGACTGGAAAAATATGACCCCGATAGAGCCCCTTATGTAAGAATTGATGACTTGTATTTCTTTATTGATAATAACGGCAGGTTCAGATACCCGCACGAGACTACCTCCAAACCCTATAAATATGAAACTAGCGATAACTTTAAGGCAGATGTAATTTTCAATTACCTGAAAATATTGCAATCTTACATTCAAGCCGTAGAGCATAAGGAATTTGAGAAAACACTTGAATATTTGGCCAGATGATGGAATTTGACTACCCTACCGATTTAACACAGCAGCAAGCCATGATCCGCAGAGCGGATAAACTTGCCGGCATCCTCATTAGAGACTATTCCTCCTATACTGATGAACAATCCATAGAAAGACTATCCAAATTCATTAAGCTGACAATATGGGCACTGGAAAACGCACTGGAACAGCAACAATGGAAACCTTTCCTTGATAAGCTCACCGACTTACAGACACAAATACTTGATGTGTTTCAAACAGAAGAAGCAGCAGCAATCAATTATACAGAAGTCGTAGCTTCGTTACTCTCTACCCTGGAAGAATATAAATCAGTTATATCGCAACAGCATGAAAACGGATAAAGAAATTAAAACAGAACAGCAAAAGCCCGAGCCGGATAAAAAAGTAGATTTCAAGGCGCTCCGCAAAGAAATGGATAAACTACCCCTGCAAGCACAGGGCCGCGCAATTATGAAGGCAATGCTACTGCAAAAACTTCTCGGAGATAAAGTCTAAGACAAAGCCACCTATTACAGGTGGCTTTTCTGTTACATTTGTAGTGACCAAACTAAAATGTAAAAAGTACTCATTAATTTATGGAAAAACTAACTGAACACATCGTAATCTCAATTGAAAATATGGAGTGTTCAGTTCATAAAGAGAAGATTAAAGGGTATATAATTGATGGAGAAAATATTGCGGTCAAAAGTTTTTGTTGTGAGGAATTTAAGATATTAGTGGAAAAGAAAATTATATCCGCAACATTTGATTTCTACGGTATCAATCCTCTTTCCAAGATGTAAACTTAGGAACTATTATGCCGTTGGAGTCCTTAACGAACTCAACATAGCAAGTAATGCCACTTTTATCTGGCTTATTGACACCGTGATTACCGAAAGGGATTGACTTCCCTTCTCTTTGAGATTTACCAATAGCCTCCTTCGCTCGTAAAACATCCGTTTGGGTTCCTTGTAATACTATCATGAATCAGCAGCGGTTTTTGCAATTCGAGCGCTCTCCTCAAGGCGACGAATGGCTTCTTCAACTACCATCTCTTCCCCTACATGACCACTCATCATAGTTCGTATATTTGATATGATAGGCATATATGCCCTTACCCTATCTTCAAATGACATACGGTTGTAGGTCTCTACATCTATACCTACAAGATTCATTAAGTCACTCGGTTCATTGGTATCTGTTATCTGATGTGCCATTGCTATGAAATGTTTTTAGCGCATTGGCCAACGCTGCCACTGGCGGTAGCATGTTTCATAATAATGGTTATAGTTAAGTATCTGCAGGTGTAATCGCTTTCGCTAAAATTTACACCATTGCTTACTTAACATAACCAAAAATTATGAAACAAAATAGTAAATACCTTTGTTGCAACGGTTGACTATAAGAGTTTGTTTTGAGAGTATCTGTTTATCGGCGTCATGTCTATGGTGCCGATCTTTAAAACAGCCCTATCTAATGCCTTTCCCAAACGAAGTGCTTCAAAAGCTCGATAACGAAAAGCAGAACAGTTCCAATGCCAGCCAGATAAGAACCTACAATCAAAAGCCAATCTTTGAGGTTTTGTATTTCCTTTCGACGTTTCTCCATTTCGGCATTAGCGGCATAACCACCTTCTTTCCTCGAAAAAAACTTCCCTTTAAAGTTTATTGAAAACTGTTCGTCCCCTGTAATTGAATGATACGCTTTATCCAAATACCCGTCTTTGTGTAGCTTATCGAATATGAGTCGTAAATCATGCAAAGCATATGGATTATTAAATTCCGACCAGTAGTGCTCCGCAATATTTGATATACACTTAGTTGGCGTTACGCCAACCCTTGCAATAGTTTCTCCGCCTTTAAATTCCTCTGGGTACATTGCAAACCATTCCAACACCCGGTCAAGAAAGTATATTTCATCAATGTGGGTATCTTTTACCTCCATATCCAAACTTACTACTCCCCTGCCACATATGCAATAAAAAAGCCCCATAAGGGGCTAAATGTCACATAGGGACGTATAAACTACGAATAGAAACTTTGGCATTTCGATTTACTTGTCTAATTATGAGAATGACTCCATTTAAGCGCTCTAAAATTGGTGAAAAAACACACAAACCATTTTATCTTTAACCCCACAATCCGGTATCAGTTCGGAAGAATTGGGGCTTAAAATCATTCATATACAATTACAATGCTGTACGTTTCAAAAGCAGTAAACCCAACTAAGGGCATCGACGTATTTCGTGAGATCGAGAAAATTTTCACCGTCTGGAGCAACGCCGAAGTTGAAGTGCGTACCAAAATTCTCCAGGCCGACGAGCTGCGCCTGGCCCTTACTCTATTAAATAATTTCGAAAGAGAATATGCCCAACTCGGCTGATCTCTGATACATCGCTGTCCATTACGTGCGGCAGCCGGGTCATTCAACATTGTGCCCGTTATACGGTTTGTACGCGGCGGGTTTCGGCTCACAGCCACCTTGAATTGCCATTTTGGGAAATAGGCGCATTTTGTTTGCCGGAATTTCGATGGCATAAATGAATTAATACCCCCTGTAAACCCTCCCCTTCCTCGCCGGCTGCCCAAAATGGAAGGTGAGCCCGGTATGCACCGCTCCCTTATACCCTATGCCCAGCTCGCCAAACCAGCAGATGTTATTACCCACGCTGATGCCGGCTGAGGTCTGGAAATTGAAGCCTACAAATGTGCCGTTGGCGTATTGGCTGTAATAAGAAGGCGGATAGGAATTATCCGTAAAAGAATAGGTATTGGTATGCAGTGTGCCGCCTGCACCCAGCAGGTAATAGAACTGAAAGTTGCGGCTATCGAAAATCACAGCTTTCATTTCAGCGGCCAGGGTGGCCAGGCTTTCGGTCTTGTAGTAATCGATGGCGTTGCCATAAGGCTGCACATAATATTGATATTGCTGGTAGCCCAGCGCACCACCCAGCGCTATGCGATCGCTCACATAGTAGTGGTAAGAGGCAAAAACCGGATGGGTATTATAGACGGTGCCCACATTTACGTCGTCGCCAAAGTTCAACCCGTCCACCAGCTCTGTGCCGGAATACGCTCCCACTCCCACGCTCACCTCATGGGTATTTTTGTTGGGTTGGGCCTTCCTGTGCCTGCCGGCAGCTGCACCTACCGCCATCACCAGGCAGCCTGAAAAATAATATGCAATAAATGCCAGCAAAAGGGTAAACAGGGTCTTATTCATATTTGGCTTTTGCTAACAAAGGCAAACTTCATGCCAAAACTACCCTGGTGGCCTGTCCCCTACATCGCCCCAAACTGGCGCAGGTGGTGCGTGGCATGCTTGTGCAGCAATTGCACCTGCTGCTCATAATTCAGCTCACCAAAAAATGGATTGGCCGTAGTGCGCGCGGCGTCACCGGCGTGCACTTCAAAAAAATGGTCCAGTTCGTTTTGCAACTCATCTATAGCTGCATCCTTACTGGCCAGCCGGGTGGCTCCGGGTGTTTCGGGCATCAATGCGTTGGGCGTATTCTCTTTAAAAGGTTTTTCGCTCATCAGGAATGCCTGCATGCGCGGCAGCATTTCGGCATCTGTGACCACCTGCATCGGTGTGCGCCCGTTGGCTATGCGCAAATAATCGCTCATATGCTCTATCATTTGCCGCACATTCATCTTGCCCCACAAGCGTGGCGCATCTTCGTCAAGATCACGGAGCATCGCGGTATAGCCGCTTCTTAAAAAAATCTCCTTTTCCTGCAGGTTGTCCATGGTTACATCAGTTGTTTTATCAGCGAGTCCTGGGTAATACCCTCCGCCTCTGCCTTGTAGTTGCGCAACACTCGGTGGCGCAGCACGGCCATGGCCATGGCACGCACATCTTCTATATCCGGCGAATATTTGCCATTCAGCAAGGCATTGCACTTGGCGCCCAGCACCAGGTATTGCGATGCACGGGGGCCTGCGCCATAGGCTATGTATTGATTGGCAACGGTGTTGCCATTGCTGCCCGGCCTTGTCTTCTGCACCAGGCTCACAGCATATTCCAGCACATTATCGGGCACCGGCACGCGGCGCACCAGGTCCTGAAAGTAAAGTATATCCTCAGCGCTCAGCACTTTGGGCAGTTCGGTCACGTTTGCACCCGTGGTGTTCCGCACGATCATCACCTCCTCGGCAAAGCTTGGGTAGTCCAGCGTCACCTGGAACATAAAGCGGTCCAGTTGCGCCTCCGGCAGCGGGTAGGTACCCTCCTGCTCTATCGGGTTCTGCGTAGCAAGTACAAAGAACGGCGCAGGCAGTTTATACAGCACGCCACCGGCAGTTATATTGCGTTCCTGCATGGCCTCCAGCAGAGCGGCCTGTGTTTTGGGCGGCGTACGGTTGATCTCATCCGCCAGCACTATATTGGCAAACAATGGCCCTTTTATGAACTGGAATTGCCGCTGCTCATTCAATATTTCTGCGCCGGTTATGTCGCTCGGCATCAGGTCCGGGGTAAACTGGATGCGCTTGAAAGACAGGTGCATCACCTCTGCTATTGTTTTCACCAGCAGGGTTTTGGCCAGTCCCGGCACACCCACCAGCAGGCTATGGCCATTACATAGTATGGAAATGATCAGTTTTTCTACCACATCATCCTGCCCCACTATTACTTTTCCTATGGCGCTGCGAAGGGCTTTTGCTTGTACTTTAAGGGCGTCTGCCGCCTCTATATCATTGCTGAAATGCATCTCTTTTCTGTCTGTTTCGAAACAACGGGAAAGTTCCATTATTTTGTGCGAACTAACAAATACCGATAATTGTGGATGTAACTATAAAGCAGGCCCAGCAGCAGGTAGATGAATGGATAAAAACAGTAGGCGTGCGCTATTTCAATGAGCTCACCAATCTCGGCATATTAATGGAAGAGGTGGGCGAACTCTCCCGCCTTATGGTGCGCACATATGGCGAGCAATCCTTCAAAGAGAGCGATAAACAAAAGGATATAGCCGATGAAATGGCCGATGTGCTGTGGGTACTCATGTGCCTGGCTAACCAGACGGGCGTTGACCTTACCGCTGCCCTGCAAAAGAATTTTGAGAAGAAGAACATACGCGATGCCGACCGCCATCACAACAACGAGAAACTGAAATAGCTGCTCATTTTTCACTTTTTATTATCATTATCTTCGCCGCATGAGGTACCTGAATACACTGATACTGATGTTTGTGATCATTGCTTCGCTGCATGCGCAGGACAAAACTGCCGGCGCTCACCTGATCGTTTATAAAACAAACCCTGCCTACCGCAAATTGGTTGCGGTCACTTTATCGCCTGATGGCAACTCGGTAACCAGCTTCCCCGACCCTAAAGATATTCAGACGTTGGGCGTGCGTGCGATGCCCGTGCCATTGCACAAGGGTTATTTTCTGGACAACCGCGGCGTGAGTACCAATACCGCATTTCTGGGCATCACTTACGAGGCCTACGCCAAGCTGCATGAAGCGCCTGCGCCCGAAAATATACTGCACATGATCAAAGACAAACACGCGGTTAAACTGGTGTGCGACTGCGGCCTGCGCAGCCAGTACAAAGACCCCAAAGCCGCCCTCAACAAAATGATCGACGACGGAACCTTGATGAAGAAATGTAAGCGGGTTAAATAATGAACAATGACGCTGTGTAGCGTTAAAACAAGTAACTTTGGGTTATGAAGCAATTGACGATACAAATTCCTGATGGAAAATTCACGTTTGTAGTTGAGCTTCTAAAACGGTTGTCGTTTGTGAAATTCGATACAAGTGAAGTTGAAACTGTTGTTTTGACAGAAGAGCAAAAATTGTTAATTGACGAGGAACTCAGGAAAATCAAAAGTGAGCCTGGCTACCTCATGGATTGGTCTGAAGCCAAGAAGCGTTTAAGATTTGGCTAAATATGGCGCTGTCGTTGCAAGTTACACCATCAGCTTTTGCAGATATACAGAACGCAATTGACTATTACCAAGATAAACAAGAATATTTGGCTGAAAGGTTTGCCGAAATCTTAGATAAAACATTTGCGGCCTTAATGTCAATGCCACTTTCGGCTTCTATCATTTATGAAGACGTACGGTATAAGCGAATTCAGAAATTTCCATTTATTGTTATCTATAGAGTAGATGTTGTTTCGGATGTCGTGCAGGTATTGAGAATTTTCAATACTTATCTGGACCCATCTAAAATATAAATTTGGCCGATCGGCAACTTTACGTTTACCTTTGCATCAGTGCAACTGAACAAGACACATAAAACATGCTGTAAACACTACCGTTACCGGAGTGTGTAAGTATGTTTTTTCATAAATAAGAACATGTACACCCTCCCCTCGCGGAGGGTTTTTTATTACAACACATAAGCAATGACAAACAAAGATCACAAAATGGCCAATACAATAACACATAAGCATACCTGCTGTAAACATTCCTGCTCAAAGGCGCGATGTTGCTGACCACGTCATAGACAACTGTCAACCAAAGCCCTTTGAGCCATTGTTCAAAGGGCTTTTTCTTTTACCAATTTTCAAAAAAAAACATCTCCATATGTCACTGACAATAGATCTCACCAGCCCGGCAACCATAAGCCGCAAAATAACCGCAGCCGATAATTGCATGCTGCTCACGGAAATACTGAATATCAACGACCAGGCCATTGCCGATAATTTTGGCATACTGAACTACGACCTCATCACAGCATGGCAGTATGACCTGCAGCTATTTGATGAAATATGCACGCTTGATGAACTGCTGATTGAGTCGCGGAGCAGTGTGGCCGGCGGCATGCTGCAGGTGCGGGTTCGGGTAAAACGAAGATCGGCTGATGGCTGGGAGCCCATAGCCAAAGGTGCCTTCACATTCGGTATGCGCGACAGCCTGGCCAACTGAGCAATAGCACAAAAAAAGAGAGCACGCAATGCGTGCTCTCTTATAAGAATATGATCGAAAACTATTTTTTTGTAGGTGCAGCAATGATCTGCTTCTTTTCCTTGATGCGTGCAGACTTGCCTGAACGATCGCGGAGATAGAACAGCCTTGCGCGGCGCACACGGCCTACCTTGTGCAGAACGATAGACTCGATGTTAGGCGAGTAAAGCGGGAAAAGACGTTCAACACCTACTCCGTCAGATATCTTACGAACGGTAAATGTCTGTGTATGACCGGTTCCCTGGCGTTTCAGCACGTCACCCTTGAATGACTGGATACGCTCCTTGTTACCTTCAACAATTTTATAGTTAACAGTGATATTATCACCTGCCTTGAATTTTGGGAATTCTTTTTTACCGGTTAGTTGCTCGTGTACAAAAGCTACTGCTGCTTCCATATTCTATAAATTTTGGGACTGCAAAGGTAATAATTAATTGATTTATAAACAATTTTCTTTTAAAATTGTTTTGGCCTGCAGGTATGGCCTTCAAATGGGGTTCAACAAATAAATAAACCCCTCACTAAGAGGGGTTTAGAAAATATATTGAAAATTATGCGAGCGTCGCGGTCATCTGCGTCGGGCACTTATACAGGTGCGTTACCAGGCAACCGGCACGTGCAGCTTCAGCTACTTCCTGCAGTTTTTCGTTGGTCAGGCCGGGCACTTTTGCCTTCAGTTTCAACTCGCTCAGCGTTATTTCCCCGTTGTCAAGGGTAATATCGCAGCGTGTTTCCAGTTCATCGGGCGTAAAACCCTCTGCATTCAGCATAAAGGTCATCTTCATAGTGAAACAGCCTGCATGTGCTGCGGCTATCAGTTCTTCAGGATTGGTGCCAATGCCATCTGCAAACCTGCTGCTATAAGAGTATTGTGTCTTGTTCAGTACAGTGCTTTGCGTGGTCAGGTTGCCATTGCCTTCCTTTCCTGTGCCGTTCCATACGGCTGTTGCGTGACGTCTCATTAGTAAATTGGTTTTTGTCCTGCAAAGATAGTGTCATACCCCATCTCAATTCCTGATTCTGGTAAATATCACATTGCCAACCTAAATATAACATCAATTAATATTTAGTTCACATGAAATGAATAATTTTAATAGCTTTGGCATTACTCTATTTTCTACCATCATCTGTTACTGCCGGCCATCCCTACGCCGGTCAAAACGTATTGCCATGAAACACATCCCTAAAAGGAGGCTGATACCTGTCATTACAGACATCCTGGAATATCGCCAGGCCGCTGTTAATACCATTCCATATACCAGCAAGATAATTGAGAAATACGGGGACGTATGTAACGTCTCATTCACCGGCGTTCGCAATTACTTTATTCACGATCCGGAAGTCATCAAAGAGATGCTGGTCACTCAGGCTTCTAAATTCCGCCGCACGGCTTTCATCCGCACCTTCAGAAAACTGCTTGGCGACGGCCTTTTTACCAGCGATGGCGAACTGCACAAACGGCAAAAGCAATTAATGAAGCCGGCATTCTACCCCAATATGGTCAGCAGCTATGCAGACATCATGGTAAAGAGCACGGAAGAAGAAATGCAAAAGTGGCGCGACAATGGAAAGGTGAACATCAGCGATGCACTCACCAACATCACGCTCACCATCATTACCCGCACCATGTTTGGCGCCGACCTTGACGAGCCCACTTTACAGCGTGCAGGCAACAATTTTTCCATGGCCTACGGCATCATGAGCCGCATCATGGCCAATCCGCTGCTGATGCAATGCCTGGAGCGTGATGTACGGATACCTGTCATCAAAAAATTCTTTGCTGTAAAGCAAGACCTGGACCACGTGCTGAATGAAATAATGGCTTCTTATCGTGAGCGGCAGAATAAGGACCGCACGGACCTGCTTTCTATACTGATGAATACACGGGACGAAGAAACCGGCGAAGGCATGAGCGATGCGCAGGTGCGCGACGAGCTGATGACCATCTTCCTCGCCGGTCACGAGACCACGCGCCTGGCCCTGGAATGGACGTGGTACCTGATCGGTAAGCACCCGGACATAGCCAACCGCTTTTATGAAGAAGTGCACAGTGTAATTAAAGATGGCCGCAAGCCCGTTGCCGACGATTACAAACTGCTGCCGCTGACGCGCAATATTTTTAAGGAGTCCCTGCGGCTCTACCCCCCTGCCTGGACGTTTGCCCGTGAGACCCTGGAAGACGTGACCATCAAAGATTATCAATTCCCCAAGGGCTCCGTATTGTGGACAGTCATCTACCAGGTGCACCACAGCGGAAAATACTTTAAAGATCCTGATGTCTTTGACCCTGACCGCTGGGACGACGAACAGATGAAAGACCTGCCCAAATATGCTTACTTCCCTTTTGGCGGTGGCAGCCGCATGTGCATTGGCGAGGGCTTCGCCTGGATGGAAGGCGTGCTGATGCTAGCCACAATTGCCAGCCGCTACCACCTGGAAATGCCGCCGGGTTTCACCACCACCATTCAGCCTTCTTTTACGCTAAAGGCAAAGGATGAGATAATAATGAAAGTAAAGGCTGTTGGCCCGGTTCCTGCAGTTTCACAGCCGGTGGCTAACGCTCAATAATACCCCATGCAATTGCAGGGATCATTGACCGGGATCTATGTTCACCTCAGACTCTTATAAAGATCTGCGTGTAGTAAAGCGTGCCGTCATTTGATGTGGCTATGCCTATGCCGCATTGTGTATAGTTACCCTCAATGTTCTTGCGGTGTCCGGGACTATGCAGCCACATCTCTACCACCTCCTGTGCTGTTCTGGCACCATAGGCAACATTTTCGGCGCAGGCATTGGCCCACTTTATTTCGCGCATCAATTTATCGGTGCGCTCATCAAACCCGTCATGGCCAAAGGGAACGCGGCCTTCCGCCATGTCTCTACTGTGCTTCAGCGCCGCCTCGGCTATCAGGCCGTTCTCTGTCAATGGCCGCAAGCCCAGGTCCGCCCGATGATGGTTCACCAACTCCAAAACCTGGCGATTCAATTCCCTTATATCGGCCTTCTTCTGCGCCTTCGCCGAACCGGCTGCGAAGAACGCGAAAACAAAAAGCAGCGATAAACAAACCCTCTGTATCATGAACCAAAAATAAGCCAAAACCGGGCCGGAACCGGTTAGTATGTGTTAAAAGATGCAACGGTCTCCCGATAGTATTTCTTCCGGTACTCCAGCGGCGAAAGACCGGTGATCTTCTTGAACGTGGTGCGGAACGCTTTGCTGTCGGAATAGCCCACGGCATACATTACTTCATTCACATTCTCTCTCCCACCCTCCAGGCTTTTCTTGGCCGCTTCTATCTTCACGCGCTGCACATATTCCACCGGAGTATTGTCCGTTGCCTTCTTGAACCTGCGCTCAAAATTGCGCTTGCTGATGGCAAACCTGTCTGCCAGCTCCTCTACCGATATTCTTTCGCCCACTTTGCTTTCTATATACTCCTGTGCCAGCTTTATCGGTTCGTCCTCATGTTCTTTTTGTCCCTGGAATATAGCAAAGGGCGACTGGCTTTTTCGTTCTATGTCTATCTCCATCAGCTTGGCTAAGTAAATGGCAGCATCGCGCCCGTAATACTTTTCGATGAGGTGAATGACCAGGTTGAGGAACGAATAGGCGCCGCCGCTGGTGTAGATACCATTCTGATCGGTGATCACTTTTTCGGTCACCAGGTGCACATCCGGGTACATTTGCCTGAATGCCGGTGCAGCCATCCAGTGTGTAGAGCACTGCATGCCCTTCAGCAGCCCTGTTGCTGCCAGCAGGAATGCCCCTGTACACAGACTGGCTACCTCTGCGCCTCTTTTATATTGTTTCGTTATCCAGGGCACGTATTCCAGGTTTTGCTGCAGGCACTGCGGCTGGCCGGCCGGTATCACTACCAGGTCGGCATTTATGTCGTCGGTAAGTGCCGTATCCGGATGCACGCAAAACAGGCCGTCATACAAACTGGCATTGCGGGAAGTACCCACCAGGCTTATCTTGAACAATGGCTGCCGCCCCGTCTTTAACAGGTAAGCATTTGCAGCATTGAATGATTTATAGGTGCCAATGAGGCTGCTGAGAATAAATTCCCCATTGGGCACAATAATGGCAAGATGCTTCATAAAATGGCTTTGGATCAATCAAATTTACGGGAAATCATTGTCGCATTCAACCCCTCAGATTGTCGTAAATACACGCGTCCGAAGGAATAAAAAGCCAATAGCTTTGCGATAGAAACTTAATATTACCGACACAAATTTTTAGCAACTTTATAAAAAACAAAATAACTATGATGACAACAAAACAAGTAGCCGACCGCCTGGTAGAACTCTGCCGTATGGGCAAAATAGTAGAGACCCAGCAGGAGCTGTATGCCGAAGATGCTGTGAGCAAAGAGCCTTTCAGCCCTGCACCAGAGATGCGCGAAGTAAAGGGCATGGCCGCCCTCGCTGAAAAGGCCAAACACTTCCAGAGCATGCTGGAGGAATTCTATGGCCAGGAAATATCCGATCCCATCGTTGCCGGCAACTTTTTTTCAATAGCCTGGACCATGGACGTAAAAATGAAAGGCATGGACCGCATGTCCATGACCGAGATCTGCCTGTACCATGTAAGGAATGGCAAAATAGTAATGGAAGAATTTTTCTTCGATATGATGTAATATATCTCTTAACCACAAAAACATATAATTATGGACAGTAGCACAAATGCACTCAACTGGTTCGAAGTGTCAGTGAGCGATATGGCCAGGGCAAAGAAATTCTACGAAACAGTTTTTGACGTAAAACTGGAAGAAACCGAAATGATGGGCATGAAAATGGCCTTCTTTCCTTCAGAGAACATGAACGGCAAAGTATCTGGCGGTCTGGTACAGGGTCCAATGCACAAACCAAGCATGGATGGCGCTAAGATCTATTTCAATGGCAACCCCGACCTCGCGCACCCACTTGCTAAAGTGGAAGCAGCCGGCGGTAAGGTGGTCATGCCTAAAACAAAAATCAGCGATGAGGTTGGCTATATGGCTTTCTTCGTTGACAGTGAAGGCAATAACGTGGCCATGCACTCCGGCAACTAAACCGGCAACACACACTCACCAAGCCCGGCCCTGCAAAGTGCCGGGCTTTTTTTATCCCCTGTTCAATATGATCTCCACCCGCCTGTTGGCCCGGCGGCCTTCTTCTGTTTCATTAGGGGCAATGGTCTTAGCTTCGCCCCACCCTGCTGCTTTTACAGAGGTTTCGTCAACACCAATAGAATTGATATACTGGCCCACCATATTGGCACGGCGCACCGATAACTCTTCATTGATCATCGGCGTGCCCGTATTATCCGTGTAGGCATTCACATAAATGATCAGCCCCTTATCGTTCACGAACGGGAGTATCGCGGCGTGTATCATGTCCTTGTCAGCATCCGACAGCTCCACTTCATTCACATTGAAGTGCACCACAGCTATCAGGCTGTCATGCACCGGCGCCACATAGTCCAGCGGCAGCATGGCCACATTGTGCATCAGCGGCGGCTGTATATATTGCTTGTCTATGGTGAAGGTATCATCTACGTCCGTGTAGCCTACATAACCGGTATGCATAATGTAGCTGTGGCCAATGGGCAACGGAATAAAATAGGTAGCGTCACCGCGATTGCTGCTGATGTGATAGAGCGTATCGCCGGTGCGCAGGTCGTTGAAATAAATAGATGATGAATTGAGCCGGGTATGCGTTGTGCTGTCATAAACATATCCCTGAACGAACGTCACGGGCGCAGGCAAAAGATCAGTGGAAAGACCGGTCTGGAACAGGTCAAAATCGCCCGCACGGCTATCCCGGTCAGATGCAAAGATCAGCGTATGCCCATCGGGCGTGGTGCAGGCACTTTCTTCTTCATTGGCGGTATTCACCGGGTATCCGAGGTTGGTAGCATTGCTCCGGTTGTTGCCGTGAAGCCGGTGCGAGACAAACAGATCCTTCCCGCCCATGCCCGGCCACCCATCGCTGGTAAAATAAAGTGTCCGGTTATCCAGCGATATGAAGGGCGCGGTCTCATTGCCAGGGGTGTTCACCTCAGGCCCGGCATTTACCGGCAATTGCCACACCCCATCCATGTGATACGATATCCAGATGTCCATGCCGCCGTAGCCGCCTGGCCGGTCGCTGGCAAAATAGAGCACGTTATTATCCGGACTCAGGCTGGGCATGCCCTCATAATACGGTGAATTGATGGTAGCGCCGAATGGCAGCGGAATCGACCACGGACTATCTATAGCCTCCCGCCAGGACATGAACAGGTCTGTCCCGCCCTCGCTCCAGCCATTGTTGCTGCGGTTGTCACTCCGGGCAAAAATGAGATAGTGACCGTCGGCAGATATGAACTGCCCCGATTCGTTGTTTGCCGTATTCAGCAGGTCGCCGCAGTTATCGGCCTCAAGCCATTCGCCACAAGTGTCTTTATGAGCGATGTAAATATCCTCGTCCATATTGCGCAGGCGCCGGGTAAAGTAGAGTGTCCCCGTGTCCGATCCCATCACCGGGAATTGCTCCGGATAGCCCGAATTAATACGCACACCCAGGTCGCGCGGCCATGTAGGCAGGGTAATTCGCATCGCACCACGCATAAACTCCGCATTGCGCATCAGCGCATGCCATTCGGCGCTGTCTTTCGGCGAATACCAGGCCCCGGCAAGCATCAGGGCACTATCTGGCTGGTAATTGGCCAGCAGGCAGCGGGCAAAAGGTAGTGCAAACCGCTTTTTTCCATCTTTGCAGTTGGCAAATGCCTGTGCAAACGTCTGTTTCGCTTTCAGAAAAAGGTGTCGCTGATAGTACCATTGCCCCAGTTGGGCGTAGGCATCCGGTGCCGACGGGTCTTTACGAATGGCTTTCTTCATTCGGGCGCAGGCTTCGTCTTTCTCATACTCCGTCCACAGGTGCAGGGCCTTATTATATTGGCGCGCAGCGGAGCGGCGTGGCAGTTGTGCAGCCACCCCAATACTCAGAAGCATAAAAGCAATAAAAACAAGGGCGTAAAAGCGCATGAACGTGGAAAAGTACGGCAAAAATAAAAACCTTCCCATATCCCCGATAAATCGGAAATTTGTTTCATCAAAGTAAGCGCATAGAAACATATGTCCACAACTATAATTTGTCCCAATTGTAATACCCCGTTTGAGCCCGAAGCTGCCATTGCCAAATCAATAGAAGAGTCGCTGCGGAAGGATTATAACCAGAAGTGGAACGAACTGGCAAAACAGAAAGACGATGAGCTGAAACAAAAAGAACAGGTCCTTCAGAAACAGTATCGCGAGCAGGCACAAAAAATGGAAAACGACCGCAAAGCGGCGGAAGAAGCCATGGCCACCCGCCTGAAAGGCGACTTCGAGAACCAGATAAAGATACTGCAGGAGACCAACCGCAGCAGCGAAGCAAAATTGACCGAAGCCCGCCAGAAGGAACTGGAATTCCTCAAACAAATGCAGCAACTGAAGACCCGCGAGCAGGAACTGGAACTGGAGATACAGCGCAAACTGGTAGAAGAACGCAGCAAGCTGGCCGAGGTGGTAAAAAAGGAGGAAGAGGAAAAGAACAAACTGCGGGAAGCCGAATTCCAGATGAAGCTGCGGGAAAAGGATATGCAACTGGAAGCCCAGCACAAGCTGGTGGAGGAAATGCGCAGGAAGGCAGAGCAGGGATCGATGCAGATGCAGGGAGAGGCGCAGGAGCTGGAGCTGGAAGAAATGCTGAAAAGTACCTTCCCGTTCGACGTGGTGAGTGAGGTGGGCAAAGGCGTGCGTGGCGCCGACTGCATTCAAACGATTCGCAATAACTACGGACAGGAGTGTGGTAAAATAATATACGAAAGCAAGCGCACACAGGCATTCAGCGAAGAGTGGATAGAGAAGCTGAAGGCAGATATGCGCTCGCAGGGCGCCGATGTGGCTGTGCTGGTGACGCAGACCATGCCCAAAGGCATGGAGTACTTTGGCGAACGCAACGGCGTTTGGATTTGCGACTTTGCCGATGTGAAGGCGCTGGTCTATGTATTGCGCGACCTGGTGCTCCGGGTTTACACCGCCGGCAAAAGCCAGGAGAACAAAGGCGACAAGATGACCTTACTCTACAATTACCTCGTAAGCGCTGAGTTTGCAGAGCAATGGCGGGCGATAAGGGAAGGTTTCATGGGCATGAAAGTCTCTATACAGAAGGAACGCGACCAGATGGAGAAATTGTGGAAAGCCCGCGAAAAGCAATTGGAAAAGGTATTATTGAACGCCGCACATATAAGGGGCTCTATAGAAGGCATATCGGGGATGGAAGTGGACCTGACATTGCTGCCTGAAGAACCCGGCTACCCGGCACTTGCAGACGGTACGGAATAGGCTGCACTGCGGCGGTATCATTTTTTCGGACATCATTAAAAACAAACCGCTATGCAAATTCCTGAAGTTCCGCCGAAACCGGCGCCGCCCGAGCACCCCGTGGTCAACCCGACGCAACCGGGTATGCCCAACACCCCGGAAACCATGCCGCCGCTGCCGCAAACGCCTGCCCTGCCCCCAGAGATACAACCGGGCCGATGAAAAGGAGAAAGATAAAAAAGTATGTGACCAAACGGCTGCACCAGTTGGCAAACGATGTAGCCACTATTGGTGTGCACAACAACCAGGAAGACATCCACCAACTGCGGGTGCACTACAAGCAGGCCAGGGCATTCCTCAGGGCAATGGGCAATGAGGGGCTGAAGACCGGGAAATTCAAAATGCTGAAAAACCTCTATGGCGCAGCTGGTGAACTGCGGAATATGCAGCTATACCGGTCGCTGCTGCCGCCAGGCTCTGCAACCACCGGCAATGATGCTGAGTTGGCAGAAAGAGAAAATGCACTGCTGAAGGCAGGTGCCAGGGTCAACATGCACAGGCTGCAGAAGAAGCTGTTGAAGAACATCCCGGCCACCCTGCCGAAGAAGGCCATAGCCAGGTTCATCGCACACAACAACGCTACCATCAACAAACTGCTGAACAAGCACGCCACCGATGCCGACATACATGCCGCCAGGAAGGCGCTAAAGGACATTTTATATACCATCAGTTTCGCCGGCAAGGGCGCCAGGCTATACCCTATCGCTCATAAACATTCGCTCAGGCAACTGGAACAACTGAACGACCTGCTCAGCGATCACCAGGATCATGTGTTCGAATTGCAACTGCTGGCCGCAGCCCTCGCCCAAAAAAGCGACGGCACAAACGTTGAAATGCTGCGGACCACACAAAAGCAACTGCAGGAGGAAAAAATGAAGATAAGGGCACGTATCCTTGACGATACCGATAACAGCGAGCCATCTTAGCCACCCATCGCATGTTCCGGCATTTTTCTGTAATGGCATGCTGTCCTGGTGCTGCAGTCTGCAAAAAATCGTCCTTAAAAAGCTTCTAAAACAAGGGCTTTCCCTAAATTCAAACCATGAAATTTGCCGAGAAGATATTCGTGGTCTTTATACTCATCGGTTTTGTACTGCGCCTGTTCAACCAGCAGTCCGCGCTTTTTATTTTCTTAGGCTTCGCTGGGCTTGCGCTGCTTTATCTGCTGCTTGGGCCTTTTTTGTTCAATGGCATACGGCTAAGGAGCATATTCCGTAAGACCAGTTATACAGGCATTCCATGGTGGGCCTGGCCCGTTGCCCTGTGGGGCGCATGTGCTCTTGCTATGGGGCTCATTGGGTTGCTTTGCACCGCCCTTCAATACCGGGGGCATGCTTTTGCGCTGGGCTTTGGTATTACCTTTTGCCTCTTCACCGACCTCATTTTTTTCTTCACCATCCGCCGCACACTGCTGTTTCACAACCTCTCGCAGCGCATCCTCATGGTGTTCGCAGGCAGTATTGTCGCGCTTATTGTCACACTTCTGTGATGCCTGCCCGGCTTATATAAAAAAATGCTGGTAACTTTGCCCGATTATGTCGTTTAGTCCATATATACTGTATTCTGACGGGAAGGGAAATATTTTTGAAGATACATCGCTCTACGTGGTGGGGCGCACAGGCTGGGATGCCTTGCCCATTCCCGAAGAAGACTGGATAGAGCTGCCCGATGGCGGATCGCTGTATGAACTGCCGGGCCGCCGCGGCATAGGCATTGATGTAAAGACGGGCGAGATGCGCCTGTGCGACAAGGGCTGGGCCGTTTGCGCCTTTGTGCCGCCTGCCCACACCGGGCTATACCTGGCCGCATTCGAAACCATGCCCGATGCGCCTACCCTGCCCCTGTTCAGCTATACGGCTGCGGGCTGGTTCAAAGACAAATTCTACGTCACCGCAGTGCGCATCGAGCGCGACATACGCCAGGAGTGCAGCGGCTACGATGACGACAAGATAAAAGTTGGCGTGGACCATTTTACCAAAGCCTACCCACACAACCGCCTGGTGCAGCACCTCGCACAAAAATGCACCCTCACATACAACTGCCCTGCCGCCCGCAACTATTTCATGGGCCGCTGGGAGTGCCCCATACCTACATCACCCGCATGCAACGCCAATTGCGTGGGCTGCATCTCCTTTCAGCCTGAAGATGAAACGATAGTGGCCACGCAGGACCGCCTCACCTTTAAGCCTACGGCCGAGGAGATAGTGGAATATACCGTGCCGCATTTAGAGACCGCGCCCTACCCTATTGTAAGCTTTGGCCAGGGCTGCGAGGGAGAACCGTTGCTGATGTGGGAGACCATCCGCGAAGCCATCAAAGAGATACGCAGGCATACCAGCAAGGGCAGTATCAACATCAACACCAATGGCAGCAAGCCAGATGCAGTGGAAGAGTTGATGAAAGCAGGCCTCGACAGCATACGCGTGAGCCTCAACTCGGCCCAGGCAGATATTTACACCAAATACTACAGGCCTAACAACTACCAGTTTGCCGACATAGTAGAGAGCCTGAAAGTGGTGAAGAAACATGGCGGCTGGGCCTCTATCAACTACTTCGTGTTCCCCGGCATGACAGACAGCGTGCAGGAATATGAAGCGCTGCGAGAGCTGATAGCCACCACCAACCTCGACATGATACAATGGCGCAACTTCAACATCGACCCCGACTGGTACCTGGGCCGCATGAGCGTCACAGAACCGGGCGAGTGCATGGGCATCAAACAGCTCATGGAGCTCATAGCCGAAGAATTCCCCAACGTAAAATTCGGCTACTTCAATCCACCCATAGAGCGCATGAAAAATTTCGAGAACGATTTTGCGCACTGGTAAGCAGTTTTCAGCAATCAGTTTTCAGTTCTCAATGGCGCAAGTGTTGTTCACTTGTGCCTCAATAAGCAGCGAGTTAATTTAACCGCAACGGCGCTAAGACGCTAAGCCCCACAAATTTTGTGTCTTTGCGAGAACCTTGCGCAGCATGGGAAGAAGCAACCTCGCGAATTTTGTAATGTGCTAAACTGCACCGCTCGCACGTGAAATCCACTCGCTTTGAGTTAGACACAAGTCAAAAAGACTTGCGCCAGTGCTGCCATTACTACACATCAATCCACCACGAGGAACACCCAATGACAGCGAAGCTTCCCCAAGTAACAACAATAATGACGTAGAGAGATACCAACAATGGCAGGGAAAATAATTATCAATATTTTTGCATGATAACATAGACACTATGAAGTGGACGTTATTGCTCTCAACTCTATTATTCTCGATTTTCTCGGAGGGGCAAATTATCACAACTTTTAGTGGTGGTGGACCGACAACAGGAGATGGTGGGCCTGCGACGGCTGCACTTATCAATGACCCTTGTCAGTTGAATTTTGATCGTGCTGGCAATCTTTATATAGCAAGTGGAGTAGACTACAGGATTCGCAAAATTAGCCCAACTGGGTTAATTACTACAATTGCAGGGACAGGTGTGCAAGGTTACTCAGGTGACAATGGTCCTGCGACTGCTGCCCAATTCAACTTTCCAAACGGAGTGGCGTTGGATACTTCGGGAAATATTTTCGTCAGCGATGATTTGTATGGTTCTATAAGAAAGATTGACGCAGCTACCGGTATTATTACCACCATTTGCGGGAACGATGTTGCGGGATATAGCGGAGATAACGGCCCTGCGACTGCGGCCAAATTATATGGTCCACTAGGAATTTGTTTTGATCGTATCGGGAATCTGTATATTGCCGATGACGAAAATAATGTTGTAAGAAAAATAAATTCATCAGGTATTATCACAACAGTGGCCGGTACTGGCACTTACGGATATAATGGGGACGGAATTATTGCCACAAATGCGCAACTTTATTCACCGTCAGACGTCCAGGCTGACGACTCAGGCAATATTTACATCGCTGATGGAGGTAATGCAAGAATAAGAAAAGTAGATACATCAGGTATTATCTCTACCTATGCTGGCACAGGTGTTGCCACTTATATCGGTGATGGGATGCCTGCAACTAGTGCACAATTCACTTGCACTTGGATCAAGTTCGATCATATGAATAATTTGTTTATTTCTGATGGAACTTCACTTAACCCGCGTGTTTACAAAATTGATCATTCTACAGGCATATTTTATTCCGTAGCAGGGAACGGAAGTTCCATTAATGCAGGGGATGGTGGCCCGGCAACAGCGGCATCATTTGCTGGTTATCCTTCGGGCATAGCATTTGATGAATGTGATAATTTATATATTGGCAATATTGCATCCTCTGGTGATTCTGATCGTATCCGCAAAGTAACCTTCAACCCCGCCACCACTCCCACCATCACTCTTTCAGGCCCGTCAGTCGCAGCCACGGGCACACTGGTTACGGTCAATGCCACAGTCGTAGGCGCTGGCAGTGGCTATAGCATAAAGTGGTATAATGGAGGCACATTGTTCAATACCACTACTCTGCCATCTGTAACCTACACGCACATCACAGGAACCGATTACATTACTGCCGTGGTGCTACCTGCAAGCCCCTGCATAGACAGTGCCACTTAAGCCACAGATACTATTTTGCAGGAATTAGGAGTGGCCGACCTCGCGCCCCAGCAGGTAAATATTTACCCTAATCCGGCGCATAATACCCTTACGATAACCGGCACTGCACTAGCTGACATAGAGTTAACTGATCTTCTGGGGCAATGTGTGGTCGTCTCCAGGCCTTCCACTTCGGTGAAGGAACTACAAATAGATATTCATACACTACCCGCTGGTGTATATTTTGTGAAGGTGAACGGCATTTATACGCAGAAACTGCTAATACAGTAATCTCCACTCGTCCGCTATTGTACCCGCCAAAGGCCAACCAACGCCACCCCAATATTGCTAAACACGCATAGCCCCAAAAATTTTGTGTCTTTGCGAGGACCTTGCGCAGCTTGGGAAGAAGCAACCTCGCTATAATATGTCAGCCTGAGAGGATATTAGGTTGCACCTCAATCATAAAGCCAGTGACAAGTTGGAACTTTGAAGAAATAGGCTAAGGCAGCATAGCACATGGCT
>Ga0164296_1000970_pt1 | contig 32226 bp, 32 predicted proteins | sample GEODES057metaG_FD_113533 | JGI IMG/M metagenome (GOLD analysis project Ga0164296, IMG submission 113533) | Dystrophic lake water microbial communities from Trout Bog Lake, Wisconsin, USA - GEODES057 metaG | ecosystem: Environmental > Aquatic > Freshwater > Lake | place: USA: Trout Bog Lake...
AAGCAAGACTGCGATACGGTCTCGGTGTGCGGCCTGTCCATGGGTGCCACATTGTCCTTGGCGCTTGCGCAACACTTTGATGATGTCAATTCCATTGCTTTGCTGGCCTCTTGCATGGACTACGAAGGATGGGCCGTACCTTGGTACCAAGTTTTCTTGCCACTCCTTAATTTCTTACCGATTCAACTCGATATCGATTTTCCTGAAGAGCATCCCTTCGGAGTCAAGAACCCAGAGATCAGATCCAAAATGCGCCACGCCTTGCTCAGGAAGAAATATGCTGAAATTGGTGGCAACTCCATTCCCCTCAACAAAATTCAAGAGGGCTTAAAACTCATCAATCAAACCAAAAAGTACATCGATTCAGTGCACTGCCCAGTGCTGGCCATTCATGCCATTGAGGATGAAATCTGTAGTCTGAAAGGGGCAGAGGAGATGTTTAAAAAGATCAATTCCAAGAAAAAGGAATTCATTTACTTAGACGACAGTTACCACCTGATCACCATCGACAATCAGAGGAACTTGGTCTACTCTGAGACGACGCTTTTCATGAAAGACTGTGTCAATCAAAAAGTGGGCATCGATTACTTTAAAAAGCCCAACCTGATCCATCCCGAAGCCATTCGATTAGAAGGTAGATCATGAGTCTATTTAGGTCCCAAAGTGTCTTCCGTTGTCCAGGTGAACTCAATGAAATCGAATTGATCAATCACGTTCACAGAATCAAGTCTCTCTCCAAGGAATACGATATCACGGGACTCATCACCTATCGCGCATGCTTTTTTGCATGTCATGCAGAAGGTCGAATGGCCAACATTGAGAAATTCAAGGCTTTCTTGATGCTGAACTACAACTTGCTCGACGAGGGAACACAGTCGATTTCAACTCGTAAGTACGCAGGTGTTCACATGAATTTTGTGAATGACGACTTCCCCATTGTCAACGACCCCATCATCGATTGGTCAATCGAGGACAAGAAATACAACTTTCCCTATGAGCTTTTGGGCAAGATTCTCGAGTTGAGTAAAAAAGCTTAAAAAGAAGGGGTTCTACACCACATTGATGGTGTAGAACCCCTCTTGAGTGGAATGTATCCACAATACCAGCATTCAGTTTGAGGGGCACTTTAGCCCCTTCACGGCATGCTCTCGACTCAGACCTTTTCTGCTACTTTTTGATAGCTCTCGATCTTGTCGAAGTTCAAGTACTTGTAGATCTCAGCGCCTTTGGAATTGATCACGCCGATGTCCGTCAAATACTCTTGGCGGGTTGGGATACGACCCAATTTAGAGCAAATGGCAGCCAACTCAGCAGAGCCCAAATACACAAAAGTGTTTTTGCCCAAACGATTGGGGAAATTGCGAGTGCTGGTGGACATCACTGTGGCTCCCTCTTTCACCTGTGCTTGGTTACCCATGCACAATGAGCATCCGGGCATCTCCATTCGCGCACCTGCATTGCCAAATACACCGTAGTGTCCTTCCTCGCTCAATTGCTCTGCGTCCATTTTGGTTGGAGGAGCCATCCACAGCTTAACGGGAATGTCTCTCTTGCCCTCGAGCAATTTGGAGGCAGCCCTGAAGTGTCCGATGTTGGTCATGCAAGAACCGATAAATACCTCATCGATTTTTGAGCCAGCAACGTCCGAAAGAGTCTTGGCATCATCTGGGTCGTTGGGGCAGCAAACAATGGGCTCCACAATCTCAGCCAAATCGATTTCAATCACAGCAGCATACTCTGCGTCCTTGTCGGCTTGGAGGAGGTTTGGTTTTTCAAGCCAAGCTTCCATCGCCTTGATGCGACGCTCAATGGAGCGAGCATCCTGGTAGCCTTGAGCGATCATGTTCTTGAGCAATACGATATTGCTTTGCAAGTATTCGATCACGGGTGCTTTGTCCAAGTGCACAGTGCAGCCTGCTGCTGAGCGCTCAGCAGAAGCATCGGACAACTCAAACGCTTGCTCAACCTTCAATTCAGACAATCCTTCGATTTCCAAAATGCGACCAGAGAAAATGTTTTTCTTGCCCTGCTTCTCAACCGTCAAGAGACCTTGCTTGATGGCATACAAAGGAATGGCGTGAACCAGATCTCTGAGTGTCACACCAGGCTGCATCTTGCCCTTGAAGCGAACCAACACAGACTCGGGCATGTCCAAAGGCATGACGCCGGTCGCAGCCGCAAAAGCGACCAAACCAGAACCAGCAGGAAAGCTGATGCCAATGGGGAAACGAGTGTGTGAGTCTCCACCTGTACCCACTGTATCGGGCAACAACATGCGGTTGAGCCAAGAGTGAATGATGCCGTCCCCAGGCTTCAAGGAGATACCGCCCCTGTTGCTCATGAAATCAGGCAACTCATGGTGCATCTTCACATCAATGGGCTTGGGATAGGCCGCTGTGTGGCAAAACGATTGCATCACCAAATCTGAAGAGAAGCCAAGGCAAGCCAAGTCTTTCAATTCGTCTCTGGTCATAGGACCCGTGGTGTCTTGTGAACCCACGGATGTCATCTTGGGTTCACAGTAAGTACCGGGCAATACGCCTTGACCTTCGGGCAAACCACATGCACGACCCACCATTTTTTGCGCCAATGTGAAACCCGTTTTCTTGGCTGCTGGGGCTGCAAAAGTTCTAAAGAGTGTTGATGCAGGGAGTCCCAATGCTTCACGGGCTTTTCCAGTCAACGCACGTCCAATGATCAAAGGAATGCGTCCTCCTGCTCTGACCTCATCAAAGAGCACTTCACTCTTGATGGTGAATTCTGCAATCACTTTGCCATCCTTGAGTGCTTTGCCTTCATAGGGTCTGAGCTCAATCACGTCCCCCATGTGCATTTGACTCACATCCAACTCAATGGGCAATGCTCCTGCATCTTCCATGGTGTTGTAGAAAATAGGTGCAATGTTATTGCCCAAGCACACGCCACCAAAGCGCTTATTGGGCACATAAGGAATATCCTCACCAGTGAACCACAAAACAGAGTTGGTTGCTGACTTGCGGCTCGATCCTGTTCCAACGACATCGCCCACATAAGCCACCAAATGACCTTTGGCTCTCAAGTCCTCGATGAACTTGATGGGACCGCGCTTGCCGTCTTCCTCGGGTGTGATGCCATCTCTTTTGTTTTTAAGCATGGCCAAAGCGTGCAATGGAATATCAGGACGACTCCACGCATCGGGTGCAGGTGAGAGGTCATCGGTGTTGGTCTCACCAGTCACTTTGAACACAGACAGGGTAATGCTTTGTGGCACTTCGGGGTGACGTGTGAACCACTCACCTTCGGCCCATGACTTCATCACCTCTTTGGCAAACGTATTGCCCTTGTCGGCTTTTTCTTTCACGTCGTGAAATTGATCAAACATCAGCAATGTGACTTTGAGGCCTTCTGCCGCCTCTTGCGCCACGGCTTTATCTGAGTCGTCGAGCAAATCAATCAAAGGCGTTAAGTTATAGCCACCAAGCATCGTGCCCAACAATTTTGTTGCATGCACTCTTGTGAGCAAAGGGGTGGTCTCTTTACCATGAGCCACAGCAGCCAAATAGGAGGCTTTGACTTTGGCAGCATCATCCACACCAGCAGGTACGCGGTGCGTGAGCAGCTCTACCAAATGAGCCTCCTCGCCTTTGGGAGGAGCTTTGAAGAGCTCAACCAAAGCAGCGGTTTGCTCAGCCGATAAGGGCAAGGGAGGAATCCCAAGCGCTTTTCTTTCGTTGACGTGTTCTTGATAGGCTTTTAGCATTTGAAAGTTCTCCTGTTGAAATTGAGATTGAATTGACGAGGTGTTTTGAAATGATTCAGTGCTGCTCATCTGCGCCATTGACTGCGCTCAAGAGTTGCACTGGGGGTGAATTGAGCTGCCTGATTGCAACTTGTTCTTGTTCTTTGCTTTTGCACTCATCGACCAGTCTTTGACCAAGTCGAGTGTTAAATAACATGGACTTGTTGGCCAATTGAATCCAGACTGCGCCTTGCTTGGCGTCCTCAAGCCTGATCGCTCCGGTGTGGGAGAGAGTGGGCACCAATGCATATCGAATATTTTTAAAGATCAGGGCAAATTGGCCTGGTGCGGTGGCAATTGGATTCAAAGTCACCGACTGACCCAATTCGCAAGGCAGGTGTCCCGATTGCACTTGATTTGAAATGGCCATCAATTCAGGGGCCAGCTCGAGTGCAACTGGCTCTTCGGGTGCGATTACGGGTAGAGGCTTGGGTGAATGATGTTTGGGCTGATGAGCGGGCTTGGTGGCTTGTACGTGTGAGACGCTCGCATGAGTGGCTTGGGTGTTTGAGGCAGCTTGTTTATCTTTGGTGTTTTGAACTTGTGCGAATCCAAATTGAGCCCAAGACCATGCAACGCACAGCAACAAGGCCTGGCCTAACCAGGCATTGAATCGCACGCGTGACAGGGGTTGAGAGACAGACTCTGTGGATGTCTTCATGCAGCGACCTCGCTTGTTTGACTGAACCAACTTTGCACATTTGAATTCAAAGGCTTTCCAGTTGCATGCGCTCTTTCCAAGACTTGCCAATAAAAACGATAACTTGCACGATCGTGCAAGTGCCCTTCAAATCGAATGGGGCCCCAATCCGCAGCCGCCGCGCTCATGATGATTTCACTGGCTTGTGTCACCTCGGCTTGGGAAGGCGAAAAGGCTTCAACGATGGGACGGATTTGATCGGGGTGAATGCTCCACATGCGCGTGTAGCCCAAAGATTGTGAGGCCTCACGTGCACATCCCTTTAATGCTCCCAAGTCTTCAATCTCGGTTACCACACAGTGAGAGGGTGTTTTCGCATGTGCATGACATGCACTGGAGAGCGCCAACTTGGCACGCACCACCAAAGGATGCTTGAACTGGCCTTCTCCGGTCATGGCCCAAGACGGAATTGCTCCAGCATGAGAGGATACAAAATCCATAAGCCCAAAACTCAGTGACTCAACACTGGGGTGAGAAGCGATCTCAAATGCGTGTTCAATGGCATTGGGAGATTCAATCAAAGCATGAATGGCCAAGTTTTTAAAGCCCAATTCGCTGATCAAGCTGTGTGCGGTTTGCACGTCTTGAAGAGATTCCACTTTGGGGATCATCACGTGCTTGAGCTTGCCGCCCACTTGTCCCACAATGATTCTGAGATCCTCCTCAAAATGAGGATGATCCACCGCATGAACTCGCACGGCAACTCGCGCCTCTTGTGCACTCTCAGCCACCAAAGCTGCGACCCGCTGTGCGTGGTCTTTCTCCAGCCCAACCGGTGCTCCGTCCTCACAATCGAGAGTGACATCAAAGACGCACGCTCCAAGCTCTTGTGTCATTTGAGCCTGCAGGAGCAGGCTTTTTTTCATCCGAGCCTCTACACCACTGTAGTGATCACACACAGGCAAGGCATGCCTGGCCGCTTGTGGGCCGAGCAAGACTTGCCGTGGATGAATTTCACTCACTGAATGGCTCTCCTTGTGCGCAGATCAGTGCGCACGTTTTGTGTTTAGATCAGGTGAGCAACACCAGCTTGCTCGTCTGTCAATTCTTTGAGTGTTTTATCAATGCAAGCTTGACTAAACGCATCGATTGGCAAACCCTCAACGACGTGGTACTGACCGCCTTCGCAGGTCACTGGAAATCCAAACATCACGTCTTTGGGAATACCATACCAACCATTGGAAGGAATACCCATTGTGACCCAATGACCATTTGTACCCAAGGCCCAGTCATGCATGTGGTCAATCGCTGCATTAGCTGCTGAGGCTGCTGAAGACAAGCCACGCGCATCGATGATGGCTGCGCCACGCTTACCAACCGTTGGCAAGAAAACATTGGCATTCCATTCTTGGTCATTGATCATGTCCTTGACAGAGGCTCCACCAATGGTTGCAAAGCGATAGTCTGCATACATGGTGGGAGAGTGATTGCCCCACACGCAGAGTTTTTCCAAGTCAGCAACAGCGTGTCCGGTTTTAGCAGCAATTTGACTTGCAGCACGGTTGTGATCCAAACGCAGCATGGCTGTGAAGTTCTCACGCTTCAAATCTGGAGCACTCTTCATCGCAATGTATGCATTGGTGTTGGCGGGATTACCCACCACCAACACGCGCACATCACGACTGGCTGAGGCATTCAAAGCCTTGCCCTGAGCAGTGAAAATTTGTGCATTGGCAGCCAACAAATCGGCGCGCTCCATGCCAGGACCGCGAGGTCTTGCACCCACGAGCAAAGCGTAGTCAGTGTCTTTGAAAGCTTCTTTGGGATCTGAGTAAGCATGCATGTCAGCAAGCAAAGGGAATGCACAGTCTTCGAGCTCCATCATCACGCCTTTGAGCGCTTTTTGAGCTTTTTCATCAGGAATTTCCAAGAGTTGCAGGATCACGGGCTGATCGGCACCCAACATCTGACCCGATGCAATTCTGAACAACAATGCATATCCAATTTGCCCAGCAGCTCCAGTGACTGCAACGCGAACAGGCTTTTTACTCATGAAAAACTCCCTAAATGAATGTGTATGAAAGAAAAATTGATGGTTTCTTGAATTTGACCAACTAGTGTAACCCCGAATGGACTGATAATGAGCCTCTTATGTCTTATAAAAGACATGTTAATGCGGATTACAATCAAGCATCTTTGATTTCAAAACACCCGTTTGTTCCCCTGCACTTCATGCAAGATCGCACCTCCAGTTCCGCCTCTCTCGAGCCCAATGAAGCACAAGGCGTCGCTTTGGGGGCAAAGGTGCCACTTTTCAGCCCGCTTTACCAACAAATCAAAAGTTTGCTTTTGACTGGGCTGGAAAGGGGGGAATGGCGACCTGGGGAGATGATCCCAAGCGAGATGGAGCTCGCCCAGCGCTTTCAAGTCAGCCAAGGCACGGTCAGAAAGGCCATTGATGAGCTGTCCCAGGAAAACCTGCTGGTTCGCAAACAAGGCAAAGGCACTTATGTGGCCACCCACTCAGAGCATGGCGTGCAGTACCGCTTCTTGAAACTGGTGGCCAACCCAGAAAAACCTCAATACATTGGTCCAGCAAAGCGCGAAATCCTGTGGTGCAAACTCGCACTCCCCACGCCCTCCGACTCAGAAGCACTTCAGCTCAAACCGGGTTCGATGGTATGGCACATTAGGCGCGTTTTGTCCTTTGCCTCCTTACCCGTTATTTTGGAAGATCTTTGCCTGCCAGGCGCAGCATTTGAGGGACTCAGCGCTCAAGAACTTCAGTTTCATCAAGGGCCGACTTACGCATTGTTTGAGACAAAATATGGCGTAAGAATGGTGCGCGCTCAGGAACAAATCAGAGCCACCATGCCCACCCAAGAGGTGTGTGAACTCCTCAACATTGATTCCAACATGCCTTTGCTAAGCGTTGAGAGAACCTCCTTCACTTACCAAGATGTGCCCATGGAGATCCGACGCGCTCTCTACAGAACAGACCACCATCACTACAAAAATGAATTGAATTAGTACTTAAATACACAACCACTAGTTTTTGAAAGCCCTTTTTTTAACTTATGATCCTTCTTTCATCGATACTTGTTGCATTGCAATAGAATTTTGATGTTCGAAGGCTCCAATCACCTTCCTCAACATGAAAGAGTTTTTATGACCGAGACCCACAAAAAACGCCCAGAATTTAGAAATATCAACGCGTTCAAAGACCTGACCACTTACCGCTTGCCCTTGGCTGGCTGGGTTTCGATCTTGCACCGTGCTTCTGGCGCGATGATGTTTTTATTGCTGCCCTTCATCGTTTGGCTATTTGACACCAGTTTGTCATCTGAGATTTCCTTCACTCGCTTTAGTTCTGCCTTTGTAGTGGGCATTGGCTTTTGCCCTGCTTGGTTCGTCAAATTGGTCGTTTTGGCCTTGATTTGGGCCTATTTGCATCACCTTTGCGCGGGTGTCAGACACCTCTACATGGATACCCATCATGCCGTTAGCAAAGAGTTTGGAAAGTCTTCTGCCATTGTGACGCTCTCCATCAGCTGGATCCTCACCATCGGCTTGGGTGCCAAATTATTTGGCTTGTATTGAGCACCAATAGTCCATTGGCCACTTAAGCACACGCTCACAAACAGATTTCAGGAGTTCAATCAACATGTCAGTTAATTACGGATCAAAACGCGTCGTTGTAGGCGCACATTACGGATTGAAAGATTGGTTAGCACAACGCGTGACCGCAGCCTTGATGGCTTTGTTCACACTCGTGCTGCTGCTTCAAATTATTTTCACATCTGGTGACATGGGCTATGACAAATGGGCGTCCATCTTCAATGCCGAATGGATGAAGACTTTGACCTTCACCGTGATCTTGTCCTTGGCCTATCACGCATGGGTTGGCATGAGAGACATTTGGATGGATTACATCAAGCCCGTTGGCATTCGTTTGCTGTTACAAATTTTCACCCTGGTTTGGCTCGTTGGTTGCGCTGGCTGGGCAATTCAAGTTCTTTGGAGACTCTAAGTCATGACCACATCTCATCAAATCGCTCACAGAAAATTTGACGTTGTCATCGTGGGCGCTGGCGGCTCAGGCATGCGTGCGTCCTTGCAATTGGCCCGTGCGGGTCTGAACGTTGCGGTGCTCTCAAAAGTCTTCCCCACGCGCTCTCACACAGTGGCAGCTCAAGGCGGCATTGGTGCTTCTCTTGGAAATATGTCTGAGGACAATTGGCACTATCACTTTTATGACACGGTCAAAGGCTCGGATTGGCTTGGCGACCAAGATGCCATCGAATTCATGTGCCGTGAAGCACCCAAAGTGGTCTATGACTTGGAACACATGGGCATGCCATTTGACAGAAATCCAGACGGCACCATTTACCAACGGCCATTTGGTGGACACACGGCCAACTACGGCGAGAAGCCAGTCCAAAGGGCTTGCGCAGCAGCTGACCGCACCGGTCACGCCATGCTCCACACCTTGTACCAACAAAACGTCAAAGCCAAAACGAGCTTCTTTGTCGAATGGATGGCACTGGACATCATCCGTGACCACGAAGGCGACGCAGTTGGCGTCACCGCCATCGAGATGGAAACCGGTGAGATTTACGCCTTGGAAGCCAAAACCGTGTTGCTCGCAACCGGTGGTGCAGGCCGTATTTTCCAAGCCTCAACCAACGCCTTCATCAACACCGGAGACGGTTTGGGAATGGCCGCTAGAGCCGGCATTGCGCTTGAAGACATGGAATTTTGGCAATTCCACCCAACTGGTGTGGCTGGTGCCGGCGTATTGCTCACAGAGGGCTGCCGCGGAGAAGGCGCGATTTTGCTCAACTCTGAAGGCGAAAGATTCATGGAGCGCTATGCGCCCACATTGAAAGATTTGGCCCCCAGAGACTTTGTCTCTCGCTCAATGGACCAAGAGATCAAGGAAGGCCGTGGTTGCGGACCCAATAAAGATTATGTGCTCTTAAAGCTAGATCACTTGGGCGCAGACACCATCATGAAGCGCTTGCCCTCGGTCTATGAAATTGGACTGAACTTTGCCAACGTTGATGTCTCCAAAACCCCCATCCCCGTGGTTCCCACCATTCACTATCAAATGGGCGGCATTCCAACCAACATCTACGGACAAGTGGTTGAACAAACGCAGTCCTCACACTCATCTGCCATCAATGGCTTGTATGCAGTAGGCGAGTGCTCTTGCGTATCCGTACACGGCGCAAACCGTTTGGGCACCAACTCCTTGCTTGATTTATTGGTCTTTGGACGCGCAGCGGGCAACCACATTGTGGACTTCAATTTGAAGAACAAAGCCCACAAACCTTTGCCCAAAGATTTTGCAGACCTCACACTGTCACGTTTGGCACGTCTTGAGAGTCAAACCAATGGCGAATACGCGCAAGTGGTTGCGGACGATTTACGCCAAGCCATGCAACAGCACGCTGGTGTATTCAGAACACAAGCGGTCATGGATGAGGGCGTTGAGAAAATCGCAGCCCTCAGAGAACGCGTCAACCACATTGGCCTCAAAGACAAATCCAAAGTCTTCAACACCGCTCGCATCGAAGCCTTGGAAGTTGACAATTTGATCGAAGCCGCGCAAGCGACCATGGTCTCTGCAGCTGCACGTCACGAAAGCCGCGGCGCACACACTGTGGATGACTACGGCGACACGCCTGCTCACCCCAACGGACGCAACGACGAAGAATGGCTCAAACACACCCTGTGGTACAGCGAAGGCTCACGCTTGAGCTACAAACCCGTGAACATGAAGCCGCTCACGGTTGAGAGCATTGAGCTCAAAGTCAGAACCTTCTAATACCTGTTTCTCATCGGAGTAATTCATGCTTAAAAGAACTTTCAAAATCTATCGCTACGATCCCGATAAGGACACCAAGCCCTACATGCAAACCATTGAGATCGAACTCACTGGACACGAAAGAATGTTGCTTGATGTACTGATGAAATTAAAGGAAGTGGATCCATCCATCTCTTTTAGACGCTCATGTCGCGAAGGCGTTTGCGGCTCAGACGCGATGAACATCAACGGCAAAAATGGACTTGCTTGTTTAACCAACATGCTCAGCTTGCCCGAGACCATCGTTCTCAAGCCCTTGCCCGGTTTACCCGTCATTCGCGACTTGATCGTTGACATGACACAGTTCTTCAAACAATACCACTCCATCAAGCCTTACCTCGTGAACGAGACCCAAGCACCTGAGAAAGAGCGCTTGCAGTCTCCCGAAGAGCGCGATGAGCTCAATGGCTTGTATGAATGTATTTTGTGCGCGAGCTGCTCGACGAGCTGCCCCTCTTTTTGGTGGAACCCCGATAAATTTGTGGGTCCTGCAGGCTTGCTACAAGCTTATCGCTTCATCGCCGACAGCAGAGATCAAGACACTGCCGGTCGACTCGACAATTTGGAAGATCCCTACCGTCTCTTCAGATGCCACACCATCATGAATTGCGTTGACGTATGCCCCAAAGGACTCAACCCAACACAAGCGATTGGCAAAATCAAAGAACTGATGGTCCGCAGAGCTGTCTAAACCCTCGTTCAAACCTAGTGCGACATGCCCAACGAAGCCCTTTTCAGCAACGACGACTTTTTGCTCGACCTCGAGCCTGAGTCGCTCTTGGGCGAGAGGGAATTGAGTAAACTGCGTTGGCGCTGTCGCAGAGGTTTACTCGAAAATGATTTAAAAATTGAGGCCTACTTCAAGCGCTTTACAAATGGTCTCACCGTCAAAGAGGCCAAAGCACTTTATGATTTAATGGATCTCTCGGACAATGACTTAATGGATTTGCTTTTGCAAAGAAACGATCTTCCCCCCTCACTTGACAGTGAGGACAGAAGGGCTGTTTTGGCTCAACTCAGAATGAGCACCCTCTAGCCCTTCGCACCTTCACTCTCACTTGTTAACCCTTCTATTCGTTGATCAATTTTAAGGAGCCCTGACCATGAACCTCGCCAATTACAAGGCCACCATCTCTTTCTCCAACGGCGCGCCTAGCTTTGAGATGCCGGTCTACTCTGGCTCTATCGGTCCCGATGTTGTGGACATTCGCAAGCTCTATGGTCAAACCGGTTTATTCACCTATGACCCAGGCTTTTTGTCCACCGCCTCCACAGAGTCAGGAATCACCTACATTGATGGCGACAAGGGCGAACTCCTCTACCGTGGCTACCCCATTGAGCAATTGGCCACAGAGTGCAATTACCTTGAGACCTGTTACTTGCTCACCAAAGGTGAGTTGCCCAACGCACAACAAAAGGCTGACTACACTCACCTCGTGACTCAACACACCATGGTCAACGAGCAGATGCACTTTTTCTTGCGTGGCTTTAGAAGAGATGCACACCCCATGGCCGTGATGACTGGTTTGGTGGGCGCACTCTCTGCTTTCTATCACGACAGCACAGACATCAACAATCCCGAGCACCGTGAGATTTCTGCCATCCGCTTGATCGCCAAAATGCCCACCTTGGTCGCCATGGCCTACAAATACAGCATTGGTCAGCCCTTCATGTACCCCAGGAATGATTTGAGCTATGCAGGCAACTTCCTTCGCATGATGTTTGGTAACCCTTGCGAGGAGTACAAAGTCAATCCAGTACTTGAGCGCGCTTTGGACCGCATCTTCATCCTTCACGCAGATCACGAACAAAACGCCTCAACATCAACCGTTCGTTTGTGCGGCTCCTCTGGCACCAATCCTTTTGCGGCCATTGCAGCTGGTGTTGCTTGCCTTTGGGGTCCTGCACACGGCGGCGCCAACGAGGCTTGCCTGAACATGTTGGGTGACATCCAAGCCAATGGTGGCGTTGAGAAAATCGGTGAGTTCATCTCTCAAGTCAAAGACAAAAACTCCACAGTCAAATTGATGGGCTTTGGTCACCGCGTCTACAAAAACTATGACCCCAGAGCCAAGTTGATGCAAGAGACCTGTGACGAAGTGCTCAAGGAATTGGGACTTGAGAACGATCCACTCTTCAAGTTGGCCAAGACACTGGAGAAGATTGCCCTTGAAGACGACTACTTCGTTTCACGCAAACTCTACCCCAATGTTGACTTCTACTCTGGCATCGTGCAACGCGCGATTGGCATTCCAGTGAACATGTTCACGGGCATCTTTGCTTTGGCCAGAACTGTGGGCTGGATTGCTCAGTTGAACGAAATGATTGCCGACCCCGAGTACAAGATTGGTCGCCCAAGACAGCTCTTCACTGGCTCACCACGTCGCGACGTGCACCCCATTGGCAAGCGCTGAACCCAAAGATTCTTCAATGAATTAAGGCGGGGGGAGATGAAAGTCTCCTCTTTTTTTTGCCTCGACATCAATAGGCAATGAACAACACTTGCCAACCATCAGAAAGCTTGCACGTCCAGGAAAGTCCATGAACAAAAGCACTGAAGAACAGACAGTCCTCATCGAGAGCTCCCACGCACTCAGAGAACTTGCCTCTCAGCACCCCACACCCACCAAGAGCTGCGAATGCCCCGTCAAGAGATGCAAAGGCTGGAGCAGCCTATCTGAGTCCGATTGGCCTCAAGCCAGCATGAAACTCGTGGCCAATCTTCAAGACCCTCTTGTCTCGGACCCTACGTTTGAAGAGTATCACCCAACGGGCACACGTTACGACTCTGAGGAGGCTCCCTTTGCAGTGGAGTACTTTCCACTCAACCGCAGTCAGCTCTTTGCCTGCAAGCAATGCTCTCGTTTGGTGCTGAAGTACACCGAGTTTGGAGGCTACTACGTCGATCCACGTGCGAGGATTTTGGAGCCTAAACTGATTGCGCAATTTGACGACACTCACAAGAGTTGAAATGGAATTCGCCCTCTAGAGTTGAGAGGGCTTGGTCTGTTTTTTCAAAAAACATGCCCAGCTTGCCCTAAAATGGTACCTTTATCCATTGAGCAAGACACACCACCATGGGACGCACTCTCTACGACAAGATTTGGGATGAACACGTTGTTCACACCGAGGAGGACGGCACGGCCATCCTTTATATTGACCGCCATATTGTTCACGAAGTCACGAGCCCCCAAGCCTTCGAAGGATTGAGACAAGCGGGTAGAAAGGTTTGGCGTGTGAGCTCCATTGTGGCCACTGCAGATCACAACACCCCCACCACAGGCTGGGAGCTGGGCTACGACGGAATCACGGACCCCATCAGCAAAGAGCAAGTCACCACCTTGGATCAAAACATCAAGGAATCTGGTGCTGCTGCGTTTTTCCCCTTCTTGCACAAGCGCCAAGGCATTTGTCACGTCATTGGCCCTGAGAACGGCGCCACCTTACCTGGCATGACCGTGGTCTGCGGGGACTCACACACATCCACCATGGGCGCATTTGGCGCTTTGGCGCATGGCATTGGTACAAGCGAGGTTGAGCACGTGATGGCCACGCAAACTTTACTCGCCAAAAAAGCCAAGAACATGCTCATCAAAGTCAACGGCGTGTTACCCAAGGGTTGTACGGGCAAAGACATTGTGCTGGCCATCATTGGCAAAATTGGAACTGCAGGCGGCACGGGTCACACCATAGAATTTGCCGGTGACGCCATTCGCGCGCTCTCCATGGAGGGCCGCATGACCGTTTGCAACATGGCCATTGAAGCAGGCGCCAGAGCGGGTTTGGTGGCCGTTGATGAAAAAACCATTGAGTACGTCAAAGGTCGACTCCTCTCCCCAACAGGTCTGGAGTGGGCCATGGCCACCAAAGAGTGGAGCAACTTGCACTCAGATCCAGACGCACACTTTGACACCGTGGTCGAACTCGATGCATCTCAAATTTTGCCTCAAGTCACTTGGGGCACTTCACCTGAAATGGTGCTCGACATCACGGGCCATGTGCCAGACCCTGACCGCGAAAAAGACGCCAACAAGCGCGCCGCCATTGAACGCGCTTTGGTCTACATGGGACTCGAACCCCAAAAGGCCATGAACGACATTCACGTGGACAAGGTCTTCATTGGCTCTTGTACCAATAGCCGAATTGAGGACTTGCGAGAAGCCGCCCAAGTGGTCAAACACATTGGTCAAAAGGTTGCCAAGAACATCAAATTGGCACTCGTGGTGCCAGGATCAGGATTGGTCAAGGAGCAAGCCGAGAAAGAGGGTCTGGATCAAATTTTCAAGGCCGCTGGCTTTGAGTGGCGTGAGCCTGGTTGCTCGATGTGTCTGGCCATGAATGCCGACCGTTTGGAGCCCGGTGAGCGATGCGCCTCCACCAGCAACAGAAACTTTGAAGGCCGCCAAGGTGCGGGTGGACGCACCCACTTGGTCTCTCCCGCCATGGCCGCGGCAGCAGCGATACACGGACACTTTGTGGACGTGCGTCAGTACATCTCTTAAGGGGCGCAGCATGCAAAAATTCAACCTTCACAAAGGCTTGGTGGCTCCCATGGACCGCGAAAACGTGGACACGGACGCCATCATTCCTAAGCAGTTTCTCAAGTCCATTAAAAAAACAGGCTTTGGCCCCAATTTGTTCGACGAGTGGCGCTACCTTGATGCGGGCTTCCCCGGTCAAGACCCCAACTCAAGACGCATCAATCCAGACTTTGTCTTGAATCAAAAGCGTTACGAGGGTGCTTCTATTTTGTTGGCCAGAAAGAATTTTGGCTGTGGCTCCTCGCGTGAACACGCGCCTTGGGCGATTGACCAATTTGGCTTCAGAGCCATTTTGGCTCCCAGTTATGCAGACATTTTCTTCAACAATTGCTTTAAAAATGGCTTGCTCCCCATAGTCTTGCCTGAGAGCACCATTGACCAATTGTTTGCTGAGGTTCTAGGATTTGTGGGCTATCAATTGACCATCGATTTAGAGCGCCAAGTGGTGATCAAGCCACAAGGCGAGGAAATTCCCTTTGAAGTTCAAGCCTTTCGCCGTCACTGCTTGCTCAATGGCTTGGATGACATTGGTCTGACGCTTCAGCACTCACAAAAAATCCGTGACTTCGAGGCTCAACGCTTGACCACACGTCCTTGGCTTGCCCACACCGTTTCAATCAACGCAAATTCCTAAAATGATCAAAATTGCAGTTCTCCCCGGCGACGGCATTGGCCAAGAAATTGTTCAAGAAGCAGTCAAAGTTCTTCGTGTCTTGCCATTGAGCTTTGACATGCAAGAGGCCCCAGTGGGTGGCACAGCTTACGACTTAACCGGTCACCCATTGCCACAGAGCACCATTGACTTGGCTCAAAATTCCCAAGCCATTTTGTTTGGTGCCGTAGGGGACTGGAAATACGACACCTTGGATCGCCCCTTGAGACCTGAGCAAGCCATTTTGGGCTTGAGAAAGCATTTTGGTCTGTTTGCGAATTTCAGACCCGCAATTTGTTACCCCGAACTCGTTGGCGCCTCAAGCTTGAAGCCTGAGATTGTCTCAGGCCTGGATATTTTGATCATTCGCGAGCTCACTGGAGATATTTACTTTGGGCAACCCAGAGGCAAACGAATCGCAAGCGACGGACACTTCCCTGGGAGCGAGGAAGCTTTTGACACCATGCGCTACAGCGTGCCCGAGATTGAGCGCATTGCACACGTGGCTTTTCAAGCCGCTCAAAAAAGATCCAAGCGAGTCACCAGCGTGGACAAGTCCAATGTGCTGGAGACCTTTCAACTCTGGCGTGATGTAGTGACCCGCATTGGCAAAGAGTACCCCGATGTTGCGCTCGATCACATGTACGTGGACAACGCGGCCATGCAACTCGTCAAAGAGCCCAAGAAATTTGACGTCGTTGTGACCGGGAACATGTTTGGTGACATTTTGTCGGATGAGGCCTCTATGCTGACTGGCAGCATTGGCATGCTGCCCTCAGCGTCTTTGAACAAGGACAATTTTGGGCTCTATGAACCCAGCCACGGAAGTGCTCCTGACATTGCCGGCAAAGGCATCGCCAATCCCTTGGCCACGATTTTATCGGCCGCCATGATGCTGCGTTTTTCATTGAACCAAGCTCACGCCGCCTCATTGATCGAACAAGCCGTACAACAAGTGCTCTCCAATGGACTTCGCACCGCTGACATCTTCTCCAGTGGCACGCAAAAGGTGAGCACCTCTGAGATGGGTGAGGCCGTTGCCAAAGCTTTGAAGGGTTTGATCTAAGGGTTGGATCAATTCAATTTCAATCGTCCTTACCAAAGGACTTCAGCCGTTTTTCACACGTGGGTCCAAGAAGGCCAAACTCAGACACTTCTTGCCCTTGTCTACCAAGAATAGGAGTTCAAAATGAGTAATCAAAAACCAGTGGTCGGTTTAGTGGGTTGGCGTGGCATGGTGGGCTCAGTGCTCATGGAGAGGATGGAGGCGCTTGGGGACTTCGCAAAGATCGAACCCCACTTTTTCACAACATCCAGCATCGGTGCACCCGCTCCCAAATGGGCCGCAAACGAGACCAAGTTACTTGACGCTCATGATTTGAATGCACTCAAGCACTGCGACATCATCATCACCGCTCAAGGCGGGGACTACACCAAGGCCGTGCATGGCCCTCTTCGCGCCACCGGCTGGAAGGGACACTGGATCGATGCAGCCTCTACACTGCGCATGAGCCAAGACGCCATCATCATTTTGGATCCCGTGAACTTGCCCGTGATCGAAAAAGGCCTGGCATCCAACAACCTCGACTGGGTGGGTGGTAACTGCACAGTCAGTCTCATGCTCATGGCACTGGGAGGACTCTTCAAAAACAACTTGGTCGAATGGGTGAGCGCCATGACTTACCAAGCCGCCTCGGGTGCTGGTGCTCAAAACATGCGCGAGCTGCTCTCTCAAATGGGAGCGCTTCACGCCAGCGTTCAAGCCGAGTTGGCCAATCCATCGTCTGCCATTTTGGACATCGATCGACGCGTGGCTCAAACCATGCGAGACCCCCAATTTCCCACTCAAAACTTCCGCGGCTCAGCCCTGGCTGGTAGTTTGATTCCTTGGATCGATGTGCCTGTCGAACATGGACAAAGCAAAGAGGAGTGGAAGGGTGGAGCCGAGTGCAACAAAATTTTGGGACTTCCCCCATTTCGCACCCCTGGTAGCATCCCCATCGATGGCTTGTGCGTGAGGGTGGGCTCAATGCGTTGCCACTCACAAGGCCTTACTGTCAAATTGAAAAAGAACGTGCCCATGGCCGACATTGAGCACCTCATCTCCAGCGCCAACGATTGGGTCAAGTTGATACCCAATGAAAGAGAGCTCAGTGAGCGCTTACTTACTCCCGCAGCAGTGACGGGTACTCTGGATGTGCCAATCGGGCGTTTGCACAAACTCGCCATGGGTGAGGACTACTTGGGTGCGTTCACCGTTGGTGACCAATTGCTCTGGGGTGCAGCAGAGCCTTTGAGACGCATGCTCAACATTTTGCTCAACCACTGAGCATGAACTCAATGATGCTCAATTGCCGTGGGTTTTGAGCATCATTGAGAGGTTTGAAGGGCCCGCACACGAGCTCAAACCCTCCGTAATCGGATAAGATAGACCGTAACGTTTGACATTGCTTGATCACTAGCAAATGCTCACTTACAAGCCTATTTTGGTGCTTGGCAGGTCGAACCCGGTTTTGGCTCCACATTCAAGAGGTCAGCATGGCTTTCAAGCTTCGACAATTGGCCCCGTTTCTTACCCAAAATGCCTTCAAAGTCACTTTGGGCTTGGTGGCTCTGGGCATGAGCGCCAGTGCTTGGTCATTTTCTTTGGCACACCCCAATTTACTCAGCCATCAAGGCGAGCCCCTGAGCGTTGAGATTGAGCTCTTGGAGTTGAGTGCGGAGGAAGCCTCAGGTCTTGTGGTTTCTCTGGCCAGTGAGAGCACCTACCAAGCAGCCCACACCGAGTGGGAGCCTAGCTTGGGTAGCACTCAGGTGAACTGGGTCACCCTCCAGGACAAGCGCCGCGTTTTGCGCATAGCCAGCCAAACTCCAGTCAACTCTACCTTTGTCGACTTGCTGCTCGATTTTCATTGGGCCAGCGGATCAACCAGCAAAGAGATAGGACTGCTCTTAGACAGTGCGCCCAACAACACCAAAACCACCGCCAATGGCGCCGAGATCAGGGTGGTTGAAGGTGACACAGCAGGCGAAATCGCAGAGCGCTTTTTGGATGCTTCAACCAATTTGAACCAAATGTTGGTGGCCCTCTTGCGCACCAATCCAAAAGCCTTCGTTGACCACAATGTCAACCGAATGATTGCCGGTCAAACCTTGAGCATTCCGTCGACAACATTGGCCAACTCCATCTCAGTTGTCCAAGCTCGCGAGGACATCAACCTGCAAAACATCGACTTTGCCAAATACCGTGAAAGCGTCTTGGCCAAAGTGAACGCTCAGTCAGCCCTCAACCCCAATCACAAAGCTGGTGCAGCCTCTGGCTTGGTGAGTCAAAAAGGCAAAGCGCTCAATACCCCCTCCAAAGACCAACTCAAGTTGAGTCAACCCAACAGTGCTTCGGCCAAAACAGCGGAACAACTGGCCCGGGACCGTGAGGCCCAGCAAAACTCAGAGCGCGCCAAAGAAATTGAAAATAACATCAACGAACTCACTCAAATTGCCAACGAGCAAAAGAGTTGGTCGCATCGCTTTGAGGTCTTCAAAACTGAGGTTCAACGCACCTTTGGAGCATTTTGGAGCCAATTGCCAGATAAAAAATCCGATCTCAAAACATGGCTTCACCATCCCCTCGCACCCGTGGTGGGTGGTCTGGGTCTTGGCATCTTGATTTTGGGCATCTTGTGGACCTCTAGAAACAAAGTTTCATCGATTCAGGACACATCTGCGCAGACTCAAAGTCCTCATGATGAGTTGCATTTGGCGCCTGAGTTTGAACACCACAACCCCTTTTCACAAGGCATCATGCAAAGCGCCTTTGCGCAATCCACTCAGCCTCATACCCAAGAAGAGGATCCCTTGGAAGATGAGGTGCATGATTCTCATCATGAACAGACAGGCGTGAACGGGCAGCTGAAAGATCACATCAAATTGGACTTTGATTTGGATCTTCCCCACCTCCATGAACCAGAGTTGGAGGCAGAGGAGACTCAGCATGTGCCATTTTTGCCCACCACACAAAGCACCCCTGCAGGCAACCCATTCATCAGCGAACTTGCCCCTGCAAGGCGCAAGGAAGAAGAAAACCCTTTGGAAGTTCGTTTTGATTTGGCGCAAGAGCTCTGGCAAGTCGGTCAACACCACACCGCACGTGCCATCGTTCAAGAAATCGCTCAACAAGCCACTGGGGAGCTCCTGCACCAAGCACAAGCTTGGCTTGCTCAAAAGGGATAAGGCAAAAAGTGAGACGCATTGCACTGGGCTTGAGCTACAGCGGCCAAGCCTACGAAGGGTGGCAAAGTCAGCTCTCGGGTCAAACCCTTCAAGATGCGCTCGAACGCGCGTTGGCTCAATTCACACAAGTCCCCATTCGAACCCTTTGTGCTGGCAGGACAGACACTGGGGTTCATGCTTTGCAGCAAGTGGTGCACTTTGACTGCGAGATCGAACGAGACGACATCTCTTGGGTGCGAGGCACCAACCGCTACCTGCCCAAAGACATGGCAGTGGAATGGGCGAAAGAGGTGCCTGAGAGTTTTCACGCCAGAAGAAGCGCGCTTACACGTCGTTATGCTTATTGGCTTTTGAACTCACCCGTGCGACCCAGCCTAGGTCATGAACGCGTGGGCTGGGTGTTTCGTCCTTTGAATTTAGAGCGCATGCAAAGAGCAGCTCAAACGCTCTTGGGCACGCACGACTTCAGCTCCTTTAGAGCCGCGCAGTGTCAGTCTCCCACACCCATCAAAACATTGCTTCAAGCCGATGTGAGCGAGAGGAAACTCAGTGCCGATCGATCCTATTTTTGTTTTGAATTTGAGGCCAATGCCTTTCTTCATCACATGATTCGCAATATCGTAGGTTGTTTGGTAAGTGTGGGCCAAGACAACCACCCCGTGCAATGGATTGAGGAGGTTTTGAATGCAAAAAACCGCGCCCAAGCCGCTCCTACCTTTGCTCCTGATGGACTCTATTTTTTGGGTCCCACTTACGATCCAAGCTACTCGGTTGCTCGCGTCAATGCGAATTGGGTGGGGTTCATCTAAAATGAATCCCTCATGAAAGCCAATCACCCCATCAAAATTTGTGGACTCACCCGCGAGTCAGATGTACTGAGCTGCGTGGAGCATGGAGTGAATGCATTGGGCTTTGTTTTGTACGAACCCTCCCCCCGCTATGTGAGCCCCGCTCGTGCAGCCCAGCTCGCAAGCCTCTTGCCTGCTTTTATAAGCCCCGTGCTGCTCTTTGTGAACGCGCCCGCCCAAACGGTGACAGAGGCTGCCAAACATGTGCCAGGTGCTTGGCTGCAGTTCCATGGCGAGGAGAGTCCTGAGTTTTGCGAGGATTTGGCTTCCCAATTGGGGCGGCGATGGATCAAAGCCATCCGAATACCCACAAATCTGCAAGAAACCTCTCAGGGTCGCGACAAGCTCAGAGATGAGATCGTAAAATATGCCAAGGATTATCGAAATGCGCACGCCTTGCTTCTTGACACTTGGGTGGCCGAGTATGGGGGGTCGGGCACGAGCTTTGACTGGTCCGTGGTTCCTGAGGCCTTAGACGTTCATTTGATTGTCTCGGGTGGTTTGACACCCCTTAATGTGCGTCATGCCATTGAGACCTTGAGCCCTCGCGTCAGAACACTCAGTGTGGACGTGAGCTCAGGCGTTGAAGTGAGCAAAGGCATTAAAGAAGCGTCATTGATTGAAGCCTTTACCTCGGCTGTCAGGTCTTGAACATTCGCTAAAGTTCGCTGCCGTTTTAAAAGCATTGAGCAGCCAGTCCATGCGCATGACCCCAAGAGATCCATTGAGACAGAGCAAAAAGTTTAAGCACCAGAGCCCTCTCGCTCACTTGAGCAAACTGGGTCTGGTGAGCACCGTTTTTAATTTGGAGTTTGAATGAGCACCTATCAGCAACCCGATCCCAGTGGCCATTTTGGACCCTATGGAGGGAGTTTTGTCAGTGAAACACTGACGCATGCGATCAACGAACTCACTTTGGCCTATGCCAAATACCAACACGATCCAGCTTTTTTAGCTGAGTTTCACAGCGAACTCAATCACTTCGTTGGACGACCCTCTCCCATCTACCATGCCGCTCGAATGAGCCGAGAGATGGGGGGCGCGCAAATCTATCTCAAAAGAGAGGATCTGAACCACACCGGTGCTCACAAAATCAACAACACCATTGGGCAAGCCATGTTGGCCAAGCGCATGGGCAAGCCACGTGTGATTGCAGAAACTGGAGCGGGTCAACACGGTGTCGCCACAGCAACCATCTGCGCGCGATATGGCTTGGAGTGCGTGGTCTACATGGGAAGTGAAGATGTCAAACGACAAAGCCCCAACGTTTACCGCATGAAGTTACTCGGGGCCACGGTGGTCCCGGTTGAGAGTGGAAGCAAAACTCTCAAAGACGCCTTGAACGAGGCTTTGAGAGACTGGGTGACCAATGTGGAGAACACCTTCTACATCATCGGCACGGTGGCTGGTCCACACCCCTACCCCATGATGGTGAGAGATTTCCAAAGCGTGATCGGCAACGAATGCTTGACGCAAATGCCCTCCATGCTGGATGGCAAACAGCCCGATGTGGTGGTGGCCTGCGTTGGCGGGGGCAGCAATGCGATGGGTATTTTCTATCCCTACATCAATCACAGCCAAACTCAACTCGTGGGCGTGGAAGCTGCTGGTGAGGGACTCGACACTTTAAAGCACTCCGCATCCTTGCAAAAAGGAACTCCTGGCGTTTTACACGGAAACAGAACCTATATTTTGCAAAACGATCAAGGACAAATCACCGAGACCCACAGCATCTCGGCTGGGCTTGACTACCCAGGCGTAGGCCCTGAGCACGCCTACCTCAAGGACATTGGGCGCGCCACCTATGTGGGCATCACCGACCAAGAGGCATTGGAGGCGTTTCATTACCTTTGTCGCACCGAGGGCATCATTCCTGCGCTGGAGTCCAGCCACGCCGTGGCCTACGCCATGAAATTGGCCAAAACCATGAAATCAGATCAATCCATTTTGGTCAATCTCTCCGGGCGAGGTGACAAAGACATTGGAACGGTAGCCGATTTGAGCAACGCTGACTTTTACTGCCGCCCCTCTTGTCGCGGCCAAGAGATCAAAGGCGGTAACGCCTCTGTCTCTCCCGTGACCCTGGTGAAGGCTACACAATGAACAAAATCCAATCCACCTTTGCACGCCTCAAAGCCTCATCCAAAGCGGCTCTCATTCCTTACTTGATGGCGGGGTTCCCAAGACCCCAGGATACCGTCTCTCTCATGCACACTTTGGTGAGCTCAGGTGCTGACATCCTCGAATTGGGCATTCCCTTTAGCGACCCCATGGCCGATGGTCCCGTGATCCAAAAAGCGGGTGAACTCGCACTCGAGCAAGGCGTTGGACTTGAACAAGTCTTTGAGATGGTTCGCACGTTCAGACTCACCGACTCTCAAACCCCCATCGTGCTGATGGGCTACGCCAACCCCATCGAACACTTTGACATCAAGCACGGGCCAGACGCATTCGTCAAAACCGCTCAAAGCGCGGGCGTTGACGGGGTTTTGGTGGTGGACTATCCGCCAGAGGAGTGTGCACATTTTGCGCAAACACTCAGACAAGCCGGCATGGATTTGATCTTTCTCTTGGCACCCACCAGCACAGCTCAACGCATGGAGCGGGTTGCCGAGTTGGCCACGGGCTATGTCTACTACGTGTCCTTGAAGGGCATCACCGGAGCGGCACATTTGGACACCTCGGCGGTGGAGAAAATGATTCCCAAAATCCGAGAATTCGTCAAAATTCCTGTGGGTGTGGGCTTTGGTGTGCGAGATGCGGTCTCTGCCAAAGCACTCTCCAAAGTGAGCGATGCGGTTGTGATCGGCACCAAACTGATCGAACTCTTGCAAGCTCCCCCCATCGAAGAGGGGAGTGCTCGCCTGGCCAGCTTCATGCAGTCCATCCGACACGCCATGGACGAAGAAGAGTGAGATAATGCTCTTTATGTTGCCAAATAGGATTTTTCAATGAGTTGGCTTGAAAAACTGCTGCCCCCAAAGATTCAACACACAGACCCCGCTGATCGCCGAAGCGTCCCTGAGGGATTGTGGATCAAATGCCCCAGTTGTGAGACGGTTTTGTACAAATCCGATTTGGAGCAAAATCAAAACGTTTGCCCCACTTGCTCACACCATCACCGCTTGGGCGCACGCATGCGCTTGGATGCGTTTTTGGACGCGGAAGGTCGCTATGAAATTGGCCAAGAGGTCATCCCCGTTGACGCACTCAAATTCAAAGATTCTCGCAAATACCCCGAGCGCTTAAAGCAAGCGATCGAGCAAACCGGAGAGACAGACGCTTTGGTGGTCATGGGAGGGAGCATTCACCAAATCAACGTGGTGGCTGCTTGCTTTGAATTTGACTTCATGGGCGGGAGCATGGGCTCTGTGGTGGGCGAGCGCTTTGTGAGAGGCGTTACCGCTGCCATTGAGCAAAAAGTTCCCTTCATTTGCTTTACCGCCACAGGTGGTGCACGCATGCAAGAGGGACTGCTCTCTCTCATGCAAATGGCCAAAACCAATGCAGCCCTCACCAAACTTGCCAAAAAAGGCTTACCCTACATCAGCGTGCTCACCGATCCCACCATGGGTGGCGTCTCCGCTGGCTTTGCCTTCATTGGTGACTTGGTGATCGCAGAGCCCAAGGCCTTGATTGGTTTTGCTGGTCCACGCGTGATTGAGAGCACCGTTCGCGTGACCTTACCAGAGGGCTTTCAGCGCTCAGAGTTCTTGCAAACCAAAGGCGCCATTGACTTCATTTGTGATCGCAGAGAACTCAAAAAGACCATTGCCACCTCCTTGGCCATTTTACTCAGACAACCCGCAGATTCTTTGGCCTAATTCGCCAACCCCTCACCCCAGAGCCAATGGCTTTGCGGCTGGGTGATACAGATTCTGCCCAGCACCTAAGTGGCCATTGAATCGTCCCTGAGTGCGCCCACTTTTTTCACACCCATCAACATTTTTTTCTCGCCATGACGCAAACGCATAACTCCAACCCCGACCTCCATCACGCAACCCCAGAGGATGCACCCAAGGTTGATGAGAATCAGTTGATCGTTGAGCGAAAAGAAAAACTCAAACTCATCAAAGAAAAAGAAGCCCAAGGACTGGGTGTAGCTTTCCCCAACGACTTTAAACCCTCTCACAAAGCACACGCTTTGCACGTCGAGCACGGTAAATCAGATCCTGAGAGCTTGAAAGCACAGGGGCACTCGGTCAAAGTAGCGGGACGCATGATGCTCAAGCGCGTGATGGGCAAGGCCAGTTTTGCGACCCTTCAAGACGACAGCGAGAGACTGCAGATCTACGTCACCAAGGAAGGTGTTGGAGAGGAGCTCTACGAGAGCTTTAAGCATTGGGATTTGGGTGACATCGTGGCCTGTGAGGGCACACTCTTCATCACCAAAATGGGTGAACTCTCGGTGCACGCCACCACCATCAGGCTGCTCACGAAAAGCCTCAGACCCATGCCCGATAAATTCCACGGCATTGCTGACCAAGAGGTCAAATATCGCCAGCGCTACATCGACCTCATGATGGACTCGGGAACGCGTGAGAGATTCAAAACCAGAAGTCAAGCCATCACACACTTGCGCGACTTCATGGTGCACCACAACTTCCTAGAAGTGGAGACACCCATGCTCCACCCCATACCTGGAGGCGCCAACGCCAAACCCTTTGTGACCCATCACAACGCACTTGACCAAGAGATGTTCTTGCGCATTGCGCCTGAGCTCTATTTGAAACGCCTCATCGTGGGCGGATTTGAGCGAGTCTTTGAGATCAACCGCAACTTCAGAAACGAAGGGATGTCGGTGCGCCACAACCCTGAGTTCACGATGATGGAGTTCTATGCAGCATATTGGAACTACAAAGATTTGATGGATTTCACTGAATCCCTCATCCGCAACGTGGCCCAAAAAACTCTGGGCACCTTGCACTTGACCTATGGACACGACAGCGTCGATTTGAGTGTGCCCTTTGAGAGATTGAGCATCAAAGAGGCGATTTTGAAGCACGGCCCCAAAGATGTCCAAATCGATGAGGCCCAATGGTTCATACACGCCCTTCAAAAACTAGGCCTCAAAGAGGACCAAGACGCGCTGTCCACCCGTTCATTGGCGTGGTTGCAGGTGAAGTACTTTGAAGAAACGGTAGAGGAAAAACTCTGGCAACCCACCTTCATTTGCGACCACCCCGTGGAGATCTCTCCCTTGGCACGTGCGAGCGACTCTGACCCCACCATCACAGAGCGCTTTGAGCTCTACATCACAGGGCGTGAGTTTGGCAATGGATTCAGTGAGCTCAACGACGCCATTGACCAAGCCGCTCGCTTTCAAGCCCAGGTTGAGCAAAAGGAGAGTGGCGACGATGAGGCCATGTTCTTTGATCAAGACTTTGTGCGAGCGCTCGAGTACGGCATGCCACCCACGGGTGGATGCGGCATTGGCATTGATCGATTGATGATGCTGCTCACCAACAGTGCGAGCATTCGTGACGTGATTTTGTTCCCCGCGTTAAAGCGCGAACACTGACTCTCGATTGAGACCGCCTGATGGGTTTACTGAGAACCCATGGGTGGATTGATCACCTGAGGGTTCTGTTCGTCTGAGTCGCCATGCACAGGGGCAGAACCCTCTGTGCCATCGGATTTTCTGGACTCACGCTCTTTGAGCTTTTCTTCCTTTTTCTTCTTCTTGGCGAGTTCTCGCTGGCGTTTTTCGTAGTTGTAATTGGGTGTTGCCATGAATCGCTCTGATAGGTTGATGTTGTGAAGGTGATTGGGGCTCGGTTGAAGGAGGAATCAAGGGGTTGGATCGGTCAATGGCTTGGGTACTTGCGCCAATGGCTTGCACTCGTGACAAAAGAAGGCCAGACCGCCCACAAATCGACGCTGTGAGCCCAGCCTTCTGGGTTTATGTTGACCACATTTCATACACGACATGGTCTCCCCCACTCTGCCCATTCCTAAGAAGGGCGAGCCGTTCTCACGACTGGTAAAACGAAGGCCACTTTGATCGACTTGGTTCTTGCCATTTTTGGTCGCCAAATAGGGCTCCTTTGGACAAGGGCGCTTGGTCAATGGACCTTGCTTGACCCTCAAACCCGCGTCCCAGTCTAACCGGTATTCGTCAATAAAATTGCTTGCAAAGAGTTTTATTATTTTTTGCATTCAACTGAATGCATACCCGCCCAAAGTGGCATGCATGTCGACCCTGTGGAGCCGCTCTGGTCTTAGCAACTTTGCAAGGCCCGGTGGTAAGTGGGCTCGCGCATCAAAGCGCCCCAATCAAGCCCTTTGTCGTGACCTTTGAGCGCCAATCTTCTGTGCTCACTCTCCTCGTTGGCATGCCATTGGTGGGTCAATAGGGCTTGTGTGAGCTCATCCAAAAAGACATCCAGCGTGGGATTGGATTTGGCGCCTTTTGAGATCACACTTTGATTGCAAATGAGCAGCAAGTCGCACCCCGCATTAAGGGCCTTCACAGCAGCCTGTGAAAAACTCACCGCTTTGCCACCCAGCACACGTGCGCCTTGCATGGACAAATCATCGCTGATGATGGCACCGGTGAACTCAAGCTGCTCGCGCAAGACCTCTTGCAACCACACCTTTGAAAAGCCCGCTGGCATGTGATCCACTTTGGGGTAGACAACGTGCGCAGGCATGATGGACGTGAGTGAAGACCCCAACCATCCATAGGGCAACAAGTCTTCGCTGGCGATCGACTTCATGGCCCTTGCATCAACCGGCATGTCCACATGGGAGTCCAAAGTCACAAAGCCGTGTCCGGGGAAATGCTTGCCACAATTGGCCATGCCCGCTTGGAGCATGCCTTGCATGAAACTCTTGGCCAAGGCACTCACCACTTGAGGATCGCGGTGAAAAGCACGGTTACCAATCACGTGGCTGTTGCCATGATCCAAATCAAGTACGGGTGCGAAACTGAAATCGACACCACAGGCCTTGAGCTCACTGGCCATCACATAACCCATGGAGGTAGCACGGTCCATGGCTTGGAGCGCAGCATCTCCCGCATGCTTTGAACCTTTGGCGCTCATCCACGCCTGCCCCAACTCCCCCATGGGAGCCAAGTGAGTGAATCCATCGCTTTTGAAGCGCTGCACGCGACCTCCTTCATGGTCCACACAAATGAGCAAATCCTCTCTGACGCTCTTGATTTGCTTGCACAACTGCGTCAACTGCTGCCTTGAGTGCCAATTGCGCGTGAACAAAATAACGCCCCCACACAAAGGATGGCGCAAGCGCTTTTTATCCACCTTGGACAACTCCAGGCCATCGATGTCGAGCAAGACGGGGGCGTGATGAGAAAACTGTTTTTTCATGAGAACTATGGAATTAAAGAATGAATAAACTCAAAGACTGGTTGAGTCCGTGGTGGTTTGCTCCACCACCACAAAAGAGACCGCATACTCGCGCTCATCGCTGATGCTCACCTTGGCACTGAGGCCTTGCGATTCAAACCACGGTTTGAGCTCACCCAAGACCCTCACCACTGGAGCACCACTGGGAGCATTCACAACCTCACAGGTGTGCCAAGACATGGGCATCCTGAGCCCCAAACCAATGGCCTTGCTGAAAGCCTCTTTGGCACTGAAGCGTGTGGCCAAAAAAGAAACTCCACGGTGCGGCCAACGCGCTCGGCGAGACTCAAAAATTTGCATTTCTTGGGGCGTTAAAATTTTGTTTGCAAATCGCAAACCATAGCGATCAAGAGAGGCACGAATCCTGGCTATCTCGCACACATCGGTGCCGATGCCAAAAACCCTGCTCCCCCCACTCATGCCAAATCCCCACTCAAAGTGTTCGACATCTGCGAGAGATAGAGTTTGACCGCTTGCTCGTACCCCACTTCCAGTGCATCGGCCATGAAGGCGTGCCCAATGGAGAGCTCAAGCACATGGGGCACGTGAGAGAGAAAGGATTGCACGTTTTGTGCATTCAAATCATGCCCTGCATTCACTCCCAGACCCAAAGCATGAGCCTCCATGGCGCAATCAATGTAGGGACTCAACACCGATGACAAGCTCTTTCCCAAGGGGTCGGTAGCGTTTGGCGACTTGCCCTGAGCCTTGTCATCGTATTGGGGCCAAGTCCCCATCACTCGCACAAAGTCTCTTGCATATTGTTCGGTGTAGAGCTCCACGCGATCCGCTCCAATCTCCTTGCAGTGGTGCATTTGCGAGGGATCGGGATCCATGAACAAGCTCACACGAACACCGATTTTTTTAAGCCTCTCAATGATTGGCGCCAAGACAGCCAAGTCGCGTGGGAAACTCCAACCGTGATCACTGGTGAGTTGCGATTGCGAGTCTGGCACCAAGGTCGCTTGCTCGGGCAGATACCTCTCAACCAAGGGCATCAAGTTGTGAAGCGGGTTACCTTCGATGTTGAATTCGCGCCCCACCCATTTCTCGCGCATCAAGAGGGACAAGTCCTCAACATCAGAGGCACGGATGTGGCGTTCATCGGGCCTTGGATGCACGGTGATACCGTGCGCACCCGCTCCCAAGCACAGCTCAGCCGCCCTCACCACGCTTGGCACACCCAACGCTCTTGCATTCCTCAGCAGCGCCACCTTGTTCAAATTGACCGACAAAGCAGTCTTCGGCTTGGAGTTCAAAGGGGTTGAGGTTGACGCTTGGGCTTGCATAAAAAAATCAGAATTCAGTGATGTTTAAGAAATTGAGGAGGATTGATCAAGGCTTGGGGCTTCAATTTTTTCAAGTGTTCAGGCTTTGTACATCGATCATGAACTGACGTGTTTTAAAAGGCACTCTCCCAGCATGATAGTGAATCATTTGCCTCATTTGCGACTGTAGTGCCAAACGACTCTCGTTGTCCAACTGAGCGCACCAGCGAAGGATGTGCAAGAGCTCGCTCTCGCCTTGCAATGTCTCACACAGTTGGAGCCACTGCGAGCCCAACAGGGCGTGTTGATTGGGTGGCGAACGCTCCGCATCCATCAGGGTCAGACCCGCTTCAGGATGCAAGTGATAGGCTAAATGTTGACTCAAAGCCTGAAGCCGAGAGCCCTCGTGGTCCAAGTCGGGCAGGAGCCCCAAACATTGCAGCACCATGAGCTCAAAGCTTCTGAGCAAAGGCGCAATGGCTGCATCTGCGCCACTGGACAAAATCTCAACGACTTGTCCATACAGGTCAAAAATCTCTGGATGCGGATCATCTCTGGCCAAAAGCTTCAAAATCAACTCGTTGACGTAAAAACCCGCCAAGAGAGCCTCTCCCTTGGGCAGTGGATGCCCAGCGATCCATTCGGCTTTGGAGAGGGTTCTCACCTCGCTCTCACCCCGGTAGGCCAGGCTCAAACGCTGCAGAGGCATTAAAACGGATCGGAAATTGGAGTGTGGCTTTTTAGCGCCCTTGGCCAAAAGGGCCACGCGCCCAGACTTGCGGGTGAAGACTTCGAGCACCAAGCTTGACTCACTCCATGGATAGCGGTGCAGCACGAAGGCTGGCTCATCGCTGATGAAACTCTGGGCTGAACTCTTACTCGTAGCCAAAGCTGCGCACCCGCGCTTCATCATCGGCCCAACCCGATCTCACCTTCACCCAAAGCTCTAAAAAGACTTTGGCTTGCATCAAGTGTTCAAGCTCGTGACGAGCCTCGGTGCCCATGCGCTTGAGTTTTTCACCTTTCTCGCCAATCACCATGGCTTTATGGCCCTCGCGTTCGACCACAATGGTGGCTGCGATTTTGACCATTCGACTGACGGTTTTGCCAGCCTCTTCCTCAAAGCGATCGATGATCACAGTGGACGTGTAGGGCAACTCATCCCCAGTCAAGCGAAAGAGCTTTTCACGAATGATCTCACTGGCCAAAAATCGCTCCGAGCGATCGGTCAACTCATCGTTGTTGTACCACCAGGCTTGCTCGGGCAAGTGAGAGTCACACAGCTTGATCAACCTGGCCACATCTTTTGCATTTTTGGCAGACATTGGAAACAAGGCCTCAAACCCATGCTTGTCTTGCATCTCTTTGAGCCAAGGCATGAGTTCTTCTTTGTGGGCAATGTGGTCAATCTTGTTGGCCACCAAAATCACTGGGCAATTGGACTTGAGGAGCGAGAGCACTTTGGCGTCTCCTGGATAAAAATGCCCCGCTTCGAGCACAAACAAAATCAAATCCACATCGCTCACTGCACCCAAGACCGTTTTGTTCAAAGAGCGATTCAATGCATTGTTGTGATGGGTTTGGAAACCCGGTGTATCCACAAAAATGAGCTGCGTTTGCCCCTCATTGCGAATGCCCGTGATGCGGTGTCGGGTGGTTTGTGCTTTGCTGGATGTGATGCTGATTTTCTGCCCCACCAAGGCATTCATCAAGGTGGACTTACCCACATTGGGGCGTCCAACGATCGCAACCAAGCCTGCTTTTTGTGGTCCTTTGGGCTGCTCATGAACGGGCTCGTGATCGCCTACCTTTTCTTGATCCTCAGGTGAGTTCTTGATCAACTCTTGGCTCAATTGGGTCAGCCAATCCTCTGAGTGCTCTGTGCTGGCTTTGGAAGACGTAGACTTCGCACCCGCGGTTTTTTGACGCTTTGGGGGCGTTGAAGTCAAGGGTTTCATAGTTTGTTTTCTTCGATCGTTTTGAGCATTGCTTGTGCGGCCACTTGCTCGGCCGATCTTCTGGAGTTGCCAATGCCACGCTCCATCAATGAGAGCTCTGTGACCTCGCACTCAACATCAAAGGTTTGTTGATGCGCGGCGCCCAAAATCCCAATGACACGGTAAATGGGCAGCTTGTAACGCCTGGCTTGAAGCAACTCTTGGAGCTCTGTCTTTGGATCCTTGGAGGCCGCTTGCATGGTGGGGTTGATCTCAATGGGCTCGAAAAGCCTAAAGACCAAATCCTCGGCCACTTGGTAGCCGCTGTCCAAAAAGACTGCACCAATCAGGGCTTCCAATGCGTCGGCCAAAATAGAGGGACGTCTTTGTCCGCCCGACTTCATCTCACCCTCACCTAGGCGAATGAGACCTGAGAGCCCCAGATCAAGCGCCAAGCGGTGCAAGGTGTCTTGTTTGACCAAATTGGCTCTGACTCGCGAGAGGTCTCCCTCGGGCAAATCGGGAAGTGCTACAAAGAGCATTCTCGATACCGCCAAATTGAGCACAGAGTCACCCAAAAATTCGAGTCTCTCGTTGTGATTGGCACTGAAACTTCTGTGCGTGAGCGCTTGCTCAAGCAATGCACTGTTCTTGAAGCCTAACTTTAGGCGTTCAAGCAGTTCAAGGTGCAAGGGACTGAGTCGAGAGGTCATGGAGAGGGTCAATCAAATCCGCCAATGCGCTTTAAGTTCCCAAAATTCATCCAAACGTAGAATGCTCTTCCCACGATGTTGGCATCAGGCACGAAGCCCCAATAGCGCGAATCCAAAGAATTATCTCTGTTATCACCCATCATGAAATAGTGACCTGGTGGGACTTTGCAAATCACACCTTCAACCGTGTACTGACAATTCTCTTTGAAGACAAAGTCATCGGCTCCAGCAACAAAGGCAGGACGCTCGGGCTCATTCAATATTTTGTGATCCACCAAAGGACCTTGCGCGTCCTTGGGATCTCCTTGTGGCAACCACTCTTCAAATTGCTTGATGTAGCGCAAAGAGTCTTCCTCAAAGAAATCGGGCACCGACTCCTT
>Ga0164296_1000971_pt1 | contig 32226 bp, 34 predicted proteins | sample GEODES057metaG_FD_113533 | JGI IMG/M metagenome (GOLD analysis project Ga0164296, IMG submission 113533) | Dystrophic lake water microbial communities from Trout Bog Lake, Wisconsin, USA - GEODES057 metaG | ecosystem: Environmental > Aquatic > Freshwater > Lake | place: USA: Trout Bog Lake...
CTGCCCGAAACGACCTCGATAGAACAGCCCGCGAGCGCGTCGCGGAGTGTCCATTTCATACTGCGCGCTCCATCAGCATCGTCCGTGCGACATCCCGATCATCGAATGGGTAGATCTGGCCTGCAATTTCTTGGCCGGTTTCATGCCCCTTGCCTGCGATCAGCACAACGTCTCCCGACCGCGCGCACTGGATTGCATCTGCGATCGCACGCCGGCGATCAGGCTGCACGATCACCGTTGCCGAGGCATCATCAACGCCAGCAAGGATCTCACGAATAATGATATCGGCGTCCTCAGACCGAGGATTATCCGAGGTCACAATCACGACATCTGCCATGTGGGCCGCGATATTCCCCATCAGCGGACGCTTGCCCATATCCCGATCGCCCCCGCACCCAAACACCACAATCACCCGATGTGTGGAGGCAAGTCTGCGTACCGTCCGGATGACATTTGCGAGTGCGTCAGGAGTGTGGGCGTAGTCGACAAATACCGCAAATGACTGCCCCGCAGTGATCGGCTCCAACCGACCGGGAACCCCCGTAACTGCGGCAATCGCCTCGGTTGTCTGCGAGTGCGCGAGCCCCAGAATCTCGCCCACCGCGATCACCCCGGCAATATTGGAGACATTGAATTCGCCGCGGAGTTGGCTCTCAAGCTCCACAACGCCGCGGGGCGTCGTAAGACGTATCCACGTGCCGGCACCGGTATCGCGGCTTTCATGCACGCGGACATCTGCACCCTCCGCGTGCCCGTACCCGAGTATTCCGAGCTCAGATACAAGCCGGGCGCCCCATGGATCATCGATATTCGCAGCCGACGGAGGCGCTAAAGCGCCATCAGCACTCGCCACAAATAACCGGCGCTTGGCTGCAAAGTACTCCTCCATATCGTGATGATAATCCAGGTGGTCTTGAGTGAGATTGGTGAAGAGTGCAGCAGCAAAGGAGATTCCCGCAACGCGTTCCTGCACCAATGCGTGCGATGACACCTCCATCGCGCACCACCGATTTCCCGCGCCGCGCATCCGGCCCAAAAGGTGCTGGAGTGACACGGGATCAGGTGTCGTATGTGTCGCAGGTTCGCTGTGTCCACCGACAATGATCTCAACCGTGCTGATGAGTCCGGCCGATGCACCGTCGGCGCCGAGCACGGCCTGCAGCAGATACGCACAGGTCGTCTTTCCATTCGTCCCCGTGACGCCAACAGTGCGCACGGACTGCGAGGGGTTTCCCTCGAGCAGCGATGCGGCCAGTGCAATTGCTCTCCGCGCATTCGGAACAACAATCTGCGGGAGATCGCATGGCAGTTGATGCTCAACAATCAGCGCGCTCACACCGCGTGCAACCGCCTCTGGGGCACGATCGTGACCATCAATAGCTTCGCCTCTGACACAGACGAAGATGGCTCCGGGTGCACTGGCTTCTGCCGTGGGCGCAATGCGCGCAATCTCAATTCGACCAGCATCGCTGAGATCAGGCGTCACCAATATTGCGCCGGGAATGCCGTTGACGAGCTCTGCCAATGTTGTGTGCACGCGACTCACCCCACCATCGATCGGGAACTCACCCGGGCGGGATCCCCAAATGCACGAGTGCCATCGAGGCGATTTGGCTAAATGCAGGTGCAGCCACGGTTCCACCAAAAGTACCCGTTGCAGGCTCATCCACGGTCACAACAATCACCATCTGCGGATGATTCGCGGGCACGTACCCGGCGAATGACGACATAAACAGGGAATTGCTGTATTTCCCGTTGGCTCCGATGACCTGGGCGGTACCGGTCTTTCCGGCGACCGAATAGCCCTTGACGGTTGCGGCATCGCCCGTACCGTTGACGGAGACCACCTTCTTCAACATCGAATTCAGTGCCCGCGCCGTCGCGGTCGAAATTACCCGCTGGCCCGGCGGATACGTCACTGGATGGCCTCCAACGCTTTGCACAACGTGCGGGGTGATCATGACCCCTCCATTGGCAATTGCTGCATAGGCACGGGCAATTTGGATCTGGGTGGCCGACACTCCTTGTCCGATTGGCAGGTTTGCAATCGACACACCCGACCACTGAGCTGACCCGTATTCCGGGAAGAATCCAGTTGATTCTCCTGGCAAATCTACCCCGGTTAATTGACCGAACCCAAATGCCTTAATCCAGTTCGTGAGGGATCGCGCGCCAAGACGCTGGGCGACTTCAACGGTTCCGATATTGCTCGATCGCTCAAGAATCTGTGACACGGGCCATACTGCTGTTCCATGCGATTCGGCGTCGTGAAGTTTCAGGTCGTAGACATGCAGCACTGGGGGAACCACGAATCTGGTGTTCGGCGTCACCAAACCCTCTTGGATTGCTCCCGCCATGGTGACGATCTTGAAAATGGATCCAGGCTCAAAGGTGTCGGTTACACTGCGCACGCGCGCACTCGCTGGGTCGAACGTGCTCCGGTTATTGGGGTTGTACCCCGGTGAGGTTGCCATCGCCAAGATCGCCCCGCTTTGCGGCTGCATCACCACGCCGCTGACTGCTTTGGCACCGAATTGCGCCTTCGTCGCTGCCAAGATTGATTCGAGGTTTGCCTGGATATTTTCGTCCAACGTCAACTGCACATTGGCACCCGCGGCAGGCATCACATTCTTGGCAACGCTCAACGCCTGGCCCTGAGGATCCGTGTTCTGGACCACCTCGCCAGGGATACCTGTCAGCTTTCCATTGTACTGCGCTTCGATCCCGGAAATTCCGCCGCTCGCGCCAACAAGACCCAACACTTGCGCACCCACATCACCCTGAGGCAAGACGCGAGTGAACCCATCTTGAACGGTGATTCCATTGATTCCCAGATGACGAACAGTCGTCCCATCGATCTGCGAAAGACCAGTCTCAACAACGGAATACCCGCCGGGGACAGTGAGTTTGGTCAACACATCCGGCTGGGTCATATGCAGGAGTGGCGCGAGCTGGGACGCGGCCTGCGCGGGATCAGCGATCTGATACGGAGTGGCGATCACAGTATCGCTCAAACGATCAAACGCCATCTGGCTGGTATTGCGATCGACGATCGAGCCACGCTGTGCGGGCAATACGAGTGTCTGTTGCTGCTGGGCTGCAGCCGCCGCGGACAGGGTTCCTGAATCAACGATTCCCAACCAGCCTGCGCGAACCACCATTGCCCCAACTCCGAGCAACGCAATACCCATCAGCACGCGAATTCTCCGTGTTCCACTGCGGCGCGATACCACCGTACGGGACGCCTGGTCTCCATGCGCCCGGGGACGTTGCCGAGAGGCACTCGTCCGACGCGATCGGGAGTGCGACGAGGGGCGACGGGCCACAGACCTACCGGGTGGGAGTAGCTGTGCGCAAAAAGCGCACTTGGTTTAATTTCTCTTGTTTCATTCCCAGACCTTGCGCCGCAGCCATCCGTACCTGCGCGTCCTCTTGCTGAAGCGCGGAATTAATGTTGTTGATATCGACCTGTGCTGCATTTGTGCGCTGGATCGTCATGCTCGAGTGGGCGGAAAGTTGGAGCGTCGAGTTGTTCAACCACACAATTCCGCACAGCATGAACATGAGTGCAGGAATCCACGCCCACCGAAGCAGGCCACGAAGATCCATGCGCGCACGGTTACGGGTCGCTGAGCGTTGGCGCGGTTGCGCCGGCGCAACCGGACGGGTCCGAGCTGGCTGCGCGGATCGCTTCCGTGCAGGTTCAGCAGCGCGAGCGCGCGCGCGTACTGTCATGCCGCGTCCAATTTGACGATCGCCCGCAGCCGCGCCGAACGCGATCGAGGATTTCGATGCATCTCGGGGGCGCCCGGCATGACTGCCCGGCTATTCAACGCCCGCGCCTCGGGTGAACGGCCACATCCGCACACGGGCATATCCGGTGGGCAGATGCACCCTTGAGACCGTGCACGCATGAATCGCTTCACCGCGCGATCTTCAAGTGAATGGAAGCTAATCACCGCAAGTACCCCGTCAACCGCCAGAACGCGAAATGCGGACTCAAGCGCAGGTGGCAGCAATTCAAGCTCCGCGTTCACCACAATGCGCAATGCCTGAAAGACCCGCTTTGCAGGATGCCCTCCGGCAAACAATGCGCCGGCCGGTACCGCGGACCGCACAATCTCGACGAGGTCTCCGGTCGTGGAAATCGGATCAATAACGCGACGACGCACAATGGCTCGCGCGATCTGCCGGGCATATCGCTCTTCCCCGTACTCCCGAAACCACCGCGCGAGGTCTGCTTCAGAGGATTCAGCAATCAGGGTCGTGGCAGAGATCTGTTGATCCGGATCCATTCGCATATCCAATGGCGCCTGACGTGCATACGAAAACCCGCGTTCGGGTCGGTCGATCTGCATCGACGAAATGCCCAGATCCATCAAAATTGCGTCGGCGTGGACCCCTTCCTCGGCGAGCTCGTCAAGTGCGGTCGCAAAGTTTTGGCGAATAAATCGGGTTTGACATGCGGCATGCACGGAGAACACATCAAAAAATGGACGAGCTTCGGGGTCCTGATCGATTGCGATATAGATGCCGTCGGCACCAATCTCTTCGGCGATGCGCCCCGCGTGGCCCCCAGCGCCAAAGGTGCAGTCCACGACAACAGCTCCTGGACGTAGGCACAGCAGTTCCAGCACCTCGTCGACGAGGACGGGGTCATGTGCCGTTGCCGGATTACCCAACGCGATCGGCAAGACGCTTGGCACGGGCCGATACCCCCTCGTGACGTAGGGCTGCGAAACGATCGGCGAGACGGTCGCCATCCCAAACCTCCAAATATTCACCGGCACCGACAACCTTCACGCGGGCCTCAAGCCCTGCGTGGTCACGCAATTCAGCGGGCAACAAAATCCGACCTTGGCGATCGAGGTCCTGCTCAAATGCACCCGCGGATAAGAACCGACTGAGTTCACGGCCCTCATCATCAAGCACACTCATCGAACCGAAAGTCCGCTCAATGAGGCCAGCCCACTCACTTCGCGGCACAACAATGAGGCACTCGTCGATCCACCAACCGACCACCGCGCCACCAATAAAGGGCTCACGAAGACGTGCCGGAATCGCCAACCGAAAACGGTTGTCGAGGCTGCACTCGTGCGTTCCTGTCAGTAGCCGACGTTGCATGCTCCCCACGGTACCCCACATTTCCCCACAAGGCAACGCTTTTTATCTCAAAAACCCCAAAATGTTTCCCCGGAACACTCGAGCTCATGCGCAATTCCACGTAAACGAACATGTGTTCTGTCCGAGGCACGAACTAATGTTCGGGTATGACTACAACCACATATGCTTTTCACACTCCCCGTCGGGCATCTACCCCACATCTTTCGGTGGTCGAACCACGACGGGTCACCCGCCCACCGCTGGCGGCACGATGCGGCCTCTTTGCCGCAGGGATGAGCCCAGGATTCCTTCTTGCGGGACTTGCGTCGACGCAAGGTGGCGCCACCATGGTGCTGACTGATTTTGCACTCGCGGGCATCTGCGCTGTCGCCGCATTTGCCGCAGCAGCACGCGCACGCACGATCCAACGCCGACGAATTGCCCGCATTCGAACGCGATCATCGGAACAGCCAATCTCCCAATCGCGCAGCATTCCGGTACGCCGAGCCGCCTAATTACCCACCCTGCGTGCGTCGGCGCACAGGGCGGGTGATGAAACATATGATCGCGAGGTGCTAAACTCACCCATTGTCAGCGCTAGAGTTGCGCGATGGACGATTGCTCAGATGTGCGGCTCATCCCGATGATTGTTGCCGCAATCGACGTGGGAACGAATACCACCCGCCTGCTCGTGGCGCGCGTGACGCACGACGGAATTTTTCCACTCGCTACCGAGAGTGCAATGACAGCGCTTGGTGCCGGTCTTGACGCGACCGGGATGATCGCACCGGACGGGTTCACGCGGATCGACTCGGCAATTCGCGCGATGATCCACACCGCACGATCGCTGAATGTCGTATCCATCAGCATTGTCTGTACCGCAGTTGGGCGCGACGCGCGTAATGCAGATGAGCTTCTCGCATGTATCCATCAGGCCAGCGGGCTGGACGCACAAATCCTGACTGGCGAGCGCGAGGCAGAACTTTCCTTCCGGGGATTGATGTCGGTCACGACCACCGATCCGCTCGTCGCCGGCGATCTTGGCGGTGGGTCACTTGAACTTATGGGAGGCACCGGTGGCGCGCTTGAGTGGGCAATTTCATTGCCACTCGGCGTCCGAAAATTGACAGAACGCCGGGTGCACTCAGACCCGCCAGACATCGCCGTATTTACCGAAATTGCCGATATCGTTGTCAGTGAGGTGCAACCGATCGCCCGTACACATCCATCGAGAACGCTCCTGATGACGGGTGGCACTGCAGCTGCCCTTGCAAAGATCGCGGGCACCGAGCAGCTGACGAGCGCGGTGCTTATGGATGCAGCGTCAGTACTTTCACGCGCAGACGCACGAACGATCGCTGCGCGGGTGGGATTGGACCCAGAGCGCATCCGCATGTCATTTGCGGGAGCCGCTGCATTTGAGGGCATCAGAGCGGCGTTTTCTCTCGATCACATCAGCATGGCAACGGCCGGACTTCGTGAGGGGATCATTCTCGAGGCCTACGCATGACGCGCCCAGCCCACGACTACTTGCGTCATTGGGGTCTTGTGGAGCCCCCCTTCTCGATCGAGCCGAATCCGCGGTTTGCGTATGAGCGCGCCGATCATCAGGAAGGACTTGCACGCATCCTTTTCGGGCTCACCCAGCTCGGCGGGCTCGTGTTGATCACGGGTGAGATTGGTTGCGGGAAAACAATGCTCGCCGAAACGCTCCAGGCCATGCTGTCTGGCGGCGGGTATCGGGTCGTAAGCGTGGCAAACCCGCCTCGCACCGGTGCGGCGCTGCTGGGTGCGCTCCTCGACTCGGCTGGCGATCCAGCGTCGGGTGGTTCGGTTGCGCGCTTATCGGGACGGCTTCGCGCGCAGCTGGCAGTGGCCGCGGACAATGGCGAACGGATCGTCTTGGCCGTCGACGAAGCGCAACGACTTGACGCCCGCGCGCTTGATGAACTTCGGATGCTGACAAATACGGGCTCAGGGGGCTCGGCACCCGCCGTCTTGCTTGGTCAGCCAGAATTGAGCACCAAGATTGCGCGCTACCCTCAAATTGCCCAACGCATTGTTGTGCGCTATCACCTCCAGCCCATGGGCGCAGAGGAGGTCGAGGGGTATATCGCCCATCGCACACGAATCGCAGGTTCACCGCGTCGCCTGTTTACCCGCCGCGCATCGACAGCGGTGCATGAGGAAACGAATGGGATTCCTCGATTGGTCAATCTCTTATGTGCCAACGCCCTCTTTGTCGCCGCAGCCCGAAATGAAGAGCAAATCGGCGCCGATACCATTCGTGATCTCGCGGAGGATCGACGGCGATCAGAGGATCTCGCAGACGGGGGAACATCATGAGCAATGTCAGCTATCAAACCTTCCTTGCCGATTCGGGACTGGCGGGTGCACCGCAATTTGCACCGCTCCCACAAGACACTTTCACGCCCGCCAAAAAAGATGCCGACCGTACCCTCAAGATCCGAGTGACAAAGCGACAGGAAAAATGGCTGCAGAAGATCGATGACATCACTGGAAAAGGTGTTGACACCGATGCGGTCCTACGCACGCTCATCGACCTTGCTCGTCAGCTCGATATCGATTGGGCAATGACGGCAAGCGTGGATGCCCTTCGCGATGAGATTCGCGATGCAGTGCGGATTCGTCACACGACCACTCCCGCGTAATGGCCCAACCGTGGACGGTCAACGGGCTGACTCCTGACGCCGTTTTTCGGTCTGCTGCGGGACGCATCATCTTGACGCGGTGGCGGGAGATGATGAGTTACCAAGAAGGGACTCTCGCCGGGACGGATATCGAAGAGCTCCATGCAATGCGTGTCTCATCTCGCCGACTTCGCGCGGCGATGGACGCCTTTGCCGATGCATTTCCCCCGCGAGAATTTCGTCGTTATCTGCGCCAGGTGAAACGCATCACCGACACGCTCGGCGACGCCCGCGATCTTGATGTGACGATTGCCCATCTCGATGCACTGCTCGTCGATCTCACATCGATCGATCGCCCTGGAGTCATTGGCTTAATCAGCAGATATCAGGCGCAGCGGGAGATCGAGACAACTCATATCGCATCCCTCTTTGCCCAACTCGAGAACGACGGATTCTCCACGCAATTCGAGAAATGGATTACACAACACACTGGAATTAAGATCGCCAAATTACGGCCGGCACCCCCGGAGACGCCGTAATGGCGAAACCTCGTCCAGTGAAGGGAATCCAGCCCTCTCGCCGCCTACGGCCCAATGCCCGCAAAATTCTCGCGGTGCGGATTGATGAGATCTATCAGTACGACGGCCTGGTTGGGGATCCGCGCAATATCACTGAATTGCATGATATGCGTATCGCATTCAAGCGACTTCGCTACCTCTTAGAGATATTCGGAGAAGCATTCACTCACGATTTGGGGCCATTCCTCGACGAGGTCAAACGACTCCAAGATCTCCTTGGCGATATTCATGACTGTGATGTGCAGGTTCCCATGCTGGTGGCACATCTCGCGTGGCTTGAAGCCCAAGAATCTCAAAGCGTGACCGCAATGCTCCTGCGGAGGCAGCGGACATCCTTGTCCGATGACTCCGATGCGGCGCTTGCTGAGTTCACAAGTCGTCTCAACGCGGCACGCAGGGCAGATGAACGACCAGGGATTCACACGCTGATTGCGCAACGTCGATCTGCAAGGATTGCTCTCTACGAACAATTCACCGCACAGTGGCGTCGCTTGAAGCATGAGCGCTTTCGTCACCGTCTGGAAACTGCGCTCGGTATCGCATCCTCATGACCGATTCCACCCAACGAATCGCCCTCATCGGCGATGTGCATGGCCGCGCGGACGCGCTTGTGGCGGTCCTCGATGCTGTGTCTGATGCCGGTATCACTGATGGGGTGTGCAACGGGGACGTCGTGATGCGCGGACCAGATCCCAAACGCTGCATTGCGCTCCTTCGGTCGTTAGGGTGGCCAACCGTCATGGGCAATACCGATCGCAAGGTGCTCTCGGGGAATCCTCGTCCCAAGGATCACCCCGCCTCATCGCGGATTGGCTCGCGCTCATGGACCTATCGCCATCTCTCTCCCGATGAACTCGCGTGGCTCCACGCACTCCCAATGGTCGAGCGAATCACCTTCGGCGGTTATCACATCGTGGTGACCCACGGAGATCAAGAGAGCCTGCAGACGCCGATTACCCACCAATCGTCAGATGATGAACTCGCCGCCCAACTTGACGCACTCAACGCCGACGTCCTCGTTGTTGGCCACACCCACCGTCCACTCGTTCGATGGATTGGCGATCGGCTGGTGATCAACCCTGGCACCATCGGAGAGAGCCGCAGTCACGACTGGCAACCACAGTGGGCGTGGCTGGAGATCACACCCGCGGGGCTATGCGCACACCTCGAAGTTGTGGCACGCCCGCTCGCCCCAGAGCGTGACGACGCACCGGAGGATTAACGCTGCTCGGCCGCCCTACGGGGTCGGGGTAATCGCACCGAAGAGTGCCGCAAGTGCACGGGCAAACAGCATGCCCATCGCATCCGCGGCGGCATCAGGGCTTGACTGTGGGGTGAGGGTCCCCATGCCGGCGGCAGCTAGATCAACGGCGCGACTGACAATCTGCCAGCGATCGATCGGAGCAATCTGACCGCCACCCTCTGCCTGAATTTCATCAAAGGCCTCTTTCTGGGCCCGCATGAATTCCTTCAAGCGCTCCTTAAATTCCTCTGCCGCATCCTCGCCAAATGCGAAGTTGAACGGGCCAAAATCATCATCATTGTGCATGACGCTCCTTAGAGACGAATCTCGCGAGTAATCGTCCGGCTAAACAAATGCACGGTGTCAATGAACTGCACGGTGTTCGCAACCAAATCCATGACGATGGAATGGGTTCGTGCACCATCGGTGAAGTACCGCACCCCTTGCAGGAGGTTTCCATCAGTGACGCCTGTTGCGATGACGTAATAGGGCGTCGGAGCAAGTTCGGCGATCCCAAACTTGGTATCGGGATCGGTGATTCCGAAGCCCGCAAGTTTGGCGGCTTCCTCATCGGTGCGCGGCCACATCTTCGCCTGAATCTCCCCACCGAGGCACTCGAGTGCGGCTGCGGTGATCACCCCTTCGGTCGAACCGCCGATACCCACATACAGATGATCTCCGGTTCCCCGCACACCGACTGACATGCTTGCGGTGATATCGCCATCGGGAATCAAACGAATTCGCGCACCTGCAGCACGGATCTCTTCGATCAGTTTTTCGTGGCGGGGACGGTCCAGCACAACCACGGTTAAATCACGAATCTTGCGTTGATAGCACGTGGCCAAAACGTCAAGAGTGTCCGCAAGCGGGGCGTCGATGTCGACCTTGCCCTTGGCGCTTGGCCCGACGCACAGCTTGCGCATGTACATGTCTGGGGCCGACATGATGCCACCTGGCCCACCGACAACACAGATGGAAATCGCACCACTGTCGCCACGTGCGACCAAGTCGGTACCTTCAAGTGGGTCCACGGCGATCTCACATTGCATCCCGCCGGTTCCGAGACTCTCGCCGACGTACAACTCCGGCGCTTCGTCTTTTTCGCCCTCCCCAATCACCACGGTGCCGCTGATCGGAAGCCTTCCGAACTCTTCGCGCATCGCATCGACGGCTGCACCATCTGCTGCGTTGTTATCACCACGGCCAAGCCATCGCGCCGAAGCGATTGCCGCCTGCTCGGTGACCTTCAAAAAATCAACGGCAGGAACCATTGCCTGCGTATCTGTCCGTGTGCTCATCGCGATTACCCTGCCTGCCGCGCCTGGCGAGCAGCGGCGTCCTCGTTGAACTTCTCAAGGCCAATGTTGGTCAGGGGATGTCCAAGCATTTGATAGAAGACCTTCGGTGGGATCGTGGCGATATCCGCGCCCATCTTCGCCGCTTCAATCACGTGGATCGGTGTACGAATCGATGCGGCGAGCACTTCAACCTCTGAGTCGAACCCAAGAAGTGCCTCGACCACCTCACGCAGTGCCTCTATTCCATTGTTGCCGATGTCGTCATAGCGGCCGACAAATGGCGAGACGTACCGCGCACCAGCAGATGCGGCAAGCAATGCCTGCGGAGCGGTAAAACACAAGGTCATATTCACGGGGATATCGTGTGACGCGAGCGTGGCAGTCGCAGCGAGGCCCTCGGCACTTGTGGGGATCTTGACGACGATATTCGGATGCAATGCAGCGAGTCGCTTGCCCTCTTCCACCATTGCGTCGCGACCGCTGGCCACCACTTCTGCAGAGATCGGCCCGTCCACAAGTTCACAAATACGGCGATAGATACTGATCTCGTCCCCGTCAACCTGTGCCAGGAGACTGGGATTCGTCGTCACTCCCTTGAGGACGCCCCACGCAGCAAGGGTTTCGATCTCTGTGAGATCAGCGGTGTCGATAAAGAGCTTCACGCAATGTCCTTGGGGTGTGTGTTGGCAGCATCATCGCCGTTCATACCTATCACCATAGCCATCAGCTCGGCCATTCTCGATGCTTCCGTATGGATCATCTTCGTTCCCAGCGCTGAACGAATTTCCGGTCGAGCGCGCATTGCGATGCTACTTGACGACCTCATGCCATTCATCCGGGGCCCCGCGCAGGAGCGCCTCGGTCATCGTCAGCACATCACGTAAAAACGCAACATCATGGACCCGAAAAATACTGGCTCCATGGAGCCGACACCACGCGACCCCTGCGGCATTTGGCGCCAGTCGCTGGGTGGCAACTCGCCCGGTCACCGCCCCTAACACCTTTTTGTTCGAGATCGGGACAAAGATGGGCCGACCAAGCACATTGAGTTCGGCGATGCGATGTAAGAGATCAAGATCTTGCTCGGGCGATTTTCCAAGGCCTACCCCGGGATCAATCACGATGCGCGACGCATCAAGACCGGCGTCGAGTGCGGCCGCCATTGCTCCGTGCGCCCAGTCAATGACGGTGTGGGGAACATCGACGTCGGGGAATGAGGTCGGACGCACCTTGGGTTCACCAAAAAAGTGGGTCATCACCACACCAACCCCGGTTTCAGCCGCAACGCGCATCATCGCAGGCTCGCGCAAACCGGTCGGATCATTGAGAATCGATGCACCGGCCTCAATCGCAGCGGCCGCAACCTCGGGCTTAAAGGTGTCGATCGCAATCGGGACCTGGATCGCAGTCACGAGCTCGCGAATCACCGGAACCACTCGTTGGATCTCTTCTGCGACCGGGGTTGACTCCGAAAAACGCAGCGATTCCCCGCCAACCTCGACCACACTCGCCCCGTCGGCGGCGAGCTCGATTCCATGCGCCACCGATGCCGCAGTCCCGAAATGCCGACCCTCATCGCTAAATGAATCCGGGGTCGCGTTGACGATGCCAATCAGGTGACCACGCGTGCAGTCAATCACTCCTGATGCGTGATGCCACGCGGTTGCCGTGATGGACTGCGCCTCGAGTGGATCACTCATATCACGCCCTACCCGATCGAGCGTTCAAGGCGCGGCGCATCACCCGGGCTCGCCCACCGTGCACGCACCCCAGTCGATGCAATCCGCATCTGTCGGACTTCTGTTGGGCATCCCTCTACCGCAAGCGCGCTGGCCGTCGCCGTCTCGAGTTCTGCAAGATCGGCCTGACGGCACCACAACAGCACCGTTGGTCCGGAGCCGGAAATTGTGGCTCCGAGACATCCATGCGTCCCAACGAGTCCACGCAAGGCAGCAATCCCGGGCACCATTGCCGACCGATATGGCTCATGCATACCATCGTTCAAGGCATCGGTTATCCCGTTGAGATGCCCACTTGTGAGTGCAATCACCAGCCGAATCCCATTTGCGAGTGTCGCTGCGGCATCCGCTAACGGAATCGTCGCAGGCAACGATTGTCTCGCTTCGGTAGTGGATACGGCGTCTTCGGGAATAGCTGCGACAAAGGCGAGCTGATCGGATGTCGCGAGTTGGATTGTCGAATGATTCGCGCCCACGGCAATCATTCCGCCATTCAGACACGCCGCAGCATTGTCGGCGTGGCCTTCAATTTCTGCCGCACGGCGAAGCATTTCGGCGGGGCTCCATCGCAACCCACCAAGCGCATTCGCTGCTGCAAGCCCCGCGCAGACGGTGGCTGCAGATGACCCAAGTCCGCGCCCGAGTGGAATCCGGTTGCGACATTCGATATCCAGGCCATCGAGCGTGTTGAGGCCTTGGCTGAGCGCGCGACACACCAGATTTGTCGCATCTTCGGCAAGCACGCCTGCACCCTCGCCAGTCACGCGCACCGTCAACGGGCCTGGTCGCTTGGTGATCACCACTGCGTTGGTGAGATCAAGGGCGACTGCCAACACATCAAACCCGGGTCCAAGATTGGCCGAGGTCGCCGGGGCACTGACAATAAGTGACTCAGTCACCAAACACCGCGCGCTCAAGATCACTGACGTGTGACGGAATGCGGATGACAGGCGGTGCATCGGCAACCGCGATTTCCGGATCCTTCAACCCATGCCCGGTCAGGATGCAGACGATCGACTGTCCTTCGGTGAATTCACCAGCTTCGGCGCGCATCACAAAACCGGCAAGCGATGCGGCAGATGCAGGCTCACAGAAGATGCCTTCGGTTGCGGCAATCAATCGATATGCGGCCAATATTTGCGCATCGGTCACGGATGCAAGTGCGCCACCCGACTCGGCAACCGCCGCGAGCGCTTGGGGACCACTCGCGGGATTCCCAATTCGAATCGCTGTCGCAATTGTTTCGGGGTGTGTCACCGTGTGTCCAAGCACCAGCGGTGCAGCACCTGCAGCCTGGAAACCCATCATCCTGGGCACACTGGTCGTACGACCAACCTCGTGATAGCGGCGAAAGCCCTCCCAATATGCGGTGATATTTCCGGCATTTCCGACCGGGATACACAGCACATCCGGTGCATGACCGAGGTCATCGCAAATTTCAAATGCACCGGTGGTTTGTCCAGCGATACGAAATGGATTGACCGAATTCACCAGCTCAATATCGGTCACTGTTGCGAGCTCCCGGACCACCTCAAGGGCCTGATCGAAGTTCCCCTCGATTGAAATCACGCGTGCGCCGTGCACAATCGCCTGGGCCAGTTTCCCGGATGCAATTTTTCCTTCGGGGATCACGACCGCCGCACGAAGGCCCGCGCGCGCTGCATAGGCCGCAGCCGACGCGGAGGTGTTTCCAGTCGATGCGCAGATCACCGCGTGCGCGCCCCGCTCAACGGCCTTACTCACCGCCATGGTCATCCCACGGTCTTTGAAACTTCCCGTGGGGTTCATTCCTTCAAACTTGACATACAACCGCACTCCGAAGCGCTCGCCCAGATGATGCAGTTGCACCAAGGGGGTTCCCCCTTCCCCCAAACTGATGATGGGAGTCGCGTCATTCACCGGAAGCAGCTCACGATACTTTTCAATTAACGCTGGCGGCAAACTCATGCGTTCTCCTTCGTCAACACGCGCACGACGACGGGCTCACCGCGCACATCAATCAGATCCCGAATAGCCGAAATCGCGCTGTTCATACGTCGCTCTTGCGTCACGTGCGTCACCAAGACAAGGCGCGCCGCATCGCCTTCGCCCTGTTGAATTACGCTGCCAATCGAGATCCCAGCTTCCGCGAAAACGGACGCGATCTGGGCAAGCACGCCCGGGCGATCGCTGACGCGCAAGCGCACATAGAAGGCCGAGGATGTCAGATCCGGATCACGCAATGGGCGACCAGCATCGGTCAGCGCATTCTGGAGAAAACCTCGGTTGGGAGTTCCCAAAATGGACAACACATCAGCGAGTACCGCAGATGCGGTCTCGGTACCGCCGGCACCCGGCCCCACCAACATGATCTGCCGTACGGCAACCGATTCAAGTAAGACTGCATTATCGGGCCCCGAGACCGCGGCAAGACGATGCTCATATGGAATCAACGCCGGATGCACGCGCACGCTCACCCCACCGTCGGTGAGTTTGGCGACACCCAGCAACTTGATTGCATAACCAAGATCCCCAGCAAGCTCGATGTCGTCCGCCGAGAGGCGATCGATGCCCTCATGTGGGACATCGTCAAAGCGCACATTCGTGTGAAAGGCAATCGAGGCAAGGATTGCCATTTTTGCGGCCGCATCGGCGCCGCCAACATCCTCGGAGGGGTCAGCCTCGGCGTATCCAAGCGCTTGCGCAGTCCCAAGCGCCTCCTCGTAACTCATGCCTGTCCGCGACATCTCCGTCAGGATGTAATTGGTCGTTCCATTCACGATCCCGGTCACGGCAGAAATCTCCGCGGCAAGCAGTGATTCACGCAGAACCTTGATGACGGGAATTGCGCCACACACAGATGCCTCAAAGCGCACTTGTGTGTCGGACTCCTGTGCCAGCGCAAGCAGTTCCGGTGCCTGTCGCGAGAGCAATTGCTTATTTGCACTGACCACAGGAATTCCCGATGCCAATGCCCGGCGCAGGTAATCGGCAGTGGGCTCGATGCCGCCCATGACCTCAACGATCAAATCGAGTTCCGGGTCACCAAGCACATCGTCGGGATTGGTGGTCAGTTGCTCTGGTCGCACGCCAACACGTGGTGTCTCGATATTGCGCACTAACACCCGACCGATCTCCAACTCGTGTCCGGATGCTCGGGCAATCGTGGGTCCGTGCTCGTGCAACATCTCGATAAAGGCCTGCCCCACCGTGCCACAACCAAGCAGACCGATGCGCACGCGATGACCAGGTGAGTGTTCGCTCATTGACACGTTAGACAAGATCCCGTCCGAGAATATCGTCATAGGTCTCACGGCGCGTAATCAACCGTGCACGACCATCTGCAACACAGACGACCGCTGGTCGTGGTTGCCCATTGTAATTGGACGCCATTGATACCCCGTACGCGCCTGTCGCAGGAAGGCAGAGCACGTCGCCAACCTGCACAGTTGGGAGCCGGGCGTCCGCCACCAAAATATCACCGCTTTCACAATGCTTACCGACCACACGATAGGTCTGCGAGGCGGCATCATTGGCGCGATTGGCGACGATCGGCTCATAGACCGCCCCGTAGAGCATCGGCCGCAACAGATCGCTCATGCCACCATCCACAGAGAGATAGTCCCGAACGCCTGGAATGTGCTTGATTCCACCGACCCGATAGATCGTTACTCCTGCACGTCCGACCATTGATCGTCCGGGCTCGCACAACAGCCTCGGCACCGCGAGGCCACGGGATGCGAACGCCGACCGCAGCGCGTCGGCCTGCACCTGCGCAAATTCCTCAATCGTCGGGGGGGCATGGTCACGGGTGTAGGCCACGCCGAGGCCGCCGCCGAGATCAACCACGTCGATGTCATCGGCCCCAACCTCGCGTGCGAAGTCTGCGAGCACCTCAGCGGTGGGACCAAAAATCGATAAATCAAAGAGCTGTGATCCCAGATGCGCATGAATCCCTATGAGGGACAGGTGCGCTGACGCGCGAATTGCGGCAACCCCGCGCTGCGCATCTCCAGCGAGTGAAAAACCGAACTTTGAATCAACCTGTCCGGTCGCAATTGCGGCGTGAGTTGCAGGATCAACTCCCGGGGTCACTCGAATCAAGACCTTCTGAACACGGTCGTGGGCAGCAGCGGCTCGTGCAATGGTCGAGATCTCATCGAACCCGTCCACAACAATCACTGCGACCCCGGCCTGAATCGCCTCTAAAATTTCATGGGGGGACTTGTTATTTCCGTGTAGATATATCCGCTCAGGCGCAAACCCAGCCGTGAGGGCGGCATGCAACTCTCCGCCCGAGGCAACATCGATTGAAAGACCTTCCTCTTTCAAGATGCGCAAGACGCCGAGGCCAAAGTAGGCCTTGCTGGCATAGATGACCTCTGCGTCGATACCGAGTTTCGAATAGGCCGCGACATATGCCCGGGCAGTCGCGCGCAAATGCTGCTCGTCGTAGATGACAAGCGGGGTTCCAAACTCCTCGGCAAGGGCGACAAGGTCGCAACCGCCGATCGACAAATTGCCGTCGGCGGTAACCGACGCAGATGGCGGCAGAACCTGTTGAGTGGCCATCATCAGAAGGCCTGTGACGCTACCAGAAATCGGGCTATGCTCGTCGCAATCCACATGCCAACCTCGCTTGACATCACCAGCTTCGACGGGACTCGGCTCCACGCAACATATTGGCCACGTCCTCCGGGAATGCCCGCCGTCGTCATTGTGCCGGGTTTGGGAAGCCGGCGCGCCAATCATTCGGATTGTGCCGAGGTGTGTCATTCGCGTGGCATGGGCGCACTCACCCTTGATCTGCGCGGGCATGGGGACTCCGAAGGAGCGCTCGGTCCCGGTGCACTTGATGATGTGCTCAGCGCAATTGACGCGCTGATCGCCCACGGGCACACATCAATCGGCCTGCGGGGCTCATCAATGGGTGGGTTTTTGAGTCTCATTGCGGCATCCCGCCACCCGGCAGTTCGGTGCGTTGTTGCGATTTGCCCCGCGCGCCCCGAGGCGCTGGCTGCCCGAATCGGCGATCCGTGGCCGTGCAATTTTTCACTGCGGGATGCGGTGGCTGTCGACGATGGAGTCGCGCGGGGCTATTGGCATGCAACCGGCGACGCAACGGTGCCGTGGAATGCGACAGCCGCACTCGCCCAACACACCGCCCATCCTCGGCATCTACGAGTGGTGCTGGGCGGAAGTCACAACAGCTTGCAACACGACCCACGCGTGCTTGCAGATACCGGTGCGTTTCTGCAGACCCATCTGACCGACATGCCCTCAGCTGGGGCATGCCCCCGTGACGAGGCCGCAATCGCGGAGTAAAGAGCTATGGAACCGTCGGGGGTGCGGGCGCCAAAAGATGGAGATCTCCATATGGATCGGCGGGGGTGGCGCCGCGAGGATCGATCTCAAAGTATAAAAGCGGATTCCCCCCGAGCGCATCGCCCGAAGTGCCCACGGCACCAATGACCTGTCCGGTCACAAGCTGCGAGCCCACGGCGAGACCCGGTGCGACAGCTGACAGGTGGGCGTAGTAGTACTGCGTTCCAGTGACATCTTGCAATCGCACCCAAATCCCGCCCAAGCCTGTGGGGATTTGACTATTCATCGCCACGACGGTTGCGTTGCACACCGCGACAACGGGCGTCCCTGCCGCTGCGGGGAGGTCAATACCCACGATCGGCCCCTCTGGGCCGGGTGTCCCATACTGATCAACATACGGATAAGCGGTCGTCGTATACGGCTGAGATGGCGTTCCCTGAATCGGGAACGTACGCAGATACTGCGTTGCCGCCGCTGGAGCCGTGCTGACTGTCGCTGCCACGACAACCGGGGCAACGAACGCACACCCCAGAAGGCCAGCGACTACCGCAACTCTTCGCGCACTCAAGACTCCGCGCGCGCGGACATGCTGGATACCTCGGATACTCTCACCCCATGAATCGCCGACAGGAATAACTCGTCAGTGACGAGACAAGCGTGGCGAACCTCATCTGCGTGTCGGGGTTTGCCCGTACGCGTTACCGAGGACTCTACGCACCGTCCTTCATACGCCGCAACCCCAACGACCGTTTTTTCTCACTATATGAGACAAATGAGCCACCGAACCCTGGAATTTGGGAGATGAATCGGCTCAGTGAGATGGGGTCTGGTGCGGGGTCAAAGGTCCATTCTGCGCGGAGCTCGGAGGCGCAGCAAGCAGATCCCGCTCGCGCATGAGCGCGACCGCCCGCGCGCGCTCATCGGAATCAAGTTGGGTGAAATCCGCATCCGAAAGGTGGCCCGAGGCATGATCAAATGCAATTTCTTTGATTGCTGCAAGCGCGCGCTCAAGATCCTCTTCAACCCGTTGACGCTCGAGCTGCTCGGGCGTGAGTGTGGCGTCTGGGATGCGATCACCGCGCACAATCGGCCACGCAATAAATGCAGCTGCCCCCATCACCACGAGGACAAGCACCACAATCACGACGATTGCACTCATTCTCGCCCCCGCGTGCTCGCGTGCCCCACGTCGATTCGCGCCAACATCATACGACCGATGCGGGATCAGGAGCGGCGGAATCACGCGCTGCACGTTGCGCACGTGAACTCGGCCATGCGGCAACAAGCCCCCCGAGCACCATGATGGCCCCACCGATCCATAGCCAAATCACCAGCGGATTAATGAACACAGAGATCCGCGCCAAACCTGTCGAATCGACGCCAACGAGCACAACATAGACATCTCGCACCAGAGATGAATCGAGCGCGACCTCGGTGAGCCGCTGTTGGCTTGCAGGATAAAAGCCGATCTCGGGGTTCAGCGTGCCAATACGCGAACCACCGGAATATTCGGCCAGCGAAACGCCCACCGACTGCACATTCGGCGTCGAGCTATGAAATGACCCGAGGTTTTCCAGCCGATAGCCGCGCACAGTAGCTGACTGGTTTGGGCGCAACGCAACGTCTCGCTCGGTGGCAAATGCTTGAGAGCCTGTGAGTCCAATGATCAGGACGACAATCCCGAGGTGCACGATGTAGCCGCCGTAGCGCCGGCGGTTGCGCGCAACTAATTCGTAGGTCGCCCGAAACCACGAGACTCCTCCCACTGCATGACGCACGCGCGCTCCACGCCAAAATTCGCCGGCAATACAGATCGTCACGAAGGCACAGGCAATGAAGGCGATGACTGCGGGAGTGCTGGTTGCGGCGTCTGTAAGGCCCAAAATCAGGACGGCGGCGATTGCGGTTCCGATCAGTGGCGCGAGAAAGCGTCGAGCGAGTTGACGCCCTGAGGCTTTGCGCCATGGCACCATCGGGCCGATCCCTGTGAGAATCAAAAGCAGTAGGCCGATCGGCAGTGCCACCTGATTATAAAAACCTGTGCCAACAGTGATTTTGGAGCCGTTGTAGATCTGGGTCATGACGGGGAAAATGGTGCCCCAGAACACCGCAAAGGTCAGCCCGAGCAACAACAGATTGTTGTAGAGAAAAATCGCTTCTCGGCTCACGAAGCTCTCGAGGGAATGACGCGTCCGAAGATCGGGCAAACGCAAGATCAGTAGCCCGAGTGATGCGACCACCATGACCATAATGAAGGTCAAAAAATATGGCCCGAGCGTGCTCGCCCCAAAGGCGTGAATCGAGGAGACAATTCCCGAACGCGTGAGGAAGGTGCCAAACAGCGCCAGGCTAAAGCTGGTGATCACGAGCACCATGTTCCACACCTTCAGCATGCCCCGACGCTCTTGCACCATGATCGAATGCAGGAATGCCGTCTCAACAAGCCATGGCATCAGTGCCGCATTCTCGACCGGATCCCATGCCCAGTATCCACCCCATCCAAGTTCTCCATATGCCCAGCGTGCGCCCAGCAAGATCCCAACGGCGAGCAGGAGCCATGAAACGAGTGTCCATCGCCGGATACTTGTGATCCAGGTCGTATCCAGACGTCGTGTCCAGAGGGCGGCAATCGCAAACGAGAAGGGAATTGCCAAGCCCGTGTAGCCCAAATAGAGCATTGGGGGGTGGGCCATCATGTAGATGTTTTGCAGGAGGGGATTGAGCCCTCCCCCTTCTTTCGGCACGACCGAAAGAGTGTTGAAGGGGCTTGTCGCAAACGTCAAAAGCACCGCAAAGAATCCAACGATCGTCATCATGACTGCGCCGACGATCGGCATGAAATCCTGATTACGGTCACGGTTCACGCGGGTGACAAGTGTGGCGTACCCCGACAGCAGCCAGGCAAACAGCAACAGCGATCCCGCCTCACTGCCCCACAAGGCACCGACCTTGTAGTACCAACTCAATGTGGAATTGCTGTAGTCCGCAACGCTGGCGAAGAAAAAGTCGTCACGCAGCAGGGCGACAATCATCACCGTCATCGCACCTGACATGAGCACAAATACCGTCGTGATTGCGCGATCCGCGCTGTGCTTCCATACCCGCTGCCCCGGGCGCCGGGACCACAGCGCTGCACCTATGGCAAAGATCGCGCACAGTAGTGCCAACAACACGAGCGCGCGCCCGAGAAGACTCACGTACTCAACTCTTTGCAGCAGCAGGCGTCGGAGGGTCGGGCGTGTTCACAAACTTTGATGGACACAAGGTGATCATTGAACCACGTTGCGCGATAAAGGCATTTCCTCGGCGTTCCCCGGTCATGACAATTTCACGACCCGCTTTGAAGGCGTCAGGGACATTGCCGGTATAGAGGACCTGCACCCGCACCGCGGTGCCCTCCTTATCCTGGACCCAAAATGTCAGGCCATTCGGGCCATCGGCCGCGTCCTGCGGATTCACCAGTGGCTGCGCAGACACGATCGCGTCAAGCCGGTAGGTCTGTCCGGGGGGGCTTTTGAGAAGGCCTGCAGGAGAGACGTAGGTTTGTAGCGCTCCGCCGATGCTGAAAAACAGCAACAGGCCACCCAATACGAGTGCAACGGTCAACGCCAAAACGAATCGCAGCCGAGACTTCATAGGGTGATGGTAGCAACGGTATTCGCTCATCGGGCCCATGACGGCTGTCCTTATCCATTGCGACTCGAAGCGAGAGAAATCAGGTTTCGTACTGCCCGTGACGAAGAATCGGGATACGCTTTCGGTCCCGATAACCACCGACGAGGCACTGATTCACATGTCCGCTGAACGCCTTCGCACCATCCTCGCCGCAGGCCAGATCATCAACATGCCAGGAATCTATGACGGTTTGAGCGCGCGCCTGGCCGAGCAGGCCGGTTTTTCGGTGGGGTTTGTCTCGGGATTCGCGGTGTCTGCGGCGCGGCGCGCCGAACCAGATATGGGGTATGTGACACCCATCGATATTGCGGCGACAACGCGAGATGCCTGCCGGGCATCGGACATGATCATCATTGCGGACGCCGATACGGGGTACGGCAACGCCCGCTCGGCGCAGCACACTGCCCGTGAACTCTTTGCTGCGGGTGCACGAGGGGTGTTTTTGGAGGACCAACAGTGGCCAAAAAGTTGTGGTCATTTTGATGGCAAAACCGTCATCGAAACGCATGAATGGCTTGCAAAACTGCGCGCGATCCGCGATCTGCGCGACGAGGGCATCGATCTGTTTCTCGTGGCACGCACCGATGCCCGTACGGCCCACTCGCTGACCGAGGCGATCGAGCGAGCGCAGGCGGCACATGCCCTTGGGGTCGATGCGATATTTGTCGAGGCGCCCGCCTCGATTGATGAGCTCACGCAGATCGCCGCCGCAACTCCCGGCGTCATTCGGGTCGCCAATATGGTCGAGGGAGGCAAGACCCCACTACTGAGCAATGATGAGCTCCATGCATTGGGCTATGACCTGATCGTCACCCCGGTCGCTGGCCTCTTTGCGGCAACTCGCGCGTTGCAAGATGCATTCTCAGAGCTTGCAACCCGTGGCACGATGCGGGCGAACCCGCATCCGACAATCAGCTTTGATGACTTCGGTGCGGTCACCCGCCGAGACGCCCATCTCGCGCTCGATGCGCGATATGGCACCGATCGCATTCCATCGACCGAGTCCTCACTGCGCGACGAGAACGAACTTTCGTCCTGAGGACTGCTGCGCCTGCACGCTCCAGACATCGACAATGTCGCGCACGTCAATGGCATCAATTTCGATCTCGATCTCTCCGCGCTGCGCCGCCTCGCACAATGCAGGGTATTGGGTCGCCATCTCGTCATGAGGTTCGCGAAACACACTGAAACCGCGGATATCGATGCGACGTCCGCGCAGCAGGCCAGCTACCAGCTCTGCCGACTGTGCGGCCGCGCTTCCAACCTGCACAAGACGCCCAGAACTCGAGAGCAATCCCAACGCGCTCATGGCGACAGATCCCCACAAGGTATCGACAATAAGGTCAATCCCCGCTCCCGCGTGCGCAGCAATTTCTGCGTCAGTGATGCCACAGGCCACATCCGCGCCACAGGCGCGCGCCCGGATTTGGCCATCTGTGCTGCGTGCAACCGCCACGATATGTCCTGCACCGCGGGCACGGGCCGTCTGGATTGCCACCTGCCCGACGATTCCCGATGCACCCAATACCAGCACGCGTTCTCCGGCCTGCAGTCCACCTCGAGTCACGATTGGCAGCCACCCAGCGAGGCCCGCAATTCCCATTGCTGCGGCGATCGTGGGATCCACCCCTTCAGGAACGGCAATCAGCGCATCATCTCGCGCAACGAAGAATTCTGAAAATCTCCCCACCGGAGAGAGACTCCATACGCGTGTTCCCGGTGCCCACCGCACCGATGAAACGATGGTCCCCACCGCCTCAGCTCCGGCGACATAGGGAGGTGCCGGAAGCGGCAGATAAAAACGCCCTGCGCCAATTGCGAGATCAACCGGGTTCAGACCGGCCGCCTCAAATCGCACCAGCGCCTCGCCCGGCCCGGGTATTGGAGTTGGCCAGGATTGCCATTTTGGAGCGGTCCCATATTCCGCCACAACGGCGGCACCGGAGCGTGTGCTCACGGCGAACGCACAGGATCAAAGGATGCGAGCCACCCTGCAGCATCCGAAATCAGGAGGAGTCCAAGGATCGCACACGCAATGAGATACCAGCTCCATGTTGGCCACGGACGACGCGTCGGTTCATCATTCATACCGTCTCTCCCTCTCTCGGTCCCGCAACACTCGCGTACTGCCCCTCGCGCATGATGCGGGCGATCTGTTCCAGATCATCGTGGGAGGGCTTGCACCACCCCGGGATCAGGTCAAATCGATCGATCGCGGGCGTCAGCGCATTGCCATCCATAAATGCAATCTGATCAAGCGATGCAAAGGCGGGATGCGGATGACCGCAGGTTCGCGACAAAGCGATAATTTCACGACGTAACACACAGATGTAATTTGCGAGACGCACGGCCTTGGATGCCGGATCCAAACCGCGCTGCAACCAGGCTGACTGGGTGGCAACCCCGCTCGGGCAACGCCCCGTGTGACACCGCTGCGCCTGAATGCATCCGATCGACATCATCGCTTCGCGCCCAACATGCACCATGTCGGCGCCAAGCGAAAATGCCATCAACGCCGCCTCCGGAAGACCCAAGCGCCCCGATCCGACAAAGACCACACGATGGGCAATGCCGCGCATCGCAAAACTGCGGTATACGGTGGAATGGGCTTGGGCATATGGAAGTGAGACGTGATCTGCGAACACGAGGGGCGCAGAACCGGTCCCCCCTTCGCCCCCATCAATCGTGATGAAATCTACACCGCGGGTGCCGGAGAGCATGTGGTCGGCAAGGTCATCCCAAAACTGGGTCTCGCCAACTGCTGACTTAATCCCCACAGGTACTCCGGTGGCCTGAGCGATCCGCTCAACGAAATCCAACATCGAATCAATATCGAAGAATTCGGCATGTCCGGCGGGGCTATGACAGTCGACGCCAACCGGCACGCCACGGGCACGAGCAATCTCTGGTGTGACCTTTTTCCCTGGGAGCATCCCGCCAACCCCGGGTTTTGCTCCTTGGCTGAGTTTGATCTCAATCGCACGAATCGGATGCTCGGCACACATCTCCACAACCCGATCCAATGAAAATCGTCCATCTGCGTCGCGACAACCAAAATAGGCGCTGCCAATTTGAAAGATCAGATCACCACCGCGCTGGTGATATGGCGACAGCCCGCCCTCACCCGTGTCCTGAAGGCATCCGGCAATCTTGACCCCCTCATTGAGCGCCGAGACCGCGGCACCCGAGAGTGCACCAAAACTCATCCCGGAGACATTGACAATCGATGGAGGTCGAAAGGCATGCTGGCGCCCGCGGGCGCTGCCCAGAATTTTGGCGCATGGAACCGGATAATCGGGGCCGTGCTCGACAAGCGGCGCAGGTTCGGGGAATGCGGCTTGGCGAATAATGATGTAGCCAGGGGTGCGCTCAATCGCGTTATCGGTGCCAAAACCAAAGTAATTATTTCCCCGCTTGGAGGAGGTATAGATCCATCGGCGCTGATTACGACTAAATGGCCGCTCATCATCATTTGAGGTGACGATGTACTGGCGTAATTCCGGCCCAATCGCCTCCAGGATGTAGCGCAGATGTCCGATGATCGGAAAATTTCGCAGGATGGTGTGCTTGGTCTGGACAAGGTCGTAGACCACCACGCCAATGAGAATGATGAGCACCAGATACAGCAGTACTTGCCATCCCGACATGTGACCCTCCATCAACCGCAAACACGGTATGTATGCGTGCAGGGTAAGTATCGCGCGTCAGCAGGTAAATATGTCGTCGATACGCACTGGTCGTGGGGTCGGTCGCTACGCTTTGGTCGTGACTGATTCGCCTCACCCCCGTGCACCCTTAAGCGGAGCTGCCCGTACGGCGCTCGCCTCGGTCGGCGCAGCAGCGGCACTGATCGCGATCAAGCTCATCGCAGGCCTTGGCGCAAATAGCCTTGCCCTGATCTCAGAGGCGATTCATAGCGGCGTGGACCTTGTCGCTGCCCTGCTCGCTTTCCTGGCACTTCGCGTCGCGGGGCGGCCAGCCGACGCCGACCATCCCTACGGCCACGGAAAAACCGAACACCTCTCGGCATTCCTCGAGGGGATCATGTTGCTGGTGGCCAGTGGAGGGATCATCTTTGAAGCGATCAGCAGGCTTGGGGGCCACACCAGCACAGTGAAAACGAGCCCCTGGGTATTTGGTGTCATTGCGCTCGTCATATTGATCGATGCGACTCGTGCAGTCACCTCATGGAGAGGTGCCCGTCGTCATCACAGCGCGGCCCTTGCTGCAGGCGCGGTGCACTTTGCCAGCGATTTCGCGGGGACCTTTGCGGTCTTGGTGGGATTGCTGTTTGTGAACGCGGGCTATCCGTCGGCAGATGCGATTGCCGCACTGGTTGTTGCGGTGCTTGTTGTGGCCGCCTCGGTCCGGCTGCTGCGTCGCAATGCCGACATTTTGCTCGATCGTGCGTCACCCACCGATGTCGCACTCGCGCGGGCCGCGGTGGAGTCGCTTGGGGATATCGAAGTGCGTCGCCTGCGACTGCGGAGCGCTGCGGGGCGTCATTTTGTCGATGTGATCGTCGCCGTTCCCCCAGCCGCTGCGCTCGAGCAGGCCCATGCAATTGCCGATCGCGTCGAGGCGGCACTCGATGAGGTCCTTCCCGGTGTGGATGCCATCGTCCATGTTGAGCCTGGCGACGGATCGCTGATTGAACGCGTGCGCGCTGCGGCCCAAGGCATCGCCAACGTGCATGAAGTCCACAATGTCCAGTTGCTTGAGGTCGACGGGCGCACCGAAGCAACCCTGCATCTCAAGCTCTCGGCGCATACCCCGTTGGGGCACGCGGATGCAACCGCGCAACTGGTCCAGCACGCGATCTTGGAGCGGGCCCCGGAAATTTCTGCGGTCTCATGTCATGTCGAGCCGCTCACCCAACCGCGTCTTGGTGCACGCCTGGATCAGGATCCTTCGGCTGACCAAACTGCTGCGCTGAACGCGGCCGTCGTCGAGGACATCGGGGTCACCCCAACCGACATCCGAATTGTGGCATTGGGAAGCGGAGTGGTTGCATTTCTCACCCTCATACTGCCCGCGGAGATGCCACTCGACGAGGCCCACGAGTTGGCTGCGCGGGCGCGGCGCGTCGGCCGAAGCATCGACTCACAGGTGACCGACGTCTTTGTCACAACTCGCCCCGATCTCGCGGACGAACGGCGTGTGATCGGTCCACCGACGCCGTGACCTACCAGCAGCTCGACAGTGAAGTGTGGGTGGGCCAGAGCAGTATCTGGAGCACGACCCACACCATTCTCGGTCACGAGATGGGCGTGGTGATCGATAGCCCCGTCATTCCTCTCGAGCTCGCAGCACTTGCAACGCGCACACGCCCTGCATTACTGATGACCACACATGCTGACTGGGATCATCTTCTCGGACCCGTGGCGTTCCCTGACACCGATCTGGCGATCGAACAGCTGACCGCCACGCGCCTGACGAGAGAATTCACCACCATTGCGGATGAAATGTACGCCTGGGATGACGCCCATCACCCCCTCACGCGACAGCTGCCCGACTGGTCGAGCGCACACGTTGTCGTCGCGCCCGCGACGCTCGAAAGTCCATGCGGCGCGCTCACGCTCCACTCCACGCCCGGCCATACCGAGGACGGAATCGCCATTGAAATCGCCGACTCCGGGGTCCTGATTGTCGGCGACTACATCTCCCCGTGCGAGATTCCACTCATTGGTCCAAGCACTGGGTGTGTGCACTATCTCGCTGCACTGGCCACCATTGATCGACTCATCAACCAGGCAGAGTGGATCATTCCCGGGCATGGCTGGCCACTTACTGCGACACAAGCACGTGTGATTGCGCACGAGGATCGCGAGTACGTCCGTGCCCTTTTTGCCGGCGACGAACCTCGACTTCCTCGATGTGCAGAGGATGACTCGCAGCAACTGGCCCACCAGCGCAATCGCGCTGTGGCAGGCTTGGTCTAGCTATCCAACTCGATGATCTGCGTCAAGGCGTGGATCGCGGGCGGCCAAAATTGTGTTCCCGAGTGCGCGCGGCACTCGGCCATTGCCTGCGCCGAGGAGCGTGGACGCCCATAGGGCCGAGGGGACGTGATTGCATCCCAGGCATCTGCGACCGCGATGATCCGTCCCCCCTCGGGGATTTGGGCCCCCACTAAACCGTCCGGATAGCCGCCCCCGCCCCACCATTCGTGATGCCCACGGACCCATGCCACCTGCTCATCGTCCATCACACCCTCAAGCATCTCGGCGCCAATCCGCGCATGATCCTTGACGATTTCGTATTCCTCAGCGGTCAACGATGCGGGTTTAAATAGGATCTCATCAGGGATCGCAATCTTGCCGACATCGTGAACCAAGCCCGCATCACGCAGCAATATCGCGCGATCATCACTCCATCCCAACTCGATTGCGATTGCCCATGCAAGCGACGCCACTCGCTCGGAGTGCTGGCGAGTTGAGGAGTCCTTTGCATCAACCGCACGGGCAAGTCCCATGCGAATGCTCAATGGCGTGCGCTGATCGATTCCTTCCAGCCATGCGGGCTCAAGGAGAGGAGCAGTCAATCCGGTGATGCCGGGTCGGTCAGCCACGGTACTCAGCACATCGCCGGGGAACGGCACGGGTGTCGCTGGTCGATGTCATTCGGTGGGAATTTCCCCGTTCCGCTCCGTTTCCCTGCTCCATGTGCGTGCCGAATGTCATCGGCGATCGGTCACAAAACTGGCAGACTCCAGTCCTATGCAGACGACTACCGATGTCATTGTCGTTGGCGCCGGACCATCTGGTTCGACGGCCGCCTACCGACTCGCCGAGCGCGGGGCACGCGTGATCATGGTTGATCGAGCGCGGTTTCCCCGCGACAAACCATGTGGAGGTGGCGTCACCATGCGTGGTGCGCAGCTCCTTCCATTCGCAATCGACCCGGTCGTCGAACGACGGGTCGAACGCGTGACGGTGACCCACGGCCATCACGGCCGCAGCCGACACATCGATGGCGGCGGCCCAATGGTGCTGATGACCCAACGTCGCCGACTTGACGCATTTCTGGTCGAGCAGGCGGTTGGACAAGGGGTGGAATTCCACGACAACGTTCGGGTGCGCGCAATCGATATGACCGACGACGGCGTCCGTGTTGTGACCGATACCGGCACGATTGAGGCAAGGATCTTGGTTGGCGCAGATGGCGCAAATGGAGCCACGCGTGCAGCGCTCGGGGTACCCGAGCCCTCATATGCCGTTGCGCTTGAGGGGAATCTTCCTCGCGGCGCAACGGACTTTGACGACTCCAAATATCTCGATGACGCGCTCCTTGAGTTCGGAACGGTTCCCGGTGGCTATGGATGGATCTTTCCCAAAGGTGATCACTGCAATTTTGGTGTCGGTGGCTGGTTTGCCGAAGGCCCCAACCTGCGCGAGCACTTGGCAGAGCTGTGTACTGCTCACGGCATCTCAATGGAGGATCTCATTCACTTGCGCGGGCATCGCTTGCCGATCCGTCGATCGGGCACGCCGGTTGCTATCTCTCGGGCGGTTCTGGTCGGAGATGCAGCGGGGCTCGTTGATCCATTTAGTGGGGATGGGATGTATGAGGCCTTTCTCTCAAGCAAGCTTGCGACCAATGCCATTGGGGAATTCCTTGACGGGCGAGCATCAGATCTTTCTGCGTACCCCGACGAGCTTGGAATTGCGCTTGGACCACATGTCGCAGGCGCCTGGGTGGCAAAACTGATCATTGAGCGCGCACCCTCGCTGATGATGGGCGTTCTGCGGGTCCCTCGTATGCGAAACATCGTCGGACGTCGGATGCGCCAGCCACACACCGACCGTTCGGCATTTGCGCGACGGACTGCACGCACGTTGGGCCGCCGGGCGCGACGGGCGCTTGGCCCGCATGCGGCCTAGCACGCTGCGGACCGATCCCCCGAGAGAATATGCGCCACTCCCCATAGGCTGTGGGAGTGCGCGATGTTGCGATGACCCGAGGATGTTGTGTGTATGACCGATAGCAGGCCACTTATTCTTCTCACCGGTGCAACCGGCTACGTGGGAGGACGCCTGCTGACCGAATTTGAGTCACGCGGAATGCGCCTTCGCTGCCTGACGCGTCGCCCAGATGCCCTCATTGGGCGCGTCGGTCCAACGACACAGATCGCCGAGGGAGATGTCCTCGATGCCCCACGGGTCGCTGCAGCAATGGCCGGTGTCGACACGGCGTATTACTTGGTCCATGCAATGGGATCAAAAGGCGCGTTCACCTCAGAGGACCGCGATGCTGCGCGGATATTTGCGAGTGCCGCCCGTGATGCGGGTGTTCGGCAAATTGTCTATCTCGGCGGTCTCGGCTCAGGACATGATCTCTCGGATCATTTGGCCTCCCGACAAGAAGTTGGACGGGTGCTCGCCGAATCGGGGGTGCCGACAATCGAATTTCGCGCAGGAATCATCATTGGATCGGGAAGTCTCGCGTTTGATGCAATGCGCGCACTCGTACGTCAACTCCCCATCATGATTGTGCCGCGCTGGGTGGGCACCTTGACCCAACCAATTGCGATCGATGATGTCATCGCATATCTCGCCGCATCAGCCGATCTCACGCACGTCCCTGCAGGTGTCTACGAAATCGGTGGCCCGGATCGTCTGTCATATGGCGACCTGATGACCGAGTACGCACGCCAGCGCGGATGGCGCCGCAAGATCATTCCGGTTCCCGTGCTCACTCCGCGACTCTCGAGCCTTTGGCTCGGACTTGTGACACCTGTGTATGCACGGGTTGCGCGCAAGATGATCGACGGGTTGCGCAACGAAACCGTCGTGCGCGACGATGCCGCGCGAGTTGCGTTTCCACATGTCATACCCCGCGGAGTCCAGCAAGCAATCTCTGAAGCAATCCCTACCCGCAACGACGCACCAACCCGCTGGTCAGATGCGGTGTCCTCGGGCGGCGATTGGTTTGGACGTCCAGCGCCCCGAACAACTCCATTCGTGGATGAGCGCATCCAACGGGTCAGCGCATCAGCCGATCGGGCATTTGCCCCGATTCAGCGCATCGGCGGTCGCACCGGGTGGTACTACGGGGATCGCCTCTGGGGGTTGCGTGGGTGGCTCGATCTCATCATCGGCGGAGTCGGCACGCGCCGCGGACGCAGGCATCCTGTCGATCTTGCCACGGGAGATACGATCGATTTTTGGCGTGTCGAACACATTGAGCCCGGCCGACAACTCCGACTCATCGCCGAGATGAAGCTCCCCGGAACCGCATGGCTTGAATTCATTGTCACCCCGATGCCAGATGGTGCCGAAATCCGCCAGATCGCCTCGTTTGCGCCATCGGGAATCATTGGACGGCTCTATTGGTACGCGGTCGCTCCCTTTCATCAGCTCCTGTTCCCCAAAATGCTCGAGCGCATTGCCCAAGCAATTCCTCAGTCCCTCTCTCCCGAGGAGCATGTGCGGTGAGTGTTCATGCCATTCCCTGCCGCAGTGACTGTTCGGGTCGCATAGTGGACGCAAGTGCGACAAGATGTAGCCAATGAGCGAAATCATTTGGACATCACCCATTGAAGATCTGCATCACCCGATCATGGTTGGGGCATTTCGCGGATGGAACGATGCCGCCTCGTCGGCGTCCTCTGCCCTGTCATACGTCGCAGGAAAACTTGATGCGACACTGGTGGGCACAATCGATCCCGAAGACTTCTATGACTTTCAGTCAACACGCCCGCTCGTCGATCTCACTGACCCGGGGGCACACACCCTCACGTGGCCAGAAGTTGAGATTTATGTCGCCCGCGGTGATGCGCACGACGTGATATTTGTCTCAGGCGCAGAGCCATCCATGCGGTGGCGGACATTCTGCAATCTGCTGATCGGTACCGCGCAGAGCGCTGGGGCGTCACTGTTGGTCACACTGGGGGCATTTCTGGCGGATACCCCACACACACGCCCCGTTCATCTGACCGGCATGTCGTCGGACCCCAGCTTGATTGCGTCGTTGCATGTGCGGGAACCGGCCTACCGCGGCCCCTCAGGGATTGTCGGTGTCTTAAATCAGATGGCTGCGCAACAGGGTCTGACAAGTCTCTCGCTCTGGGCTCCAGCATCCCACTACGCCGCGGGAATCACCAACACCAAGTCAGCGCTCGCACTTGTGAAGGCACTCGAAACCACGACGGGTATCGCGGTGGATTCCACAGAGCTGCAGGCATCCGCTGCCGCTTTTGAGCTTCAGGTCTCCTCTGCGGTCGAAGCCGATTCGCGACTTGCAGAACTCGTGCATCAACTCGAACATGCCAGCGATGAGGACCCATCATTCGATATGGGCCCACTCCCGTCCGGCGATGAATTGGCTCATGAACTCGAGCAATTCTTGCGCGATCGAGAGTCTGACTCCGGCCTGTAAGCGTTGGGTAGTGCTGCGCTTCTGGGGCGCGCAGCACGGCTTATCCCCCAGCGACATCCCGACGCAGGAACACGAGGTACCCTGCAACCATTGCGGGGACCCAGTAGAGGGCACACACCCACACCGAATGGGTGATCGGCGACCAGTCAATAGGTTGACGAAGAAGCCCCTGCCACGCTGGGAACTGACGGGTCAAAAGATATGGCTGCAAAAAACCGAGCCCGGGGAGAATCCCGACAAGTTCGATAAGAAGCA
>Ga0164296_1000972_pt1 | contig 32216 bp, 30 predicted proteins | sample GEODES057metaG_FD_113533 | JGI IMG/M metagenome (GOLD analysis project Ga0164296, IMG submission 113533) | Dystrophic lake water microbial communities from Trout Bog Lake, Wisconsin, USA - GEODES057 metaG | ecosystem: Environmental > Aquatic > Freshwater > Lake | place: USA: Trout Bog Lake...
GAGGCATTCTCAATGGCATGATTCCGCTTTTCACCAATGGTCATGCGCCCTTCAATAGGAATGTACTTAATAGCCATTTCAGGAACTTGAAGTTGAAAGTCCATAATTTTCTCCCCCGCCATGTGCGGCGTCTTTTCATTATCCTCAATAACAATCCATTCCATTTTTGCCCGAGGATAATCCGTCGCTAATAAGTTATGAAATGCAATTGCAATCAGATCCTTACGATTGTAGGTGGGTGTTACGATGGTAATAGGAGGACAATCCTGAATATCAAGTGGCGGTGGACAATGATATACACCCTTTGCTGGTTTACGTTCCTCTACTTTTGCATGGATCTGTTGAAGAAGTGGTTTAACTACATCACACAAGGCAGGAAACCGACGAAATGCATCATAGTGCCGAACTGCACGCACCGAATCCATATCACATGCATGAAACTGTGCAAAGGCCTCCTCTAACTCCTGACGAATTGCAGAACTGGGTGATGCCATGGCATACCGCACTTTATCCGATTGCTGATAGGTATTACTTAGCCATGCAATGCCCGCATTGTTTGTAAAGATAGATTCAAACGTGGGCAATTTATTCATAATGACAAAGGCTCCTAACACTTCCGCATGTGCCGCAGCATATCCAAAGGCTTCTCCTTGACTGCAGATCAAAAGCCCCGCATAGGATGTCATTGCTTGTTTTTGTTGGATTTCATTCAAATCCTGCGAAATGATCGTGATATTAGATGGAAGTGATAATTTTTTTAGTTCCTCTGCAAAATCAGGGCGATTTGTATACACAGTAAGAAAAGGATCAGACGATAACCAGTAAGGTAGAATCTTACGAATGTATTCATATTTATTTGATGAGCCACCTAGAAAGCATCCAAATTTCTTTTTATCTGAAGCACGAATGGTTGAATCTAGTTGCCAGGAGTCGCACCAAGGCAATGCATGCATAAAATCACGAGTATCCTCGGTAATTATACCTTTTGCCAAAAAATCAGTCCGAAACTGGTCAAGAGAAAAGCTATCCCGAAACAAAAGCGCATCAAAGGAGTGTACGTAGGCATCATATGCATAGGACCATTGTTCCGGATTTACAAGCATAATATTGGTGTATGCAAATGGAACCGCAGAGAATACAGGAATCTCCAAATGAATCAGAATATCTGAATGCATAAGCGGCTCCCGCATGTCCACTAGCTTTGGTTTCAAAATAGGCTGTCCCATGATATCTTTCAAGTGCTTAATGATACGATCAATGACTGTAATATCATCTTGTAAACCATAGTTATTATTCTTATTGTAAATAATCGTAACAGATAACGGAGCCATGTACTATATAAAACAAATTATCTTTTAAGTAGTAGGGGTCAAAATGACTGCAAAGGAGGTCAGAGATCTAGGATACATTGCATGGGATGATCCATGGGCATGGATGGAGTCTATGAAGGGAAAACGATGGGAAAATTTAATAAAAAAGGAAAAACATAATTTCAATACCTTAGCCAAACAGCCTTTTGTGGAGAAACTAACTACCAAAATGGAAAAAGAAATACGAGGTGCCCATCAATACTTGATGTTGGAATGTTTTAAAATTGGATGTGGAACCATTGATATTTTTCTGCTTCCTTCCTCACGTTTTTTTTGGAAATGGGCATGGTTAAAGAAGGGAACACCCGCATATGACATAGATGTACAGGGAAATATTGTCTGGTATGTGACCACAAGTGAGGATAAGAAGTATAAAAATCAGCTTATTTGCGAGGATTCCACGGGAAAAAGAATTTGGACCAAGACGGCTGTATCTTCTCAAATTGCTATTATTCACAATTTGTGTTATTTCATCAAAGTGGTAGAATATTTTAGAACGATTGAATTATGTGTATGTGATGCGCAAACAGGTGGCAATGAGCGTGTGTTATACCGAGAGCAAGATAAGGAGCGTGATTTAATTTTGTCCAAGGCTGCAAATAAAACACTTTATTTAAGATCAGAAGATCCATCTAATAGCAAATTATTTCGTGTACAGGGTATGAACATCATACAAATTTATAAACATTCCATTCTTCAAATGCCATTGGGTGAAAGTATTTATGGCAGTGATTGTGTATTGACCAGAGATTCCAGAGAGGATGAATGGACACAACATGGTAAGCCAGTAGAAAATTGGATCTTACCAAAAGAGGATATTCAATGGATTAATTTACAATCAGGTCATGTTCTAACAATAGATGAAGGTGCACAAACCATTTGGTATTGTTCTGAACGAATTAAGCCTCGTGTGCTCTATAAAATAAAAGTGGGCAGTATTGATCCTAATGTGTGGGCTAAATGGGAGAATGCACTGATGCAAACATTTATTGTTAAGTGCCCTGCAGAACCACCCTACATGATTCATATTATTAACAATAAAATAATGCGTAATGAGCATATTCCAAAAATAGAGAAACCCATGACATTTGCACCACTTGATGTTCGGCGTTATCACGTGTCCTCAAAAGATGGAACCAAAGTACCCTACATTGTGGTAAAAGAGAAGGGAACAACATCAAAAGCGCAGCTTCTCTATGTGTATGGGGCGTATGGATCTACTACACCGATTAGTTGGCCCTATCAAAACTGGTATCCGCTTCTGACACGTAGATGGGCGATTGTATTTGCACTTGTAAGAGGAGGTGGCGATTTGGATGCAGCATGGGCAGAAGCGGCACGAAGGGAGAATCGTCACGTATCCATAGATGATTTTGAAGCAGTTATTAAGGATTCACAGAAGAAAAATAGATTACAGCCAGAGGAAACGGTTATTTATGGGAGATCTGCAGGTGGTGTACCTGTAGGCGCAATTGTGTCTCGTTTTCCAGATGGTCAACTGGTTGGTGCAGCATTTACAGAAGTTCCCTATGTAGATGTACTACGAACTAGTTCTAACCCAGATTTGCCCTTAACAATAGGAGAGTATAAAGAATTTGGAAATCCAAAGGAGAAAATCCTAAATTTTAAGGAGCTATTAGCTGTTTCTCCCATTAATACATTGCCATCTGATGGCGCACCAGGTGTATTTGTAATAACACGGGTTGGACTTTTAGACAAGCAGGTGTATGCATATGAATCCTTTAAGTGGGTACAGAAGTTGAGAGGTGCAACAACACCCGAGCAGAGTGATTTGTCCGATCCAAAAGGAAAGTATGTGACATTTGAGAGAAATGAGGCGCATGTGTATAGTGCGGAGCATTTTCCACGGTTTCGTGCTATTGATTTGGCAATTTTGGAGGCATGGGTATCTGACAAGCTCCGAATGTAAGAGATACGGCAGACAATAGATCTTGGCCATATTGAAAAGACTACGGAGTCTTGCGTAAAAATAATCTTATGTCTAAGTATAAGTTAAGATGTCAGGAAAAGCCGCAAACATGCCATCAGCATCTGCAGCCCCAGCTGCCCCAGCCCAAGCGGGAGGACGTCGTCGCTCCCGCCGTGCCTCGATGGGAGGCCGTCGCCGCTCTCGGCGCAATGTCTCCATGGGAGGACGTCGTCGTTCTCGGCGTGCCGCTTCCATGGGAGGCCGCCGCAAGAGCCGCCGTGGAGGAAGCCGCCGCAAGAGCCGACGCAACAATGTTTCCATGGGAGGCAAGCGTCGGCGCCACCGCAAGAGCCGCAAGACTCACCGCCGCTCCCGTCGTCACCATTAAATGATTTAAGTGAATTGAATTAAACACTTATCTTCTTTATTGGTGTCTAACTTCTTCTTTGATTTGGCTTGATGGGTAGAACCAGGTAGCCAATGTTGTATATATATTTCTCTATGTAGCTCATGACCTCCATAGAGTTTTATAGCATCCCGATGCTTTGCTGTACCATAACCCTTTGAACTGCTCAGATTATATCGTTCATCACATTCCGGATGCAACTCACAATAGGTTTGGATCCAGCGATCATGTTCTACTTTGGCAAGGATAGAACTGGCTGCAATGGCCATGTATTGATTGTCTCCTTCCACGATGACTTCTTGTTCGCCTGACCACTTATCCAAAGGCAGAGTCCCATCCACGAGTAAGCGACAGGTTTCCACATGTTCCACTTGAATACCATAAATGGCACGTCGAAATGCTTCACGATTCGCCCATTGGATCCCATTCAAATTTATCTCATCCGCACCAACGATACCAACAGCAAAGTATGGAAGTAATTCTTTAATTTGTTCATATAATTTATCACGTTTTTTAGGACTAATCTTCTTGGAATCTCGTAATTGTACCATTAATTCTCGCTGCTCATCAGTCCATTCGGATTCAGGGGGAATAATCGTTGCACCCGCCACAATGGGTCCCCAGAAAGATCCTCGCCCGGCCTCATCTACCCCAATTTCTATCATGGAATCATCTTTGAAGCGAGATTGAAGAGACATTTGTTTATATTGCTTTTATCTATATTAAACACACGAATACATCAAATTTTATGGAATCCATTAAAGTTTGTTGTATTAAGTAGAGATGATTATTAAGGTATCATTATTTTGCCTGGTTTTACTATTAATTGCAGTAATTGCAGGATCATATTATGTGAATAGTGAAGGATTTGATACTATATCTGGTTCTGGAACGGGTTCACCTGCAGCAAGTTGTCCTACAGGATGTGTAGTTGGATCTCCAAGTACAGTTGTAGCGGGTTCTGCTGGAATGACTCCTAGTGCAATCGCTTCTAGTACAATCGCTCCTGCATCAGGATTAGGAGCTGTACCTGGACCTGCTCCTTATTCTTCCAACTCCGTTCCGCCGATGGATCCATCTACTGGTTTGCCGCAAGGTATGGGGCAAGATATGCTATCAACACAAGTTGGATTAACGGATACAGGATATGCAGCGATGAGTTTGCAACAGAGATCTAATTTGCTAAATAGTATTCAACAAGTTGTTAAAAATGAATTATTGGCCAATCGTGCTACAGAACCCATTTCATCAGATAATTCCTCACCATCTATGACACTATCTACCGCACAAGGATATGAATATGATGCCGCTAATGATGATTCTTCACAAAATAATTGTAATTCATGTGGAGCGTCCTGTGGATCTCAGAACAATTGTAGTTCATGTGGCGATTCATGTGATGCGTCTGATAGTGGGTCTCACAGTGGGTCACATGGTGCGTCACACAGTGGATCTCAAGGTGGATCTCAACGTGCATCTCAACGTGCATCTCAACGTGCATCTCATAAAAACCATACGCATAGCAAAATGCCAGATATGTCGCAGTACATCCGAAAGGATTCAATTCCTTGTGCTGGTTGTACATTAGATTACTAATTCTTTCCGGATCATAATTAGATATGATTTGTGGAATTCTATGTATGCTTGGCGTGTTGATCATTGTTATGATGATGACACATTATATGAAATTTTCTGAAGGATTTGCTACTACAACGACACCTGTTACAACTACTACAACTACTGGACCCGCAGGGCCAGCAGGGCCAGCAGGACCAGTAGGACCAGTAGGACCAGTAGGACCAGCAGGGCCATTGGGACCAATGGGACCTGTAGGCCCAGTAGGACCATTAGGGCCAATGGGACCTATAGGATTAACAGGAAAAGAAGGACCAGTAGGACCATTAGGACCGATAGGATTAACAGGAAAAGACGGAGCTATTGGACCGATAGGATTAACAGGAAAAGATGGTCCAGTAGGACCTGCTGGGCCTGCGGGAAAGGAAGGACCTGTCGGCCCCGCTGGACCTACAGGAAAGGAGGGATCGGTAGGGCCAGCAGGACCGGCTGGAAGTTCAGGTAAAGAAGGACCTGTTGGCCCAATAGGTCCTGCAGGAAAGGACGGAAAAGATGGAGTAGCAGGACCACCTGGACCACCTGGACCCGCAGGACCACCAGGACCACCAGGACCACCAGGACCATCTATGGTACCCTCTTTAATGTCAAATGAAGCCTCTTCTATTGCGAACAGTGCAGCACCTGTAAATGCATCTACCATGATATTACCATCCTCTGCCGATCTATCACGAGCAACCACAGTAGATGCTGGATCTCAAAATGCACCTTATGGATCATTAATGGCTGATATTCAGAACACAATTCATAATACAATTCGTAATGAACTTCAATACAGTTCATATGATGACTAAAGAACATAGTATGATATCTATAAAATACATTGATCATATAATATCCGATATTATATCATGAATAGAGTAGTATGATAGCGTTCTTCATATTGCTGTTTGTTTTAATTGTCATTTATACATTTATGACAACCAATAATGCAACAAATGTAAAAGAAGGATTTGATCCAGTAAATACTGAACCGTCACATACGGTACAAATCCCAGTAAATAAAATACCTGCTGTGACTCCGGCCCTAACAAGCGATGAAGTGTCGCCCCATACACTACCAGGCCAACTTCCTGTTGCACCTTATCAACAAATTGCAGCCATGAGCCCTTTGCCCTATCAGGACACCACCTTGATCAAGGCAAATCGTCAGCAACTAGTTGATTTACTAGAGATGTTAAAGGGATTCTTGGCGTTTGAAGCACAGGAGATTTCAGAACGATCGGATCCATCTATCCAATTACCATTGGCTACCGCACGTAGTGATTTTAGTTCTATCCAATCCGAAGTGGAAGTGCTAAATCGTAATCCAGGTATTCAGCCCACCATGACTTTATCACACTTAAATGAAGTCTATTCTAATTTGGCTTATTTGCAACAACAAGTACGATTACTGGGAGCATCTGGGGCCATACAAGGACCGATTTATGAGTTTACCAAACCAATAGAGGGATTTCAGACAGCGGGTATGCCACAAATAGGCAAAACAAATTCTATTGGATTAGCTCCAACGATTGTAACTCCATCACCATATAATCAAATTCCACAATTGGGATCAGGTCATGTAGCAGTTCCTCTGGGACAATCTAATGGTCCTACTGCACAACACACTGGACCCAATCAACCAGCTTCCACACAGGATTTAAAAAACTTTGTTAGCAGAATCCAAGGTGAAATCATACGCTTATCTGCCAGTGGAACAAATGATCCTGTGATGACCTCTCGTGTAGCGGCCCTAACAAAAATGAAAGTGGACGTACAAACAATTTTGGATCAACTCAAAGCGGGCACCATGATGGAAGTAGAAATTCCGATTAAGAAATCGGACATTGACAAAGCATTGCCTGTGTTAGGTAATCCAAGTGAACCTCTTCCACAACTAATTACAACGCTGGGGCTACCGATGGGTCTAGCAAATGTACTTCCTTCTAACATGCAAAAAGATCCGAATACTACCAGACAAATTAATTCCTTGATAGACAAGTATGCGGATAAGATTGTAAATGGTCTAAGTGCTTCATTTGCAGTAAGTTATACATCGCCGAATGAAATGGAGTCAAAACGCTCAATAAATTCTACAATAGATAAAACAGGTTTCCCATCCATGATGGATCTGAATCAATTGACGGGCGCTGCCCCTTGTCCAACAAAGAATGCGAAGGCTCGGTCTAGAAGTAGCTTATCACATGGTGGACAACATTCACAGAGTCATTCACAGAGTCATTCAATGCAATCTAACAGCATAACGGATCCTTTGGCGGGTACACCAGCAGATGCGGGCCGAGGTCCTGCGCATTTTGATTGGAAACAACGAGCCAAAGAGATTGAAAGCCAAGTGTCAAAACGTGGACTAAACCCGACAGATTTTGGTATTATGCAAAAGAATAGTAAGGTTTCGGATGACTTTTCCTGGAAGGGTTATGCACGAATGATATGCACACGGCTACAGGCGACGATGGATCCGAGTCTGCCTGAAACATGTGGTTGCCCTCCGATGGACTGGAAGGGTTGGAGGGGGACGCAAGCCTTATAGCCCGCTTTGCGGGCCAAACCCTAGCCCCCTGGTTAGGCATAGTTTTTACGTAATTTTATATAGTTTAATAGAAAGTATAACATTATAAATGGTGAGGGGGTCAGGGTTTAGCCCGCAAAGCGGGCCATAACGCTTGTGTCCCCCTTTTTAAAAAGTGCATGTAAAGTAAAAGATGTCCGAGGAATACATCGTAGAATCCGAAATTATTATTCGTGCAGTAGACAAGCCCTTTCAGGAACGTCAAGTATTAGGTATTTTCCCATCTGCTGAGATTGCCTATCAGTTTGTAGAAAAATACATCCAGGACACCAAAGACCTCCATACGTATTTTTCACGATCTATTGTTTGCTCCAAAGAAGAATATGAAGAGAATATTCAAATGGGTAAATTAATTGCGATTAACATTGTTCTCGGTCAATTTGAGGATATGATTTACATCAGAAGATCATCCTAAATTGCCATTTTGATGTTGCTCTTTCATGACTTGGAATTAAAAAGTAGGTTACGAACAGAAGGATGACTTCCGTGATTCATCTGTTGGGAATATTTATTATAGGAATCGCCATTGGATTGGTTTTCTCCAGAATGTTCAAAAAAGAAGGATTTCAAGATGCAGGATATGATGCAGACTCAGACGTAAGACGCCATCCGGCATGTCCCGAATGCAAACAGCCAAACATGAGTAATTATGTGTTAAAAAGCTCCATTCCTCCCTGCCCCGCTGTGCCCGATTTAAGCAATTACATTTTGAAGAGCGAGTGCCCACCCGTGCCTGATCTAAGCAACTATGTGCTCAAATCTTCCATTCCGAAGCAGAATCCTGTCATTTTGGATTGTTCCAAGTGCCAAAAGCCAAAGGGAGAATGCCCACCATGCCCTCGCCCTCGTTGCCCTGAAGTGAAGTGTCCTGAGCCAACAAAATGCCCTGCATGTGCACCGTGTCCACGTGCAACTTGCCCTCCGGCTGTTGTAAAATGTAAGGCAGAAGAACCAGATGATTCATGGTCTGAGTCGCTCATTCGCCCCTACATGGCGCCTCTCAGTTACCGAGGATTTGGTACGGATTAATTACAACTACTACGCAATTATTATATCATATAATGTACTGTATATGATGTGCTAATATAATAGGAATGGACACACGATTTTGGGGTCCATCAGGGTGGAAACTCCTCCACTTGATATGCGAGGACTATCGGTATTCTGCAGAGAATGCCGTCCGATATGCAGAATTCTTTGAAACAATTCCCTACATCCTACCGTGTAAATTCTGCCGAGCCTCTTTAACGGATTATTATCGCCTACACCCCTATCAATTGGCTAATTCTCATATGAGCCCAACCCTGGATCTCTCCAAATGGATATACACGGTACATAACTGTGTCAATGATAAACTCCGAAAACAAGGATTTTGTAAAAAGAGGAATCCTCCTTTTTCGGAAGTGAAGCGCTATTACATCGCCTTGAACAGGTGTGAATGGGATAAACAATTACTTCTCTTCTGGGATTTTCTCTTTGCGGTAGGATATCATCATCCAAAGGAAAAGGTATTTTATGCCAAACCGATGCCAAATTGCCCTACAGAAGTCTATCAATGCAAAGATCATTGTGAAAAGAACAAATGGAACGTACTTCCTTCTAAAGAACGAATGAAGTGGTTTACACGGTTCTGGTTTCTCCTTCCGGCCGTTTTACCACAAAAGATCGCAGAAAAGTGGAAGAAAATGGAATACCCGCCCACACTACACACTCGTAGTAAGACCATGGACTGGTTATGGAGAATGCGGTGTGGATTAGATGCCGACTTCCGTGATCCATATACGTCTATTTGTAAAAAGGTAGCAATGTATTCCAGTGATTGCGGTCATTCCAATAAGTCCATCACATGTAGAAGAAAAAAGACACCAATGCGCAAGACAAAGAAGAGAAATAGATATTCCCAGAGAAAGTAGGGGAATGGACAATCTCTATCAATCCATCGCCATTTATTTTACCGTCATTATTTTCGGTGCGATGATTACATTATTTACATTTGAAACATGGCAGTCCATTATCATTGTAGTACTAATCATGATTATGGTCAGCTACTTGGTTATTTTATCAACGGATCAGCTGACATCCATGACGTATAGCAAGGAGATTGAAGGGTTTGTATCCGAAACAGACGCAACATCTTCCAAATATGATTGGTTAGGAAACGAGGATCTCTTTGACGATTTCTACGCATCCGTATTTACAAAGTTGACGCAGAACGAGAATCTAATTCAAGCGGAAACCGCCATTTGTTTAGAGGAGTTTGCAACAAAGACACCGAAGGATCAAATGGTTATCTTGGATGCAGGATGCGGTATTGGAATTGGTACATGTGCCTTTGCAAATCAAGGAGCGGGACACACGGTGGGCATTGATCGTAGTGATGCAATGATACGATATGCAAAGGGAACCACTTTACCAGGGACAACCTTATCAGACACAAAGAAACAAGATGTGGAATTTAGGGCATTTGATTTGAATGGTCCAGGGGCGGCAGCCGCCGCTGAATTTACGGATGCCTGTCTCCTGTATTTTACCATCTACTATTTTAAGGATCTGGAGACACTTTTCCGAAATCTCGCATTATGGGTGAAGCCAGGAGGTAGCTTAGCGATTGAAGTGGTAAACAAGTACAAGTTTGATCCCGTTCTAGATACGGCCAATCCATGGGTAGGAGTATCACCGCAGCGATATGCAAAGGAACGTATTACTAAATCCAATGTGGTATTTGACAAGTTTGATTATGAAGCGGTGTTTGAGCTAGATGATCCGAGGGCGGAATTCAGGGAAACGTTTCGGTTCAAGGATGGATCGGTAAGACGACAGAGGCATCAACTGAGCATGCCGAGCATAGCGGATATTATTAAAAAGGCACAGAACAGTGGATGGACATATACAAAGTATGTGGATTTAATGCCACTGTCATTTCAATATGGATATTTACTATTTTTTAGCAGAAATGCGGAATAGTGATACAGAATAGTGATACAGAATAATGCATATGTATTCTACAAGATATAGGTATCATATGAATTTAATGTTTTCGTTTAGTGCGACGTGTATGTGCTTTACAGCGTCGTGTTTGACGTTTGCGGCGACCACCTTGACGAGGAAGTATGGCAGGCTGAAAAGCATTTCCAAATCGTGCTTTAACCATGAAAATGATTCCTCCAAATTGTTTTTGACTCCATTTTTTTCCGTTTGGATCTGTTGGTGCTATCTCTAGACCTTGATTTTCATTAATATAGACAAATGAACCAGTTGTCGGATCTTTTTTAATAAGAGAATGATGAATATGTGTACCCATATTTACATCAAGAACAAATATGGTTGGATTATTTGGAAATAAACTACTTTTTCGTACCATAAATGTATTTGGCTGATTGGCAAGAAGTGCATCTGCTTGAGCACGTGATACATTTCTAAAATGAGGCCAGCTTTCAATAGCACCTTGTGGGTCTCTTGGCAATATACCATGTGTGGGATGATCAGCAAATGGATTTCTTAAAGCAGCTGGTAATGCAGCGCTACCTGGCTCCGCATTTACTATTTTGTAATTTGATAATGTTGTATTGCGTTTTGCAGCAGAGCTAATTGTATTTGCAATAGTACGTGGTATACCTGCATTCATAAGTTCTTTTACTGTTGCAGTAGAGAGTTCATCCACGGTATTTGCACCCATTTCCTTTAAATGTTCTCTGTACGCATTTGCCCCCTTACTGCGGAGCCATGTTCTAAAAGGTTCCTCTCCAGGTTCTGCCATCTATTATAAATGCAGATTATTGTCTACCGCCATAACGACGTTTACGTGTACCATTTTCTAATATTGGTAAATTCTTCATTTGCAGTGGTGGTTGTAATTTGCTATAGCCAACACGATTTGGCAATTTGTTTGGTACTGGTAATTGATTTAGTTGTACTGGCGATGGTGCACGACTATAACCCTTGCGATTTGGTAAAGTAGTGTTTATATGTAAATCATTATTTTTAGGAATAGATTTAAATGAAGGAAGTGTAATTATACGACGTACTGGCTGGCCGCCATGACGACGTTTTCGTGTTTTTCCTCCTTGTACTGTAGGTGATATAGTTGGTTGTGGTGCAGCAGGTGGATGTGCATCCAATTCACCAAATTGCAATCGCCGCATAGCAGGTCGTCTAATAAATACAGGTGGAGCAAGTGGAAGCCCATTAGGACCTAATGGTTCACGAATCTGATTGTTTGGTACAACTTGCGCAGGATTATTTACGTTATTTAGTTCACCATTCGGCAAATTACCACCATGAATACCGTATTGCCTTTTAGTGTGATTATTTCGTTTATGTGTACTTCGTTTATATGTACTTCGTTTATGTATACTTCGTTTACGCATTCTATTTTCTATAAAGAAATTAACTAGAAAATAGAATGATATTACTATATTTATCGGCGATGACGACGGGTATGCTTTCGTTTGTGGTGGCGTTTTTTGTGTGTTTTGCGACGGCGACGGCCACCAGCTTGTTCCGCTACAAGTGCATCTAAATCAACCTGTAGGAGTTTTTTCTTATCTTCATTTGTTTCATTTTCTATGTTGTTCTTTAATTTTTGAATTTTATTGGCAGCAGAAGGGGGTTTTACATTTGCATTTGCTTTAACCTGATTTGCTTCAACCTGATTTGCATTTTTCAATGCTTCATTAGCAATAGCGGCTTGCTGTTCTGCTTCTTCAATAGCCCCAGTCACCGCAGTAGAATTACCATTTTGAGATTGTTGTATAGCCTTATTTGCAGCAGCAGTTGCATTTACAGCTGCCGTGTTTGCAGATGCAGCCTCTGTTTGTAGTTGTGAATTACTAGGGTTTGCATTAGCAATAATATTTGTAGCGGCTGCTGCTCCATTTGCCTGAACTGCAGCCTCAATTGCTGGCATTGCCTCCGCAGCAGCAGCTGGCATATTTACATGAACCTTTATTGCTTTACTTAAATTCGTATTTGTATTCTTAAGAACTTGGAAATTTGGCATTCTACTATCACCTCACATAATTTATACACATCGCTTAGTAGACCGTACCCTCCGTTTTTTACATAGCGACCTTCGTCTAACACGCAGTGAATGAATCGGAGAAAGACAAGGTAGTAGCTACAGATGATCGCCGACCGGGTATAGATGACTCAGGTACACATGTGTAGGGAAGAATGTGGCGTTGTAATTAGGTTCGTATTTATTATTTATTCCTATGTATCAGGATTTTATAGAAAAGAAATAAAACAAAATATAGTAGGTATGTCTAAACCCCATGTAAACGAGGTAACGCCTATCTTTGATGTCTTTCAAAAAGGTCTTATACGGGGGTCAGAACATCTTCCATTTGATCCAAGAAAGGCCTATGCCTACGTAGAACATCCCACAGAAGGATGGCGTGTCTATCTCAGATCATGTGTATTTCTTCATCCCATCAATGAGCCTTTTAATGAGCGGCATTTTCTCGTAGTAAAGCGAACAGGAGCGCATCTTACTACTGCGGCATGGGAGCCACCAAAGGGCCAAATGGAGGGCAAAGATATGACGAAAAAACCCATCCTGGAATTATTGAAGGAGAATGTGTTAAGGGAAACAGAGGAAGAATCGCATATTACCGAAGTAGAGCATCTAAAACACACAGGCCTCGTCTTTCAATCTCAAGAGTCGGATTTTCCTCAGAATCATTTCTTCCAATACCATTTATTCCAAGGCAACGTCACGGACGAACAAGTTCATAAATCTTTTGAAACATTTGCGTGGATCAAAGAACATCCGAAGGCATTCAAACGGTGGCGAAGAGACAGACGTGAAAAAGACGCAGTGGCCTGGTTTGATCCCAAAAAAACAAGATTGAACCCGAGATGGTGTCCAGATATTGCATTTTTGTATTTTAAGTACATGTCTTCCAAATAATTCATTAAATCGGTATTACCTTCTGAGAAAGTTGCCCAATAATCAACTGTGATTCTAATTTCTTTTTTCCCTCTGTTTTATAATCGTATTGACAGGAATGATCATTCAAATGTGTAATACAAAATTGTTTTTCACATTTGCATACATGTACCATTATTCCCAGTTTCTTTTTACATTGATTGCAGTTTGTTTTCTTTGAGGATAACATAGTACTTTCTGCGGCCATCTGATGTTTTTCTACAACAGCAACAGATCAAATTTAGAAAATGGCGCTTTAAAAAATCACATACATTAAATTTTCCGTGGTAACGATCCTTATTGTATTCTTTGATAGAGGACTGATAAATATGGCTTGTCCCTAGTGAAGCGGGTATATTCATGTCGCCAATTTCAATATCAAATGCGGTATTAAGCGATCGTTTACGATATTCCATGCTGTAATAGTATCATACAAATGCTTTATATAATTAAACTACCGATCTGCTTGGATAATATTTAGATAATTTACTAAAACAATATGCTGTTTGTAAAGGATATGCCATAATCACATCTGTACAAAAAATAGTATCATCCTTTGAATGATACTCAGGTAATTCATTAAATTTAATATTTTGCCATGCATCACGACTAACAGTAACATGACCATTTGTTAGCGGGCAATGCGAATAAGGATGTCGTAAAATAGTTGCTCCCCAAATATGATCTTTATCTAAATAATTAATATGGAAAATAAATTCATTAATTGTTTCAAATGGATTAGATGTCTCTAATTCATAATTATGCATTAAAATTTTTACATCATGTTTTGTAAAACAATCTTGAATTATTTCTAGTCGTTGTGGATGCATTTCATCATCTGCATCAAAGAATGTAATAATATCGGTTGTTATATGACTTGCTGCAATATTCCTATTTTGAGAAGCCATTTTTTTTTCTTCTGTCGTAATAATAGTAAAAGGAAAAGAATACATATCAGACCGATAGGGAATATCCTCAGGCAAGGAAGAGGAACAACTTACTACTACTTGATCGGGCTTACGTGTTTGTGCTTCAATAGAATTAAATAGACGCTTTAAATGAGGTATATGACCTTTGTATGCGCAAATAGCAATACCAATTGTTTTAGAACTCATATGCTATCTAAATGATAGATATATTTAAGTAGTATGGTCTTCTGGAATGCTTATTTAAATAAAATAGTAACAGATGTACAATTTGAATCGCATAAAATAGAAAAAATACATATTCATTCGCCAACAGGGCAGATAAGAGAGATTATTACATGCAGTGCTTCTCTAGAACAACGAATGGAACTGCGACAATATCTAAAGAAATATTTTGGAAATCAACCGCATACACCTGTGCTAGATATTCCAGAAACAAAACTCATAGAAGAAAATGATTATATGATGATAGTAAGAGAGCAACGGAAAATCATAGGATGTATTCGTTACCATTATATTGGTCAATTTGACAAGGAGCCCATCTATGTGGTGGATTGTTTCTGTATTCATCCGCAGTGGCGCAAAAAAGGCGTGGGGGATTATTTATTAACGGAATTGCATATATATTCTAACAAACACAATAAGCCGCATTGCGTCTTCTTAAAAGAAGGGCAGCGTTTATCTATTTTGCATTCTCCATTTTACACAGGAGTGTATGCCTATCGTGAGCTAACAACTTACATAGAATCACCCTATATACACCCCATTTCTATTGTTACTGCGTATCGTTTATTAAATCTTCATATGGAATTCAATCCACAATTATTTATCATACGAAATTCACTTCAAACAAATCAATACTGGAAATTATACAAGAAAGGAGTACATTCTATTATGATGTGTGTACAAGATACGTATCAGCGGGTAGGAAAAAAGAAGATTGGATGGATAACTGCGTGGATAGAAAGTCCGCTTATTGTGGATGATTTTCGTGAGGATGCCATTCTTGCAGTATCTAATATGTTATATCCGATGTTTGATTATGTATGGATAAATCAAAGATGGATAAATCAAAGATGGATAATAAAGGAACCATGGAAGATTGATGGAACATTTCATTGGTATTTGTATCAATGGACAACTAATTGTTCATTAGAACGGTCATATGTATTTCTACAATAATTAGGGTGCAAAGCCTGGAGCAGTTGGTTTTGTCCTTACTAGTTTTACAGCTGGTTTTACGACTGGTTTTACGACTGTTTCTACAGGATTAACCGCAGGATTAACCGCAGGATTAACCGCAGGTTTAGCTTCAGGATTAACCGCAGGCTTTACAGCAGTTTGTTTAAGAACCTCGCCCATTCCCTGAATATACGTGGATTCACAATTGCTATAATAATCAGTGAGCAATTGACGTGTGATATAATTAATGCGATCAATTTCAGGGATACCTTTTTTTATAACATTATCGCTTAATGAAATACGTGTTAGCTGGGTGCGTGGATCATATTGATAGTCAAATAATAATTTAAAAATCGCACCACACTTGGCCGAATGTTGCAATTGAATGGTAAATAATTGTTTGACATATTCATAGATTCTTCTTGCATCAGAAACAGGAATATTATCAGATTTACCTGCACATAATTCACTATCTCGCTTATTACTAATATCGGATAGTTTTGTGGTATCCTTAATAGCAGTTGTATAACCAAATCTAGTCGCCATTTTTGTCATAAATTCTTTATATTGGTCCAAAGAGGATCTGCCACTTGGTCCTACTTCTTTACCAATTTCTAATTTATTACCTGCGGCAATACTATCATAAAATAAATTGGACAATGCCGCCATTCCTGGACTAGTGTCAAGTGATTTTCCAGGTTCAGGAATACCGCTTCTTGAACTAGTTGTTTTGGTCCCTGTAGCAGTGACAACAGTAGTTTCTAAAAATTTAGCTTTGCAGATAGATGAAATACCAGGTTGATCCTTTAGTGGCTTTGCATTTAACAGCTGAAGTCCACGAGCAATACAATGTCCCAATGGTTTACGATACTTTAAATTATGAATGATAGCATGTATACGTAATTCATCTTGAACACCCGCTTCAGATGTACTGGTAGATGTTAGATTTCCAGATTGTTTAATACGTTCCTTTAAATATTTTAAAATCTCTGAAAATAATTCATTAAAATATTCTTCCACATTTTTTGTAATACCGTCTTTGAGTTGAACCATATAGCCCTGATTTGCAGTAGATACAATGGTAATCTCTTTTTGTGAAAGAACACTTGCTGGTAGTGCAACTGTTTCCGTTTTGCCATCCTTCTTCGTATAGCTTATGTTTCCAATATTAACAGTTGTATTAGCTGTTCCAAATCCTTTGCTTTTAGAAGAAATGTCTAAATAAAATAGAAAAGGTGAACCACTATAGGCCATGACAAAAATACCCTTTTGTGGCTCAGAACGTTTACGAAATCCCACAAGCCCTTCACTATCTCCACTGCCTCTATATTGTGTGTGATATGCATTATTTGGATCACCTGTATAGCGTAGATCAGTCAAATAATTTCGTAAGAATTCAAATGTATCTAATGGATCTTTAGGGTATGGGCCACCACCTGAAATGGTATATGTAGGACGCACTCCTCGTGGAACAAGTTTATCACTTGGTTGCTCTTTACCCATGGCTTCCATAAATCCACTTGCTTTTATGATTTCTATATCATCTACTAGTGTTAATGCAAGAGCACCATAAATCTGAAAAATACGTGTATAAAAATAAGACAGAATCAAACAGAGTGATTGCTGTTTTTTCTTGTTATCTTCGGAGGGTGCCCCCAAATCTTTAATAGTTTCAAATACAATGGTTCCTTTTTTATCAGTAGCAGGCATGACTTGAAGTTCATAGAAGCGTTTATACAGATGATTCGCTTGAAAGAGAACATATTTGCTGCATTCTGCTTCTGTTGACAAATTCATAAAGTCCTGTATTTTAACGTTATTCATCATGAATTCCAATATTTTATTCATAATAAGACGGGTAGAGGCGGTAGATTTAAATAATGCTTCATGTGTGATTTCTCCTGAGGTGGATTCACTATTACCCATTCTATCTCGTACACGTATTATAAAACGGTCTCCAAAAGTTCGCTATAAGATTCCAAGCGACGCAAGCATTTTTGAAGGGTTGCGAGGGAGATTTCACTAGCTTCTGCGATTTTGGATAAGGGAATGTTGAGAATATCACAGCGTTTGATCACAAAGGCAACACATCCTGCCGCCAAACTCGGAGGCATGTTTTCCTGAGAGAGCCCAGCTTCTTCTGATTTTTCGGCAATGCGTTTGCATAATGTATAGAGATGGTCCATTTGATTGCGATGAATGGGTAAGCGGCTCAGAGGTAGTTGAATGTATTCTACCGCTTTGGTACTAGCCTGGCTGGGTTTATTGGTGGTGGTTAAGTGTAAAACACCTTTCTGACGGGCCATTGCCATGACTTCCTGCATTTGTTTAAGTGCTTTGGTAAAGGTGGCGGAGGATAATCCAAAGATTTCAGCAATTTCTTTGGGTTTGCGAGGTGATCCAGATTGTTTCAAGCTAGTGTACAAACAAGCGGACAGGAGGGCATCTCGGCTGAGTCCTTGGCGACCTCCAATTTCTTGTAGTGTGGTATACAAATTTTTAGAGTCTTCAATAATGGATTGATTGATGCCTGAGTTCAGACCGATTAAGGAAAGGTGTTCACAGGTTTGCAAGAAGGAGCGTTCTTTGTAGGGAACCGTATTCCAGGAATGATATTTGCGAACACGATACATGGTTTTGGCCGTACCATAGCCGTTTAGAATGACGGTACCAAGCGAGGCTTCGGGAAGACGGGGATCTTGTGGTGCGCCGACACGGGTGGGATCACCGCCACGATCTTCTTGGGAGAAGTAGCGATACTCTGCCGTATTGTCAAAGGGACGAGCTACAATGTATCCGCACTCCTTACAGGTAAGTAGATCCGTAGAATAAAGACAATGCGTGTTAAAACAATGAGGACACGTGTCTAGATCTAAGGGGGCTTTGAAATCTTCTTGTTCCCAACTTTCAAAGGACTCTTTGATGGTTGGTTTGAGTTTAAAGAACGATTCCATTATTACTTGCCCTATCTAAAGTTAATATATTCAATCAAATTTGTACTTTTTTTTTAAAAAAAGTGCTTCGCACCAATTCACTTTTATATTATATTGTGAGTAACCTTGGTATTCAAAGAAAGATTTTTTTATACTTTTCTTAAAAGTTCAAAGCGCATTTTTTAAAGATTTTGGGCGCTTTTCTTAAAAGCGCAGTGCTGCTTAAAGATTTTGGGCACTTTTTTTAAAAGTGCAAAGCGCTAATGAAGACAATCTGTCTTGCTATGATTGTTAAAAATGAAGCGCATCTTATTCTAGACACACTAAAACATTTGAGCAATTATATTACATTTAATTACTGGGTAATTAACGATAATGGATCCACAGATGGAACCCAGCAAATCATTTTAGATTATTTTAAGGAAAAGGGAATATCAGGAGAATTGGATGAAACTCCTTGGAAGAATTTTGGCTATAATCGCACAATTGTATTTCAGCGTGCGTATAAGAAAACCGATTATGTGTTTGTATGGGATGCAGATGATGAAATCCATGGTACATTTCATCTGCCTCCAGATTTATCATCTGATTCTTATCAATGTACATTTGGCAATGATGCAGGACTACGTTATTCTCGTAAACAACTCTTTAATAATCATTTAAAATGGGAATATCGTGGTGTATTACATGAATATCCAATATGTATAGAAAAAACAGATTCACCTGTTACAATTATTGGTTCCTATCATTTTATATCAGGAAGAAAGGGTAGCCGAAATAAGGATCCAAAAAAATATGAAAAAGATGCGCTTCTTTTAGAACAGGCATTTCAAGAAGAACCTAGTAATGATATTAAAAATCGCTATGCATTTTACACAGCACAAAGTTATCATTCCGCTTCTATGTTAGAAAAAGCAATTGAGTGGTATAAAAAGGTATTAACATTAAATGGATGGAAAGAGGAGAAATATGTGAGTTGTATTACATTATACAGTATTTATGAGAAGCAAAATAAAAACGAAGATGGTTTACAGTATCTTGTAGAATCATTTACGCATAATAAATCACGTGTAGAAGGAATATATCAACTAATTAAATATTATTGTATTAAAAAACAAAATGATATTGCTTATGGATATTATACATGGATCCAGGGGGAATATGAAAATAAATATAAAGATCAAAGTTATCCAAATTATTTGTTTTCAAAAAAAGACGAATATGATTTTTATTTACCCTATTACATGATTATTGTGTCTGAACGATTGAAAAAGATGGAAACGTTTTCCAAAATGTATGAAATTATTTTTAGTAGAAATTATTTGAATATTACATCTTGGTGGATCCACAATGTATTTACGAATATTCAATTTGGAATTAGTTCACTTCCAAAAAGTATGATATTTTTAAAATCCATGCTTATTTATATCGGTCAATTGCGAAAGAAAGGATTTGTATTAAAAGTAGAGCATTATAAATTTATTAATGATATAATGAATCATTGTACACTTTCAAATACTGTTAAAAATGATAAGCAATCTTCAAATATTCCTTATGAAGAGATTGTGGATATGGCAATTAAAATGATAGAGTCTAGTAAAGAGAGATGAGTGTCCCTCAGCAGGGTTCTCAAACAAGTCAATCTATCCTTCCGAGTACAGCTCCTAGTGGACTTGGATTCTTTGGATCTCCTTATAATCCAGCCGATGCAATGTTGACACCGAATCAAATTGGCGTGAGCGTAGGAAGTTCCATGGATGATGTGGTACGTGCAGTAAAAGGCGTTGGGTTTTATACAGATCAAATTGGTTTTGGTGCACCATCAACAGGTCTAACAAGTGGTATGCCTTTACAGCCACTCGGTGTGAATTATTTCATTAAAACAGGCGTGAAATGTTCTAATGGTGCGGATATGTGGAACTATATGGAAGGTATTCCTAATGGAGATGCACTTGGACCTAAAATGAAACAAGTGATGGCAAATATGGGTCTTCCTGCGCTACGAGGTTTGGCACCAGGTATGATAGAAGATGCAGAACATGCACTGGATCCAGCTCCACTTATGAATTCTCTTTTTGGTTCAGGGTATCCACAATGTAAACAAGTCACGTTGCAAGTAGGAGATTCGTATAATCGTATTGCAGATCCAGACACGGGAGAACCATGGATTTCTACACCAGAAACGGCAAAATGGAATGGAAGTCAATGGGTTCAAACACAATGGGTACAAGATACGGATCGGAAAGGAAATCCAGTCAATTTATCAAGAGATGATTGGGTAGCTGCGAAAAAAACGTATAATCCAGATGGAACACCCATTCAAGCATCCCATTTTGAAGATTATGCAACACGGCCGACAACGATTATCACCATTGGCGTGCTATGTTTACTTGCATTAGCGTTTGTAAAGAAATAAGTTACTTTAATTACTTTAATCACTTAGGTCGCTTCACTTAGCCATTTTATGAACATAATAAGCACTGGCTCCGCCGAGGAACTGGGCAAAGATGTAGCTAAAGAGCTCCATGGGCTTCAAGCTGCCGTCCATGAACATAGCAAGAGATACTGCCGGATTTATATGTCCAGAACTAATTGACGCAGTTAAGAAAATAACAAGGGCCAAAGCAGCACCAATAATTAGTGGATTTCCACCACTAGCAAAAATGGCAAGAATAAAGAAAAATGCTCCAATATATTCAGCAATATAGGATGCAAAGGTAACGTTCATGGTTCTACTTATTTAATATATTTTATAAATTAATATATTATAGTAATATTAATCATGTCATGCTTTTGTCTATTATGCAAAGAAGATTCATTAACAGAACAGGAGAAATACAAAATCTTATTAGAAAAAGAACTCTTAAAAATTGTTAGTGGATATTCTCTATCCGATCTTAAATTTATCCGTAATGAAAATGATATACCTTATTGCTTATATTGTCTAAAGCTGATTGATAATAAAAAACAAACACTAATTGAATGTGATCATTGCCATTATTATGTGGGGCATCATGCCTGTTTTAGGAAGTGGAGAGAGGAAGGCAATCGGATGTGTAAAGCGTGTGGAAACTTAAATACACATGCAGTATCAAACACATGACAATACAATGCCACATTATATCAGTGTTTGTTTTTGTCCAATCAAACGGATGAAATTGTGGTTTCGGGTCATCAATAAAAAATAAGTAGTTTTTTTTATTACTCTAAACTGCCTTCGCTGCATCATGACAGATCAACTTCTGATCCGTAATCAGACGTGAACCAATACACATCGTTTCCAATTCTTGTAGCAACAACTTCGTCGCATAAGGAATTTGGATGTGGCTAAAGGATGTACTATTTCCACAACCACGACAAGCCCAGATGCTCTGTTCAGGGTTAGCGATTGCTAGCAATCCGCAATCCTTACAAGAGTAACATGAGAAGGAGTCTGAACATTCCATGAGACGCTCCTTTGTAAATTCTGCCATACCGTGCGCTACCACGCAATCTCGTTCCATTTCACCGACATTTATACCTCGCTCCGTTATGCATTTCCTCATAACATCATCGCTATTCCTATCTCGTACATCCAATACATTGTATGGATACTGTATGCACTTAATAAGAACACTCTCACGAGTGGGATTGGACTATACTTTAGGCCTATCTGTATATTAGATAAGCCCACTACCATCTAGTCTCTGCACCTTCTCCAGGGGGACACAAGCCTCCCCCTTACCCCCTGATCAAATAGATCAGACGATAAGGGAAGCTATGTCCCCTTGCGGAGCTTGGCTCAGGATTGACTCTAGAATCACATTATACCTTTACCTACTAGTTTTCCCAGTAGCCATCCTATGCTTTCGCCATAGAATTTAGGAGTGATACCTCAAACGAGTCTTTCCCTGAATTTGATAGTGTTGCCCCTCCATAAGGGACTAGCACGACTTTTAAATCGTACTACGGCTAAGTGATACACCCACCGTAAACCTCCTTCCCGTGCCCGCCCTTCAGCGGGCTGCCTCGTCAACATCACCAGCGGACCAGATGCACGACTATGCATCTTGTCAGCCGAGCAGTGACGCAAGCGTTGATAGTAACACGGACCAATGAAGATAGACGTCTCCATCATTCGTCCCGTGTACCCATTATACATAATTTCATTGCCATAAGGCTCCATCCCATAATGATCCCGTAGAATCGTAGACAAGTCATCCACCGTTGTCTCCCCAAACGGCGACCCATCGCCTAATGCACCTGTCATGCATCCCACTTTGGACAAGAGGGTTTCCATAAGTTGTGCAATAGTCATCCGACTGGGTATGCAATGTGGATTAATGATGATATCAGGAACAATCCCAGATGCCGTCTGAGGCATGTCCTCGGGATTCAAGATCATTCCCATGGTACCCTTTTGACCGTGGCGTGACGAGAACTTGTCCCCAATCTCAGGGATGCGATCCTGTCGCATACGAATTTTGACAAAGGAATATCCTTCACCGTTCCGATTCTTGTAGATCTTGTCCACGTAACCGCTCTCATTGTTGCGGGACATCTTGCTGACATCTCGTGACTTCTTTGCACCTGCGGGTAGAACCGCACCAGTGGGAACTCGCAAGGGCACCACTTTGCCAATGAGCACATCATCGGGTGTGACATAGACATCTTTTGGAACAAACCCATCTTCGCCGATTTTGTCATAGTGTGCATTCTTCATGTGCTTGGTTTCCACTGGATCAGGATTGCAGAATTTCTCTTCCTCCCCTGAGCTCTGATTCTTACGCTCTTCATCCTTGTAGGTGCGGTAGAAGATGGAACGGAATCGCCCACGATCTAGTGCCGCACGATTCATCATATTAGAATCTTCCTGATTGTAGCCCGTGTAGGTCATAATTGCTACAATGATATTCTGACCCGCAGGGAGACTCTGTGCACCATACAACTTGCTCATGTAAGAGGATACCATGGGAACCTCAGGATAACACAAGACATGACTCATCGCATCAAATCGCTCACGAAAGTTGAGGGCGTAGACACCCATAGCCTGCTTACCCATAGAAGACTGATAGGCATTACGTGGCGATTGATTGTGATCAGGAAAGGGAATATACGATGCAGTGGTACCCAAGATGACACTGGGATGAATCTCACAGTGTGTAGTGGTGGAATCCTTGATGGCTTGTTCAGGATTCATAGCGATAAAGGCAGTATCCGTTTCCCCCGCATCAATGTATTCAATCAAGTGTTGTCCAGTGGGTGTAGACCAGAGCAACATCATATTCCATTCCTTGATCGCTTCAATTTGTTTCTTTAGTAAACCAGTTTTGTCCGCAGCGATTTCACGAATGGTAGGTGCATAGTAAATCGGACGAATAACACGCCCTGCCTCGGTCGTTATCCATAGTTCTTTGTAGGCATTCTTCCAGATGATACCTGTGTGAGGATGTAATACACCCGATCGCTTTGCTGCACGAAGTTTCTCCACCACATTGGTCGTATCCTTGTTAAGAAGGATTCCAATCCATGAACCATTAAGAAAGACACGTGTATGTTGATGCTTTTGCTCAATGGTGGTTTCTTTGAGAGTCAATATGATGTTTAAGCGTTGAATAAAAGCGTAGACTGTGATGGGTGAACTAAAGATGGTAATCATGGTGGTAGTAGCCATGTTCTTTACCACGCCTACACCGTGACCTTCTGGAGTCTCACAAGGACAAATATACCCGTATTGTGAGTTATGTTGTTTACGAGGTGCAATCAATTTGCCCGTCTTTTCAATGGGTGTAGTAATGCGTCGCAAGTGGGAGATGGTCGCTGAATAATTCATGCGATTCAGCACTTGAGAAACGCCGATTTTGTTGGGGCCACCGATCTTTCCACTACCAAAGTTGCCAGTGGCCAAAGAGGATTTTAGACAGACATCCATGATGGTTGATTTGATGATTTTGTTGATATTATTGATATTAACGATTTCTGTCCAGTTTCCAGTAGCCTTCCAGGATCCGCCGTGAATTTCTTTGGACAGAGCCGCTTTCATGTCTTTGACCATGCGATTGTTATACGTCTTGCGGAACAAGTCCGCTAACAAGAATCCAGGAATGTCTACTCGCTTGTTGGGATAAGCATCACGATCGTCGGTAGGAATCCGCTTGGTAGAAGTCCAGAGTACCTTGCGAATCATGTGTGCCAAGAAGCATGCTTTTTCGTAGCACATTTCATGTCCACCGATTTGTGGAAAGAGTTCTTCAGACAAGATATCCTGAACATTGTTTTGTTTTTGTGATTTAACGGACCATGTGTTGGTGTGTTCACCGAGCCAGGCAAGAGCCTGTTCACGGGTCGTAATGGAGCTGGCTTCTAGAATGGTTTCTGTAATGATGGGATCATAGATGGGATCTTTCTCCATGCCGAGAATCAGTTCATAGATATCCTTGTCTGCCATAACGCCGAGGGCACGAAAGAGAATGATAATAGGAATATCCGTTTTGATACGGGGCACGGTTGCACGAAGCATGGTAATTAATTGATTCTTGGGATGATAGATGATTTTTACGGTATTGGATTTGGGTACTTGATCATTGTCAGGTCCGATGCATTTGATTTCCACGACTTCCATTTCTTTCGCATTGCCACGACCATTGCGAAAGACAAATGGGCGATTCTCAGACATGCGTTCCATGGAAATCATGGCACGCTCGCCACCTTGAACGATGAAGTAGCCGCCGACATCTTCTGAGCATTCGCCGAGCTTGGATGGATGAACATGCTTTTGGTCATTCAATAAGCAGTACTTTGAGCCAACCATGATGGGAATCTTTCCCATATGAACATTGGGGAAGATCCGCACATTGGATTCACGAATACTGTTACGTGTATGATCAATAAAGGTGGTTGTTACTTTTACATCGTAGTTCAAAGGAGCCGCATAGGTTAAATTCCGCAAACGGGCATCGTTGGGCATCATGGGGTGAATTGCGCCGTTGTTTTCAAAGATGGTAGGTTTGCGAATGGATATCTTTTCAAACTCTAGCGTGACTTCATATTCGTGTAACACTTTTCGCCCAGCAATGTTGACACCATCAGCAGTAGTCCCCATAAGGGCGTTGGCGGCTGTCGTGGAGAGCCCCGTTGCAGTAGCAAGGGCGGAACGAGGTCCCGCCAATGGAATTTCCGGTGAACCATAGGAGGTAATGGGGTTTGCCATGTGAATAATTTCGGGAATGTCCACTTCAATGAATTGATTGAAGGATTCAATTTGATGACTGATAATTTGCTTTCCATCGGATTGAGTGATAAATGTCTCAAGAACATGACGATAATTTGGAATGTTCTCTACCGAAGACATTTAATCTTGTGTGCCTATTTTTAAACATTGTTTGGAATCAATTTTAGATAAATACAGGCTTTATACTCAATAATTTTCTAGTATACTATCAAGACATTATGTCGGATGAAGTCAAAAGTTTTTCAATTACAGGTAGTGCTGCTTTAGACTATGCGGGTGGTTCTAAAAAGAGAGGACGACGCACAGTAAAAAAGAGCCAGGGGGGTGATTTAGGTGCTATTCCAATAAGTGCTAAAATTGCAATGGAAGCTCCATCACAAGTAGCACAAGCAGCACACGCAACTCCAACCATTATAAAAGGAGGAGCTAGTCCATCGGTTGCGGCAGCGGCTGCGCCGATTAATCCAAGTACGTGGTTAAAAGCCCCTGTATCACCTGTACCGCCACAAGTACATCCACAAGTGCAACCGCCAACACAAGAAGGCGGTGCTAAACACTTCAAAGTAGAGTTAAAGAAGAAAGTGCATACAAAGAAAGTGCAATTGCATCCTAAGAAAGGAGATGCGCCAAAAACTCCTTTGCATAAGAAGCATCAAACACGAAAGATACGGAAAGTTGTACTAGGAGTAAATTCTCTTCATAAACGAATCACTCGTGCCAAGAAAGTACATAAAAAAGTGAAGGATATGCCGTTAGATAAACTCAAGGAGCTTTTGATTGCTAAAAAGTTAATTAAGCCGACGAGCAAAGCGCCAGAATCAATCTTACGACAGATTGCTGCGGATAGTCAGATTGTTGCGGGTAAGAACTTATAAGTGGAGAGTGGAGACGCCAGCGTATGCTCCGCTAACACAACCCTCACTAGTGGAGACGCAAGCGTCCCCACACCCCTCACTTTTTCATAGTTAGTTCTAAATACTAAAATATTATTTATAGTATTTTATTATAAATTATATTTTATCATAAATTATGAAAAAGTGAGGGGTGTGGGGACGCTGGCGTCTCCACTCACCACTTAAATACTAAATCAAAAAGAAGAGTAGAATGAGCAAGACACTTTTAACAAATTATCCTCTATTGTCCACTCATTTGAAAGCGATTCTAAAAGCAATTCATCTTACTGCAGTAGAAATAGAGAATCATGTTCGGTACAGTACACTAAAGGGTCTACATGGAGATCACAATGGAAAAAATACATCAGGCGATGTACAGAAAAAACTAGATGTTATTGCAAATAATGCAATGATTCATTATTTAACAGATTCCAATGCTTGTAACATTCTTCTTTCAGAGGAAAACAAGGATCATATTTCCGTTCCAAAGAACAAGCGTGGTCCTTATCTTGTAGCCTTTGATCCACTAGATGGTTCTTCTAACATTGATTGCAATGCGCCTATCGGTACAATTTTCTCCATTTCCGAAAATAAAAAAGAGCAAATATTATTGAATGGAAAAAATATTTTGATTGCAGGATATGTTCTTTATGGACCTGCGACGGAATTAGTGATTGCGATAAATAATAAAGTAGATCGCTATGTGATGGATAATACAAATAATTTCATCTATGTTGGACAAATTAAATTGGGATCCAAAAAGATTTATTCTATTAACGAATCAAATAGTAATGCATGGAGCCCTGATATGAAGAAATATATTGAAAATTATAAGGGAACTACTGCATATACTGCACGATACATTGGTTCCATGGTAGGCGATGTTCATCGCACGTTATTGTATGGTGGCATGTTTTCCTATCCATCAGATAAGAAGAATCCGCAAGGTAAATTACGACTATTGTATGAATGCTATCCAATGGCAAAAATTATGGAATGTGCAGGAGGAAAAGCCATTGTGGGGCATATATCAAAACAGCGCATTTTGGAAGTAGAGCCGAAAAATATTCATCAGAAGTCTCCAATTTTGTTAGGAACAGTGGAAGAAGTAAATAAATATGAAACAGTATTAGCTCTCATTCCATCCAAATTGTAGAAGAATATAAACCATACTATGCTTTATTTACATAATGAAGAAGGCATATGATGACAATCTTCAAATCAAGCGAATTATAGAATCTAATCAGCCTTTTTTTATTGGCAGGATTGCAGGTGTTGAATTGCAGACCGCTTATAATAAATTGGAAGGAAACCCAAATGAAATCTCTGCAAACATGATGGAGTTAGAAAATAATGCAGGAATAAAAGTTGCAAGTAATACATCATTGTCCGCATATACAACAAAATTACTACAGTCGTATGATCACTGTACACATATTGCAGAATGGTCAGGCAAAGTATTTGAAATCACAGGAAAGGGACAAATGTTAGTTACAAAACGTACACCGCATATTCCTAAGATAGATGCGATTGCATTGGAGCCCTATTATTTCAAGGAGTCCTGGATGGAGGCACTTAAGGGTAAACAAATTCTGATCATTCATCCGTTCATTACTACGATTCAAAAACAAATAGAAAAATTAAAAGAAATATTTCCAAACAGGAGTTGGTTTGAGGATTGTACGTTTTCTTTTGTGAAGCCGCCACTCACCTTAGCAGGAAATCATCAGGGTAAGGACTGGCAACTTCATCATCAACAATGCCTAGAATCTATCAAGGAACATACCGACTATGATGTAGCGCTAGTAGCCGCAGGTGGATATGGAATGTTGTTAGCGGATTTTATTTTTACAGAGCAAAAGAAATCGGTGATTTATGTGGGAGGCGCACTTCAACTTTTTTTCGGTATCGTTGGAAAGAGATGGTTTGATAATAAGGAAATTATCAAATTGATGACGGATGAATGGGTACGACCAGATGCATCAGATAAACCAGATCATTTTACAAAGGTGGAGAAGGGATGTTATTGGTGATAGTACGCTTAAAATAAATATACCATTCTAAAATAAAGATGGATGCATGCAAAGACCAATATAAGATAGGATACGAAGATGGATATCATGCAGGTACATATGATGGATCCATTATAGGAGCTATGTTTCTATTAATGTATTTAATACGTTGTATGATACTCAATGATGGATATATCACTATCTAAGCCTAAAAGATTTAATGATATAGTATAGTAATGGATTTTTCCAAATGGAATAAGGAAAAGTTGCATGAAGAATTTAAAGAAGCAAAACCATTTTCCCATCTTGTATTAGATCATTTTCTAGATGATACGCATGTGAATGCACTTTTAGAAGAAATCAAAGAGTATGATCCAATCTATTTTCCTGCAGAGGATGTTGTACACGATACTGCTATGAAAAGCAATAAACGATGTCTAACTGATTCTAGAATGTTTGGTCCTATTGCACGGGCTTTTGTGGAGCAGAGTCGTACGAAAGAAATGATTTCATTTCTGGAGAACATCACAGGAATAGATAATTTGGAAGCAGATCCTTATTTGTTTGGAGGAGGTATTCATCGTACAACGAAAGGAGGTCACCTGGCTATTCATGCAGATTACAATGTTCATCCATTTACGAAGAAGCATAGACGATTGAATGTAATTCTATATTTAAATCCATCATGGAAACCAGAAGATAATGGTGCATGTGAATTATGGGACAAACAGATGACGCAATGTGAAACAAAGATTGCACCGATCATGAATCGTCTTTTACTTTTTCGTGTAACAGACGATGGATTTCATGGGCATCCTGAACCCTGGCAATCAGATGATCCACGCTATTCCATTGCACTGTATTATTTTACAAAGGATCGGCCAGAAGAGGAGAAGAGCAAACCGCATATGGCTCTATGGCGTACTTTTTAAAAAAAAGTACCCAAAAATCTGAGTGTAGTTAGGGGACTTAAAGCCTAACCAGAGAGCCTAAAGACCATCCAGAGAGCCTAAAGCCCAACCGCATATATTTAAATGTAGACAAATGTTCAAGGAATACATTGAATTATACAAAACATACACTCAAAAATATGGTCCAAAAACCGCCATATTTTTGATGGTAGGTTCATTTTACGAACTTTATGATATCCAAGACCAACAAACGGGTGAAACCGAAGCAAATGTAAAAGAAATTGTAGATTATCTGGGGATTCAACTCTCCAATAAAAAGGGGGAAGTAGGAGAGGGCAAAGACGGATTATTTGCAGGATTTCCAGATTATGTAATGCATAAATGGGCTGGACGCTTAACCTCTGCAAACTGGACGGTTGTCATCGTAGATCAGATCAAAGATGCGAAAGGAAAAGTAAAGGAGCGTATTGTATCACGCATTTTGAGTCCCAGTACGCATATTGAAAATGCAGCCTCTACTGATGTACCATATGTTATTACCTTATATTTTCATGAACAAGCCAATATTACTCACTTTGGCGCAGGAGTATTAGATTTAACAACAGGAACAACAAAGACATATTCTGGAACAACCTGTGGTACATCCGAAATATGGACGGCAGATGATCTTGTACAACTCCTAAGTGTATACCCGCCAAAGGAACTATTGATTTATTGGAATGTATCAAATAAAATGGAGGAGCAATATTTCCGTCGCATTTTTGGTTTGCCTATCACCATTCCTCTGCATCTTCGTTCTATGGAAGTAGGCGCTTTTTCTAATGAATTAGTTCGTACAGAGTATCTCCAAATGATTTACGCAGTAAAGACCATTCTTCCTATTAAAACCTATTTAGGACTACGATCAAATCAGGAAGAAATTGCCCTGGTCTACTTATTACAATTCGTGGAAGAACATTATCCAAGTATGCTCAAATCATTTCATCGTAATGAACCATGGATCCCGCATACTCGCCTCATTTGTGGAAATCATGCCTTAACTCAATTGCAAATGACAAATCAAACAAATATATCCGAATCTGTAATTGGACTCTTTGATAAGTGTATTACTGTAATGGGAAAGCGTAGTATCAAAGAGCGTCTTTTATCACCCTATTCGGATGCAACGACCATTCGCAATCGGTTAGAAGAAGTAAAGGAATATGTGAGGTGGCCCGAAGAAAAAACAAAGAAATTACTACAACACTTGCGATTTATGTTTGATTTGCCTCGTCTTCATCGTAAATTATTATGTGGATTAATTACACCGCCCGAAATTGCAGGGCTTTTCCAAACCTATTCTGCCGCACACATGGTAACACAATTGACCAAAAATACCTTATTGGAGGAACCCTTCACGGAAGAAGAATGGCAAACGTATCAGGGCATATTTCAAACCCATTTCACGGAAGAAAAAGCGCTACAAGCCAATCAGGATCAAACTGCATTCAATGCGGAAACGTATCCAGACATTGGTTCAAAGGAACAAGAGATCAATGCTATTTTACAGAGGTTTCAAATGCTTCGTAGACAAATTGCACAACAGGGGTGTGTACAAGATGATGCGATTCGGTTAGAAGAGAGAGAGAAAGAGCCTTATGGACTAAAGGGATCCACGATCACACTGCAGCAACTCAAGAAGAATGTAAAAGAGTTACCAGAGGGAACCAAACTAAATGAACTCAAATCGGGTGGTTGGATAGATTGCACAGAATTACAAAAACTGAATACATCACTGCAGAAGTTACGTGAGCAATTAAATCATTTGGTAAAGACTCATTTGATAGAAGCCTGCCAAGCCATTGCTCAAGCGGGTCAACATTTATGGACCATGTTGGAACAATGGATTTGTCACGTGGATGGTACACAGTGTATTGGACGTGTCTCCAAGGAAAAAGGATTTCATTGTCCCACGATTCATGACTTAGATGAAACAGGATCGGCATTTGACATCAAACATGTTCGTCATCCGTTGGTAGAAGCCACAGCAACAAGAATCTCCTATGTGACACACGATATTGCACTTAACCATGAAACAAATGGATGGCTAGTGTATGGAATGAATGCGAGTGGTAAGTCTACGTTGATGAAAGCGACAGGAATCTGTATTTTATTAGCACAAGCGGGATGTTTTGTTCCAGCAAAGGAAATGACCCTGAAGCCCTTTCAAGCAGTATATACTCGGATTCTAAATCAAGACAATTTATTTGCGGGACTCTCCTCGTTTGCAGTAGAAATGTCAGAGTTAAGGGATATTTTACGAAATGCAAC
>Ga0164296_1000974_pt1 | contig 32183 bp, 48 predicted proteins | sample GEODES057metaG_FD_113533 | JGI IMG/M metagenome (GOLD analysis project Ga0164296, IMG submission 113533) | Dystrophic lake water microbial communities from Trout Bog Lake, Wisconsin, USA - GEODES057 metaG | ecosystem: Environmental > Aquatic > Freshwater > Lake | place: USA: Trout Bog Lake...
AGCCACGCTTGTCTGCATTTTTGGGACGGCCTGCTTTCTTCTCAATTTCTTCGTGGCTGTATGCTGGTGTGTCTTTGAGGATCTTGCCCGACTTTTCTTTTACTGCAGGTTCAGTTACTTTGAGTTTGCTCATTTTCCTATGATGTCCTTTAGTTGTGCTTCGATTTCGGTTTCTGTCCAGCCCTTTGCCTCACCGGCCATGATGCACCAAGTACGGGCTAGTCTGAGTGCTTGATTGCTACGTCGTTCTACTTGATTGAGTCGGTGCTCGATTGTTTCGTACAGGTCTTTTGTCATCTCCCGTATGCTATCAATTGCATCGTCATCCTCAAAGCAGTACTTAACTAGGCTCGGAGGTATTGTCACTGGCTCCATGTTGCATCCTTTCTACGTGCCATTTGCACAAGTTTTTGTAATACGTGATGTTTGTTTCGTACTCTTTCAATTTCTCGTCATAGATACGCTTTTGTTCGGCGATGTCTTTGTCTTGTGGACGCATGACAAGGCCAATCAAAAAGCCGATGAAGAAGGCGAGGGCTATGTCGGTCATCAGTTTGTCTCCACTTTCTCATCTACCCTTTTGGTACATGCTTTGCCACAACTTTCACTGTGACTAAACTCTGTCACAACTTTGTTGGTGTTATCGCACTTTGTAAAGTAACTGTTATAGCTACCATTTTTCCAAATGTATACAGTGCAATTATCTACTTTACTATAGACATGGGGTGTTCGCTCGGCAATGTCAGCTTGTCGTTGTGCTTCTAATTGTGCTGGCGTTAATGTGGTTTGGTATAAACAGTAAACACCAACACTCAAGCCACCCAATATGGCAACTACAAATAATACCCAAAGCAACATTCCTACTGCTGTTAGTGTTCCGCTGATTAAATCTTTAATATCTTGCCACATTTAGTTTCTCCAATATGTATCGTTAGGATTGGCCAGCATGCTGGCAATAAGGGCATCGGTTGTGGGGAACCACTGGATAACTTTGAGCCCGTCAGACTGGTAAATGGTGAAGCTCATTGCCAATCCCAGCCCAATAGTAGCTTGGTCATTTTCTTATGTAACCAGCATGGTTTATTTTTAACATAAATGTGCAATGTCTTGCCAATAACCCATGCACCTGCTTTGGGTGGATCGGGATGAAAAACATATCCGGCCGAAAGTTTCGCATTACTGATCATCCTATTCTCCTATTCCATGGGCGTGTTCGATGGCGCGGGCGAACCTAATCTTTCCCATTCTGCTTGAATCTGTTCTTCGGACAACGGTTTAGCAATTTTAATCACTGCGTCCAACACATCCTCATTAACAGTGCAGGTCCATACGTGGTCTGTTTTATAGAACCGCATTACAAAATTGCCGACTGGGAACTCTTTAAACGTGGCACGTTGCGCGTCTTGCCGGTCTTGTGTGGTAAAGGTGGTCATGCTATCTCCTATACTTTGCATGTTTGCATTCTGGGTGGTGGTCAGTCCACACGCAGTGGCTGTCACAAAACTTATCTTCTTCCGTTAGTGTTGCTTCAATCTCCTGTGTTGACGCAGCTAGTTCCCACAACGCCCGCTCTTGTTGCATGCCTAGTTTGCGCCCAGCTTCGTGGCCTTGTTCAAATCCGCCAGCGTGGGCAATGCCCTCGTGATGGCTTTGGTTTTCAACCATGCGCTCAATACGGGCTTTCAACGCCTCAATTTCGGCTTGTTGCTGGCGTAGCATAGTTGCAGCTTGAGTTCCCCAATCATGTGGCTCATCGTATGTATTAAATACATCAGCTAGTTCATTTGCGTTCATTTCTCTTGTGCCTTTCTTAGTATTGCTCTAATCATTGGGATAGCATTTTTTTCAGTCAATTCCCAGTAATCGCCCATGTCTAAACAAAGAGCATTTATGAAATCCCATATTTCCTCATCTGTTAGTGTCTTTGCTGAATGTAAATAAAGCGGAATAAAATCATTGTAAAATGTTGGGCTTCCCATACCAGCAAATACTTGACCGCTTTCTTTGTGCATCCACGCTACTGGTTCATTGTTCATTTTTCTTGTGCCTTTCTTAATAATTCAACATCACCCATGATGTCTTTAAAAAATTGATTTTCAGCTTTTAACGCCTCTATTTCAGCTTGTTGCTTGCGATATTCGGTTTGGTAAAACTTCAAAGCATCTTTAGAATTACTAAAAGCTAAATCGCCGTCAATTACATAATCATCGCCGTTCATTTCAATCTCCCATCGTGCGTTCTTAGGTCGGGGTTTAGTGCCTGCTTGCTGTCGTAGCTCAGTGACTCAATAACGTCAAGGTAACGGCGCTCCCATTGCTTGAGGTTGTTGATTTGCTCTGCTTGTTGGCGCAACATTTCTGCCGCATCGGATAATAGCTTCCAATCGCTGACGTGGTAGTTATATTCCATGTCGCTAGATGCCGCATCTAACTCATCGGCTAGGTCATTTGCGTTCATTTTTTAAGTGATCCCCATATCCATCCAAACGCGAAGATCAGTGCAAACAAGATGATCCATTGGATTGCTTCTAAAAGGTCAGTTGATAATGCTCCACACATATCTATCTCCTAAATTGGGGTGTTGGTTTACGTTGGCCGTACATCAGGCGGATCTTAAGCGCCTGAATGCTGCCAAATATTTTGTTGCGGTGGCCTTGGTGGGCTCGGCGGATCTTCTGCATTTTAGTGCGGTGTTTGCGACCCACGATACCAGAGTGCCAATATCGCCAATTAAAGCTACGGGATCTTACCTTTAACTTATTGGGCGAGATTGTCCTGCGCCGACCCACACCCCCAAACAGGCGGGTGAAGTCGTTACGCATCACCGTTCGGCGAAACCTAAACTTATTGATTCTCATTCTCAACTGGCTTTCCGGCCAAGGCGAACTGTGCATACTGCCACGCTGTATCGCGGACCTCAGCGGGGCTTGCGCCCCTTGCTACTAGGCCCATGACGGCCGCCGCGGCCATTGTGAATAGTTGCTCTTCGTGCGTCATTAAAATATCTCTCCGTTGTCTAATTTCTCAATGCTGTCAATATACCTCTGAGCCTTCTCATTCAGACGTATGCCCTTATAAATGTGCTGCCTCTGCCCACCGATGCGAGTCGAGTCCGATTCAACGTGGTGCTCTTGAATCGCGGCCAAGAATCTGCGCTTGAATGACAGCTCCGAGCCGGGTGTGATGCTCTTGTGCAGTGCCCAGCGCTTGTAGCATGCAAAGATGTCATCCTTGTTGACCGTGTAGGCTGGGTCAATCTCAAGCACGTCATCAATGAACGAGCCGATTGGGTTGCCCAACTCGCTCATCAAGTCTAAGTACTCTTTGCCCGACTTAGGCTGCACAAAGTTACCACCTCGCGCCAGACGTCTGCGCTGACCTTCGATCACCCAGTTAAAGATGCCTGACAATTCTTTTCTCAAGCGTGATGACAGTGTGGTGTCTTCCTTGTTGTAAAAAGATTTTGACATCTTAAGCACTAACATGCGGCCGGTGAGCGCGTTACTGTTCTCGGTTAACTGGAGTACTTCGTTAGAATAAATAACAATCCTAGTAGGTAGGTAACCATTCCAAGACTCTTTGTTCTTACGGTTGACTGTGACAGTATCTCCACCCACAATGCGCAGTAACTGGCTGACCACAGCAGAACGATTACGCTCAGGAGCACGGGCGTCGGTAAAGGAGGCAAGGAGCTTGCCAAGCCAAGGTTGTAGTCCAAAAGTATCACAGAGTTCCTCCAGTTGTGGTGCGACTGTATTGTGTTGGCCTAGTAGGTCAACGAGCACCTTGTTAATAGTTCCCTTACCGCTACGTCGCGGACCAATGATGTTTAAAAACTTCTGCTCTGAGGTGTCCCCTGAGAGAATATACCCAAAGTATTCCTGCAGCAGCTCCTTAGACTCATTGTCCTCGCCCCACACGTCATCTAAAAACTTCATCCACTCGGGGCAGTCTTTAGATGGGTCGTACTCGAACGGCAGCGAGTTGTACGTAAAGAATCCCAGCGAGTGCGGAAACAATACGAGCTGATCCATCTGAAACAGTCCGTTGACCATGCTGATTAACTTCTCAGCCGGCGGGTTGTTGGCCGAGTAACCGTCTAACCAAACTGGTGGCTTGGTGTTCGGGTCGTTGGCCAAGTGCACGATGGACTTAATCGCATCAATCGCGGCGTTCACTACCGATGGGTTGGCGTTGAACGGCACCAAGTTGCCCTTCTTGTCCTGCTTCTGACACTTGTCTAAAAACTTGTATAGCTGGGAGCGCACCGTGGCCTCTTCGATGTAGGTGTAGTGCGTGCCAGTGTACACAAAGAAGTCCTCCGCATAGTGCACCAGCTTATAGCCATTTTCCACCGTGTACATCGATGACAAAAACTTCCTTGCGTGGTCTAGCGGGTTGGATATGTCCAGCACTATCTCTCCAGCGGCCAAGGCCGCTTGCAGCTTTTTTTGGTTCACCTTAAATATCAGGGAGCGCAACGTGATGCCCTGACCCTTAAAGCTATTCCACTTCGTCGTGCAGGAGTTGATGCCGGTCACGGTGTACTTGTTGGACTGCGAGCTCCAACGCTCCCACGCCTCTAAGGCCTCGACGTCGCCACTGAACTGGTGGTGCAGCGCCATGCCAATATTCTTCCAGTCATCATACCCACAGTTTGGGTCAAGCTCAGGCAAGAGCTCGGTCTCTACGCGCAGGATGTCCCAGCCCTCGACTGGTGGCGTGTAGTTTGCAAAGTCGTCGTCTGACTGGCGCATTGCGCGCGGTGGTACGTGCGCGGTGAGGTCCTGCGGGTCGCTAGGTACGTCGCCTGCAATCTTGTGGCCCGTCATCGTGAAGTACCGGCTCTTTGGGTACACCTCCAGCCCGATGGCGTGGTCAACGTGCGCAGAGTGTAATTCAGCGCGGGTGAATATCTTAATGCCCGTACCCGATGGGCTGACTTCCACGTAACCCTTCACGTTGTCCATGATGGACTGGGCCAGCTCGTTTAACTCACCAGTCTGAGTATCTCTACAGTCGTCAATATCAATACCAATGAGGTTATCATCCCCAGTAAAAACGAAGCCAATGCCGTCAAAATTACCATTCTCGTATGCCTTTTGTGCCGTAAAGAAGTCTGTCCAAGTTGCTGGGTTAGTAGAGGATGCAGACTTTCCAGTGTGCTGCACTGGGAGCTTGCTCCACTTTTGCGACTCACCATCTCCGACCAAGGTGTACTTCCACAGGCAAAACCGTGGGATTCTCTTGAGGTCGTTGGGTATCGCATTAAAATCCACCTCTAATGCGTCTGGTTTTTGTAACATGATTCTCCTTTTTCCTTGCCCTTACTAATACGCAAATCGTTCGACCTGCGTTTCACATTATGAAATATTAAAAAATGCTGCACTGCATCCTGGATATTTGCCACCCTTTGAAATGAAAGGGTGGCACGATAACTCTTTGATTTATAAGACTATTTGTATGCCGATCCACAGTATCCACCCTTCTTTTGACTTTTCTTTAAATTTTTAAAAAATAAAAAATAAAATATTTGGGATAAAAGTGAAAACTTCTGTGGATACTGTGGATCGTACCCAAAATACCTTTAAGAATCAACAGGTTACCGTGCCACCCTTTGGAATTGCAATCCTGTCAAATCCTGCCACTTTTTAAAATAGGGCCGTAGAGGCGTTTAAAATGAATGGGTAAGGGGGTAGCCTCACCTAGTCTTAAAAAACGCCTCTATGGGGCTATAAACAGACCACTGTACCAATCGTCGTTGGAGTACACCTGACAATCTTGCCGTCTGGCATCGTGACCACTTGGGCCAGTGCGCTGACGATGTGAAAGCCAAAGTACAGGATAAATAGGGCAATGGCAATCCAGCCGTACTTGTTCCATTTATGGTGCTGGCGCTCTTGCTCTAAAAATAAAAAGCGCTCAGGCTTGCCGTAGTCCATCTCAATTCCCTTACAGTTGCAAACACTGCGCCCTTGGTTACAATTTCCTGTGCATCCTCTCATGTCTTCACCTCGTAGTCTAATCGTTTAACCATTGTGGTCGCCCACTTTCTAAAGTTCTCGCGGTTCTCGCTGGTCTGCTCTTCCTGCGGGTTCCACTCTGCCTGAATCTCAAAATCACCTTCTAAGTTATGGTACTCAATACGCAGCAGGTTGCCCTCCCTGTCGTATACGTCCGTTGGAATAATTTGCGTCATACTATCTCCTTTACGTTGTGTGCCTTGTCTTTCCATGAGTCTGCGTCGCCGTAGTCACCGCGGATCATGCTCATGCGCTCCTCTTTCCTATATGCAGGCTCGATGGCCCACCATGCTAGGCTTGCCTCCTTGTACTCTGCCCACGCCTCATTTTCTAAAAACATGGGGTGGTTCATTCCAGCCACGTCCACAGTGCAGAGCACGTCACTGGTCGGTTGCCACGGCCCCTTGTTTAGCCTGCGATACTGCCCCAGCGATACGTTATTGCGCGCCTTAATAAAGCGCTTGTAAGCAATCTCTTGCTCTTTGGTTAAGTTAATCATCGTGCTCGTCCTCCATCTTATCTAATTGCAGTGCGTCTAATGACGTGGGTTCTTGTAACATGTAAAACTTTAGCTGGTTCACGCGCTTGGCCGTCTTGCCCAGCACCTTAGCGAGCTCTTGAACTGTTGGCGTTCGCCCAAGCGTTTGAGTGAGTGCACGCTCAGTGTACGTCATCTTGCGGATCTCTTCGCGCACCTTAATCGGTATGCGCACCAAGTTCTCCTCGTCGTCCTGCCCACGCTCCACGCCACGCAGAATAAACCGCTTGGCGTACGTTGCAAACTTGGCGCCGTTCTTTGGCACCCACTGGCGTGCAGCCTTGTAGAGCGCCTCGTTGCCCATGCCAATTAAGTCCTCCTGAGGCGTGCGTGAGTGGTTCCACGCGGTCAGCTTGCGCACCGTGTACACCACAAAGCGCAGGTTGTGCGTGACTAGCTTGTCCAGCGCAAGCTCATCGCCTTGCTGAATGCGACGGGCCAGCTCGTACTCTTGCTCGCTGTCTAGCACTGGTATGCCGTACAGGGACTGCAGGTAGTCAGTTAAAAAGTCATTCATTGTTGCTCCATAAAAATAAGTGGGAAGACGATCAACGCCACGACTATGACTGCAATTAGTCTTGGGAAGATGCAGCACAACAATACCAAAAGCAAAAAGAAACCGATCGTGGCACCAGTGCCCACTCTTCTCTGTAGCTTACCGGTGAATAAGTAACCCATCGATAGCAAAAATAATATTGTTGGGATGACCACAATCGGTACGAGGAAGTATCTCAAAATGGTGCCTCCTGCAGCATTACTACTGCTACTTGGTACGGGTTTGCTTTAGGCTCGCGCGGTAGTGTCACCAAGCTCATGCCTGCAGTTAGGTAGGGAGTTGCCTCCAGCTTTGATACAAACTTCCTGCAGGCGCCCCCAAACTCGTCCATCAATACGTAACGATATTGGCTCATGGTATGAATGCCTCGCGCTTGAGCTGGTTGCCCAGCTTGTCTTGCAAGTACATCACCACGTCCCACTCGCCGTCATCGCGACCACGTGAGCGCTCCATGTTGGTCAGCTTGTCAGCGTACCAGTAAAGCGCACGCTTGATGGCCAAGAACTCCTCGGCGTCTAAGTTGAGCTCAAAGCGGTTAGTGTTGATTTTCATGCTTGCACCTTGCGCACGACGACTGCGTCCACTGGCTTGACCTGAGTCACTTGGGCCACGAAGTCAGCAGAGCCAAACTCCTTAACAAGGATTGGGCTGATAGTTGCGCGATCGTAGTGCTGCACCTCGGCCATGAACTCTACACCTTCGTACTTGCCGACACCTCTAGCAATGAGTTCAGCCTTGAGCTTGCGAGCTGTAGCCTCGAGCTCTTTGATTTGTGTATCGATGATACCTAACTGATCGATCATATTATCTGTAATCATGGTGATGCTCCTTATTTTACGTGGATGAATTGAAAGTGGTCCTGCATGAATTTTGTATGCTGCGCTACTGCCTCTTTGTACGCGCTGTTTAATTCTTTGGCAATGTCGTCACCGCCAATCTCTTTGATCCAGCCAGTGCCAAACCATTCTTTGTAGCGTGGGTGCCAGTTGATGTCGATGACGTTCTCGCCCCAGCTGATTTCAAACGCCTTGCACCCCTGCTTGAGGTACTCTGCAATCGTGCGCATGATGACGGCCTTGGACGGCTTGCGGTTCTCGTAGTTGATGTTAATCACTGGAAATAATTCGCTCATGTTATTGCTCCTCGTTTAGTTTGATTCGGTCTTGTTCAAGGTGATTGTACCACCAGTAGATTGTATCACGCATTACTTATATTCACAATCGTAGCTGTCTAGGTCCTCCATCCACCATGCCATGGCCGTGCAGATATCGCTCCACTCTTCATCGTACTGGGGGTCTTGGCCCTCAGGTATGCAGTCCTCGCGATACGCCTCTAATGCTCTCCAAATGGCGCCAAATTGGCTGTTGCGGTCGTCTCTTGTTACGGGTTTAAATTTAGTCATCATAGTCCTCGTCTTCAAATTCAAAGGTAATTGTGCGGTTGCACTGTGGGCACTTCTCGATGTAAAGCCAGCCGTTGGAGCTGATTGCCTCAGTCCTAGCCCCGTCATAGGGGCAGGTGAACTGAGCGTCGGGGTCTGCAACAAATATCTCTGTCATTTTTTGCTTTCTCTTAGCACGCGCAGCTCCTCTTGGTACTGCTCCTTATTCTCCTCGTACTGGCGACGGGTCATGTACTCAATGCCCTCACCACTAAGCGTGAGCGGGTTAGGCCTAACCACGCCGATGATATCGTCGGGAGTCTCTACAGGCTTTTTGTACACAGGCTCCCATGGCACGTCAGGTGCAGTTGGTGGGTTGGACCAAGTGCGTGACACGTAGCGTGCCTCGTCGCGGGCCCTGCAGATTGCGTTAAGTGATCTCATTGTGTTACCTCCAGTTTGTATGGTTTGTCCCAGTCACCCACGTTCAGGTGATAGTAGTACGCGGTGTCAAAGTAGTCAACCATCGCGTCTGATTTGTCATAATAGTCTGCACTCTTAAGCGCGTCAAGTACCTCGCCAATCACGCGCTGTGGGCGGTGTGTGAAGTGCTCCTGATACCAGTACGGGTTCACTTGGATGTGGTTGCGTACGTGCAGGTCAAAGTCCTTGCCAGTGGTCTGCTTGAAGTTCTCAACAAAGTCCACTGGGCCGCTGCGCAGGGTGCAGGTGATGCTCATGTGATCTTGCACGCGCAGGCTGTACTTGATGCCCAGTGGTTTGAGCACCTTGTCGAGGTTAGCCTTGATGATCTTCTTTTTGTCTTGGTTCATGTATGCCATTATGCGTACTCCTGATTGTGTTCGTTGATAAATGCCTCAATGCGATCTGAGGCTGTGCGGTAGCCTGCGCCGTACTGGACGCGCAGGTCAAAGTCTTCGTATGGATTGTCGAACGGCTCGCTGTTCATGCCAGCGTGATAGCCCTCTGCGAAGGCCATCTTCTCTTGGTGTCTGTTGATCATGTTAGCTCCTTGAATAGGTAATCAATTAAAACTGGCTCGAGGTCATAGTATACACCGCCTAGGAAATAGTAGTCACGCCCCTTGTGCCTGAACTCCGGGGCGTGCAGTGCGGTGGTACCGTCGCGTTGGGTGAATGCCAGCTTGTCACCCACTGCCTTGGTCTGCACGCGTGTCATAGTTATTTGCCCTTCCACTTGTTCACGAACTTTTGGATCTTGATGTAGTTGGCCCGGGGCATCACGTAACCGACGTACTCATTCTCGCCCTCGTCCTCAAGGTCCAGCTCATGCTGGGCCCTGAAGACTAGGTGGTCGATCGTGCCGTCTAGGTCGTCGTCGTTAACGTGGCCCAGCCTGTCAAACTCGGCCAGCGCTTTGGCGTATTGCTTGTCCATGGTGTCGCTCCTTGGTTAGTCTACTAATGTGTATTTGCCGGCTTTAAAGTTGCCCTGGAATGTCCACTTGGTGCCCTTGCTGAAATACCCCGGCACTTCACCGGTCAGGCATTCGCCCTCGGTGTACGCGCAGTCAGGTGCCTCAGGAAACTGGGTGCAAGTACGCCAGTCTGTTGTGAAGTGCGCACGGGATGGCAGTGCGTTGTATAGGATCTTGAACGTGCCACCGTGGGCCTGCACGATGTCGCCTGCCTTGAGTTCGTGAACGTATTTCTGTGTCATGGTGTTAACTCCTGTGTGTTGGTTAGTAATCCCTCGAGCTCACTGCATGGCAATGGGCTCTGAGTATTACTATCTTGTCCGTCATACGCCGTGTTGGATAACGGCACCAGTTCTGCTGGCTCCCCCTCATAGATCGCGGTTGGGTTTGCGTACTGCACTGAGTGGATTAGCCACTGCACTTCCGATGACTCCATTATAGTCACAGGCCAAACATAAAAACAACCACTAATACGCATTTGCATTTCACAATGTGATAAAGATTGAAGTGCTCACTAACAAGACCGCAAACCCCCGTGGTTACTGGAATACTAGAGATCGCAGGGTAGGTGAGGGGTTAGTATCACCTGATAGCGATCGCGTCTCTATGGCCCGATTAGGGGCCTTGCTGGGGATCCGCTATCTGCCAATAGCGCCACCTCACGTCCACCCACCCTCTCACGCTCTCGCGCACGCGTACCACACAGCCACACCACCACTCCACCACCGCGCCCAGCTCACCACGCCACCACCGCGCCCGGCCCTAGCACAGTGCCACACTGGCGTCAAGCCCCTAGCTAATACCCATGATGGCAGTGTGGTTATTAGGTGGGCCAGCACGCTGGGGCCCGCGCCCACTCTGTCCCCATTACTAGCAGGCAGGGTGACTGAGTGCCAGCGTGGGGCGCGAGGGGCTGTTCCACATTGTGGAATGGCATCTCACAATGTGGAATGGCCCTCCTTTTCGGCGCAGGGTCCCCTTTTCCAATATGCCATGCCGCCTAATCAGGTACCACCCACCCCGGGGCGGCGGCCCCAGGTCAAAACTCAAGTTTGTAAATTTTTTTTGTAAATTTTTGCTATATTTAAAATTGCTGCACTGCATCCTGGATATTTGCCACCCTTTGAAATGAAAGGGTGGCACGGTAACTCGTTGATTTAAAAGACTATTTACCCTACGATCCACAGTATCCACCCTTCTTTTTACTTTTTTTATTTTTTTTAAAAAAGTAAAAAAGATATAGAGGGTAATAGTCATTTAGACCCTGGATACTATGGATACTGTGGATAATGATTACTTTTAGTTATATAAGAATCCTTTAATATAACTTTTTGTAATAAAGGCTGCTTTAATACAATTTGCGTATTAGTAGGAGTATGAACAAATACGTTTATCAAATCCAAGGCGCACTGGAAGACAACGGGCACAACCTGATTGGTTTGCGCGTACTGGTGTGCGATTTATACAATTTTGATTCGGTAGACGTTCCCATTGAAATTTTGGACAGAGAGACGGCTAAGTACTTAGCATTTCGTTTAAAGCTCACTGAAGACGCTTTAGTAATCCAAAATTTACCAAATGGGGTAATCAACAAGATAAGGCTGCTATTAGGCAAATACCTAGATAAGTGGGTATTGAAAAACTTTTATGGCGAATTACAAGGACGTAAAACATAAAAATTGCGTATTAGTAAAAGTATGAAAAGACTAAACGCAACTACAGGAAAACCATTTAATCGCGGAGACAATCGCGAAGATGGTTTTTTCTTTTTGGGTTACCAAACCCGAAAAAATAAACAAGGGTTTTTTTATGAATCTTGGGCAAGTCCCCAGCTTTGGAAAAATCAAACAGTTGGTGAAAGAAACACGTTTGAGAAACACATAAGCAGGTCTTATGCGCATATTAAATCCAGATCAAAAAAAGAAAATATCCCGTTTACCGTTTCTTTAGATTATCTGAAATCAATTGCCACTGATACATGTCCAGCTTTAAAAATAAAACTGTCTTGGTCTCAACCAGGTAAAACAGATAATAGCCCATCATTAGATAAAATTATTCCTGAATTGGGGTATGTTGAGGGTAATGTTATGTGGCTTTCAAATAAAGCCAATAGAATGAAAAATAACGCCACAAAAGGTGAATTGAAAAAATTTGCAGAATGGATACTGAATGGCCATATTGGCAACACAAAAGGTGTTAACCCTTGACTATTGGAAAATAGCGCAGGATATCAGACCGGGTGACATTGTATTTGACAGACTGGGCCGCAAGGTCCGGGTAAAGCTCGCCCAGCCCCTAGACAAACGCCCATGTTACCGGGTCACGTTCCTAGATGGAACCTCGGTCGCTGGAGATAAAGACCTCAAACTCCCTATTGAAACGCCAAAGTACCGCAAAAGAGTTTGGGAATACAAGGGCAAATTCCAATTTCGCAGGCCGCTATCCAACTATTCCCTTGGAACGCTATCTGAAATCGAACTGACCAACAAGCACGGCAGGCTTATGTACAGCGTGCCAACCGCCGGACCGTTAGAATTACCACATAGAGACCTGCCAGTACCGCCGTTTGTGTTTGGATTGTGGTTTTTCTCTAAAAGAAAAGACGGAACTTTAAAAATTCCGGCGCAACACTTTGATTTTATTGTAGAAAAATTAAAAGACTACGGCTATTTACCAACATCTTGGCGTGATCCCATCAAAAAACGTCAAGTGTACAGCACAAAGCCAACGGTTCTGTCCCATCTGGCACCCAATGTGCCGTATAAAATACCGAACAATTATCTTTTAGCTAGCCCAGAGCAACGTCTGGAGCTTCTTAGTGGTATTATGTATGCAAAACCAAATCAATATAACCAAAAGTTAGATAGGTTTCGATTTAGTTCCAAACATTTACCAACAGTCAAGCAAATTCAATACCTTGCCGAGACGCTAGGTTGCAAAACCGTACTGGAAGGACGCAATCCATTATCAGGATATACGGTCTACATTAAAACAAAACTCAAATTGATGGAACATCAAACTTCTAAGCCGATCAAAGTGCGGCAAAATTGGAGAATGATTACTAAAATTGAAAAAATCATACCACAAGCGTGCGTTCACATCGAATTAGATGGCGACGATAGCACCATGTTGGTAGAAGAAGGATTTATTGCATGCCTTTAACAAAAGAAGAGCAACTTGAAATAAAAAAGTTTGCCGCAGAACGCCCACACTGGCCCAAGCCCGAGCTTGATGCTGCTATCTGGCGCATCACTTGGGCTAAACAAGCATTGGCGCACCAAAGAGAACCCAAAGATGGAGAGTATGATACGTTTCTTATGCTTGCAGGCCGCGGCTCTGGTAAGACGCATACTGCTAGCCATTGGATTGGCATTCGTGCCTGGCGTTACCCCGGCACTCGCTGGCTTGTCACCGCCCCAACCTCTAATGATATCCGTGCAACTTGCTTCGAAGGAGACTCCGGTCTTCTTAATATCATACCCAAGAGCCTTATACGAGATTACAACAAGTCCCTCTTTGAGATTACCCTCATCAACGGATCAATCATTCAGGGGATTCCAGCCTCAGAGCCAGAACGTTACCGCGGTAAACAATATCACGGAGCTTGGTTTGACGAGCTCTGTGCATTCGACTATCTTGACGACGCATACGATGGCGTACAGTTCACCCTACGACTTAAAGATCCTAGAATACCCCGCGTCCAGCAGATCATCACCACCACCCCCAAGCCACGCGAGCTCATTGTCGACCTCGCCGAAGGTAAAGTCGGTGGCGACGTCTACATGGTCAACGCGTCCTCGTATGACAATCGGGAGAACCTCTCCGAGACATTTTTTAAACAGCTAGAAACGTATGATGGCACCGACATTGGTCGCCAAGAGATTTACGGTGAGATTCTGGACCCAGAGTCCGCTGGTATTATCAAACGTAAGCAGTTTAAAATGTGGCCGGCGGATAGGCCAACACCAGAGCTAGAATACGTCTTAGCTTCATACGACCCAGCCACCTCAGAAAAAACCCACAACGACCCCACCGCATGCACTGTGTGGGGAATCTTTGAGCAAGAAGACGGCGGCACTTGTGCAATCTTGCTTGATGCTTGGGATAACCATCTTTCTTACCCAGAATTACGCCGCAAAGTAGTAAATGATTTTAAAGAAGTCGTTTATGGTGCAGATAATGAGTTTGCTAAAGGTAAAAAAGCAGACCTCATCCTCATGGAAGACAAATCGGCGGGTATTAGCCTTATCCAAGAGCTCAGGGGCGCGGGAGTGCCTGTACAAGGATACAACCCCGGTAGGGCGGACAAAGTCCAACGATTGAACATTATAGCGCCCCTTGTAGCTAAAGGAAAAGTGTTTATTCCTGAAGATCTAGTAAAGCGCGGTGACTTTGCTGATTGGGCCAAACGTTTTCTGCGCCAAGTCTGTTCATTCCCAGAAATGGGCGGCCACGATGACTACGTGGATTCGCTATCACAGGCACTACGAATCCTTAGAGATGATGGGTGGTTGCAGTTAGATTACCTACCGGCCCGCGATTATGACTATGCTGACGATGACTCCCGCAAACGTTTTGCTAACCCTTACGCCCAATAAGGGCGGATTAAGACCAAATAGCGTATTAGTTAAAATAAGGGCATATTTCCGGCCCACCAAATTCCAAATCAAATAATCTATGGCACAACCATCATTACCTATCCAAGCTGGCGGCAATTTGCCCAGTCTCGACCGCGAGGACGAGATTGCAGATGCAAAGCAGCAAGATGCTGAGATGGAAGAGTATGAAGACATACTTGGATTAGAACACGATGAAGTAGAGCAAGAGCTAATAGAACTGGACGATGGTTCGGTTGTGGTTAACTACGTCGAAAAATCTAGCCCACTTAAAAACCCAGAGTTCTACGCAAACCTTGCAGAAGTGTTTGATGAGCAGACATTAAACTCATTAGCCATTGAATACCTCGACTATATCGATGTAGACAAAGAGGCTCGCAAGCAAAGAGACAAACAATATGAAGAAGGACTTCGTAGGACGGGCCTTGGTAAGGACGCTCCTGGTGGTGCTACTTTCGACGGTGCTTCTAAAGTTGTTCATCCCGTCATGGCCGAGGCTTGCGTTGACTTCGCAGCTTCCGCTGCCAAAGAGTTATTACCACCAGATGGCATCGTCAAATCCAACATCAAAGGCAACGACGATAAAACCAAAGAAGAAACAGCAGACCGAAAAGTCAACTTTCTTAACTGGCAATTAACACAACAAATTCCAGAGTTTCGCGATGAGATGGAGCAACTGTTTACACAGTTACCCCTTGGCGGATCTCAGTACCTTAAGTGGATGTACGACGAAGAACAAGCTCGCCCAACATGCGAGTGGATTCCAATTGACAACATCATCCTACCTTACTCATCAACAAACTTCTACACCGCGCAACGTGTCACAGAGCAACAAGACATTACTGGCGACGAGTATTTAAAGCGTATTGATGCTGGCCTATATCGTGACCTAGATAATTTAGATTACACGTCCGATGCTCCGATTAACGACATGACGCAATCGGAAAAAGCCAATAATAAAATTGAAGGTAAAGACTTACCTCAAAAGAATATTGATGAACTGCGTAGAATCTACGAAATCACTTGCTATATGCGACTGGACGATGATCCAGAAACAGAAGGTAAACGTGCACCGTATATCCTCACCATCGATGAGACAACAAGCAAAGTATTAGCACTATACCGCAACTGGGACGCAAATGATGAAAAACGCGAAAAATTGGACTGGATTGTTGAGTTCAAGTTCATCCCTTGGCGTGGCGCTTATGCTATTGGTCTCCCCCATCTTATTGGCGGCCTCTCTGCTGCTCTCACTGGTGCTTTACGTGCTTTGCTTGACGCTGCTCATATCAACAACAGCCAGACGTTACTTAAACTCAAAACTGGAAGAGTGTCTGGACAATCTGATCGAATTGAACCAACTCAAGTAGTCGAAGTAGAAGCTGGTGCTGGCGTAACTGACATTCGTCAGGTTGCGATGCCAATGCCATTTAACCCACCATCAAGCGTATTGTACGACTTGTTAGGTTGGTTAACTCAAGCAGCCAAAGGTGTTGTTACCACAGCTGAAGAGAAGATTGCTGACGCTAACAGCCAGATGCCTGTTGGTACAACCCAAGCTCTGATCGAGCAGGGTGCTAAAGTGTTCTCTAGCATTCACTCTCGCTTACACCGCAGCCAAGAAAAATCACTGGCTATCATCTCCCGTATCAATCATTGGTACTTGCAAGAGATGGACAACTTGTCTGGCGAAGAAATTGAGGTACGTGACTTTTCGTACAACTCAGACGTTCGTCCAGTATCTGACCCCAACATTTTTTCTGAGACACAACGTCTTGCTCAGAATCAAGCCCTCCTACAAATGGCAGGCACCGCGCCTCCAGGAATGTTTGACATGCGTGCAGTTTATAAGCGCGTACTCAAGCAATTAAAAATTCCTGAGCTCGAAGAAGTACTGCCAAATCCACAAGGCGCCAACGAATCCAATCCGGCCTTAGAGAATGTCTCTATGACGATGGGACGACCCGCTGCCGCCTACCCCGACCAGGACCACATTGCACACCTTAAGATTCACTTAGAGTATGCAATGAACCCTGCGTACGGTGGTAACCCATTAATTGGCCCAGCATTCGCGCCGCATGCTTTAGAGCACATTAAGCAACACTTAACGCTGCACTATCTGCAATCGATGCGTTCTTATGTTGCCAAAGCGTCTGGTGGTGAAGATGTACTCAAGCTACACCAAGAGTTGCCATTGGATCAAGAAGCACAACAAGCATTGGCACTTGCTTCCCAGTTGGTTGGCCAAGATGCGCAACAAACTATTGGACCATTCCTACAGCAAATTAATGGTTTGGCTCAAAAAGTTGCTCAAGCTCAGCAACAACAGCAGCAGACTATGCTCATGTCTGACCCAACAGCTGCGGCAATCGTTAAGACTCAGACTGCTGAGACTCAACGTAAGCTGCAAGAGGCTCAGGCTAAGATGCAGCTCGATACTCAATCTATGCAACAAGATTACCAAATCAAAATTGCAGAATTGCAGCAAAAAGTTCAAGAGTTGCAAGCTAAATACAGCACACAGACTAACATTGATAACCAACGCAATGCCACAGATATTGCAATGGCTAACATCAATAACGCTGCAAAAGAGCGTGTTGCTATGATCACAACCGGCTCCCAAATGGATCAATTACAGACCCAGTTAGAAGCCGAACAAGATCAATCCGCCTTGGAAGCAATCAACGCCGCCAATGCTGATATCCGCCAACACGGATTGGCAGTACAGCAACAAGCGTTTGAGCAACAAGCACAACAGGTTCAACAACAAATTGAGGCACAACAAGCCGCTCAACAGCATCAACAAGGTTTAGCACAGGCCCAACAGCAGCATGCAATGGAAATGCAGCAACAGGACCAGCAACACCAACAGGGTTTGGCACAAGCCCAGCAGATGCACGAACAGCAGATGGCCCAAATGCAAGAGCAACAAGCTCAACAACCACAACAACCCACTGAAGGACAATAATGGCAACTAAAAAACAAGACGGCGGCGAATTAGGCTTCCGTAAATCATACAAAATGACTGGTACTCCTGGCTACGCTGGTGGTCCTGGTGAAACAACTATCGACAAAGGCAACTCTGGCTCCAAGCGTGCTAACAATGCAGTTTTGAATCAAAACAAAATGGCTAAATCACCTAAAGTTGGTCCGGATAAAAACCTCAACGAAATCGGCGGCGGTAACTTTTATTAATATTTAGGGCGGATTTATCCGCACCCACGTATTAGTAAGAATATGAAGGACTTTTTATCCGAAATTATCGGTCGCGTAAGGACTGAGATAAGTAATCATGCGGAAACCGTCACCGCGGGTTCAAACATCAATTCATTTGATGATTATAAGCAGTACGTCGGCATTATTCAAGGCTTGAAAATAACCTTGGACATTATTGACGAAATTTTGACGGAAGACGAAGACGACGAATCGTAAGATTCAGAAAGGATTGCCGTAAGGTGATTGATTTTAAAGAACAGGACGAGCCGGATTTACGCTCAGAATTAGAGTGTTTTCCAGAAATTGACCCTGGTGTAGAAATTCTTGGTGACCGAGTATTGGTGCAACTGCGCCGTGAAAAGATAACCAGTAAAGGCGGTATCATCCTTGTTGATGAGACCAGGCAAACGTTACGTTTTAACGAAACTGTAGCTAAAGTACGTGCTATTGGACCCTTGGCTTATAGAAGCCCAGATGATTTGACCCCTTGGGTCGAAGGCCCATGGTGCGCGGTTGGCGATTTAGTTCGCACAATCAAGTACGGTGGCGATCGTTTTGTAGTGCAGCCCGACGATGGCGGTGCTCCAGTGGTGTTTATTACACTGCAAGCCCGTGAAGTCATTTCAAAGATTAAAACCTTTGAGGCGGCACAAAAAATGCGGGCTTTCGTGGATTAACATGGCACAAACGCTAGAACAAGTAAGAGAATATCGAAGAAAAACTCCGAGATTCAATTTATACAGCACTTTGAGACTTGCTAAAACACGAGCAGAAGTAACTATTGATGTTAACTATTTATTAAAACTATTTGAAGAACAAAAAGGATTGTGTGCTTTAAGTGGTGTAAAAATGACATGGGCTACAGGAAAAACTGAACCGACGTCAATTTCAATAGATAGAATTGATAACAGCAAAGGTTATATTCCCGATAACGTAAGGTTGGTTTGTGTGGTAATTAATGCTTTTAAAAGCACTCAAACAGATAGTGAACTTTATGAGTTTGCTAAAAATTTGGTTGAAAATATGGCTAAAAAATTACCAAATTAAACTTTTGTACAAAAGAAAGAAAGTAGAGAATGGCAAAGAAAGATAAGGATCAGGACGATCACGTCCCGATGAAGGAATTAGACGACGGCACATTAGTGGCTAAAGTCGAGTTTCCAGAGGAAATTGAAGATCACGAAGATGGTGGTCACGTAGAAGCTGAAGATGACCGCACTGATGAAGAGCGTGAAGACGATGAAGCTGCTGAAGAAGGTGAAAATGACGAAGAACGTGAGAAAATCCGTGAAGCTCGTCGTGAAGAGCGTAAACTCAAGAAAGAGTTAAAGAAACAACGCGAAATTTCAGCAAAAAACAAGATTACAGCACTTGAGCGCCGTAACGCCGAGCTAGCAGAACGTTTAGCTAAGGTTGAAAGCACTGCAGTATCTTACCAATTCGCACAGATTGACAAGTCTATTGAAGACGAAGCAACCCGTGTAGAATACGCTAAGATGAAGATGTTGCAAGCAGCCCAAACTGGCGACGCAGCTGCTCAAGTCGAATATTTAGAACAGCTAACAGAAGCTAAACAGCGTCTGAAACAAGCTGAACATTACAAAAAACAACAATTAGAGCAAGCTAAGGCACCAAAAGAAAACGTGCCTAATCAGATCAACACAGAAGTTCAAGCCAATGCAACACGTTGGTTAAAAAAGAACTCTTGGTATGATCCACAAGCTCGAGATACAGATAGTAGAATTGCCAAAGTAATTGACCAAGAACTGGCTGCCGATGGTTGGGATCCCGCAGATCCTGAGTATTGGGATGAGCTAGATAGTCGTTTACAGTCTCGTTTACCACACAGATATACTTCAAAAGGAGGCTCTGTGAAACGAGCAAACGCATCAACATCCGGAAGAACCGCCAACTCAACAAGCGCAAAACCCGGAACCATTACATTAAGCCGCGATCGTGTACAAGCGATCAAAGATGCTGGTGCATGGGACGATGTAGAAAAACGAAACAAAATGATCCGCGCCTATGCGCAGTATGATCGTCAAAATAAAGGTTAATTATCATGGCAAACAACAGAATTAAACGTGACTTAGATGATCGCTTAGCCGATCGAGTCGCCGAAACAAAAGAACGGATCGCTTCTGAGGATCCAAATGAGTTAGCAAAAAAGGAACGTGTAGCTGCGTTCCGCGATAAGTGGCAAAACAGTGCATTACCTGATTTGCCACACGGGATTATTCCCGGCTTCCATTTGTGCTGGTTATCCACCACAAATAATTATGACAGTATCGACAAACGTATGGCGTTGGGTTATGAGCCAGTTAAAGCCTCAGAATTAGGAGTAGGCTTTGAAGGACTAGGCAAAATGAGCTCGGGCAAGTTTGAAGGCTGTGTTAGCTGTAATGAAATGGTTCTCTTCAAGTTACCAGAAGAAATCTATCAAGAAGTGATGAAAATGTTGCACCTTGAGGATCCCCTTGAGCACCAACGTAATATCACCGCGCAAGTTCGGAGCACTGCTCAAGAAGGCAAAGGTGGTCGTTCAATTCTTGAAGGTGGTATTTTGGAAATGGAAAAGGAAGCCGCCAAAGCAAACAGTAATGTTCGCTTTTCATAACATTCTTCAAAAATAAAAACAAAGGAAAATAAATGTCCGCAACATTTCAACCCTTTGGTCTGAAGCCTGTATATCATCCAAGCGGTCTCGACCGTGCGGTTCCATTCGTAGGCACAAACACCTACGTACCTGGTACGACATACACTGCTCCTTACAGCTTGAGTTCTGGCCAGTCTTTCTGGCAGTTCCAACCTGTAGCGATCACTTCTTCTGGCCAATTGACAATCGCCAACCAAACTGCTTCTAGCGGTAAAGTATACGGCGTTTTTGATGGCGTAGAGTACACCAACTCTGACGGTCGTCGTTCTGTAGCTAAATACGCTGCTAAAACAACCCTTGATGCTTCTACAAACATCATTTTCTGGATTTTCACTGATCCAGCACTTGTATACGAAGCTCAAATCAACGGTTCTGCAACTTCTGCTGCTTTAGGCACAGAGTACAACTTTGACACCACTTCTGGTTCAACTGTAACTGATGGCTATGCTATCGGTAACGGTGGTGCTGGTTTCTCTACTACAGCATTGCTCGCAACTGCTGTTGGTTCTGGTAACCAAGGTCAAGTACGCGTGGTTGGTCTCGGACGTGAAGTAGCATACCCAGCTGGTAACACAAACCAGTGGGGCGATGCTTACACAATCGTTCAAGTCCAGATTTCTAATAACCAGTTCGCAGCCGCGTCTGTTTCAGTCTAATACGAAAGGAATAAGCAATGGCAACCCCAATGCGTAGTACAGACTTTCGTGCGGTAGTCGAACCGATTATCAACGAAGTCTTTGATGGCGTTTATGAACAACGCGACGACGAGTGGAAAGGATTTGTTGAACAGATCCAAGGTATTCCACGTAACTACCATGAAGAAGTAATGCTTTATGGTATGAACGCAGCTCCTGCAATGCCTGATGGCACCCCAGTTAGCTACGATCAAGGCGGTACTTTGTACATCACCCGTTTCATCTATCAAATCTATGGCTTGGCATACGCCTTGACCAAAGTTTTGATGGAAGACGGCGATCACATCCGTATCGGTTCAACCTTCGCTAAGCACTTGGCTCAGTCTATGATTGAAACCAAAGAAACTCTTTGCGCTAACATCCTTAACTTTGCTTTCACAAGCGGTTATGTTGGTGGCGACGGCGTTACTTTGATCAACACAGCTCACCCAATCGCTAACGGCGGTTCTTACTCTAACCAATTGTCTACTGCAGCTGCTTTGAGCCAAACTTCTGTTGAACAGATGTTGATTCAGATCCGTTCTGCTGTTGACAACAACGGTAAGCGTATCCGCTTGAAGGCAGAGCAGTTAGTTGTTCCACCAGCACTCGAGTTCCAATCAGAAGTAATTCTGAAGTCAGTTCTCCGTTCTGGTACAGCTGACAACGATTTGAACCCAATCAAATCAACAGGCATGTTGCCTAAAGGCACACACGTGGTTACACGTTTGTCCTCTAGCAAAGCCTGGTGGATTCAAACTGATGCTGAGAATGGTCTCATGCTCGTTATGCGTCGTCCAATGGAGAAATCCATGGAAGGCGATTTCGAAACTGATTCTATGCGTTATAAGGCTACTGAGCGTTATGCTACAGGTTGGCACGATGCGCGTAACATTTTCGGTACAGCCGGTTTGTAATAAACCCCCTCGTAGCACAAAAAAGCCACCCACAAGGTGGCTTTTTTGCTTTTTGGGGCGCTTTGCAACAAAATAACGTATTAGTGAATATAGGAAGATTTGCCCCCAACAGGGCCCCGTCTCTTCCCGGGGCTACGATCAAGCGACTGAGTGGGGCTATAAACTCTTGATAGGAAACAATCAAAATGTCAGTAACATTTAATCAACCAATCCGCGTATACAAATATAATAACCCGTCAAACAACGGCGTTATCGCTCCAGACAACACTGGCGCAGTGGTTTGTTCACAACAAAATTCTTTTTCTGGTGTAAATGCAGCCGGTTTAATCACAACATACGGCACAGGTAGCACATCAACTACTGCAGACCCAGTTGTTATTCCAGCTGGCGCAATTATCACTAACTTCAAACTGTTTGAAACTACAGCTCCTTCAGCATTCACTGGTATGGTAATCACTGTTGCTGTTAACGGCACAGCTGTTGGCACAATCACCCCAACTACAACTGGCGGCGTAATTACCTATGTACCAACTGCAACTGCAGCCGTAGCTACATTGTTAGCAAACGTTGGCACATCTGATGCAACCGTAACTTACACTGTCGGTACAACTTCAGGCGTAACTGGCACATTGGCTGGTGTTTTCGTTGTTGATTATGTTGCTCGTAACTACGACGGTTCTATCACTAACGTTGGCCAAGGTTACACCAATTCGTAATTAATTGCCTAGGGGGCTTTATGCCCCCAGCTTAACATTAAAGGAAATTAATTATGGCATCGAATTTAGTAACAAATCTACAAAACATTCCAGCAGCAGTTGAATCTGTTACCAAAGTTGGTCGTACAGAACCGTTTGATTTACAAGTTTCTCGCGGTCAAATCATGGGCCATACTTTGGTCAATATCAATGGTTACAATGCTGCAGTAGCAGGCACATCAATCCCATTATGGGAAAATGCAACAGCGTATACTTTTCCTAGCACAGCTTTGACAATGACTGTGGCTAGCTCATCTGCAACTGATGCAAGCCCAGCAAAAGTAACTATCAATGGTCTTGATGCTAACTACAATCAGTTAACTGAAGTTGTAGCGCTAAATGGCACAACCGGAGTAACCACTGTTAATAAGTTTTTGCGTATTAACAGCATATCCATGACTGCAGTGGCTTCTGGTCAAGTTAGCAACGTTGGAACAATCACTGTTTCAAACGGTGGTACAACTTACGCTCAGATTAACCCAGGTTTAGGTCGTAGCCAAATGACAGTATACACTGTTCCAAATGGTTACACATTTTACCTTAACCGTATTAATGCTTGGTCTGGTAGCAGCTTGTCAAGCAATGTGTACATTTTCTACAATTTGACTAACTCTATAAACGGTATTAATCTTTCTACCGCACAGATTAGCTTCACATTGTTTATGGATGTGCACCGTTATGCACCAAATGTGTTCCAACAAAAAGCGGATTTAACTTTTGCTTTTTCAACAAGCGACAGTTCTAACCAACACGTTGCAGCATACATTGAAGGATTTTTGGTTCAAAACGACGGCCAAGCGTTAGCGTCAGCAATTTAAGGCACTTAAATGCCTGTCTACCTTGACACCCGTGGTAACTCTGTCCTATCTGTAGCGGTCTGTGACCGCTGCAATAGGAAGTTCGCCTATGTTGACCTCATGCCAGATCCAAACTTCCCTGGCATGCGGGTGTGTAAGGACGACCTAGATAACTTTGACCCATGGCGCTTACCAGCACGTCAAACTGAAAACATCGCTCTGCGCTTTCCACGACCTGACGTGTCTATTGCTACTGGCCCAATTGGTGGCAATCAGATTATGACTGAAAACGGGTTCCAAAATGATAATTCTATCTTCATTGAGGGATCCGATGGCAGTTACGCAAACGGTACTGGTGACTTAAATAAAAACAGCAACGTCGTTCCTTCCCCCATGGTGCTTAATCCTTATGTTTACGGGGTATCACCAAATACGGGGACAAAATCAGGCGGCACATTTGTTGTAATCACCGGCGCTAACTTTACCGACGTAAACACAGTTCGATTTGGTAATGTTTTAGCTACATTTGAGTTAATTAACTCCACCCAAATAAATGCGTTTACACCAGCATACCCAATCACTGGTTTGGTGGACGTTTCAGTAATATCTCCTTTCGGAACAGGTACCTCTCACGGTGCTTTTACATATACAGTATAATACATGGCCGATCAGTCGATAACCCAGCTACCCATAGCCACCACACTAACTGGTGACGAGCAGGTACCTGTAGTACAACGTGGTGTTACCAAACAGGCTTCTGTTTCACAGATTGCCAACGCTGCCTCGCCCGGCAAACTGATTACCAACATCGTTTACAATCCATCAAACGGTGATTTAGTTATTTATTACAGCGACGGCTCAACCGAAGTCGTCGGTCCTGTTTCCGGCTCGTCTGGTTATTCTGGCTATTCTGGTATTTCTGGTTTTTCCGGTTATAGCGGTTCTGGTGTATCTGGATACAGCGGCTTTAGTGGTATTTCTGGCTACAGTGGTATTTCTGGCTACAGTGGTATTTCTGGCTACAGCGGTATTTCTGGCTATAGTGGTATTTCTGGCTACAGCGGATCCGGATTATCAGGTTTTTCTGGTATTTCAGGCTACAGCGGTTTTAGCGGTATATCAGGATATTCCGGATATTCGGGCTGGTCTGGTATTTCTGGTTATTCCGGTTATAGCGGCTACTCTGGTTATAGTGGCATTTCTGGTTATAGCGGCGTTTCGGGCTATTCCGGATTTTCTGGCATTTCAGGATACAGTGGATTTGTCGGAATTTCAGGATATTCAGGTATTTCTGGCTACAGTGGTTTTAGTGGCATTTCTGGCTATAGTGGTACATCGGGTTTTTCTGGTATCTCCGGATATAGTGGAACCTCTGGTTGGTCGGGTATCAGTGGTTATAGCGGCTATAGCGGCTATTCTGGTATTTCGGGCTATAGTGGTATTAGTGGCCTTTCTGGTTTTTCTGGCATTTCTGGTTACAGTGGTGCAAGTGGCCTTTCTGGTTTTTCTGGCATCTCAGGTTACAGTGGCTTTAGCGGTATTTCTGGTTATAGCGGCTATTCAGGCTTTAGCGGCATTTCTGGATATTCTGGTATATCAGGGTATTCTGGCTCCGGCGTAAGCGGCTACAGCGGTTTTAGTGGCATCTCGGGCTATTCTGGATGGTCTGGCATCTCTGGATTTTCTGGCATTTCAGGTTATAGTGGCTACAGCGGTTTTTCTGGTTATAGTGGCATTTCTGGCTATAGTGGAACAAGCGGTTTCAGCGGGTTTTCTGGTACACCAGGCCACACTACTTCGTATTTTAGCTACAAAGCAAATACGACCACTACCGCCAATACCTATCCGGGTGACGGATATGTAACTTGGAACAACGCCACACAAGACAGTGCAACAATTGTCTACGTATCGCACAAAACAACAGACGGCGATGACATTGATGTATTCTTGGCGCTATTACAACAAACCCAAGAATTTTTATTACAGCAAGTTGGTTCTAGTTCGGATTATCAGACTTGGGAAATTACTGGGACACCAGTTAACTATAATGCCAATACGGCAACTAGTTACTGGGCTTATCCTGTAACTTTAATTAATTCAAGTGGTGCCGGAACAAGTAACTTCCCAAATAACGATCCATTAATTTTTGCGATCACAAACGGCGTCAGCGGTTTTTCTGGCTACTCTGGTTACAGCGGATCAGGCATCTCTGGCTATAGTGGTATTTCTGGTTACAGCGGAAAAAGCGGATATAGCGGATCTGGCGTATCAGGTTATAGTGGATTTAGTGGCATAAGCGGATATAGTGGTTCCGGTGTATCGGGATACAGTGGCTTTAGTGGTATTTCTGGCTATAGTGGATTCTCAGGTATTTCTGGCTATAGCGGCATTTCTGGTCTGTCTGGTTATAGCGGTATTAACGGCGCAACAGGTTCATCGGGTATTTCCGGCTATTCAGGGTATAGTGGCCAAAACGGTGCAACAGGTACTTCAGGTTACAGTGGATACAGTGGCGCAGTTGGCACATCTGGCTACAGTGGATATTCTGGTATTTCTGGCTGGTCTGGCATCTCTGGCTACAGTGGATATTCTGGTATATCCGGATTTTCTGGTATTTCTGGCTACAGCGGGTATTCTGGTATCTCTGGTTTTTCTGGTTATAGCGGCCTAGGTTACGCTAACTTAACAACCACAACATCCACTACAATTGGTACTGGTTCCAAGTCATTTACTACTAATCTATCGGCGCCAACACAAACGGCGTTTACTGTAGGCAACCGAGTACGTATTTCGTACACCACAACACCTTCTAATTACATGGAAGGCAGTATCACAGCATTTAGTGGAACAGCTTTGACTGTTAACGTAGACTATGTTGGTGGTTCTGGTACATTTGCAACGTGGAACATCACCGACGCAGGTGCAGTTGGTACATCCGGCTATTCCGGATATAGTGGTCAAAATGGATCAACCGGCGCGACTGGTACATCTGGCTATTCTGGCTATAGTGGCAGCAATGGATCAACTGGCACCTCTGGCTACTCAGGCTATTCTGGTTATAGTGGTATTAATGGATCAACTGGTGCGACAGGCACTTCAGGTTACTCTGGATACAGTGGCGCAGGGGTTGCTGCCGGGTCTAACACACAAGTTCAATACAATAGTTCAGGATCTTTTGCTGGGTCTGCAAACTTAGTTTATGCAACTCAATATAGCGCCGGCGCTAATAGTTCTTTATATTCCCTATACGGTGTGGCTGCCGGTACAGGTGCTATTTCCTACCCGACAACAAATACTGGTATAGGATTTTTTAGTAGGGGTGGAACCTCTAATGGCGGCTTTATGGTTCAGGACGGCAATGGTCGTCTAAACCAATATTGGAATGCTTATACAGATTCAGGTGGCTATAAATATACGGTAACAGGTGAACCTGCTGCTCGTTATTTAATGAGTGTGAACAGTACAACTGGAGCCACTCATGCTTGGTATGGTGCTCCATCTGGAACCGCTGGAACTGCTTTAACTTGGACAACGATGGCAACATGGGTGTCCGGTACTGGTGGATATGCTTGGATTAGTCCAAGAGGTACATCAAGCGATTTTTACCAAGACATTAACGGTAATACCGGTTTTGGAACAAGCTCAAACACTGCACACGTCAATATTTATGGTGCTGGTACAACCACCAATTATTATGCAAACGGAGATGCGGTTGGCCCAACATTATATTTGCAGGATAGTGGAGGAGCGGCGTATAACGGCGGTCAAATATTATTTGGCGCTAGCCAAGGTATTTTTGCTGGTATTAAAGGGCTTTTAACAAACGGAACAGGCCCATCAGGTGATTTAACCTTCCAAACAAGAGCGACATCAGGAAACGTTGTTGACAGAATGCACATATTTGCTTCTGGTGGTGTTTCTATTGGTAATACTACAGACCCCGGTTCAACCAATTTATCTGTAACCGGAACCATTACTCAAGGGTCTAGTACTACTGGCACATATATTCAGCCATATACTGGAGGTGGTCTTGGAGCGATTTACTCTACTAATATAACACCTGGAGGAACTAACTACTCACTTGCGTACACAGGAGCCACAACTTATATTAATGGAACAACATCTGTTATTGTAGCCATAAATGGTGGTGGATTAGCGACTTTTAATTCATCCGGTGTTAATTTAAGTTCAGGCTCATATACTGGTTCTGGTGCTGGCCTTACCGGCACTGCATCTTCTTTGTCTATTGGTGGTAATGCTGCAACAGCTACGACAGCTACGACAGCTACGACAGCCACTACAGCAACAACAGCAAACGCATTAAATACATCTAATTCCTACACCGTAGCTGGCATTACCTCAACTGCTGGTTTTACTGCAAACTCAACCAATCCGTTTGTATACAACGCCCAAACCGTGTCGGCTAACGTAACAATTCCAACAAACTACAATGCTATGGCCGCAGGTAAAGTTACAATTAATACAGGTATCACAGTTACTGTTTCTACCGGTTCTCGTTTAGTTATTGTCTAATTTAGGCCAGATTTTAGCTTTTTTGCGTATTAGTGTTAGTAGAATGAGATAATATAGGTTCGTACGAACCTGATAGGAAAACATGAAATACAGCATAGTAATACCAACTTACAATAATTGTGAGAAGTACTTAAAACCGTGTGTAGACTCGATTATCAAGTATACCAACATGGGCGATGTTGAGTTGGTCATATCGGCTAATGGCTGCACAGACAATACTGAAGCGTATTTAAAGTATTTAAAGACTGCAATCCCCAATTTAAGGTGGGTTTGGAACGATCAGCCAGTTGGATTTGCTAAAGCAATTAACGCCGGTATCGAACGCAGTAGTGCCAAAAGAATTGTATTGTTAAATAATGATACCGTTATTCTTGGTGATAAATGGTTAGAAAAACTCGATACTGGGGACATTTCTGCAGTGTGGACGCAGTACTCTCCAATCACACAGCGACGTTTTGCAGTGTTCTTTTGTGTGATGATTGATCGTAAGGTGTTTGACGAGGTTGGTTTGCTAAACGAATCTTATGGCACTGGTGGTTGTGAAGATATCGAATTTTGCTACAAAGCTGAAAAGCTGGGTTTCAAAATTACGGCTAACTGGGACGACGGTTCGTTTCCAATCTACCACAAGGCAGAAGGCACGGTACACGATACCAGCTTAGTACAAAATTGGGATAATATCTTTTTGCTAAATGAGCTTAAGTTAGCAAAGAAATATAATCCCGAGTGGTATAAGTGGCGCTTGTCAAACAATTACGAGCGGGCTGTGTTTTTAAATGGTGATCCAGTCTTCCCACGCGAGACACAACGATATGAGTGGGCAGCAAAAAATGTTCTACCTGGATCGGTGCTTGAGATTGGGTGTTCCACTGGTTACGGATACCAGTTCTTAGACCAAAGTGTCCCGTATTTAGGTTTGGATTATGATCCGATCATTGTTGATGTAGCAAAAGAGCAGCAGTGGTCTGATAATGCGACGTTTTACCAAGCTGATATTAACACTTTTGAGCTAGGACGTTACACCAACATTATTGCGTTTGAAGTAATTGAGCACCTTGACAATGGTTTAAAAATTGTAGAAAAGCTCAAACAACATTGCAAGCGCTTGTTGATTACGGTGCCACACAATGAGCCAAAGGGCTTTTGGGGTGAACATCACAAACTGCATGGTTTGACCGAAAAGGATTTCCCTGGCTTTACGTTTGCATATATCAGCCACAACGGCAATATATCAGACACCATGGTCCCAGTATCTGACAGCAATCCTAGCAATTTGATGATCTGTAGGTGGGACAATGAGTAAAGTACTATGCTCTGTGGCAACACGGGGGCGGTATTTTACAACACTGCCGCTAGTATTAAACGCCATTATTAATCAAACCAAACCGGTGGATAAGCTGGTTATCTTTGATGATAATGACGAGCCGCAAGACATGCGCAAAGAGTTGGTTTATCAATACTTTTTTGAGATGTTAAAGCACAAAGGTATTGAATGGGAGTGGAGGTTTGCTACTAAGCGTGGCCAGCATTATATCCACCAAGACGCAAACATTATGGGTTACGAATGGGTTTGGCGCGTTGACGATGATGCAATCCCAGAACCAAACGTTTTAGAAACGCTTTACAGCCACGTAGGCGATGATATTGGTGCAGTAGGTGGGTCGGTATTAACTCCACCGTATATGCCCGATACAAGGGCTGTAACAGGCCTTGTTGACCATATTGATAATGAGCCAAACATCCAATGGGGTGTGATATACGAGGAAAAGCAAGTTGAGCATTTACATTGTACTTTTCTTTACCGTGCTGGTATTGTTGATTATAATTTGGGATTGTCTCGCGTCGCACACAGGGAAGAAACACTATTCACTTACGGCTTACATCAAAAAGGTTATAGGATTTTAGTAGTACCAAACGCAATAACTTGGCACATGAAGAACCCCCAAGGCGGGATTCGTAGCGAAACAAAAAAAGAGATGTATGAACATGATGAGCAAATTTTCAGAAATATTTTGCAATATCGTGATAAGACCATTGTGGTACTTAATTGCGGCCTCGGCGACCATATTGTATTTAACCATGTTCTGCCTTCAATACATCGCCCTGAAGTTTTTACATGCTACCCTGAGGTGGTTCCCGGCAGATCGATAGCCGAAGCAATACAATTATTTGGTGACATTGACCATTGGAACGTCTATAAAAAGATGGATCAGTGGAAATGGAAGGGCAATTTAGAAGGTGCGTATAGGAAGCTGTACTTATGATTATTATAGCTCCCTATGCTCAAAAGTTACGAACCGGTAAACAAAACCCGAAGAACTACCCGTATTGGGAAACGTTGATTGAAATGATCAAAGAACCAATTATTCAGGTCGGTGTTGCCGGAGAAAAACAGTTAGTACCAGACTTTAGGACTAACTTACCAATCCCAGAATTACGTAAATTGATTCGGGAGTGCAGAACTTGGATTGGAGTAGATAGCTTTTTTCAACATCTTGCGTGGGATGAGGGTAAAAAAGGTATTGTGTTGTGGGGGCCGTCCGATCCATTGATCTTTGGACACCCAGAAAATATTAATCTACTAAAAGATAGATCGCATTTAGTAGAAAACCAATTTATATGGTGGGAGGCTACCGAACACCTAAATGAGCGATTCGTAAAACCAAAAGAAATAATAGATCGTTTAAAGGAATAAAACATGGCCCAATCCGGCTACACACCGATTCAGTTATATCACAGCACTACGCCAGGTAACGCGCCAACTGCTGCGCAACTGGTTAGTGGTGAGCTTGCCCTAAATGCTGCTGATGGTAGATTATACTATCTTAGCACATCTGGTACAGTAAGCTCTTTTGTCGGTGGCGGCGGTCCATCTGGCTACAGCGGTTTTAGTGGCTTTAGTGGCTTTAGTGGTTATAGCGGTTCTGGTGTATCTGGTTACAGTGGCGTATCTGGCTTTAGTGGTTATAGTGGAATTAGCGGGGCCAGTGGCACATCTGGTTATAGTGGTATTTCTGGATTTAGCGGTATTAGTGGATATAGTGGTTCCGGTATTTCTGGATATTCTGGATACAGTGGTTTGGGCTTATCTGGTTACAGTGGATACTCTGGCTACAGCAGCTTTTCGGGTTACAGTGGTATTTCTGGATATTCTGGTATTTCTGGGCGTTCTGGTTATAGCGGATCTGGTGTATCGGGCTTTTCCGGCTTCTCTGGCTATAGCGGCCTATCTGGCTACAGTGGCTTTAACGGCTCAACCGGCCCAATTGGTAACTCAGGATACAGCGGATACAGTGGCATCTCTGGCTATAGTGGAACTAATGGCGCATCTGGATTTAGTGGCGCATCTGGCACTTCCGGTTACTCCGGTTCCGGTATTTCTGGTTTTAGTGGTTTTAGTGGCTACTCTGGCACAACATCTTACACAGCAACCAACTTATATGGCGGTTATGTAAACGCAACCAGCATTACTTACAGCACAACATTAACTGGCGGTAATGGTGTTATTAACATTGGCTCTGGCCAAATTTATAAAGACGCTAGTGGTAACGTATCTATTGGGTATGCTGGCGGTATTGCCCCATTGTATATTCGTGGCGGCAATTCGAACAACCTATTAGTAGATAATGCTGGTCAACAATTCACAACCATTTCGTTGTATAATAATGGAACCGAAAAAGGCCAGTGGTATTGGGATCAAACTAATACACTATTAGTGTTTGGTACTGATGTCAACGCCCCAGTAGTATTTAAAACCGGTACAGTGGAGCGTATGCGCGTTACTGGTACTGGTGGTGTGGCAATTGGTACATCAACAGATCCAGGATTTGGTAACTTATTAGTAAATGGAACTGTTACGGCCACTAATGCCTCAGTTACTGGCACACTTACAGCACCTAACATATCTGGTTTTACTGGAGGTTTTGCTGGGGGTGTAGTGTATGAAAATGGCCAAACTATCAATTCAAATTACACAATGACAGCCGGTAATAATGGTATGAGCGCAGGCCCAATCACCGTAGCTACTGGCGTTACAGTTACAATACCAACGGGAAGCCGTTGGG
>Ga0164296_1000975_pt1 | contig 32176 bp, 32 predicted proteins | sample GEODES057metaG_FD_113533 | JGI IMG/M metagenome (GOLD analysis project Ga0164296, IMG submission 113533) | Dystrophic lake water microbial communities from Trout Bog Lake, Wisconsin, USA - GEODES057 metaG | ecosystem: Environmental > Aquatic > Freshwater > Lake | place: USA: Trout Bog Lake...
AGCTTATAAACACTTACTTTGCTTGAACGGAATTCACCTTCTGCATATGGTGTTTTCGGCAGAGCACCTCATAACCAATTGTCTGCGGCGTTCCAACATCCCCAGGCATGATCTGATCACCTTCGGTCACCATCACGCCATTCGCAACACGTGCATTGTGGGTGGCACGAGCTCCACACCAGCAAAGCGCTTCAACCTGAAGCGGTAGCACACGATCTGCTAATTCAATGAGGCGCTCGGAGCCCGGGAAAAGCTTGGTGCGAAAATCAGTCAAGATTCCAAATGCATAAACGTCGATCCCAATTTCATCTACGACACGTGCTAGTTGCTCAATATGTTCACGTTCGAAAAATTGGGTTTCATCGCAGATGACGTAATCAATTTTTCTTCCTGCAGCGATCTCTGACTGGATATAGTCAAAAATATTTAGCTCGGGGCTTACTTCAAATGCTGGAGACTGCAGACCGAGCCGGCTGGTAATAACGCCAGTGCCACCGCGATCGCGATTAGTCAATATCAATCCTTGTAAACCACGACTCTTACGGTTATGCGCAGTTTGTAGCGCGAGCGTCGACTTGCCGCTATCCATAGTGCCGCAGTAGTAAATCAATTCAGCCATGCGAGAAAATTAGCGCATCAAGTAAGAATTAGGGCTTTCTGGAGTAAATTTGCGATGTGACGGCTCCGACTATTGAACGAATCCAACGGGCAAAGTGGGGCTTACGCGCGACATTCTTTTTCATGGGTGTTGCCGTGGCGGCGACCTCGGCGCGCTTTGCCGAAATCAAAGGGAACGTTCATACCTCTGATGCCATATTTGGTTACTGCATCATGGTCGGAAATTTGGGCTCCATATTCGGAAACTTTTTTGGAAACAAAATCACCAGCCGCATTGGTACCAGGCGCACAGCGCAATTAATTATGTTCGGCGTTGCCGGGTCGCAAATTGCGTACGGTTTTGTAAACCGAATATGGGAACTTCCGTTAGTCGCTTTTTGTGCAGGAGCTAGTTACGCATTAACAAATATCGCGTGCAACTCTCAAGGTTCCATGATTCAAGAAAGTGTGGGGAGATCTCTCATGCCCTCTTTCCACGGGTCTTGGTCTATCGGTGCTTGCACCGCATCTTTCTTTGCAGGCGCAATCGCAAAGTATGTACCTGTGCAGTGGCACCTCCTAGGTAACTCACTCATTGCGTTAGGTGGCTCACTTGTTGTGTCCAAGGCGCTCTTGCCATTTTCTGCGGATCATCACGATGTCTCCAAGAATTCCTTAGTTCAAAGTGGTTTACCTATACCTGTAGAGATAAAGAACTTCATATGGATGGTTGCGCTCGGCTCACTTTTGGCAACAATTGCCGAAACCTCCGTAGGAGATTGGTCAGCCATTTATTTGAAGGAAGATCTACATATACCTATCGGAATTAATACCTTGGGCTACACCTGTTTTGTGCTAGCTCAAATCGTGGGAAGGTTTTCGGCTGGTCGACTGATTGACTCCTTCGGAATCCCACTGGTCATTAGAGTTGGTGGAATTCTGGGTGGGGCTGGTTACTTAATTGGGTTGATCATCGCTAATTCAGAAGGCTCGCATCATCGCTACCTTGCCCTGGTAGTTATGTGCACGTCATATGCAATATTGGGTTTCGGAGTAGCTCCGATGCCTCCTTCCTATGTTTCCGTTGCAGGAAGCATTCCCGGTATACCAACTGCGAGGGCGCTCACACGATTGGCCGTCATTGCTTCAACGGGATTTTTTGTAGGGAGATTTACTATCTCCTCATTGGCCGGGCTCTTTGGACTACATAATGCACTGCTCTTTCCCGCCACCGCACTCATTGGCAGCGGGATATTGGCCCACTTCTTGGATATTAAGAGAATTAAGCAACCAAGCGAAAGTTAATTACTTGGTGTTGGCGTTGAATTATTTGGCACAGATTGATTTGGAAGTTGTCCATTGTTTGGCATCTGACCAAAGCCATGCATCATTCCAAAGCCGCCTTGTCCAGGTGCTAATTGTGAACCACCGTTACCTGGTGCAATCGTGATCATGCGACCATGTCTCATATAGCCACCATCAAACCTCGAACCGATGTGTATTCCGCCACCATGTCCAGCTACGGAAACAATTATTACAAGCGCAATGATTGCAGCCCAAATCAGCGTTCCGATTGCGCCAATCCATATTGCGGCAGTTGCAAAAGCTGACCCACTCTTGGTGTGCTCTGATTCATCAATTTCGTTCTTTGCTTTGATGCCTAATATCAATCCCACAAGCGGCACAAAGAGGCTAAGAACAAATGCAATAACAGATGTATGCGTGGCTTCAGCTAACTTGACGATCTCTTTGCGATCTTCTTCTTCTAACATTTTTCCTCCAGCTGCTCGCCGTACGTGTGTGGCTTATTGAAGTATCTCACTCTCCGATGTGCCTCGCGAGGGCCTGCACGTTAGGCTTTGCCTGTGAATATACTGAATTTTTTTGGTCGTTCTTTTGAAGAAAATATCGAACCTCGCGGAACTGAGTTCATTACGCAAGCAGAGCGCTATGGAAATTCTCGTTCACTTTTCTGGCCTTGGGCAGCGGGCAACGTCTCATTACTGGCGCTCTCATACGGTTCATTCTTCCTAGGATTTGGTATTTCGTTCTGGCAAGCAACCTGGGCCGCAATAATCGGAACAGTAGGTTCGTTTATTTTGGTTGGAGTCAGCTCACTGGCGGGCAAACGGTCTAATGCTCCAACGATGACGCTATCTCGCGCCGCGTTTGGTGTTAAAGGAAATGTACTTCCGGGACTTCTCTCTTATTTAGTTTTTGTGGGTTGGGAGACCGTCCTCGTCTCACTAGCAACTTTGGCATCGCAGACTGTTTTAGCTCGTCTAGGGCACGTTAATCACAACCTCGCGGGAATCATTGGCTTTTTGATCGCCGCTGGTCTCACCATTTTTGGTGGCGTACTCGGCTTTCATACCATCATGCGAATTCAGCGATGGCTTACTTCAATAACTATCCTCCTTACCGTTGGCTACATAGCCCTTACTATTCAGAAAATTCATTGGCATCAAGTGCACGCGATTCATAGTGGTAGCGCTGCTGGATTTCTGGGAGCGATGATCCTTGGAATCACCGGAATAGGCCTCGGATGGGTGAACTCCGCCGCTGACTACTCACGTTACTTGCCACGCAACACCTCAAGTGCCGGAGTTATTTTCTGGACAGTCTTTGGCTCCTCAATTGTTCCAATTATTTTGGTCGTTTACGGCGCGATGCTCGCAGGTAGTTCAAGCACCCTCAGCAATGCAATCTCTGCCGATCCGATAGGGGCACTCACTGCAATATTGCCTACCTGGTATCTCATTCCATTCGCTTTCGTAGCAATTTTGGGATTAGTGGGTGGCGCGATTCTGGATCTCTATTCTTCAGGTATCACCTTGGTCTCAATTGGACTTCCAGTAAAGCGACACGTCGCGGCTTCAATTGATGCAACCATCATGATCTTGGGAACAATTTACTTCGTATGGATTGCACCGAATTTTTCGACACCTTTCCAAGGCTTCCTTATTACCCTCGGAGTGCCGATCGCAGTTTGGTCGACTGTGTTCGTTGCTGACGTTGTGATGCGCAAGAAGGATTACTCCGAGGCTGATCTATTTTCCGCTTCAGGACGATATGGTGCTTATAACGTGCGCTCAATAGCACTTGTCATCGTTGGAACCATTGTCGGCTGGGGGTTTGTGACGAACCCGCTCGCCTCTTGGCTTTCATGGCAGGGGTACTTCATGGACCTGATCGGTGGCAAAAAGGGCCAATGGGCGGGCGCAAACGTGGGAGTCATTTTCGCCTTAGTTATAGGCTTCGTGGGTCACATAGTGTTATCTAGAAATACCATTAAGAAACAGGAGGCGCACAATGGCTGATTCGAGTTTTGATATTGTCTCAAATGTCGATCACATGGAGGTCGACAACGCATGCAACTCGACAGAACGCGAAATCTCTACGCGCTTTGACTTCAAAAATACCGGCACCTCAATTGAGAAGTCCGGGGATAAGTACTTGATCGAAGCTGATACCGAAGATCGGGCCAAGGCTGCATTAGAAGTCTTTAAGGACAAGCTTGTGAAGCGCGGGGTATCCCTTAAGCACCTGGATGCATCAGAACCGCAGTTGAGCGGAAAGATCTACAAGATCTCAACTTCTTTCAAAGAAGGAATTAAAACTGAGGACGCGAAGAAGATCGCAAAGTTGCTGCGCGATGAGGGTCCTAAGTCTTTAAAAACCCAGATCCAAGGCGAAGAACTTCGAGTAACGAGCAAGAGTCGAGATGACCTGCAAACTGCCATTCAAATTGTGAAAGATCATCCTTGGGAGTTCTCTGTTCAGTTCCAGAATTATCGCTAATTGACCCGATGAAAAATTATCGAATTGGTTTGGCGCTGGGGCTTAGCGCCTACTTAACCTGGGGGCTCTTCCCGTTGTACTGGCCGCTCTTGGAGCCAGCTGGATCAATAGAAATTGTGGCCCACCGTGCGGTATGGACATTCGTATTCTGTATTGCGCTCTTGATGTATACCGGAAAACTGCGATCGACCTTTGCGCTGCTTCGCAACAAAAAAGTCTTGATGCAGTTATTGCTCTCAACTGCACTCATCAGTGTCAATTGGTTAGTGTATATCTGGGGAGTCAATAGCGGCCACGTCGTTGAATGTGCGCTCGGGTATTACATTAATCCGCTTATCATCATTGCTTTTGGCGTGATTCTGCTTAAAGAGCGGATGCGCAAGCTGCAGTGGGTAGCCGTCGGAATTGCTACCGTTGGAGTAATAGTTTTAGCGATCGACTACGGTCGGCCACCATGGATTGCGATTGCCTTAGCTACTTCGTGGGGTAGTTACGGTTTGGTTAAGAAGCAGCTCGGCCTCGGTGCGCTTGAAGGTCTTGCAATTGAAACCACGATCTCACTTCTCCCCTACAGCGGATATCTCCTCTGGCTTGGATATAAGGGGACGGGTCAATTCGGGCATCATCCAGGAATAACATTTCTCTTATTCATGGCTGGAATTGTTACGGGAGTTCCGCTCTTGATGTTCAACGGCTCCACTAATCGACTGAAATTCACGATCATCGGGCTGCTTCAATACATCACCCCTTCTGTGCAGTTCATCATCGGCGTTGCAGTGCGACATGAAGCAATGACGACAGGGCGATGGATTGGCTTTTTTATCGTGTGGCTTGCGTTAGCAGCGCTCGGGTATGACTTGGTGAAGTCAGGAAGTTCGAGTGATGATCGTTTCGCAGAGCTCGATTAGGGCGCGCTTAGCTGCAGAGTTAGGTAACGGCTCCAATTCCAACTTCGCTTGATCAGCATATTCGTGTAGGAGTTCACGGGACTGAGACATCGCGCGATGAGTGCGAAGCGTCTGCAAAGTACTGGCAACGACCGCCTCATCTGTAATGGGAGCGCAAAGCGTTGCCTTCAAATTAGCATCCATCGGATCGTTTGATTCAAGTACAAAGAGCGTAACGAGTGTAGGTACGCCCTCACGTAGATCGGTCCCTGGAGTCTTACCGCTCTCATTTGATTCGGAAGCGATATCGATAACGTCATCTGCTAACTGGAATACAACACCAATTTTCTCGCCGAACTTTGTGAGGGCCTCAACGATCTCTGGAGATGCACCTGAAAGTAGCGCTCCGAAGCGCGCTGAAGTCGCAATAAGCGATCCGGTTTTATCGGCTACGACATAGAGGTAATGCTGGAGCATGGACTTACCGGGAGTGGATCCTTGGGTCTCGGTGATTTGACCGATGACGAGCCGCTCAAACGTGCGAGCTTGTAATCGAACAGCTTCTGGACCTAAATCCGCCAACAAATCCGATGCCTTTGCGAATAAGTAATCCCCGGTCAAAATAGCTACAGTGTTATTCCATCTGGCATTCGCGCTCTCAACTCCGCGACGAAGCGGAGCCTCATCCATAACATCATCGTGGTAAAGCGTTGCAAGGTGCGTGAGTTCGCAAACTACTGCAGCCTCGATGACTTCACGCTTTCCATGATCGCCAAATTGCGCCGCGAGAAGTGTGAGTAGCGGGCGTAAACGTTTTCCGCCTGCTTCAACTAAATGCCTGGATGTTTCGATAACGAGTGGGTATTCTCCTTGGATCTGCGAACGGAGTAGTTCTTCGACCTTCTTCATATCTGAACGGAGAGAGAACTCCAGCTTCACGTCGAGCTTGGGGATTCCAAATGACATGAATTACTTCTCGTCTTTATAAGCGATGTGCGTTGCGACTATTCCAAAGGTGAAGTCCTGCCATGCCACCTTCGACCAACCAGCTGCGCTAATTTTCTCAGCCAGTTGCACTTGGTTTGGCCAAGCTTGGATCGACTCCGCTAAATAAATATATGCATCGGGGTTCGAAGAAAATTTCCGTGCGACTTTAGGGAGTAGGCCCATCAAATATTTCATGTAGATGGTCCTGAAAACTTTATTCGTGGGGTGTGAAAATTCGACAACGACCAAACGCCCACCAGGTTTAGTGACACGAAGGGCTTCTTGAAGCGCCTTGTGAGTGTCTTGAGTATTGCGTAGTCCAAAGGAGATCGTTGTGACATCAAATTCATCTGCCTCAAAAGGTAGGTTGAGGGCATCGGCTAAAGTGAAAGGCAGGTCGGGATGGCGCTTCTTTCCGGCGTCCAACATCCCTTGCGAAAAATCCGCTGGAACTACATAGGCACCCGCGTCGGCGAGTGGACGGCTAGATGAACCAGTGCCAGCAGCAATATCTAAAATTTTCATTCCAGATTTAGGGGCAATGATCGCAGTCGCCTTCTTGCGCCAAGCCTTCGTTTGCCCAAGGCTCAGCAAGTCATTCATAAAGTCGTATCGCTTTGCGACCCCGTCGAACATCGAGGCAACCTCAAAGGGCTCTTTGTTGAGATCTGCGGAATTACTCACGCGTATATTCTTTCGAGAGTAGGCTCTTAACACAACTTCAAACCAGGCTCACGCCCGAGTAATCATTAAGAAAGTTTGGCCAGAGAGGGAGTTCCATGTCAGTCCACTCAATTTCATCCGCAGCAACGCTGCGCAGCGCCTTTATTCCAAAGAGCACGATCCAGACAAAGGTTGCATTAGTCATAGGCGGCGCCGCATTTTTGTCATTGATGGCTCAGATTTCAATCCCTGTTCCTGGTTCTCCAGTTCCTGTAACCGGCCAGACGCTCGGTGCATTGTTGCTTGGAAGCGCGTACGGAGCATCACTTGGATTTACAACATTTGCTACATACCTCATCGTTGGCATTGTTGGCGCACCCGTATTCGCATCTGGGGCACACGGATTCGCAAGACTAAGTGGCGCTACTGGAGGATATTTATTTGGAATGTTGCTTGCCTCACTTGTAACAGGCTATTTGGCTGGCAAGAAATGGGATCAAAAGATCCTCACAGTGATTCCGACTATGCTCATCGGCGACCTCATTATTTTCACTTTTGGCCTCACCTGGTTGCATCATGCGATCCACGCTTCGTGGAGCGTCACCTTTAAAGCTGGACTAACGCCTTTTATTTTGGGTGAAGTGATCAAGATCGCAATCGCCTCTACCGCTATGCCTACGCTCTGGCGTTTTGTCCCTAAACGCTAAAGGTACTTAACTTAGCCTTATGGCGCTTCGCATCACGACAGAAATTTTGGGAGATCACCCAAGGTTAAGCGAGATCGCAACTGATTTACCTTTATCAGCGACATGGATTCGAGGTTCAGAGGGTTTTGTCGCATTCGGAACATATAAAACCCAGATCGTAAAAGGTAAGAAGCGATTTGCGGATGCTTCAACGTGGTGGAAGAGCGAACTTAGTCAGTTAGAAATTAAGAACAATGTCCATGGAGTTGGTACTGGTCCACTTCTATTCACCTCATTTTCATTTGATGAGAACGAAGATTCAATCCTCACAATTCCGCAGATTGTCGTTGCGCAGAAGAACGGGAAATCGTGGATAACGTGGATCGGCGGCGCACAACCAGAGATACATAAATATGTGAGTGAACCACAAGGCTTAACGCTTACTTGGCAGCAAGGGGCGCTATCAGATGAAGCGTGGTCCGCTGCTGTCGACGAATCTGTTGCACGGATAAAAGGCGGCGACCTGGAGAAGGTTGTACTCGCACGAGACCTCGTCGCGACTTCTGATCAACCAATCAATTCTGTTGCATTGATCCAAGCTCTAGAGGCGCAATATCCATCCACCTGGCTCTTTATGGTCGATAAGTTGATCGGCGCCACTCCAGAATTGCTCGTACGGTTAAGTAAGTCTCTGGTTACTTCCAGGGTACTTGCTGGAACAATTCGCAGAACTGGTGATGAAGCGCGCGACCTTGCTCTCGCTGGATCACTTGCAAAATCTTCAAAAGATTTAGAAGAGCATGAATATGCCGTTCGATCTGTCGCCGAAGCGCTTGAACCATTTGCCTCATCCACCAACGTTCCTGATGCGCCGTTCGTTTTGCACCTTCCAAATGTCATGCACCTTGCGACCGATGTAACCGGAGTTATCAATGATTCGGCCTCAAAGGTAGATATCTTTAAACTCGTTGCGGCCCTTCACCCTTCGGCCGCAGTTTGCGGAACACCAACAGAAGTTGCGAAAGAGCTCATTGGCGAACTTGAGTCCATGAATCGCGGTCGCTACGCAGGACCAGTCGGTTGGGTAGATGCGCACGGCGACGGCGAAATGGGTATTGCACTACGTTGCGGCCAGCTTTCCGATGACCACAAATCGATCCGAGTATTTGCCGGATGCGGAATTGTCGCCGGATCGAAGCCTGTGGAAGAACTCGCGGAAAGTCAGGCTAAATTGCTGCCAATCCGCAATGCGCTCACCAATCTTTGAGTCATCTCCCGCAATTTTTCGGCATTCTGAGTCCGATCTGGAACCTCAACAATGACACACCTTAAACCAGGCGTTTGATGCGCAATCAAATATTGAATATCTGAGACGGTCTTAACCTTCGATACTGGTACTCCAAAACCTGCGATAACGTTGTAGAGATCGAGTCCATGCGGTGTTCCAAATAGCTTCTCGAAACCTGGTTGCTCGGATTGCGGCAAAGTACTGAATATTCCTCCACCATTGTTATCGATAATAAATATCGTGAGGTCGGCTTCCACTTTATTCACTAATGCCGAGATGTCATGAAGGAAAGTGATGTCCCCCAAGATCGCGTAGCTCTTTGAAAACTGAGTTGCGATTCCAAATGCACAAGAAATATTTCCATCAATGCCCGCAAGCCCGCGATTTGCAAATGTGAAGATGTCATTTCTTCCATCTGCAAAGGCTTCGATGTCACGTACTGGACGACTACTTCCGATAAAGAGCGCAGCGTTTGCAGGGATCGCAGATGTGATTGTGGAAACCGCTAACTGTTCGGACCAATCTAAGTGAATAAATTTTTTCACTTGCATGGCAATGCCACTCCACAACTCTTGCCACTCCTGATTCGGTTGAGCAGTGATCGCGGGCAGCTCTGTCAGCAGAGCCGATGCGGAGCGCATTGTGTCAATATTAGAAATTCTAGGATCAACGACGATGACGTCGGGCGACTCATTTATTAAGGCATTAATACTTCTGGAAAGCGTGGTCCTCCCAATAACAATTACCTGCTCCGGGGATAATGTTTTTCGTAATTGTGAGTCTGAAAGAAATAGCGCTGCATGTGGAATACATTCCGAAAAACTCAATGGGTCTTCGGCAATGAGAGGCCAGTGAGCTGACCGTGCAAGATTAGAAATTTCTGTGGGTGTGTATCCCGCGCGATCGTGACCGACAATGATCAACCCGCGGGATTTCAGTTCAAGGCTCGCTCGTTGGACACTTTGCGTTTCCGTAAGATCCGTCTTGGGATTCAAGCCCGACAGCCAGTCGCTTCGATCCTCGCTCAAGAGCGGCTCATCGAATTGCACGTTCAGGTGCACTGGGCCGCCTTGAAGTAACGGGGCGACCTGTACTGGCGAACTAATATCGACAGTTAAAACCGGGGCTAGAACACCGCCCTGCAGGGTTGTTTGGTTGGCTCCAGTGCGGCGCAATCGGGCTGGCCGGTCCGCAGTGATGACAAGCAATTTATTATCCGAGTGATACGCCTCAAGGGCCGCGGGGTGGAAGTTAGCTGCCGCAGTGCCGCTGGTACAAATTACCGCAACATAATTATCGCTCGCCTTACTGATACCCAATGCATAGAAAGCAGCTCCGCGTTCGTCGATGCGGACGCTGAGGTTAACTAGCCCTGCTTGCTCCGCTTGATACAGCGCGATAGATAACGGTGCGTTCCTTGAACCCGGACTTAAAACGAATTCGCTTACACCAGCTTCAATGAGTTGACGGACGACATCACGCGCTAGCGTTGTCGAGTTCATGTCTCCGCCTTTCGATGATACCTAGTACTCTAACAATACGTTCTTTCCAATATAACGTTCTATCTTGATCCGCGAGATACTTCGAATGAAGATCGGGCTCACGACGTTTCACGTCTATATAACCACCATCAGAAAGTACTGGTGGATTGCACATATCCCCTTTAAAGAGCGCAACCGTACCTAATCCGCATGCTCGATCGTCACTTGCAAAAGAAGCCGCAAGTGCCAGACCATGTGAAATTCCAATTCCGGTTTCCAGTGCGCTAGAGATTACAACAGGTAGTCCGATTCGTTCGGCTAGCGCATGAGCGGCTTTAAATCCGCCGATTGGCTGCCATTTGATGATTGCGATATCGGCATAGCGCGAAAATTCTGTGAAATCAACTGTGAGGTTCTTTCGAATCGACTCATCTGCGGCAATTGCGATTGAGGAGTGTTTCTTCACCTCCGCTAACTCCGAAAGTGATTTACATGGCTGTTCAACATATTCAATGCAACGACCAAAACGTTTGTAATACCAATCCAAGTTGCGAATTGCCAACTCCGCGCTCCAGCCGGCATTAACATCCAACCTGATCTTCATATCTGGATTTATTTCGAGGATACTTTCAACGACGAGGGCGCCATTTTCGAAGTCGTCGACCTTTACCTTTGCCGTACCAGTGCCCGGAAAAGAGGACAAGACTTCAGGGACTTCAACCGATGAAATGAGCGGAATAGTGGCGTTAATCGCTACTTTCGTGCGGTGCAGCGTTGGCCAAGGTTCGTGAGCTGCCTCAAGTGCAGCTTTCATCCAGGAGGCCGATTCATTGTCGTCATACTCAAGAAATGGTCCGAATTCACTCCAACCTTCTGGCCCTTTGAAGATGGCAACTTCCCTCTGCATAATGCCACGAAACTTTCGTCGCAGTGGAATGCTCACGATCTGGAGTTCGGGACAATACTTTTCGATCAGGGAGTAATCGCTCACGGACTGTTCCAGACTTTTGGTCTTATGGACGACGTGGGAACTTATTGAAATCGGGATTGCGACGCTCCTTATAAGCGTCTCTGCCTTCTTGGCCTTCCTCCGTCAAGTAAAAGAGCAATGTGGCATCGCCCGCCAATTGTTGAACTCCTGCCAAGCCATCATCTGCCGCATTGAGGCCCGCCTTCAACAAACGAAGTGCCATCGGGGAATGGCGCAACATTTCTCTGCACCATGAGACGGTCTCTGCCTCAAGCTCTTCCACGGGTACAACGGTATTTACTAGTCCCATTGCTAGCGCTTCGGCAGCGTCATACTGCCGGCACATAAACCAGATCTCACGCGCTTTCTTCTGCCCAACGTGTGCAGCCAAAAGCCCTGCGCCGTATCCACCATCAAAAGATCCAACCATCGGACCTGTCTGTCCAAACTTTGCATTATCTGCAGCAACTGTAATATCGCACACAACATGAAGTACGTGTCCGCCCCCTACTGCCCAACCCGCAACCATTGCGACAACCGGTTTTGGCATACGACGGATTTGAATTTGAAGGTCTAGAACGTTGAGGCGACCAATACCTTTTTTGCCGAGTTCATCGCTACCGATATATCCATCATCGCCGCGAACATTGATATCACCACCGGAGCAGAAAGCTTCATTTCCTGCACCTGTCAAAATTACGACACCGACAGATTCATCATCCCGCGCAATTGAAAATGCCTGTTGCAATTCTGCGAGCGTCTCTGGACGGAATGCATTTCGAACCTGGGGCCGATTTATTGTTACCTTCGCGATTCCGTCCGCCACCTCATAAATCACATCCGTGAAATGCTCGGTTTCGGGAGCGACTTTCCAAAGTGGAATATCGCGGCTACCTGGCTCGCGCTTAAACGGTTTGCTCATAGCGTCACCCCTTCGTTCCGGGTCTTTGCCGACCCCTACATTCTCCAATGGAGGTAGCCTAAGGGGGCTATGGATATCACGTCACCGCGAAAACTGGTCGAAGTAGGCCCCGAGTGGTCAACTACACAGATTGTTGATTCCATATCACTTGCATTAACGGGAGTTGGTCCGGCCTTGGTTTTTGGCCCATCCCGCATTACATCAGTCAGTGCAGATATCGCTGTGGTCATACCTACAAGTGGGTCGACGGGCAATCCAAAGTTGGTCGCGCTCACTGCAGATGCACTTGTCGCTAGTGCAGAAGCGGCGCATCTGTTCCTCGGCGCCGCTTGCGGCGAACATTGGTCACTCATGCTTCCAGCGCACCATATCGCAGGGGTCAACGTTATTGTCAGATCAATTCTCCTTAAGTCCGAGCTCATCGATTTCCGGTCGGATTTGTCTCAAGAATTCGAATACACATCGGTAGTACCCACTCAATTATTTAGAGCTCTCAATGGAGACGATGTATTGAAGGCTTCACTTGCAGCAGCTAAAGCAGTATTAGTCGGAGGGGCAGCAACTGATCAAGAATTGCTCCAACAATCACGCGAAGCAGGAATTAACGTCATCACCACCTACGGAATGTCAGAGATGTGCGGTGGCTGCATTTATAACAACGTTCCACTACCTGGAATAGAAGTAAAAATAGTAGATGGTGGAACGATCGCATTGCGAGGCGTAACGCAAGCTAAAGAGTATTTAGGAAACCCAACGCCCCTTACAGATAGCGAGGGTTGGTTCATTACCAGCGACGCGGGCTACATTGAGAGCGGACGTGTATTTGTTACTGGGCGTATCGATGACCAGATTATTACCGGTGGTGAGAAATTGTCACTAGCAAGCGTTGATAAATTTCTCACAGATACTTTTGGCTTCGAATTTATGAGCTGTTCGCTTGCGCATCCCGAATGGGGGCAATCCCTCTGTATCGCGACCTCCGGAGATATAAAAGTTGAAGTAGTGCGCGATGCCCTGCAAAGCCACTTCGGACGATATGCAAGTCCAAAGAAATTTCTCTCTGAAGTTGATTTACCTCACACAACGATTGGAAAGCCAGATCGTCTGGCATTATCCAAAAGGTTTGAGATGATGGACCAATGAGCCAACGCACTCCCATAAAAACCTGGGTCACTGGTAGTCGCCCAAGAACACTTCCAGCAGCGATCGCACCAGTACTCGTCGGAACCGCTTTGATTAAACGGGATCATCACGGAATTAATTGGCTCAATGCAGTACTGGCTTTACTCGTAAGCCTCTCCTTACAAATCGCAGTCAATTTCGCTAATGACTACAGCGATGGCATACGTGGCACTGACGAGAATCGTGTTGGGCCCGTGAGGCTGGTGGCTAGCAAATTAGCCAGCGCAAAGGCCGTGAAAAACGCTGCAATGCTCTGCTTTCTCGCAGCATCAATCTTCGGACTAATCTTGGCGATCAGAGTTTCTTGGTGGCTCCTTCTCGCTGGCGTAATCAGCATTTTGGCCGCCTGGAATTACACCGGGGGTAAAAGTCCTTATGGATATCGCGGCCTTGGAGAAATTTCAGTCTTTATATTCTTTGGATTGGTTGCGACCATCGGAAGCTACATTGTCCAATCTCATCGCATCACTTGGCAGAGTGTCTTAGTCGCTATTCCCGTCGGTTCACTGTCGTGTGCAATTTTGGCGGTAAATAACTTACGTGACCTTCCGAAAGATGCTCTCGTTGGAAAGCGAACTCTCGCCGTCCGATTAGGTGATCAAAATGCCAGAAGGATGTTCACTGCACTGCTTCTCACCGCAAATATTGCAAGCTTAATAGCCGGAATTATTACGCCTTGGACTCTGGTGACCGTAGTCTTTCTTCCGATGAGTCTTGGAATCATTAAGCACGTGCAGGCGGGCGCAAAAGGTGCAGAACTCATTGCCACGCTTGGCAAGGTTGGGAAGCTACAACTGATGTTATCAACAGCCTTAGCCGTCGCACTTTTCTTCTAGCCCCTAAACTTCAGACCATGATAGATGTAATACTCGCGTTAGTACTCATCGGACTCTGGTTCTACGGAATCATTGACTGCGCTAGGACCAATCAGGAATCGGTCCGATCTCTCCCCAAGTGGGCATGGCTCCTTATTCTGATTGTCTTTCAATCATTCGGAGCAATCGCATGGTTAATTGCCGGTCGCCCCAAATCAGCCCCTGGAAGCAACGTTAAAGCTCGCCGTGCAAGTAAGCGCATTATTCCGCCAGATGACAATCCAGATTTCTTGAGCAAGCTTTAAGCCTGCTCGATCTTATAAACCGGAATATGTATGAAGTCCGGTGCCCCAAATGTTTACATAAATATAATTAAATAAGAATGTTGAACCAGCAAAAATACATAACCATGCTGCGCGTCTGCCTCGCCAACCCACTGTGACACGGGCGTGAAGATACGCGGCATAGGAAACCCAAGTAATAAATGCCCAGGTCTCTTTTGGATCCCAGCCCCAATACTTACCCCAAGCCGACTCCGCCCAAATCGCTCCCGCAATAATTGCAAAGGTCCAGAGTGGAAATACAAATGCAACGAGGCGATAGGAAAGTTGATCAAGGTCGTCAAGTGAAGGAATTTTCGCCGCCCATGCCGGGCGTCCACCGCGCTTCTCATAACGCTCCATCAATAAGAATGTTGCAGCAACGAGATTCGCAACCAGAAATACGCCACCAGAGATAATCGCTGCCAACACGTGGATAGCGAGCCACGGCGATTTCAGAGCTGGAACTAGCGGAGCACTTGGGCGATAAAGCACCGTGATCGCGGTACCCAAAGTAAGAAGCACCGAGATTGAAACGGGAAGACCAAGCCAGCGAACTTTATATTTTGCAAAAGCAAAGAGATAAGCGGCAGTCAACATGAGCGCTCCGGTGATAGAGAACTCGTACATATTCCCCCAAGGCACTCGGTGCGCGGAGAGCCCTCGTGTAACTACAGCAACAAGCAGAGCTCCAAAACCCAAGATCATCATGGCTACACCAATTCGACCAGCGCGCTTTGTTTTCTCGAAATCAAATTCGGTTTTGTCATTGCTCTCTACATTACGAACCGACCAAGAGACCTCAAAGGCATGCGCGAAAAAAGCGATCGTGAATATGATTAAGCAGGCATAGATCGCATTATTTGAAAAATATGCCAGTTGCGTCGAACTCATATCAACTCTCCCCTGCATTCTCTAGCGCACTCTTGAGCGCCAAAATTTCTTCATTCAGTCCCGGAATTCCATTCTTTGCTAACCCGGCAATTTCAACACCCTCACCCACCTTTACCCAAATTCGACGCTGGCGCGTGAATAGTGAGATCAGTAACCCAAGGATTGCGAAGATTGCACCAAAGAGTGCGTACATTTTGCCTGGATCATCGACAATTTGCAGATTTACCCAAGACTTCCAGCCGTAGAAAGTGATCGAACCAACACCAAAGTCATAGGTGCTTCCCAAGGTAAGGGCTTTAAGTCCAATCTTCTTCATCTTCGACGTATCCAGTGAATAAACAGACTGTGGGTTTCCAGAATCTAAGCCCAGATTTCCTTGCCATGCCGACAAGACAAGCCTCGGGTCTAAAACCTCGGGATACGTCGAGAAAATTCCACGAGCCTCACTGCTTCCAGCTGTTGGAATAAATGAGGCGATAAATCCTATTTGTGGATTCATATCTGGAATTTTGATTGCGCCGAGCGAACTCAAATCGCTGTCTTGTGGCAAGAATATGACCGGACCGCTAAAGGTCACATTTCCGGATTTGTCGCGCACTGTTACAACAGGTGAATATCCATTCGCCTGCAAATAGACCTTTGTACTCCCATGGGTCCATGGCTTATTTACTTTGATGGTGACTGGCTTTGGATTTGATCCGATGGGGTCAGCGATTGTGGTGCGAAGAACGTAGTCACTTGGCTCTCCAGTGATGGGGTCATACGTAGCAACAAAGTCTTTTACCGTGAGCGAGAAGGGAACCAGCGACCCCTGTCCTTGGAACTTTCCATAGGTGATGTTGTCATATGAAGTTGGTGTGTTGATGAAGCGATCTCCAACATTCAATATTGCCTCACCTTTCATTCCAAAGAGCGATCCCAGGGCAACGCCTATCAAAATCAGGATGAGGGAGAGATGGAAGAGCAGGTTGCCGGTTTCACGGGCATAGCCTTTCTCAGCAGAAATCGAATCTGCTTCAACACGGATTCGGTAGTGATTCTTTTTCAACCACTTCTTTGCATTTTCCAGTGCCGACGATGGGTCGACAGAGACATTTTCATAGCCTTCCATTCGATTCAGGAACTTCGGAGTGAGCGGAGGCTTTCTGCCAATCTCTTTAACGTGATGGAAGGTTCGTGGCAGAACACAACCAATCAGTGAAATAAAGAGCAGTAAATAAATGGCGCTAAACCATGGAGATGCATAGACATTAAAGAGGTGAAAGCGATCCATCCACTTTGCTAGCGTCGGATCAGTGTTGAAGTATGAATCGACCTTCTGCGGATTCTGGTTGCGCTGCGGGAAGAGCGAACCTGGAATTGCGGCCACTCCCAGTAACATCAAAAGAATGAGTGCGGTTCGCATACTTGTGAGCTGCCGCCATGCCCAACGTAGGAGACCAATTGCGCCAATATCCGGCGCGCTCGTCTTATTGATTTCTTTTTCGCTCATCAGACCACCGGCACAAAGCTAGAGATGGCCTGACGCAATGAGTTCATGATGTCGCCCCAAAGACCTGTTACCTGCAAAACGCCAATCACTATGAGAAAGGCTCCCCCAACGATAGTCAAGACATTTCCTCGCCTGGAAAGCGCTCTCCGCAATTTTGCAGATTGATCGAAAAATAGGCCAACTAAAATAAATGGAACGCCGATTCCAAAACAATATCCCACCGACAAGATTGCGCCACGAAGCGCGCTGGAACTTGCAAAAGAGAGCGTCTGTACGGCTCCCAATGTTGGTCCGATACACGGAGTCCAGCCAAGTCCAAAGAGAAAGCCCAATAGTGGTGCGCCAAGAAGTCCTGCGTTGGATTTCCATTGTGGTTTAAAAGAGCGATAAAACTTCTGATTGAAGAGAAAGACCACGCCCATGAGAATCGTCAATAGCCCTAAGACAATTTGTAGAGTTCGAGATCCGCTTGAAATTTTGGAACCGAGCGAACCGAAGAGCGCACCATAACTAATAAAAAGGAGTGAAAATCCCGAGATAAAAAGGATGGCGCCAAGCGTCGTCCGACCTTTGCTCTTAACATCCGTCATCCCTGCGGAATAAGCCAAGTAACCTGGTACCAACGGCAGAACGCAGGGCGAGAAGAAAGAGATTAGCCCGGCAATGACAGAGACAATAAGCGCCACAAGTACGTTGCCGGCAAGCACCTGGTGCACAAAGAAGTTATGCATGTGGCGGATCCTTAAGAACTTTATTTATTAAGTCAGTGAGCAGCGCAACCGTCACTTCCCCGCTGACACGCGCCGCGACATACCCGTGTGAGTCCACAATCAAAGTCGTTGGAATTGCATTTGGAACGAGTGAATTACGGAAGCTTGCGAGCACAGAGTCATCTGTAAATGTTGGGTAATCCAAATTAAAGCGCTTCGCAAATTCCAGCGCAGCGGAAAGGTTATCCCGGGTCAGTATTCCCGCGAATTGCACTCCCCGGCTCTTATATTTTGCAGCGAAATCAGAGAGTAGTGGTGCCTCGGCTCGACATGGAGCACACCACGACGCCCACACGTTGAGCACAGTGACCTTTCCAGAATCAAGGGTCACATTCCCATCTCGGAGGGTGGCTCCAGAAATATGAGGCGCCGGCTTTCTATCCGCTGGCTTAACATAAAGTGCAACACCATCTCCGGAAACGAAGGCGGTCTGATTGGCAGTTGATAAGCCACCGCTAGAACATCCGGTGAGGAGAACAACGCTACAAAGAAGTGCGACTACAAGCCGCTTCATTTCTTCACCGGTAGTAAATGTTTTGCCGGCTCGCTATAAGAAACGCCTTCGACGTCACCGTTCTCATCCAGGTGAAAACTAGTAACAGAGGCCAATGTGCACTCACGTTTGCGTGGATCGTGCATCATTCGCCGACCTTCAACGGCGGAGCGCAGGATCCAAATCGGAAGTTGATGCGAGACCGCAAATGCGTCCTTGCCACCAGCTGCATCACGTGCGGCAAAGAGCGCGGAAAGCATTCGACTTACTTGTTCTTCGTACGGCTCACCCCATGAGGGAATCCATGGCTTGGTTAAATGTTTCCAGGAACTTGGATGGCGCAATACTCCAGATCCGAGTTCAAATTTCTTTCCCTCGAAAATATTTGCAGCTTCAATTAAATTTTCATTTGTGATGATGGGTAATTGATGAGTCGCCGCAAGCGGCGCCGCGGTTTCCTGCGCCCGCTGTAATGGCGAGGCCAACACGGCTCCAACAGCAAATTGCTTTGACCATTCTGTGACGGTGCGGGCCATCTCTTGTCCGCGATCGGAAAGCCGCCAGCCTGGCTGACGTCCATAAAGGATCTTTTCAGGATTAAAGACTTCTCCGTGCCGCAAAAGGTGAACAGAAGCCATGTCGTAAGCATAAAGGAGGGATAGTTGGGAGGCTGACTCGAAGAAACGGAGCGGGCCGGAAATGGCTAGGCTAGTGATATGGCGCTCACCCAGAAGCGAGTAGCTTTCTTTGATGTCGATAACACCCTCATGCGAGGCTCTTCTCTATTTTTTCTCAGTAAAGGGATGTACCAACGGGGCTTTTTCACAAAGAAAGATATCTCTAACTTCGTCATGGCCAACCTGCGCTATCGACTCTCTGGCATTGAGAATGTTGATGAGATCGCCAAAATTCAGAGCGCTGCCTGCGAGTTCTTCCGGGGTCACGATGCTGCAATCATCGAGAAAATGGGCATTGAGGTGTACGACGAATATGTCTCCCCCGCGCTTTGGCAAGGAACTATAGAGATTGCAAATAACCACCTCGATCACGATGAAGAGGTGTGGTTAGTAACTGCAACTCCAAAAGACTTAGCCGATCTCATTGCGCGACGTTTGGGCTTTACTGGTGCACTTGGAACGGTCGCTGAGGTCAAAGACGGCGTCTACACCGGGAAACTTATCGGGCATCTGCTTCATGGTCCTAACAAGGCGATAGCCATTAAAGAGTTAGCTGCTGAACAGGGAATTGACCTAGAAAATTCTTATGCATACTCAGATAGCCATCATGACATTCCGCTTTTGCAGGCCGTAGGAAATCCGCGCGTAATAAATCCGGATACGTTACTCCAAGTACACGCGATACGCGAGGGGTGGCCCATTTACGACTTTCGAAGAATGCGTTTCGTAATGAAACTCGCCGCGCCATTCCTCGCTCGTGTCGTGAAAGTTGGAACACTTTTATCTCCGAGACATTGGCATCGCGGTAAATAATATTCTCCAGTAATGTAGCGCAGTTATGTCAGAGACCTTGAACGCGCATTCATTCTCATTCACTGAGGAATTGCGCAACCGTAGCGACGCAGAGATCAGCGCGCTCTTTAACGCGCGTCCAGATCTCATGTCTCCGGTGCCTGTTGACATAATGGCGCTCGCTGCTCGCGCGCATTCGATTCCGAGCTTGCTTCGCGCACGCGAATCACTGGATAAATTTCGCATTGATATTCTGACTGCGATATGCGCGCTTGATGAGCCAGTGCGCGTTACCGATTTCGTAAAGGTGACATGCGCAGAAGCTGCGCAAGCGATTGAGTCGCTTTGGGAGATTGGTCTTCTTTACCGCGATGGCAAGGTTCCAGATGCATTTCGAGTTCCAGTAAATGTTCGCTCACTCGTCGGTGAATATCCGGCGGGGCTCGGGCCGAAATCGGGCAAGTCAATTGATTTTAACGAATTGCAAAACGCGCCTAAGGGCGCCGTTGAACTCCTTGAAAGAATGGTCTGGGGTCCGCCTAAAGGTGTTGTTAATGACCTCAAAAAAGCCCCGCCAACCATTAAGTGGCTCCTTGAAAATAATTTCCTCACGCAATTTGACTCAACCACCGTTCTCTTGCCGCGAGAAGTTGGCCTTCATTTTCGCAAACGTCAATTGTTTAAAGAATTAACACCGACTGCTCCGCTTTTAACGGGCCAGCCTCGCAAGCAAAAGGCGGTAGATCTCGCAGGAATTGCAAATATTTCAACCTTTGTGCGTTGGGCCGAAGAGCTTGGCCACAACTGGTCGGATGAGCCACCGACTGCGCTTCGATCAGGTGGACTCGGGGTCCGAGACCTCAAGCGAACCGCGGAGCACCTTGGAATTTCAGAGAGCTGCGCAGCTTTCGTCGCAGAATTGCTCTTCATTGCCGGACTTATTGTGATCGACACAGACGATCAGATTCTTCCAACATCAGCTTTCGATCTCTGGTTAACAAAGAGCATCGAAGAGCAGTGGTACTCACTCGTCACACTCTGGTTAGAAACTTCGCGTGTGAGTGGGCTAGTTGGCCGAGGTGATTCCAAAAGTGTCGCCGCGCTCGGCCCCGAACTCGATCGCGGTGGCGTCAGCATTCTGAAGCGAACTATCCTCAAAGTCTTGATGGATAACCCAGAAATTGATCCAAATTTAGATTCACTCGAAAATTCGGTTTCATGGCGTTTACCGACTCGTTCACAACGAGACTACATCGAGTGGATCATGCGCGAGTCAGAATGGCTCGGGCTCACTGGCCAAGGTGCAATTTCAGCATTTGCAATCTCATTACTTGCAGGGGACGACCTCGGGGTTGAAGCCGCGTTGCCTCAACCAGTCGACCACATTTTGATTCAAGCGGATAACAGCGCTGTCGCTCCCGGCCCACTCACGCTAGAAATCGCAAATGCGATTGGAACCATTGCGGATATCGAAAGTCGCGGCGGTGCGAGCGTTTATCGTTTCAGCGAAGCTTCAATCAGGCGCGGTCTAGATCACGGCCAAACCGGTGATCAGATAAAAGACTTTCTTCGAAAAATTTCGAAAACACCAATGCCACAGCCCTTGGAATATCTCATTACAGATGTCGCAAAACGGCACGGGCGACTTCGGGTTGGACAATCCCATTCATACATCCGCTGTGAGGACGAGGGGCTCATTGCAGAGATACTTCACGATAAGCGCCTTGAGCCGCTTCGCGTTCGAAAGCTCGCGCCTCAGGTTCTCATTAGTGACATTGATACTGATGAATTAATACGTACCTTGCGCGACGCCGGATACCTACCCGCAGCTGAAAATGCGACCGGCGTCTTGATTTTAGCGCCGGTATTGCGCCGGGCGAAATCGCGGCCACGGCCTCCTCGGGTTTCCACAGAAATTACTTCCCCTGCCGAAAATCTGGTGGCTGCCGCCGTTCGGGCGCTGCGTGCAGGTGAAAAGGCGAGCGCCCACAAGCCTCGTGAAATCCCACGGACAACGGCTAACGAGACGCTGGATATGCTCCACCAATATATTGAGGACCGCACCAGCCTCACAATTGGATATGCGGACACCAACGGTGGAGTCTCAAATCGGCTGATAGACCCGCTTTCAATCTCCCTCGGAACCCTGATTGCCCGTGATCATGCGACTGGGGAGATCGCCCACTTTAGAATCCCTCGAATCACGGGCGTGAGCCCTGCCAACTAGGCTTAGCCAATGACTTTCTTAGCCGATCTCCAGAAGCTGGTCGAATGCCAATCTCCTAGTGAAGATATCGCTGCTTGTACAGAGGTAATCGAACTCGCTACAGAGATCGCGGCAGATCATCTTCCGCACGCGGCCCAGATCCTGCAAGAAGGTGGGCGCCCGGTATTTTGGTGGGGCGCAACCGACCCTAAGGTCGTTCTCCTTTGCCACCTGGACACGGTCTGGCCTAAGGACTCCTACCTCCCCCTGTGGCGGGTTGATGGTGATCAAATCTTTGGCCCCGGAATTTTTGATATGAAAGCCGGGTTCCTACAAGCCATGTATGCGCTGAAAGAAATTCCAGATGCTTTCGAACACGTTGCTTTGATCGCAACAACTGATGAAGAGATCGGCTCACATGCATCTCGGGCACTGATAGAAAGAGTTGCTCGCGCCGCAGATGCAACGTTAATTTTCGAGTCATCCATTGATGACACTGTAAAAATTGGCCGAAAAGGTACATCCATGTATCGCATCGAAATTCATGGACGTGCCGCTCATGCCGGGTTGGAACCTGAAAAGGGAATCAACGCAACAACTGAGATCTCAAGAATTGTGTTGGCGCTCGCTTCGCTAGAGAATCCAGAACATGGAACAACCGTAGTTCCAACCGTAATGCAATCAGGCACAACCACTAATACCGTGCCAGCTCATGCCTCGTTAGATATTGACGCTCGCTCATATTTAGGTTCTGAACTTCAAAGAGTTGATGACGCAATTCGTCAATTGAAAGCCGCACACCCTGAAGCAAAAATCGAAATCACTGGAGGCATCAATCGTCCTCCTCTCGAACATGCAGCCACGAAGGAACTTTATGAATCAATAGAGCAAGTCGCGGCAAAAAATAATTTACCTCCCGTAGGACATGTCTCGGTCGGAGGTGCGAGCGATGGCAATCTCGCAGCAGCTGTCGGAGCGAAAGTTTTAGATGGCCTAGGTGCCAGTGGAAATGGTGCGCACGCAGCGCACGAACATATTTTTGCAAGTCGGGTACCCAACAGGATCGCCCTTGTCGCTGGTTTTATTAAGGAATTACTCAATGGCTGATGGCCCACTCATTGTTCAAAGCGACAAGACCCTTTTGTTGGATATTGATCATCCACTCTCTGATGAGTGTCGCAAAGCGATCGCATCATTTGCCGAATTAGAGAAGTCCCCAGAACACATTCACACCTATCGTCTCACCCCGCTAGGCCTTTGGAATGCCAGAGCCGCAGGGCATGATGCCGAAAAAGTAATTGATACTTTGCTGCAATATTCCAGATATGCCGTTCCGCATGCGCTCCTTGTTGATGTTGCAGAGACTATGTCCCGCTATGGCCGACTTCGATTAGAAGCCCACCCGGTACACGGATTGACGTTGGTCTCGAGCGACCCCGCGGTATTGCGTGAGGTTACTCGCGGTAAAAAGATCGCCCCAATGCTCGGACTTCAAATTGATGACGAGACGATCATCGTTCATCCAGGTCAACGTGGTTTCCTCAAACAAGGACTGCTCAAACTTGGTTGGCCTGCAGAAGATTTTGCCGGATACGTTGATGGCGAACACCATGAAATCGCGCTTCGCGAAGAGGGTTGGTCGATACGTAAATATCAGTCAATGGCCGCCGAAGGTTTCTGGCACGGTGGTTCGGGAGTCGTTGTTTTGCCTTGCGGTGCCGGTAAAACAATCGTTGGCGCGGCAGCGATGGCTCACGCAAAGGCAACGACACTCATTTTGGTTACGAACACCGTTGCAGCTAGACAGTGGCGCGATGAATTACTCCGACGCACCACACTCCATGAAGATGAAATCGGCGAATACTCCGGTGCGAAAAAAGAGATCCGTCCAGTCACAATTGCCACCTACCAAGTCATGACTATGCGTCGCAAAGGTGTTTATGCACATCTCGATTTATTTGATGCAATCGATTGGGGACTCATTATTTACGATGAAGTCCACTTGCTCCCCGCACCAATTTTTAGATTTACAGCCGACATTCAATCTCGGCGCCGTCTTGGATTAACAGCTACCCTGGTTCGTGAAGATGGAATGGAAGGCGAAGTATTTTCACTCATTGGTCCAAAGCGATTTGATGTACCGTGGAAAGAGATTGAGTCGCAAGGTTATATCGCGCCTGCTGACTGCGTTGAAGTTCGAATATCACTCACTGAAGAGGAGCGTTTGAACTACGCAACTGCAGAACAGGAAGACCGTTACCGTTTTTGCTCTACTACCTTCACCAAACGCAAAGTGGCAGTTGCATTAGCCAGAGCGCACAGCGAAGATCAAGTATTGGTTATTGGACAGTATCTCGATCAATTAGATGCGCTTGGCGAAGAGCTCGGCGTTCCGGTGATCAAAGGCGACACACCCGTAAAAGAGCGCGAACGGCTTTTCAATCTGTATCGAACCGGTGAACTCAAGTGCCTGGTGGTTTCAAAGGTTGCTAATTTCTCGGTTGACCTCCCAGATGCCACGATCGCGATTCAAGTTTCGGGGACTTTTGGCTCCAGACAGGAAGAGGCGCAACGCCTAGGTCGAATCCTCCGCCCGAAGGCGGATGGGCGTGGTGCGCGTTTCTACTCGTTGGTTGCCAGAGACACGATCGACCAAGACTTTGCCCAGAACCGGCAACGTTTCTTGGCCGAGCAGGGTTATGCATACCGCATCATTGATGCCGACGAGGTACTTAACTAAGGGCTTTACGGAATCTCTCAGGATCCAGTCGGTAAAAGTCATGGTGAACGTCGTTGATGTGAATGACTGGCACTAGATCCCCATACTTGGCCTGGAGCAAAACGTTCTCATCAATTTCAATCTCTTCAATGACAAAATCGAGCTCCTTTTGGAGGTCCCGCAAGGTAGCAATAGCCGCTTCACAAAGATGGCAACCTTTTCGGCTATACACCTGAACCCGTTGCATAAACATATCCTTTCAGAGGACTAGGATTTTGGTCTATGAGCGCGCGAAAAATCCTCCCACGGGCGCTCCTTGTAATTTCTTTAGTGCTAACCCTCACCTCGGGGCTTACTCCTGCACATGCAGTTGCATTCAAGGAGATAAGCGCGCCGTGGACATCCCTTTACAAAGCTTCATCTGCCTCACTCGATCTACGCAAGTCTTCGACCAGCAACCTGCCATCAGGAAAGCATGCGAACACAAAAAGCGTTTTCAAAGTTTCTTATACGGATGTCCCTGTTCCAGAGCAAGCGGCAGTTCAAGCAGCAATAGACACTTGGTCTGATAATTGGGACTCCTCTGTTCCGGTCAATGTGGTCGCCCGCTATACCGCACTTGGGACTGGTGGGATTTTGGCAAGCGCTTCACCGGTCAATTACTTCAACAATTTTTCTGGCGCGCCTGACAATTCACTCTGGTATGCCTCCGCGTTGGCAAACGCTCTCGCTGGAAAAGACTTAGATCCCACCAGCCCAGAAATTTCCATCAACATCAATTCATCGATGGTCAATCTCTTCTATCTCGGCACGGATGGAAACTGTCCAAGTCAGGAATATGACTTAGAGTCGATAATCTTGCACGAAATTGCACATGGTCTTGGATTCACTTCGAGCGATAACTTCGACGTTTTTTCACAAGTTGGGTCAATGGATCAACCGACGCCATACGATGCCTACGCCGAAACCGCGCAAGGCGAGCGGCTTATGGATTTTCCATCTCCATCCGCTGATCTTGGGCAAGCTCTGCAAAATCCGCTCTTTTGGACCGGAAAGAATGCAGTGGCTGCGTACGGTGGCAAGAATATTCCGCTCTTCTCTCCAAGTGTTTATCAGGGTGGTTCTTCAGTCAGTCACCTCGATGAAGCAACTTTTGAAGGCACGCCATTTGGGCTGATGGTTCCGCAATGGTCGCCAGGAACTGTTTTCCATACACCTGATCCAATATTGCTTGGAATGTTCGCGGACATGCGGCTCAAACCTCCGCTAGGAATTCCAACCGGTATTCCTGACGCACCGCAGAGCGTGTTTGCGCTCGTCGGTGACAAATCTGCAATCGTCACCTTTACTCCTCCAGATAACGCAAAAGCTGCGCAGGTCACGTCTTATACGGTCACGGTCGTGGAGACGGGAGCGGTTTTCCAATCGGCGACAAGTCCTATCAATGTTCCCGGTCTAGTAAATGGTTCGCATTACACCTTTTCGGTAACGGCCACAAACACTTTGGGAACATCCCTTCCGACGGTGAGTAACACGATTTACCCTCAAGCCGCGTGGAGTGGTAGTGATTTAGATCCAACTGCCGACGCAAAATATTTAACAACGACAACATTTAAAGGGTTGCCGACGATCCTCTATACCGACAGCAAAAATGGCGATCTCAAAATGGCGCAATGGACCGGCAAAATTTGGACCAAGGCAGTCATCGATGGAAACTCGACAAAAGCCGGGCGTACCAATGACAATGTCGCTGGCAACATTTCAGTTTGTACATCACCTGCAGGAAAAAGCCAGCGCCTTGATGTTGTGTATGCCGACCTAACAAAGAAACAACTTCGTTATGCGATGTATGACGGAAAGAGTTGGAAATACTTTGTTGTCGATGGAAATGGACCATCAGTACTGAAGTATGACAATCCAGTGCGGACCAGAACCGCAGGTGATGTTTCTGGTGCAAACGCTTGCGTGGACACACCAGACGGTTTACAAATCTTCTACCGCGACAACAGCCAAGGAATCATTTTGGGTGCAGTTCAAAATGGTTCGAAACTCGGAAACTGGCAATATGAAATTGTTGATGGCGATGTCCAAACTAATGGGCGAACCACTGGCGACGTCGGATTCCACATGTCCGCTGTGAATGTCGGGCGAAAGGTTTATCTCATTTATGACTCTGTAACCGCATTCGGTCCTGGAGCAGAAAATGATCCGAGTCGAACAGTGCTTAAGGGAGAGGTTCGACTTGCAACGCGCTCGAGCTTCTACCCCGAGGATTGGCAGTACCAATCACTCGATAGCCCTGGGGCTGATGTAGTTGTCGCCGGTTATGACGTAACGTTAAAAGCTAACGGAAATCAAGTCATTGGTTCCTGGCTGGGAGCAACTGCAACTTCGATGCCAAATCCCAATCAAATCCGCTGGCAAGATATTACGGACAACGGGCCGATAGTCTCAGTAAATACCGATATTTACGGCACTCCGCATGCGCCTTTGGTAACCGACGGAGTCAACACTCTCTTCAACTGCGAAGACCGACTCTGCTCAATCAATGATTCGCTGCAGACTGTTTCGCTTGTCACGACTGCTGATTTTTCAAACTCTTATGGCGCAAATTGGGTAACGATAAATAAAACAAAGTACATCGTGACGGGATCACAAGGAAAGTTACAGCTCTTTAAAGTTATTTAGTATGAACGATCGTAAGGTAGTACGTACTTGCATCTGAAGTAAGTGATATCACCCCGATACCTGGCTGATATAAGAGCGAAATCGGGTTTCCCGTCAGGGTAAAGACTCCCTTGAGCGATCTGGTTTTCAGTGCACTTTCAATCAATACGGTAGTAGCGACATGTGGAGCGATTCCAAGTACGCCTTGAATAGCGGAGGTAGTTACATAACTTTGCCAGGCATAAGAATTGCTATTCACTGAAATTAGTGCGGAAGATGGAGTTGCACTCTGGTTAAAGTATTTAATTTTTCCAAATACTCCGTTTGAGGAAACCGCGATTGAAAAATTTGAGTTCCCTGCCTTCGAACTCTTGCCTGACACCAAGAAACCAGTTTTCGTTGCCGTGATTAACGTTGGAACATCCACTTCCGGGGTTGAGAATGTGTAAGTGTTAAGGAGCGCACCTGTGCCGCTTACCTCCCAAAGATCAATCTGGTTAAATCCGGGTGCAGGTGTCAGGTTAGCCTGTGCAGTGGCTCCGACCACCCAAATATTTCCGGAGGCATCGACTAGCGCAGAGGTTGCAACATCATCACCAGGCGTTCCGAGCCGAAGGTCCCACGCATGTAGAGCCTTGGCATCCAAGGCAACTAAATAACCGTCGGAGGCGCCCAGTGGTTGTGAGGTGAGCAAAGGGGATGTCGTCGTTTCAACGATTCCCACCAAGAAAATGTTTGGCGTTAAGCCACTTGTGGTAAGAATTGAAGAGACCTCGTCTCCTGCCGAAAAGTTAGTGATTAACGCTGGTTTCAGTGGGACGGCAGTAATAACTGGCGAGGGTATCTTTGTGGCCGCCGTTGAAATCGAAAGCGAACTCACCGTAGACAGAGTCGTGAGGAAAATTATCGCGAGTTTTTTGCGTCGCTGCTTCAAGCCATCTCCCTTGAGCGATGAGCGGCGGCGTTCATTGCTCGAATCACCAGTCCGTTGAGGTCTCCTTCGCCCAATACTTTTAAGCCGGCAAAGGTGACACCGTTAGGGCTTGTGACATTCTCTCGTAGAGTCGTAGCGCTCTTTCCGGTTTCAGCCAGCATTTTCGCGGCTCCCACTATGGTTTGTATGACAAGTTCGGTCGCCACAGTTTCAGGTATTCCCATATCCATTGCTCCTGCAACCATCGCTTCCACGAACGCAAAGAAATAGGCGGGACCGGATCCGCTGGTAGCAGTGGCTGAGTCCTGCATCTCTTCAGGAACTTCGATGCTCTTGCCGGCAGCCTTTAAGAATTCCGAAACATATTCGCGTTGGTCCGACCGCACATCTGCCCCGTAAGACACTATCGACATGCCTGCACCAAGCAGAGTCGGTGTATTGGGCATGACTCGAACTACAGAAGATGTTCCAAGACCTTCTTGTAGGGTGGCTATTTTCTTTCCGGCCAAGAAAGAGATGACCAGCGAACCAGATTTCAAGACTGGCTTGATCTGCTCCATAATCGGGTCTAGCTGTTGCGGTTTCATAATCAACATCAAAACGTCAGAACTGGCGGCCAACTCTTCGATTGAAGCTGGTGCGATTTTGTAACGCTCCTGGATTTCGGTGCTTCGCTCGGCACGGCGCACAGCAAACTTCACTGCTGATGGCTTCGCCCTTGCCTTAAGTAAGGCGACAAGGAGCGCTTCTCCCATATTGCCCACACCAATAAGGCCAACTGATGAACTCTGTAGATTAATCTGCGTCACGGTGTTAAGCCTAGTAGGCTCTCGCACTATGCCTGAAGTTAAAGATGGGTTCGCCCGAGATTTCGTGGAGTTTGCCGACCCCGCTAAGCCAGAGGAAATTTTCCGTTGCGACCTCACCTGGCTCACTTCCTATTGGCAATGTATTTATGGTGCTGGCTGCTGCGGAATTGATGCGGATAAGCCGGATGCTGGCTGCTGCTCCGACGGTGCGTACTACTCAGATAAAGAGGACGAAGACCGCACTCTAAAAGTAGCTGCTCGCTTAACCCCAGAGATGTGGCAGTTCTATGACGAAGCGCAGCCAAAGAAATCAAAGGGCGTGCTTCGTATCTCTGAGGTTGGCTTAGATGGCGATCGAAAGACCCGCAAGGTCGAAGACTCCTGCATCTTTTTGAACCGCAAGGGATATGAAGCGCCAGGATTCACTGGAAGCTTTGGTTGCGTGTTGCATCACTTAGCCCAAAAAGAGGGCGTTCACTTTGTTGAAACAAAGCCAGATGTTTGTTGGCAACTTCCGATTCGCCGCTCATTTGAGACGCGTGAATTCGGAGATCGTGAAATTTCAGTGACTGTGATCGGCGAGTACGAACGCCTCGCCTGGGGAGATGGCGGCTCAGAGTTCTCTTGGTACTGCACTGCTAACACCGAAGCGCACGTTGGCCGCGAACCCGTTTACATCTCAAACAAATTTGAGCTTATCGCCCTCATGGGCGAGCCTGCATATAACGTGCTGAAAGAACATTGCGATGCCCGCGTTGAAGGGATTGCCTTGTTAGCAAAAGAAACAAAGAAGAAGTTATTGCCGCTCTTTGCAATCCATCCAGCAACGCTAGGCGCACAGAAGTAATTTATTGTGGCTAAAGCACCTGCAAAAGATCCATACCGTTGCAGCGAATGCGGCTGGACATCACCGAAATGGGTTGGTCGTTGTGGTGAATGTCAGGCATGGGGCAGCGTTGAGGAATTGGCGGCTCCGAAAAAACTCTCTCTCGTCGCCGGCCAAGTCACCCAAAACGCACTTCCTATTGGGGATGTCAGCATTCATAGCGCTACCTCGCGTACTAGCGGGGTAGATGAACTCGATCGCGTATTGGGCGGCGGATTAGTTCCAGGTGCTGCGATATTGCTGACCGGTGAACCAGGTGTTGGAAAATCTACTTTACTTCTTTCAGTTGCTGCTGAATCCGCGAAACAAAATCTGCGCGCTCTCTATGTAAGCGGTGAAGAATCTGCATCGCAAATTCGAGTGCGAGCTGATCGCCTTAACGCAATTGATCCGCAATTATGGTTAGCCGCAGAAAATGACTTAAGTTCGATTATCGCGCATATCGATGCCGTAAAACCGGAATTGCTCATCATCGACTCTATCCAGACTATCTCAAGTGGTGCAGTCGAAGGTTCTGCCGGTGGCGTAACACAAGTTCGTGAAATAACTGCAGCTCTTATTCGAATCACAAAGGAACGCAACGTCACTTTGATACTGGTTGGACATGTTACGAAAGATGGATCTATTGCCGGCCCTAGGATTTTGGAACATTTAGTTGACGTCGTACTGAATTTTGAAGGTGAACGTCACTCCAGGCTCCGCCTGATTCGATCCACCAAGAATCGCTTTGGTACCGCAGATGAAGTCGGATGCTTTGATATGTCTGAATCCGGAATCGTTGGTCTACCTGATCCCACTGGTCTATTTACTACTCGCCATACCGAACCTGTTGCAGGCACCTGTGTCACGGTTGCACTTGAGGGTCGCAGGCCACTGCTCGCAGAGATTCAATCCCTGGTTGGACTACCAGTCGCCGAAGGCCGGGATTTTGGAAATGCGCGTCGGGTCACATCTGGACTAGATAACCCGCGAACCGCAATGACGTTAGCGGTGCTCGAACTTCGCGCAGGAATTCGACTGTCTGGTCGCGATATCTATGTTGCAACAGTAGGTGGAATGAAGATCTCCGAACCCGCAGCGGACCTCGCTGTCGCACTGTCAGTTGCTTCAGCCGCACGCGGCCTAGCACTTCCTACAGATCTGGTTGCAGTTGGTGAAGTCGGACTTGCTGGAGAAATCCGCAAAGTAACTGGCGTTCAACAACGCATTGCCGAAGCCGCAAGGTTAGGTTTCAAACGTGCGATCGTTCCTACTGGATCTGAACTCAAGGTTCCCGGTATGGATATTCTCGAAGTTGCTCGTTTAGAGCAAGCGATTGCGAAGGTAAAGATCAGCGAGTGAACCAGTCTGTAATTCTGGATTGGTACCTAGAAAACAAACGCGATCTCCCGTGGCGCAATACAACTCCGTGGGGGGTGATGGTCAGTGAATTCATGTTGCAACAAACTCCGGTGAATCGAGTTCTGCCGGTCTGGACCGAATGGTTGCATCGTTGGCCAACCCCAAAAGACCTGGCATCTGAAAAGCGTTCCGAAGTTATTAAAGCGTGGGGACGTTTGGGGTATCCACGTCGCGCGCTGAGGTTGCATGAATCCTCAATTATCATCGCGAGAGACTTTAATAACGCTGTCCCCCATGAGATCGAACGACTTCGCACTCTTCCCGGCGTTGGCGAATACACCGCGGCGGCCATCATCGCATTTGCATTTGGGAATTCGGAATTAGTTTTAGATATCAATATCCGCAGATTCTTTGCACGCGCGATCGATGGCGTGCAATATCCGACTAGTTCGCCTTCAAAATACGAACGACAGATCCGGGCAGAGTTAATTCCGAGCGAAGGTGCGCTGTGGGCCGCTGCAACTATGGAGTTTGGTGCGTTGATATGCACCTCAAAGAACCCCAATTGCGAAGCCTGTCCCCTGAGCGACTACTGCGCCTGGAGACGAGATGGTTATCCGGAGTCGGAGCAAAAGCGAAAAATACAGGCCTGGCATGGAACGGATAGACAGTGCCGGGGCACCGTCGTTCAAGCGCTTCGAGACCATCCTTTGCTCACCAAAGAAAAGGCAATGGGACTCTGGCCCGACTCCCTGCAATTAGAAAAAGCCCTGAAAACGCTCATCGCCGACGGGCTCATTGAACCCATCGGCGATCGCTATCAGTTGGCCGAAGCCACTGATTAATTCGGACTAGCGGAAGTCTCCAAGTCACCAGGCGTATCTGGAATGGTGGACT
>Ga0164296_1000976_pt1 | contig 32147 bp, 31 predicted proteins | sample GEODES057metaG_FD_113533 | JGI IMG/M metagenome (GOLD analysis project Ga0164296, IMG submission 113533) | Dystrophic lake water microbial communities from Trout Bog Lake, Wisconsin, USA - GEODES057 metaG | ecosystem: Environmental > Aquatic > Freshwater > Lake | place: USA: Trout Bog Lake...
CAGAAATATCCTGTAAGATTGAAACAAGAAGTGGATTACGGGGCAACGCTGCACAGTTGCAATGCAGTAAAAGTATAGCTTAAACCCAGTTAAAAACTGTCCAGCCTATCGGGTCCACTCTAATCAGAGTTAAATTGAATGCATCTTAAGAAATTTTCTATTGTTCTTTTTGGTAGTTTTATTACAATCAGCTTGGTTTTTTATTTAGTAAACCTAACGGATAATCACATTTGGTTAGCATCCTTTGCTAGTTCTACAGCACTTTTATTCACCGCCTCTAATCACTCAGTTGCTCAGCCTAGGGCATTAATTGGTGGTCACTTAATTTGTGCCATTGTGGGGATTAGCTTATTTCATTTTTTTGGGGATGCTTGGTGGGTATTGGCAATTTCCTTATCTTTGGGGATTTTTTTAATGCTAGCGACTAGAACGTTTCATCCACCTGCTGCCGCCAATACAGTAATTATGATTCATGCTCATGCAAGTTTTTTTATTCTCATTTCAACTATTTTGCTAGGAACATTAAGTTTAGTCATTATTACCGCGGTGCTGACTCGAGTAATGAAAAGTAAAACAACTTATCCTACGCATTGGTTTTCTCCCTCACCCAGAGCACGTGATTGGGGCATCAAACATTGAAATCAAGTTAGAATAATCGAGATTAACGAATTCTAGAATGCACCGGAGATTCAAATGCTTGAGGAGAAGATTGTGCAAGATGCTTTTTATTTTTACGAACCTCATAAAGGACATGGATTACCACATGATCCTTTTAAAGCCATTGTTGCACCCAGACCAATCGGCTGGATTGGTAGTATCAGTTTGGACGGCGTCAAAAATTTAGCTCCCTATAGTTTTTTTAATGCCATTAACTCTGACCCACCAATGATAGGCTTTACGAGTACGGGTTATAAAGATTCTTTAAGAAATATTGAGCAAACAGGTGAATTTACCTGGAATTTAGTCACTAAGCCACTAGTAGAGGCGATGAATATTAGCTGTGCGAGTGTGCCACCTGAGGTTGATGAATTCGAGTTAGCCAACCTGACCCCAACTCCTTCTAGACTCATTAATGCGCCTCGTGTTTTAGCGAGCCCAGTCTCTTTTGAGTGCAAACTGTCAGAAATTATTCAATTAAAAAATACTGATGAATCCGCGCTGGAATCTTGGTTTGTAATTGGCCATGTAATTGCCGTTCATATTTTACAGAGTGCCTTAAAAGAAGGCTTATACGACACGGCAAGTATGCAGCATGTAATGCGTGGTGGCGGACCTGCTGATTACTTCACTGTTGGCGCTGATCAACTTTTCAAACTATATCGCCCAAGATAAAAAGGACTAAGTAAACTTAGTCCTTTAAGTTAAAACATCGCAATTAATTTTTAATTAATTTGTTGAATCCCACACAATAACCACCCTGTGTTACCTTGTATTGGCTTGACCCAATTCCAAACTTCTTGGAATTCAGAAATCGGACCATCTTTTTCTTCTCTTAGAGAGCCTGAGAAACGCGTACTCGCCAAATATTCTTTGCCATCTTCCTCAACTGCAATTAAATCTGCCGCAAGGGTTAAAACTTGCGTAAAACTGAAGGCTGAAACTCTAGAGAGCATATCTTGCCGTAATAACTCAAATAGTTCTGGAGTTGTATATTCTTTTAGCTTATCTAAGTTTTGTTGGTCAGATGCTTCTTGAAGTTGAATAAATAAGGCCTTAGCATTTTGCAAAAAAGAGTCTTTGTCTGACATATTCGATGGAGAAATATCAGATTGATTTGATCCATTACCAACAGACTCAACAACGGGAGTTGCTAAATTTAAACTTTTGAACTGCGGTTCTTGGTTAATCGATGGACTAGTTGAGTTCCAACCTCTATTGAGATTAGGTTCAACATTGGCATTATTAAATATTCCAGGAGTTGCAGGTGCATAAGCCATATTCGTCTTTGAGCTAAAGCGACGAATCAAAAACATCACCAAAAATCCAACAACAGCGATCATTAAAATACCGGACAGCATCGAAGCTAGTCCATCGCCCATACCCCCCATGCCACCCATGCCCATATGAGAAAACAGGTAGCTCAAACCAATACCAGCAGCAACTCCGCCCAAAATACCACCCATGCCGCCAAAGCGACTAGGTTGGGCAGCCGGAGCTGGAGTATTTGCTGGAGCGGTATTAGGCTTAGCAGCTGGAGACGTATTTTGTCCGACAGGAGTTGCATTAGGCTTGGGGGGGAGGCTATTTTGATTGTTGGTTACAGTGCTAGATTGCCTCCCCATGCTTTTACCGCTTCCCATTTTTTTTGCATACGCAACATTACAGGTTAGCATTGCTAAAGCCAAAAGACTGATCACTAACTTATTCAACAACTTAAAATTCACCATTCAATTTCACCTATGTTTATTAAGATAAGTTCTATTAAATACTAATTTAGCTATTTTGTCTTTAGATCTCAAAATAACCCCATTAGTAGTAAAGGATATAAGCATTACTCCCCGGTGTAAACCGGCTTTGGCATTGTATAAAAGCTATCCAAAATATGATACGGAATCATGACGTTCTTTTCCTGAAAACTGGCATGAGCAATGCCCTGCATCACACTAAAATGTTTATCTGGATGGGGTAATTGGGCAAAAAACTCAATTAAATCGCCAAAACTTGCGATGCCATCATATTGACCTCGCATCATCAGGACTGGTAAATTCAATTTTAAAGGGTCAATTAAGGGTAAATTAATCGACATATCCAAATAAGTGCCGGTAGGCATCGTGTCGTCCAAATCAGTCACGGCCTTGGCAAAGGCATCAACGATTGATTGATCAGCAGTACCAGGGTGATCTCTAGTGAATACACTACCTATCATAGCTTGATCAACTGGTCTGCGGTTTAAATTCTGCCATTGGGCAATACGTTTTTTACGCTCAGTTAAGGTGGGACTATCTTTCCCAGTCCAAACAAATGCATCTAGCGCAATACGAGATATTTTTCCAGGATTATTTTGGGCGAACATCGCTAACTTGAGGGATCCTGAACTGATACCGTAGCCAAAAATCTGTTTTGCTTTTGTTTCTTGGAGTATTGCGTCAACCACAACCTGCAAATCCTCTGAGCCATTCTTCACATTGAAGTTAATATTTCGGGATTTATCTGATCTACCGTAACCTTCGTTATCAATACACCAAGTGTCATATCCCAAACCTGCAAAATAATCCATTGCTGAATATTCAGGCTTTCCAGGAATATAAAGATCAAAGGTCGGAGTCCCCGCCATAGATGAACCGTGGACGAATAAAATAATGCCACGGGTGACTTTATTTGGTTTTTTACGCCATAAGTGTAATTTGACGGTTCCCCCATCTACTGGCTTGTTAATCCAATAGGATTTTCCTGAAACTTGACCTTTGTTGTTTGTAGCATTGGTTTGGGCATAGACTGATTGCCCTGAAACCAAAGCGCCTCCTAAAGCCATTGAAGATGCTAATAATAATTGACGACGTGATGATTCCATATAAATTCTTCCCCTAATAAATTTGAATAGTTTTGTCTGTAAATTGCTTTAATAATATTTCTTCAACAGATATTACACAAAAAAAGTCTCGTTATGCTAAATGGTTAAAATACAACATAGAATTAAATAAATTAATCGGGGGAAAAATGTTAAAACCACATTTATTGCTTTTGGAATTGCTGAAAATATGCTTAGTTTTTTTCCCTCTTTTCAATAGCGTCCCGGCACAAAGCGCTTACCCCAATAAGCCAGTTACCCTTGTCGTTACCTACGCACCGGGTGGTTTAGGTGATATGTTAGCTAGACAAATTGCTGAGCAACTGACTTTAAAAACAAAACAAAACTTTGTTGTAGAAAATAAACCAGGTGCGACTGGTGCCTTAGGGACTCGCTACGTTACAAAGGCTAAACCGGATGGCTACACCCTGTTATTAGGTCAAACAGGAGAAATCGTCATTAACACCTTTGTATCCAAAGAGCTAGGATATGACTCAATGCGTGATCTAAAACCCATTGCTCTGATTGGGGAGGTCCCTTTAACCCTCGTTGTCGCAGGAAATGCTAGTACTAACTCCGTCAGTGATCTCATTAAAAAAGCGAAGTCTAATCCCGATAAATTAGTTTATGCGTCATCTGGTACCGCCACTCCAGGCCATTTATCTGCCGCGGCATTTACCCAAGCTGCAGGTATTGAAATGATTCATGCCCCCTATAAAGGAGCTGGCCCGGCAACGGCAGATGTTTTGGGCGGTCATGTTGACATGTTTTTCTCCAGCACACCTTCTATTCTTCAACTTGTGGAGAGTAAAAAGTTAAAAGCACTGGCAGTTTCATCTCCTAAAAGAACAAACGCATTACCTGAGGTACGCACAGTTTCTGAGGAAGGGTTCAAAGATTTTAGTTTTACCTTGTGGGGTGGTGTTTTTGCACCCAACGGTACCCCTGAAGAGGTTCTCAATTATCTCAATAAAGAAATTAATAGCATCTTAGAAGATCCAAATTTTTCTAAAGCATTAGAGAAGGATGGCGTCTTAATCAAAGCGAACTCAAGAAAAGAATTTAATGACTTTTTAAAGAATGAATTTACTAAGTATGCCAAAACGGTGAAGTCCATCGATCTCAAATCAGAATAAACCTAAAGAAAGTAATTATGAAACTAGTAGTAATCCCCGGTGATGGTATTGGACCGGAAACAATGGCAGTAACCCTGGACGTTTTAAATGCACTTGATCAACGTTTTAACTTGGATTTAAAAATAGAACATGCTATTGCAGGTAAAGAAAGCTTAGCGAAGCATGGTACTACCATTGCTCCAGGATTATTAGAGTTAGTCAAAGCTTCTGATGGGCTTATGCTTGGGCCAATGTCCACCTATGAATTTAAGGATGAATCGAAAGGCGAAATCAACCCTTCAAAATACTTTCGTATTAATTTAGATTTATACGCCAATATTCGACCGGCCAAAACATTTCCTAATGTACCAACAAGAATGGATCCGTTTGATCTTGTGGTGGTCAGAGAAAACACCGAAGGTTTTTACGCTGACCGAAACGTAGAATCAGGTAACAGTGAAATCTTGGTCACGAAGGATGTTGTGATCTCATTAAGACGGATTACGCGAGTCTGTTGTGAGCGAATTGCTAAAAGTGCTTTTGAACTCGCGATGACCAGAAAAAAACATGTCACGATTGTGCACAAAGCCAATGTATTGCAAATTGCTGATGGGATGTTTATTGATATTTGTCATGAAGTCGGCAAAGCTTATCCAGAGGTAAAGATTGATGACTTTATCGTCGATGCGATGATGGCCTTAGTTGCTAGAGACCCAGGAAAATTTGACACGATTGTCACCACGAATATGTTTGGTGATATTTTGTCTGACCTTACTGCTGAACTTTCTGGCAGTCTTGGTCTAGGTGGTTCATTAAATGCGGGTGATCATTTTGCGATGGGACAAGCAGCCCATGGCTCTGCTCCAGATATTGCTGGGAAGGATATTGCTAATCCTTTTTCTCTGATGACTTCAGCTGCCATGCTACTGAACTGGTTTGGGGCGCGTAAGCAGTTAAACAACTATGTTTTGGCAGCCCAAGCACTTGAAAAAGCAATTGAAGAAGCAATTGATGCCCGAGAGACCACTAAAGATATTGGTGGTAATTTGGGAACTAGCGCGACAGGTCAAGCAATCGTCAAAAAAATACTACTGGCTGCTTAATTCAGTCAGTAGTTTCAGTTGTACTATCAAGTAAATGACTTTAAGACGGCAATTTACTTAAATCGAAGACATCGGAATGTTCGATGTTTTCGGTAAACCAAGCATAGATGCCGGCAGTGCGGGTGCCAACGTGAACTGGATGTTGATTTTCATCCAAAACCATCGTTACATCATGACCCGGAATCAGAAGGCTACCTGGTTTTTCTAGCCACTTTTGCCAAATCAATTCAATGGAAGCTGCACTTTCTGCTGGATCTTCCGTATCTATGACCTTCCTACAAATTAACTCTGCTTTGTTTTTAGCGGAATCTCCAGTAAATAAAATATTAGTTGCGCCATTGTCTAATACAAAAAGTAGGTGTCCTGGGGTATGACCTGGAACTTCAAAAGCAGTTATACCCGGAATGAACTCTTCTTGATGCTGTACTTTTTTGACTTTTGCAGAACTCGATAATTCTTTTACATACAACTCTGGTAAGGGATTAAATCCAGGCTTTTGGGCTGCTGCCCAGTCGATTTCAACTTGTCCAATCCAAACAGTGGCATTGGGGAATAAGACAAAATTGACGGCATGATCATAATGGGCATGGGTCAATATCACATCGGTGATATCAAGCGCAGATAATCCGTGACTTTTAAGGCTTTTCTCAAGTGGTTTACGCATACCAAAGGCACCAACATCTAACAAAATGGTGCGGCCATGTCCGCGAATTAAACTCACGGAACTCCAACCTAAACCACCATGACAAACAGAGCGTCCTGGAAAGCCTTGAATCAATACATCTACTTGATAATTACTCATGTAAAGTCCCTTTATATTTATTCTGATTGAATATGTGCTGCCTGAATCAACTTACTATACATTTTTAATTCTGACTGAATTTGATTGGCAAATTCAGTAGGAGAGCTTGCAATAATTTCGTTACCACCATCATCTACCAAACGCTTTACAGTTGAAGGAACTTTTAAAGCCTTCACTACTTCCTCGTTTAGGCGTTTAATAATTAAAGGATCCGTTCCGGCTGGAGCTAAAAGTCCTTGAAATTGAGAAATATTAAAACCTTTGTAACCAAGTTCGTTCATTGTTGGCACATTCGGGATCGCTTTACTTCTAGTAGCAGAAGACACTGCAAAGGGTCTCAGTTTTCCAGCTTTAATCAATGGTACAGCTGTAACTAAGGGCTCAAAGGTAAAAGTTAAATGGCCACCTAATAAGTCAGCCAGCGCAGGGGCTGCGCCTTTGTAAGGTACATGGGTCATTTCTACATCGGCAGTTAAAGCGAGTAACTCCCCAGCAAGATGCCCACCACCACCAATTCCAGTCGAGCCATAACTGACCTCTTTGGGTTTTTGTTTAGCTAAATTAACGATTTCGCCAACACTTTGTAGTGGAGATGAAGCTATTACTACTACAGCATATTGATAAGTAATCGCGGCACTAATTGGAATAAAGTCTTTAACCGGATCGTAATTTAATTTTTTTGGCATTACTGGATTAACGACAAGTGGGCCACTTGCAGTAAAGAGCAAGTTATATCCATCCGCAGGCATCTTAGCCACCAGCTCAGTGCCAATTACTCCATTTGCACCAGGTCGATTTTCTACGATGACAGATTGCCCCATACTTTCTGTCATACTTTGTGCGATGAGCCTAGCTGTTATATCAGCGGCACCCCCTGCTACATAAGGGACAACCATTTTAATTGGCTTCTCAGGGTAGGTTTTTTGAGCATGACTTAAACTGATTAAAGAAAAACTCAAAGCGCTAACAACAAGGAATTTGGAGTATTGCTTAAGAATGTTATTCATGGGCGGGTAATCCTTCATTAGTAATACACTTATTTGTTGGCGTGGGACTCAAGAAGCGCAATCGTCTCATTGCTGATTTCAATACCGTTAGCTTGTTGTTTAGCCATTTTATTGAGTTCAATCGTGCCAGGTACTATTACGGGTTGATTAGGATTAGAGGCTGGACTATCCGTTAAGATTTGGGCAAAGTCATTCATTCGATTCGCCAACCACTCTGTAGAGCCTAAGCGTTTTGTATCTAATAGAATGAAGAAATGCCCGAGGTTTTGTGGTTCATCTGGCGCATCTTGCCATGACTTCACATGGGTCAAGTAGGCGGCGTTCGATAAAAGTCCAGCAAACAAATCCACCATTAAGGCAAGACCATAACCCTTATGCCCGCCGATCGGTAACAAGAAGCCTTCTAATGCGGATTTAGGATCTGTGGTTGGAACACCACTCGCATCCGTTCCCCAAGTATTCGGAATAGATTGACCTGCTTTGAAAGCATTACGAATTTTCGCTCTTGCTACCACGCTCATCGCCATATCCAAAAGGAAGGGATTCCCACCAGGATTGGGCACCCCAAAGCCGAGAGGACTATTACCTAATCTAGCATCCGATCCACCCCAAGGGGCAATCGTCGTCGTTGCATTACTGCCAATCATACTGGCAAAACCCTGTTGTGACGCGATGTAAGAGTATGGGGAAATTGGCCCAAAATGATTACTACCGCGTGCTAAAGCAATGCCAATGCCGCATTCAGAGGCGACTTCCATGGCAGCATCTAAGGCGTGCATACCAACTAAAGGTCCGACCCCGTTATCGCCATCAATCTTAACCATCGCAGCTGCAACTCGCTCTTTTGTAATATTCGCCTTAGGATTGATTCCGTTAACTAATAAACGCTCTCCATAGGACTCAATTCGACTCAGACCATGCGTTGATAATCCAAATAAATCAGCCATAACTAGAACTTTTACAATTTGAGTAGCGTCCTCAGTTGATAAACCTAATGCAGAAAATGCTTTAATGCCAAGTTCTGTGAGTTTTGATTCTGAAATGATTTGAGTATTGATGGACATGGGAAATTTTCTTTTAGTAAATCTTTGGTTGAATAATAGATAAATGACGCAACAGATAATTGACTTGATTTTTTTTTAATCAATGTAGTATCGTTAGGTATTCTAACAAATTAACAATGAGGCACTCTATCAACTAATACGCTTTGGATAGTTACAGAAAGAGAACACTATTCAGCCATAGTGGATGGCCTAACAATGAGGAGATAAAATGGGACTGCGATTTATGGAGCACATCTTGATTCTTACCCACGATCCAGAGGGTACCCGAGATTGGTTTTGTAACAACCTAGGGTTTGTTAGTGGCTACCACCCTGAGTTTGGGTTTCCAGTTTATTGGTTGTATATTGGTGATCAAGATGTGGTGCACATTGGCAAAGCCCAACACTCGGAACATCAAAATATTTATTTAAGTACCCCAAGTGATACACCAGATGTTGAGAGTTCAAGACCTGACTCTTTAGGATCGGGAAGAATCGACCATGTTTGCTTTAATTGCGATGGAATTTTGGAGTTCATCGATCGCTTAAATAAAAATAAAGTCGAATTTAGTGAACGTAAGGCGCATAACTCGAATCTTTATCAATTATTTATGCGCGAGCCCATCAATGGGATCAAGGTAGAACTCAATTTTTCTGCTCAAGAAGCACTCAATGCAAAAAGGCTTGCCAGTTGGACAAGTACTGGAGAGAATGCAACCGAATAATACCTATTCGATACCAGCATCCTTGAAAAAATATCGATTGCTCTCTAAAGTAATGTAGGTTAATAATTCTATAGCGATCTTTTCATTATTAGAGCCTTTCATTACCGCGCCCACATAACTCGTATAGTTTTGAATATCTGCGGGTAATGGTCCAACTAAACGCAGTCCTTTGGATTCATACATTTTAATTTCAGGGATTGCGCCGAACCCAATCTCTCTTCCTTTACCATTGATAATGTGCGTGAGAACCATATCTCCGTTGGCAAATTTCTTCGTTTTAGACTTTAACTGCTCCGCAATGCCCATTTTTTCAAAAAGTTTATCCAGGTAAAGACCAGTTGAAGCAGAGTTATAAACTAAAGAATCCGCTTGAATGAGTGCCTCTTTAAACTCTTCAACAGTCGCAACTTTAGGATTCATTAACTCATTTCGAACCGTGATGCCAGCACCAACTTTACCGATCAATTTAGGAACTGGTTGAACGATTTTCCCTGCATTGATCTGATCTTGCATCACACTAACTGGAGTAACTAATACATCTGCAAAAAATTGATTAGCCAGTTTTTGAGATAACTGTGGTGATGTTCCAAACTGAATAGTGACCTTGTGACCTGACTTTTTTTCAAAATCTTCGACGACCTTCACTAAGCCTGGTTCAACCGCACCAGCACTTAAGATGGCTAAATTTTCAGCTCTTGGGGAAAACGATAGAACAATCGCAAACCATAATAATCCGCGTATGAATACATTGTTACTGAATCTCATTTTGCTGTCTCCTTGGTTTAATTAAAATCAACTGACTAACTCTTGAAAGGTACGTTTAATTTTCACTGGATTTTCTATTTGCAGAAAAGTCTCCCGGGTGCCACCCGTGCCAATGATGGTAAAAGAACCAAAGCCTAAAATGCGACCGATGATGCCTTGATCAACATTCACAGATTCGATTTTGGAGAGGTTGATTTCAACAATTCTGCGCGAGATAATCCCTTCCTTGGCAATAATGCGTTTGTTCGTAATGGCGTATTCATTTGAATTCAGAAGATAGGCCAAAAAGTTGCTAGAGAAAAAGTTTACCCAATGATTTTTTGCACTCAGGACCACTTCTTCGCCAGAAATTAGGTTTTTATTAATATAACTTCCCATTGAAGCCCCCTAGATTCTCTGCGTGTCATCATTTTTAGGACGCCACACCATTAATTTATCTTCCACAAAACCCACCAAGGCATCAAGAGACAATGCACAAACCGTCAATAAAACAATCCCGGCGAAGACGGTATTAATATCAAAAGTACCTTCTGCTTGCAGAATCAGGTAACCAACCCCCATTGCAGATCCCAAATACTCACCAACCACTGCCCCAACGAACGCTAAGCCAACTGAGGTATGTAAGCTAGAAAAAACCCAACTCGTAGCAGAGGGTAAATAAACAGTACGAAGCAACTGTGAGCGATTTGCACCTAACATTTTTGCATTCGAAAGTATCGCGGGACCCACTTCTTTTACCCCTTGATAAACATTAAAAAAGACTACGAAGAAAACCAAGGTGACGGCTAAGGCAACTTTAGACCAAATCCCGAGGCCAAACCAGACACAAAAAATCGGTGCAAGAATCACTCTCGGCATGGAATTAAAAGATTTGATGAAAGGATCAAGGACAATGCTGGTTCTTGGTGAGAGCCCTAAAAACAAGCCGCATGCTGTGCCTCCAACCGTACCAATGAAGAAGGCCAAACAAGTTTCTAATAGGGTGACTCCCAGATGGATATAAACATCTCGGTTAATAAATAACCAATCCACTAAGCGACTTAAAACAATTAGTGGTTCACCAATAAAAAAAGCTACGTTGAGAGATCGACTTGCTAGATGCCAAGTGATTAACACAGAACTTAAGATCAACAATTGCCAAAATTTAATTTGTAGGCTCGATTTAGAAAAAATCATGTTATGCCTTATCCATCATTAATTTTTGTTTGGCATAACTTCGTAATACTTCGTCTCGAAGAACCTGCCAAATTTGATTATAAATTTCGTAAAACTTTGGATGTGTTTTAATTTCTGCAACATCCCTAGGCTTTGGTAAGTCAATCAAAAAATTACCAATTGGGCGAGATCCTGGCCCAGCAGACATAACTATCACGCGATCACTCATCGCAATGGCCTCGTCTAGATCATGCGTGATAAAAAGAACTGCTTTTCCTGGCTCATCCTTCGCAGGCTGACATAAGCCAAGAACCTCATTTTCCATCAACTGCCTAGTTTGTAGGTCTAATGCAGAGAAGGGTTCATCCATTAAAATAATTTTTGGTTCAAGGGCTAAAGTCTGAGCTAAAGAAACACGTTTTTGCATACCGCCGGACAGTTGATGTGGGTAACGATCTTCAAAGCCGCCAAGACCCACCCTTTTTAACCAATCTCTAGCAATGCTGAGGGAATCTAATTTAGATCTACCTTGGTACTCTAGACCTAAGCAAACATTTTGCAAGGCACTGCGCCATGGCATTAAGGTATTCGATTGAAACATATAGCCAGCGTCTGTATTCAAACCATCTAAGTTTTTACCGAATACTTTTACAGAACCAGCACTGGGAGAAATGAGTCCAGCTGCCACATTAAGGATGGTAGATTTACCACACCCAGTTGGACCAACAATCGCTACGAATTCGTCCGCTTGCAAATCTAAAGTCACTTGTTCGATGGCAGTGTAAAAGTCTCCACTACCATCGCTAGATGGGAACTTACAAGCGATGTCCCGAATTTCAAGTGCTAGTGCAGCCATGATTTTACAATCTACTTAAATTTTTGATTTGCCTTAACAGTAAAGGTATTCGTAAAGGTTTTAGATAAATCGATCGTTTTACCAGCTAAATCTTTTTCAAAACCCATTAACATTTTATAGGCAGTATCGGGTCCATCTTTTGGCATCACCCCGTCAGGAGAAATCGCCTCTTTTACCCCACCCCATGCATCTAAATACAAAGCGCGATCACCTAATAAGTAATTTTCTGGAACAGTTTTGACAATGTCAGAGGGACCTGCGTTTTGTAGCCACTTTAACGAACGAACAATCGCATTGGCAAGCGCTTGCGTTGTATTCGGATTTTTTTCAATAAAGGCAATTGGGGCATATAAAACTGCAGCAGGCATATTGCCGCCATATACCTTTTTTGTATCCTTGAGAGTTCTGGTATCTGAGATGACTTTTAACTCACCTTTTTGAGTGAGCATGGTAATCACCGGATCCAGATTTGCCATGGCATCTAATTGACCAGATCTAAATGCAGCAACCGCACCGGCCCCTGCACCAACGCCAATCACTGAGACGTCGGTAGGTTTGAGGCCGCCCTGTGCCAAAATAAAATTGAGCATCATATTACTAGAAGAACCTGGAGCAGTAACACCAATCCGCTTTCCTTTTAAGTCTGCGATGGATTGATAATTAGGCATATTTTTGGTGGAATAACCCAACACAATTTGTGGGGCTCTTCCTTGCAAGACAAATGCTTGAATCATCTGACCTTTTGCTTGCATATTGATCGTATGTTCATAAGCACCAGAAACCACATCAGCACTACCCCCCACTAAGGCTTGGAGTGCTTTGGCTCCGCCTGGAAAATCAGAGATTTCAACGTCTAAACCTTCATCTTTAAAATACCCTAAACGCTCTGCAATAGTTAATGGCAAATAATAAAACAGGTTTTTACCACCAACGGCAATACTAATTTTGGTTTTTTCTAAATTAGCTGTATTTTTGTTTGAAGTGGCATTCACAGGACTATTCTGTGCAAAAGCACCAGCGCAAATCAAACTCAAAGAAAAAGCAAAGATACGTAGTTCTTTTTTAAAAGATAGGTTCATTCAAAATCTCCTATATCAATATTCAAGTGCTTAAAAATGTTTGGCAATCTCAGGATCAAAGGTACCATCGATTAACACAAAGAGCATTTTGCAAGGCTTACCTGAACGATTGGCCCAAGCATGGCTCGTGCCTCTTTCAACTAAAAAATCACCTTGCTGCATCAAACGCTCTTCTTTATCGAGAACTAAATGGATCTCGCCCTCTAAAACTAGAGCGTAATCGACTGACTCGGTACGATGCATCAGAGGATGACCGCCCTCTTTATAAGTTGAAGCTTTATTGGTACCCATCGCCCCAAAAGCTTCTTTTGCCCCAGAATTATCTAACTGCTTCGTCCACTCCCCTTCAGGTCCGAACTCAATAATACGAACAACAGAACCATTTTTAGGTGGCTCTAGCTGCAGTGGGGCCAAAGTTGGGTCTGTGCCATTGTCTACTTTTACAGGCATTTCATGGGTCAACCACAAATTAGTAAGATAGTAGCCAACTCGTTTAGGGTTTGTATGCACAGAAGGTGCTGGACCATCTTCCGTCACGATTGAATTTCCTTGATCATCATGACCAGTGACTATTCTTCTTACATATCCTTTTGGGTGTTCCATTGCGTCTCCATTATTGTCTGATTTGCGTCTATTAGATTATAGATTCTTTATTTTCTCAAGTTGAAATACGAAAAAGAGAATTTCTGATGCTAGGACTTGAAAAAAAATTGAAGATTACTGTAGTTCACCTCTTGAAATTTGAAATTTCAGCCTCATATCCAAATTGTTAGTATTTAATTATTTATTATTTTCTCTTATTCAGGATAAAAAATGACCGTAGCAAATAAAGAAACACTTGATTTTCAAGCAGAAATTAAACAATTACTCAAATTAATGATTCACTCTTTGTATTCAAACAAAGAGATTTTTATGCGAGAACTAATCTCAAATGCGTCTGATGCTTCCGACAAACTTCGATTTGAAGCGATTAATCAGCCTAGCTTGTATGAGTCTGATAGCGAATTAGCCATTCAAGTTGCTTTAGATCCTGTCGCAAAAACAATCTCGATTACCGACAATGGTATTGGTATGAGTCGCGATGAAGTAATCGCTAATTTAGGTACCATCGCCAAATCAGGCACCAAAGAATTCTTTTCCAAACTTTCTGGCGATCAGCAAAAAGATGCGTCCTTAATTGGTCAGTTTGGCGTTGGCTTTTACTCCGGCTTCATTGTTGCTGACCGAGTAACGGTTGAATCACGTAAAGCCGGCCTTTCGGCAGAGGACGGAGTTCGTTGGGAGTCACAAGGTGACGGTGAATTTACGATTGAACCAATCACCCGTGCAAAAAGAGGCACGACTATCATCTTGCACCTAAAACCGGAAGAAGAGGAACTCCTCTCTAGTTGGAAAATCAAATCCATCATCCGTAAATATTCAGACCATATTTCGATTCCTATTCAAATGTTTAAGGAAGATTGGAGTGATGAAGAGAAAAAACAGGTTACTTCAACTGAACTTGAAAACGTAAATGAAGCGAGTGCTCTTTGGACTAGAAATAAAAACGATATTACTGAAGAACAATATCAAGAATTCTACAAAAGCATTTCACATGATTTCGAGGCACCTCTTTGCTATTCTCACAACCGCGTTGAAGGCAGAAGCGAATTCACTCAACTCCTTTTTGTACCGAAAAAGGCGCCCTTCGATTTATGGGATAGAAGCAAAAGGAGTGGTTTAAAGTTATACGTCAAACGGGTCTTCATTATGGATGACTCTGAACAGCTCATGCCGTCCTACTTGCGCTTTGTGGCTGGAGTTATTGATTCAGCAGATTTACCCCTCAATGTATCCCGTGAAATCTTACAAGAATCTCGAGATGTAAAGTTCATCCGTGAGAGCTCGTCTAAGCGTGTCCTCAATATGTTGGATGACTTAGCGAATAGTGAAGATGAAGCAAAACGTACCCAATACCAGGATTTCTGGAACGAGTTTGGCCAAGTTCTCAAAGAAGGCACTGGAGAAGATGCTCAAAACCTAGAGAAGATTGCGGGTTTATTGCGTTTTGCAAGTACTCATAATGACTCTGATGTTCAGTCTACGTCCTTAAAAGCGTATGTAGAGCGCATGAAAGAGGGCCAAGAAAAGATTTATTATGTAACGGCTGAATCTTACCTTGCAGCTAAAAACAGTCCTCATTTAGAAATCTTTAAGAAAAAAGGGATTGAAGTTTTGTTGTTGATTGACCGCGTTGATGAATGGATGCTTTCCTATCTAACTGAGTTTGCCGGAAAGTCCCTCACTTCTGTGGCAAAAGGTGGTCTTGACCTTGGAAACTTAGCCGATGAAAAAGAAAAAGAAGAGCAAATTGAAGCGGAAAAGCAACATAGTGATCTTCTACAAAGAATGAAGAAAACATTAGAAAACAAAGCTAAAGATGTACGAATCACTCTAAGATTAACTGATTCCCCTGCTTGCCTCATTGCTGATGAAAATGAGTTATCAGGTAACTTACTCAGAATGTTAAAAGCTGCAGGCCAACAAGCGCCGGATACGAAGCCAATCTTAGAAATTAATCCAGACCATCCTTTAGTCAAAAAAATCGAATCTGCTAAAGATCATTTTGATGATTGGACGCATATTTTATTTGATCAAGCCTTACTTGCAGAAGGTGGACACATTGAAGACCCTGCTAGTTTTGTAAAACGAATTAATCAAATGTTACTAGCTTAATTTAGCTTTACTAAAAATTAAAATAGGCCTTTAAAAAAGGCCTATTTTTTTGCTCTTCAAGTTTGTACTATTCCACTTTAATATTGGCTGCTTTGACTACTGAGCGGTACTTAGCAAGATCTACTTTAATTTGTTCTTCAAATTGCTCTGGAGTCTCTGGCGTGGCGACGATACCCATTTCTTCTAAACGATCTCGGCCCTCTTTAGAACTTAATATCTCATTGAGTGCGGTATTTAGTTTTTGAATGATTGGTTTAGGTGTTCCAGCAGGAGCAAGTAGTCCAACCCAAGAACTCACTTCAAAGTTAGGCACGCCACTTTCAATAAAAGTTGGCACGTTTGGTAGGGACGGAGCTCTCGTTTTACTCGATACCGCGATGGGCGTTAAGCGGTTCGTATTGACATATTGCGCAGCACCCGCAACAGCGGTATAGACCAAAGGAATACTGCCGCCAAGCACATCAATCAAAGCCTGCCCGCCCCCTTTATATGGAATATGGATTAGATTGGCACCCGTCTTTTGCTTGAATAACTCACCAGCAATATGTGGGGTTCCACCTGTTCCAGAAGTGCCATAAGATAAACCATTCGGATCTTTTTTAGAAATCTGAATCACGTCAGTTAAGGTTTTACCTGGGAAATTATTATTGGCAACTAAGATTAATACTGCATCACCAATTTTTCCAACCGGAGCAAAATCTTTTACTGAGTCAAAGGGAATTTTTGCAAAGACGTTAGGGTTAATTACTAGCGTTCCATCAAAACCAAGTACCAAAGTGTAACCGTCTGGGTCGGCCTGAGCGACAAGGCCTGTACCAATGTTTCCGGAGGCACCAGTTCGGTTCTCTACAATCACAGACTGTCCTAATTTTTTAGATAATTGATCAGCAATATATCTGCCACTAGTATCAGTAACCCCAGCGGGTGCGAAGGGAATGATTAAACGAATTGATTTATTGGGATAGGTATTTTTTGAAGTCTGGGCATGAGACGACTGCAATCCAAAACATAAAAAACTAAAAAATGTAAATATCCCTACTATCCACTGATGCATGAAATTTCTGTTTTTCAAATGACGCTCCTTTAGATCTTTCTTTTAGGTCTTTCTTTTAAATCTCTCATACTACTCAGCATACTTTTTTTCAAAATCCCAAACTTCTTGAAATCCCATCAATTTTGATAACTCATTAAATTCATATAACTGATTGGCCATGTGCACTGAAGATCCTTGTGCTTTAAATCCAGCATAAACCTGTTGCATTGCCTTGACACTAGCCAGCATGGCTGTGACTGGGAAAATAGCTAACTGGTATCCAATTGCTTGTAATTCATCTCTAGAAAGTACAGGCGTTTTTCCGGTATCCACCATATTAGCAACTACTGGTAAATCAAACTGTTTACCAATCATTTGCATTTCTTCTCTCGATTCAGGGGATTCAATAAATAAAATATCAGCCCCTGCTTTTGCATAAGCTTCACCACGTTTTAAAGCCTCATCAATCCCGAGCGATGTTCTCGCATCAGTTCTTGCAATAATCAGAAAGTTCGCATCAGAGCGACTATCACTAGCTACCTGAATTTTTTTGACCATATCGTTCATTGGAATAACTCGTCGACTCGGAGTATGGCCGCATTTTTTAGGAAACTCTTGATCTTCCAACTGAATGGCGACTACCCCAGCATTCTCATAGCCACGAATAGTATGTTGAATATTGAGTAAACCTCCATAGCCGGTGTCACCGTCCGCAATCAATGGCGTTTTGGCCATTGCCGCCATCATCTGTACCTTCTCGAGCATTTGCGTATAGGAAGCAAGGCCGGCATCAGGCAATCCTAAAGAGGATGCAACAGTGCCATATCCAGTCATATAGAGTGCCTCAAAGCCAAAGCTATCAGCCAAACGTAAAGAAACCATATCATGCACTCCAGGGGCTATGATGATTTCAGGTTTAGCTAACCTCTTTTTAAACTGCTCACGCAATTGATCAATCTTTAATCTACTATTCATTTTTTCGATGCATCCGTATTTAATCAAGCTTTAATTTGCTTTTGTTGACACTAGGTACCCATAAATTAATTTGTGAAATTAAAAACTTGTCTTGTTCATTTTGAGCCACATTTAATACTCGACCACCGTCTTTTTCGACTTGTAAAATAAACTCTGGGTCTTTATTAATTTGTGCCATTGCTTCTCTTAATTTAGCAATGACTGCAGGGGGAGTTCCCGCAGGAGCAAAAATACCAAACCAACTCTCCCCAGTAAATTTCGTCAGATTGGATTCATTAATAGTCGGTATTTCAGGTAAAAAAACAGAGCGACTTTCACCAGATGTGGAGAGGCCTTTTAATTTTCCGGACTGAACATATGCTTTTACCGCTGAGATATTATCGAAAATCACATCTAGACGGCCGGCCATCATTTCTTGATAAGCTGGCGGTGCGCCTTTAAATGGGACATGGACTAAGTCCAATCCTAAATTAGTAGTAAGAACATGCGCCCAAACGTGTTGTAAAGTGCCAATCCCAGCAGAGCCATAAGACAGTTGACCTGGTCTTTCTTTGGCATAACGGACAAACTCTGGAAAATCCTTCACCGGTAAGTCAGATCTCACCGTAAACACAAAAGGATAAGAAGATACATAACCCACGGGAATAAAATCTTTGGCAGGATCATAGGACAAATTTTTCATTAAGGCTTTATTCATAACCATGTTGAATAAGCCACCAACTAACAGGGTATATCCGTCAGGTGTCGCCTTTGCCACAAAATCCGTACCAATCAATGATCCTGCTCCAGCCTTATTTTCAACAAAAGCGGATTGATGTAGGATCTCACCTAATCTCTGAGCAACTTTACGCCCAATGATGTCAGTCCCTCCGCCAGGTGCTATCGGGACAATCATTTTTATAGCTCGACTGGGGTAATCGCTCGATTGCGCAAAAGAGTGACCTGAGATGCTTCCCAACAACAGTAAAGCGCCTAACAGTTTTAAGAACAGTATGTTTTTCTGCCAATTTTTCACGTTGTCTCCGTTTACTAATTCATATTTTCATTAATTTTAATATGCCTTTAATTTAGCATAAGGACGGATTTAAAAGGATTTTTCTTGTACAAAGTATGTTATCTTTTAAGCAAATAATAACGGGGAATTCTTATGCTGACACGTCGTCAATTTGTGCAAATTGCTACTTTGAGTATGGGGACTTATTTTCAGTCATTGCAAGCCCAAGCCATCAAATCAGAGAACGCCAAAATTATTGTTGGTTTTGCCCCAGGCGGCACAGCTGATATCGTGGCCAGAAGAGTTTCTGAAAAGTTAAATGGTCATTATGCAAACAATGTCGTTTGCGAAAACAAGACTGGCGCAGGTGGTCAAATCGCCGTCCAATTTGTAAAGAATGCTGTGGCGGATGGGTCAACTATTTTGCTTACCCCCATGTCAATGTTAGGTATTTATCCCCATACTTATAAAAAATTACCTTATGACTCTTTGCTTGATATCGTGGCAGTCAGTGGCGCAGCTAAATTTGATTACGCACTCGCAATAGGTCCACAAGTGCCTGACAGCGTAAAAAATATTGCGGATTTTATGAGCTGGTGCAAAGCCAACCCCAAACTTGCCAACTTTGGCTCTCCAGCATCTGGCTCATCGCCTCATTTCATAGGCCATTTGATTGGAAAATCAAGTGATGTTGATCTTCGACATATAGCCTATAGAGGGACGCAGCCAGCCATTTTAGAGTTGATTAGTGGTCAAATAGCAGCTGTCGTTGGTCCTACCGGTGAATTTACGCAGTACACCAAGTCAGGCAAATGTCGACTACTGGGAACTAGCGATAGTCAGCGCAACCCTTTTACGCCGAATATTCCGACTTTGAAGGAGCAGGGTTTTAAAGACTTCAACTTTTCTGAATGGTATGGATTTTTCTTACCTGCTGGCAGTTCAAAAGAAACGATTCAAAGACTAAACACTCAAATTCAGGCTGTTTTAAATGACAAAGATTTTGTGAACGGATTAGCAGTTTCTTATCTGACGCCCTATCCAACCACTCCCAATGAATTAGCGCAAGAATTAAAAAATGACTCTGCTAAATGGAAAAAAATTGTCGCTGAAATTGGCTTTACTCCAGAAGACTAAACTGTAGGTCCCTTTTTTTAGGATGCCTTAAGAATCACTTTCTGAACTAACCCAAATGTTATGATACTTCTTAGAAAATACAAAACGATCTAATAAACTATCGATTCTGAGACTAAATATGATTAAAACTGCTGACTCTAGTGCCCTGAAGCACCTCAAAATTTTAGACTTAACGAGAGTGAGGGCTGGCCCTACCTGCGTACGTTTTTTTGCTGATTTTGGTGCAGAAGTTTTGAAAGTTGAATCGCCCGACGGCGTTGAAGCTAATGAAGGCGTTATTGGTGCAAGAGACAACTACGATAACCTTAATTTACACCGTAATAAGCGCTCATTGACCCTTAATTTTAAAGAGCCTGAAGGTCTTGAAATTTTGTACAAACTCGTCAAAGATGCCGATGTTGTGGTGGAGAACTTTCGACCGGATGTCAAACATCGGTTAAAAATTGATTACGAAACGCTTTCTAAAATAAATCCCAGAATCATCATGGGAAGTATTTCTGGCTTTGGACAAGATGGTCCCTACGCAAATCGGGCTGGCTTTGATCAAATTGCGCAAGGTATGGGTGGCTTAATGTCCATTACCGGTATCCCAGGGCAAGGTCCTGTGCGGGCAGGCATTGCAGTTTCTGATTCAACCGCCGGTAATTACGCCGCAATTGGCATCTTGATCGCCTTGCTTGAACGCGAGCAATCAGGTAAAGGGCAATGGGTGCAATCAAACCTCTTGCAATCAATGATTGGACTGTGTGATTTCCAAGCTGCTAGATACTTAGTGGATCAAGATATTCCTCCGCAAGCAGGGAACGACCACCCCTTCTCTACTCCCATGGGCGTTTATCAATCTGCTGACGGGTACTTTAACTTAGGAGCCTCAGGTAATGGCCAATACTACGCCCTCTGTGATGTATTAAGTCGCCCTGATTTAAGAGATGACCCTGAATTACAAACACTTAAGGGAAGAACCTCAAGAAGAGAGTTTGTCAACAACGAACTAAATAAAGAGTTTGTTAAACAAACGACCACTTATTGGATTGACAAACTGAACGAAAAAAGCATTCCATGCGGTCCAATCTATAATATGGCCGAGGTATTTGAAGATGCACAAGTTGCGCATTTAGGCGTTGCAGTCAAGGTAACGGATCCAAATCGCGGTCCAATCGAGTTAGTAGCAACACCCGTTAAATTATCAAGAACTCCAGCAGCAATCAGTTTTACTTTACATGCTAAAGGAGCTGATAATTTAGAATTACTAAAGTCACTTGGCTATAGCGAAGATGATATTAAAAAACTTCAAGAGAAAAAGGTTATTTAAAACATGTCAGAAGAACAAATAAACGTTGGTGTATTAGATCATTACATTGCAAACCGAGTTGGTTACATTGTTTTTAACAATCAGTCAAAATTTAATGCCGTTAATTACGACATGTGGTGCGCCCTGCCAAAAATCATTGACTCATTTGTCAAAAATGATGAAGTACGCTTAATTGTGATCACAGGTGCTGGGGAAAAAGCATTCATCTCTGGAGCGGATATTTCTCAATTTGCAACCAAACGTACAGGGGACGCTGCAGCTGAATACAATAAAGCAACTGATGCTGGCTATTTAGCCGTTGTCAACTGCCCAAAACCTACCATCGCTAAAATCAAAGGCGTTTGTATGGGGGGCGGTTTAGGACTAGCCCTCAATTGTGATATTCGTATTTGTGCCGACAATGCTAAGTTCAGAATGCCCGCAGCCAGATTAGGCTTAGGCTATTCAATGGACGGTCTCAAGCGTTTTGTCGAAATCGTAGGGACGGCCAATACTGCTGATTTATTTTTTAGTGCCCGAATCTTTGATGGTCAAGAAGCACAACGCATTGGCTTAGTTAAACAAGTCATCTCTGTCAATGATTTTGAAGAGCAATTTAATCAGTACATTGAGTTGGTTGCGATTAATGCACCGATTACAATTGCTGCGGCTAAACAAACCTTGATTGAACTACGTAAAGCAACTTCTGAGCAAAATGCTGAACTCGTTAAATCGATGGTGGATGCGTGTTTTGCGAGCGAAGACTATCAGGAGGGACGCAAGGCTTTCATGGAAAAACGGATCCCCAATTTCCAAGGAAAATAATCTGCTCTAAAAATCCAAAAGGCTCTTCGTTTTTTACGAAGAGCCTTTTTCTTTAGTACCTTTGAATCTTGGTTCTAAGCAGATTCTAATTAACTCATGATCCCAATTTGCCAAGGAACAAACTCGTAATCTCCAAGACCTAAAACCTCGCTCTTGGACTGCTCTCCAGAAGCAACTTTTAGGAATAGTTCGAAGATTTTTTGACCCATTTCTTGTAAAGTAGCGGTCCCGTCTAAAATTTCTCCACAGTTAATATCCATATCATCCGTCAAACGATGATACATCGGGGAGTTGGTCGCAAGCTTGATACATGGTGCAGGTTTGGAGCCAAACATTGATCCACGACCCGTTGTAAAGGCCACTAAATTAGCACCACCAGCAATTTGTCCCGTTGCTGAAACCGGATCAAAGCCAGGTGTATCCATAAATACAAAACCCTTAGCTGTTACCGGCTCAGCATATTTATAAACTGCCATTAGAGGTCCTGTACCGCCCTTCATGGAAGAACCGAGTGACTTTTCAAAAATATTAGCTAAACCTCCGACTTGATTACCTGGGCTTACCTGTCCATTAATTTGCACATCTCGTCCAACTGAATACTCGTCTTTCCACCAACGAATTCTTTCAATTAATTTTTCACCGATTTCACGGCTTGCCGCTCTACGGGTTAAGGTATGTTCTACACCATAAATTTCTGGTGTTTCTGACAAAATACCAGTGCCACCATGACGTGCGAGGATATCAATCGCCGCTCCAAGTGCCGGATTCGCAGTAATGGAAGAAAATCCATCTGAGCCACCACACTGCAGTCCTACCGTTAAATGAGCGGCACTTACCGTTTCGCGTTTGACATCATTGGCTTTTGCTAACAGTGCTTTGACTGCTTCAATCCCCGCTTGAATGGTTTTAGTCGTTCCGCCAGACTCTTGCATAATAAAGGTATGGAGGTTGGAGCCCTCAGTCAGATTTTCCTGCTCCATTAAGCCTTTTAATTGATTACGCTCACAACCTAATCCAATAATCAGGGCAGCAGCCAAGTTGGGATGGGTAGCATAACCCGCCATCGTTCGACGCAATAACTGCATTGGCTCACCCGTCATTTCCATACCGCAACCAATCGAATGACTAAAGGCAACTACGCCGTCCACATTTGGGAAGTCTTTGAGGCGCTCTGGAGTAAACCAATCAGCAATCTTATTCACGACCGTTGCCGAGCAATTAACTGTTGACAGAATACCAATAAAATTTCGAGTGCCGACACGACCATTAGCGCGCACATATCCTTGAAAAGTGGCCCTTTCATTTTCTGGAATCATTTCGACGGGTTTAAATTCGCTTGCGTGGGCATAGTCACGATCAAACTCACGAAACTCCGTGTTATGGCTATGAACCATATAACCAGGTTCAATATCCGTATTAGCAAAACCAACTGTGACTGCATACTTGAGAATTGGCTCACCCTTGAGAATTTTTCTGGAAGCTATCTTATAACCGGCAGGTACCTGGCTTTTACAGACCATATTTTCACTGGGAACATCAGTGCCAATCGTCATATCAACTCTTGCAACAACAATATTATCGTTTGGGTGCAAGCGAATAATGGAACCACTTAATTTTTTTTGGGATGTTTCAATCATGTTGATTTATCTCTTTAATCTTTTTTAATTTATTTGAAAATACAATATGACTATTTTACCCACAACGGCTGTAGTGTTTTAAATTCAGGCAGAGAACAAAACGATATAGGCAAACTCCTAACTACTCGACAGGTGGGGCTTCGTAACCAGGAATTTGGGACACATCAATGAAATCAATTTGCTCAGGTTTTAAAAATTTCTTGGCATATTGCTCATAGACTTTGCCCCAAACAAACACATTAAAAATATCCGGATCAAGGTGTTTATCTAGTTTCATTTTCCCCAGAATCATCAAAGCCTCACTTAATTTTTTGCCTTTTTTATAAGGTCGGTCTGATGCTGTTAAGGCTTCAAAGACATCAGCAATCGCCATACATCTTGCTTGAACAGACATTTGATCGCGCGTTAGCCCTTTAGGGTAGCCTCGACCATCCATTCTTTCATGATGCCCTCCCGCGTACTCGGGAACGCGTTCTAGATGTTTAGGCCAAGTTAAGTTTTCCAGCATTTCAATCGTCACCTCGATGTGATGATTAATGATTTTTCGATCCATTACATTTAATGTGCCGGAACGGATTGATAAATTTTCAACTTCTTCTGCTGTAATAAAATCATGGGAGTTATTGAGATAATCTTCCCATTGATGAGATTTAGCAATCTGATTGATACGACGAATCGAGAGATCACTCAGCCACTCTGAACCAACATTACTCTCTTTCAAAAATTGCATGTCATCAATTAATTGATGCTCCATTTTTTTCCAATCCTCTTCGGAGCATTTCCCTTTTAAAAATGCAATCTCTAAATCACGTCGAATAATTTCTAAACGTAATTCCAAGATGCCGATTCGATCATAGATTTTTTCTAGCTTCGTTGCTTTATCCACAATATGGACTGGCGTAGAGACCTTGCCACAATCATGTATGAGACCAGCAATAAGTAACTCATACCGATCGGCATCAGTCATTTTGAAATCCTTCAGCGGCCCTTTATCGTTATTATTTACCGCATCAGCAATCATGCTGGTTAATTCTGGAACGCGACGACAGTGCGCCCCTGTATACGGTGACTTATCATCAATAGCACCGTTAATCAAATCAATAAATTCTCTAAATAAGTTTTCTAAACGGAACATTAGTAAGCGATTACTAAAGGCGATGGCTGCTTGGGAAGCTAAGGCTTCAAGTACTTCCTCATCATCAGCTGTAAAAGGGATAATTTGATTCGTTTCTGAATCAAGAGCATTAATTAATTGCAATACACCAATAATCTCACCTTCATGATCCTGCATGGGAGTTGTCAAAAAAGAAATTGATTTATACCCTTTTAGTTCATCAGCTTGACTCGGAGAAACCATGTCAAAGTGAAGCTCCTTATAGGCATTAGGAACATTAATCGTTCTATTTTCATGAACAGCCTGGGTCGCCTCAATGAAAAAATTAGGCGAACCATCACTGTGATAAAGGGGTTTGTTTGGTATTTCAATCGTTTTACCAGAAGTACCCCCTTCTTGAATATTAAGACTTTTTACAATCAGAATCTCACATTGCAACTCCTGTTCCTGGGACATCAGATACAGAGTGCCGCTATCACAATTAGTAATATCGATGGCTGATATTAAAATTTCCTCTAACAAGCTTTCAAGATTTTTTTGACTCGATAGCGCAATACCGACATGAACTAATTTATGGAAGTTAGTAACAAAATTATTCACTGAGCTCATGCATGGGTCCTGTTGAATTTGTAGCTGGGTTTCAGCAAACATTTCTGCTTGCTTGTTAAATGATGAAATATGAAGTTATTAGCCGCAAAAATTAAAGCGCAATAACTCATTAAAATTATATTTTCCTAAGGTCCTTATCGGAAAAAAGGGGTTCTATTTCAATATTATATGAAAAGTATCCCCAATTTAGATAATTAGTGTCATAAAAATTCATTAAAATTGAACATTCAAAAAAATTTCTTTTAAACCAATCACTACAGTGATTGTTTTAGAACACTACCTCAAAAGAATTTATTATTTTATTATGCGTCAAATTGTTGTAATTTTCATTTTATTGATCATTGGCAATGAGAGCTTTGCTCAAACCAATTCAATATTAGATGCATACTTAAAAAATAAAGCAAATGCTTTTTTAACGGTAAATGGCTTGACATTGACCCCTGATGTGACCACGGGCTCCATTTCGATTTCAGACACAAAAACTCAAAACCCTAATTTACAAATGACTTCCCTCGGGGGAGGCGGCACTCTTTCTCCTAGTTTTCCTTTATATGTTGAAGGCACGCTAGCCTTGAATCGATACGATCCATCCTTTGTGAATAGTGCAGGAGGTGTTGCTCAGCTGATTCCTGTTAAGTGGAATAGTATTTCAGGTACTGGTGGGATTGGCTGGGATTTCCAACTGATGGATAAGCTGAAGTTTAGACCAATGGCCAACCTTTCTCTAGGACACGTAGAAAGCGACTTATCCATTTTATCTAGACTGATTCAATATAAATTAGGGAAAGATTTTGATTTTCTAGATGGTGGTAGGCTCAATTCTTATGGCTTAGGCGGCTCTATCATGTTGGATTATGAAGACTATCGTCCTGAAGAAGAGATTGATATCGAACTGCGTTACACCAATATTAACTTAACGAGTTTTAATAGTAATGCCGTGGTCATGGGTAATTTAGACGCCCAATCAATTAGTCTATGGGCTAGACGCAGAGTTCCTTTGGGCTATCAGGTGTGGGGGATGCCCTTCAGATCCGTTACAGAATTTTCACATAACGAATTTCTTGGTGATATGCGCGGCGCTCTTGGTTTTAACTTTCTGACTTCTTTGGGGGCTGGACTTGAACTGGATATCGAACAAAAAGCGATATTTTTTACTCGCGCCAGAATGATGTTACGTTACGTATTTGGTGAAAATGTCCAAGGCTGGTCACTGGGTTTTGCAGCTAGCTTTTAGCTGGGGGTAATTCCTGCAGCCTTAACCACCTTACTCCATCGATCAATCTCTGATCGAATAAAATTAGCAAACTCTTCTGGCGAATCTAACTCGACATTTGCTCCCGATTTTTTTACTTCCTCTCGCGCTGCAGCAGGTCCAAAAGTATCTTGAACACCCTTATTTAAAATAGCAATAATCTCTTTGGGAGTTCCAGCTTTTGCCACGACACCATACCACTGGGTTGCTTCAAAGCCCTTCAATTCTGGAATGCCAGACTCAGCAATTGTTGGTAATTTAGGTAAAGAGTCAATTCGTTTGCTACTAGAGACCGCAATTGGATTTACTTTTTCAGCCTCTATAAAGGGCATTAATGGAGGGGATCCTGTCATGATCATATCCACCTGCCCACCAATGACATCCGTTACAGCGGGTGAGGTTCCTTTATAAGGGATATGAATTACATCAATCCCGGTTTGTAATTTAAAGTACTCCATCGCAATATGCGCAGCACTCCCGTTTCCGCCGGAACTGTACGATAACTTACCGGGACGTGCTTTGGCATATTGAATTAATTCCGCAACTGTTTTAACAGGAATTTTCGAGTTCACAACAAGCACGTTAGTAACTTGAGCTATTTTAGAAATTGGGGCAATATCTTTACGTGGGTCATAAGATAAGTTTTTAAACAAAGGCACGTTCACCGCTAAATTACCGATATTCCCCAAATAAATCGTGTAGCCATCGGCAGGAGCTTTGAGCATTACGTCCATCGCAATTTGACCACTAGCACCTGGCTTGTTTTCAATAATGACGGGTTGCTTGTAAATTTCGGTTAGTTTATTACCCAACATTCTTGCAAAAATATCTGTCGATCCACCTGGCGTATAGGGCACTAATAAGCGAATGGGTTTATTAGGATATGTATTTTGGCTCAATCCAGTCGCAGCGTATGTCAGCATTAAAATGGGGATTAATTTCTGGAAGATATTTTTTATCATGGTGCTTAAACGATTTAATTGAAATCTCATGATAAAGGTTCAAAAAAATATTACAAGAGGGCAATCCCTTTACTAAGGACTTAACAAATAAGTTTCCTGATTTTGAATGTTTAATGAATCAGCAACCGATACAAAATGATTGCGGTTCTTTCCTTTAGAGACTTGACTGGATGTGGTTTCGAACAATCGGATAGATATACTTTTCCCAACGTTTGCCATTAAAAACACCATAATGACCTACCCCTGCTTGGAGATGATGTGACTTACGGTAAGCGGGTAGTAAGGCACAGAGATCTTGTGCGGCTAGGGTTTGACCAATTCCACAAATATCATCTCTCTCGCCCTCAATCGTTAATAAAAAAGGTTTCTTAATTGCTCTTAGATTAACAATACGGCCTTGGCATTCCAAGATACCTTTAGGTAATTCAGTTTTTTGAAATATTTTTTCTACGGTTTCTAGATAAAAATTCTCCGATAAGTCCATTACGGCGAAATACTCTTCATAAAAATCAGCAATTACTTGGGCTTCTTCATTTTTACCTTGAACGCGAAGTTTGTAGAGTTTTTTAAAGGTTTCTTGATGACGGTTGAGATTCATATTCATAAATGCTGTCAGTTGTGTCACACCTGGATAGACTCGACGACCTTTACCTAAACATTGATAAGGAACACTCTCAATCAACTTATTTTTAAACCAGGTGATAGGTTTTTGGATAGCTAATTGATTTACCTTCGTTGGGTTCATTCGAACATCAATCGGACCTGCCATGAGAATCAAAGAAGCAGGTGTTAACGCACTTCGATCTTCCGACAATATTGCAGTTGCAACGAGTGCAGCTACGGTAGGCTGACAAACTGCCATTAAATGGGTATCCTCCCCGATAAATCCTAAAAATTGAATGATGTGATCAACATAACTATCAAAATTAAAGTCCCCATCTACCAGTGGTACTTCTCTAATATTTATCCAATCAGTAATGTATACCTCATGATCTTTTAAAAGAGTTTTCAAAGTCCCTTTTAGAAGCGTTGCAAAGTGCCCTGACATCGGCGTGACAAGTAAAACTTTTGGCTCACCGACTACTCCTTCTTTTTTAAAATGTAATAAATTACAAAAAGCAGTCTTGACAGCAAGATGTTCTTCAATTTTTTTTTCATTTTCGTCGGAATCGAAAATAAATTGAATATTAAATTCAGGACGGTTATGAGTAAACCCCATTAGTGATATTTGTTCATTAATGGCTTTAATATTTTGTAAAGACTTAGGAATAAACCTATCAAAATAATGATCTAATGCGTTGTTTTGTTCTTTGGCGGCCCATCTCAATGGGTCTACGAAATTAGCAAAATTTTGATAGGTTTGATACATCATATAGTTGTCCTAATTTTTACCACGGCGTAACTGGAGGAACATCGCATGGGCCTTCAGTTGGAATTGAGCTGAAATCTGCTGGTCCTACAATTTCTAAATACTCCATATCAGGCGAGTAATCAAATAAATAATGCACAATGCCAGGGGCTTGGTGAACACAATCGCCAGCAGACACCAAGGTGACTTTATCTTCATACATGAACTTGGCCCAGCCTTTCATCATAATTACGATTTGAAAATCCGCCACATGGTAGTGCCAACCCGTACCATCCTTAGGGGGCAAATTAGCTTTGACAAGATGAGCGATCACTTTGCCCTGTGTCGCCTTAGCCACCCCTAAATCTCGATATAAAAAAAAGTCGCGTAAACCGTCTGGCAGGTACTTTGTATCGCCTGGTTTATTATGAGAAAAATCTGTTGTTTTTTCAAAAGCAGTAATGTTATTCATGATTAAAACTCCACGTCTAGTTCTTCAATGTCATCGGGTTCTTGAAGGGCGCCCATCACCCATTCCTGCATCTGCGGCATCCCTAAAATCGTATTACTGTACTGCAGACACTTCCCTGACAATGGAATATTGTAGGTTTGGAATCTTGTCACAACAGGTGCAAACATTGCATCTGCGATGGTTGGATTTTTACCAAATAAGAAGGGGCCCTTATACAAGGTTAGACATTCCTCCCAAATGCTAAAAATACGTTGAATATCTTGCTGGGCTTTTGACCATACTTTAAAGTTTGACAATTTCACTTTTAAGTTCATCGGTAATGAAGCACGAAGAGAAGCAAAGCCAGAATGCATTTCACCTGAAATCGATCGACAATGAACTCTTTGCTTCATATTAATTGGCAGTAACTTTGCCTGAGGACATATTTCATTGAGATACTCACCGATTGCTAAGGTATCCCAAATCTTTAAGCCTTGATGATCTAACCTTGGGACAAGAATGGACGGAGATAGTAACAAAAGTTCTGCACGATTTTCTATGCTATCTGATTGAACTTGTACTTCCTCAAAAGATAAGCCTGATAACTTCACCATTAACCAACCTCTTAGTGACCATGAAGAATAGTTCTTACTACTAATTGTTAAGGTTGTTTTATTTGTCTTCGTTGCCATAATTTCCACCGATTTAATTAGACATATAACAATTACAGTCTAGTAGTGAAAAATTGAGCCCAAAAAAGATAAGCACTTGATGAGTGCAAAATAAGAAAGAATATCTAACAATAAGTTAACTTTTGGGGAATGTTAAAAATAATTTTTATTTTAAAGCTAATTTTAGAAAAATTAGTCGTGCACCAAAGGATTCCAACAAGCAACTTGCGTTTGCTCTATAAGCAATAAATCCGGAGCAACGAGTTCACATTGTTTATTTAAGTAGGAACACCGTTTAGCAAATGAGCAACCCTTGATATTCTCTCCCACATGAGGGGGAGATCCTGGGATTGCTAACAATGACTTACCCTTCGATTCAAAGGTAACAACGGAATTAAAAAGTCCCTCAGTATAGGGATGAAACGGACTTGCTAAGATTGTGTTCAGTTGTGCTTTCTCAACAATTTTGCCCGCATACATGACAGCAATTTGGTCTGCTAACTCTGTAGCCGCACCAATATCATGCGTTACAAAAATGAGGGCCATATTTAATTCTTTTTGTAACTCTTTTAGCAACAATAAAATTTGCATTTGCACTGTTGCATCTAGTGCCGTAGTGGGTTCGTCGGCTAACAGAATTTTGGGGTGGCAAGCAAGTGCTAAAGCAATCATAGCTCTTTGGCGCATACCTCCGGAAAGTTCATGTGGATATGCCTTAAAGCGCTGCTTAGCTTGAGGAATTTTAACCATATCCAATAAATCAAGAGCACGTTTTTGGGCATCTTGATAAGAAATAGATTCATGGGCTCTAATCATTTCGACAATTTGATATCCGATGGTGTAAACCGGATCAAAAGCTGCACCTGATTCTTGAAAAACCATTGATACAGCTTTACCGCGATAGTCATTCAATTCTTTTTTATTGAATTCGAGGACGTTTTTTCCTTCAAAAAGAATCTCTCCAGAAATAGCAGTACTTCTTTCCTCATACAGTCTCAATAAAGCTCTGAGTGTAACGCTTTTGCCAGAGCCAGATTCTCCCAGCAAAACGAGTGACTGCTTCTCATGTAGCTCAAAACTTAAACCATTTAATACTCTCGTCAGTTTTTGATCTTTAAGAAAATCTAAATGAAGTTGATGAACTTTTAACAGGGGTATATTTTTCATCGATATCACTCCTTACCTTGTTCAGGATGAGCTAAGTGGCAGGCAACCCAATAATCTTGATGGGGATTAACAGCCTGCAAGACAGGTTCCTTTAGACAAACTTCTTGAGCCTGCGGACATCGTGTTCTAAATTTGCAACCACTTGGTAAATGAATTGGATTAGGTGGATCTCCTGACAAAATAATTTTTTCCACACCATTGATTTTTTTATATTCAGGTACCGAGGAGAATAATGCTTTTGTGTAGGGATGCCTTGGCTTTTCAAATATTTTATCGGAAGGCCCATATTCGACAATTTGTCCCAGATACATGACAATCAATCGGTCACTAATGTAATTGACAACCTGTAAATCATGGGAGATAAATAAAAAAGTCAGCTTACTTTCTTTTTTTAACTCAATCAATAAATTTAAAATTTGTGCTTGGACTGATTTATCTAATGCCGCGACTGACTCGTCAAGAATTAGCATCTTGGGATTGAAAGCTAAAGCTCGAGCAATGTTCACTCGTTGACGTTGTCCACCAGAGAGTTCACTTGGATAGCGATTACCGAATTGATTCGCATCAAGACCAACTCGACTCAGTAATTGAATCGCTAATTGCCTAGCATCTTCATGACTCATACCGTGCATTGTTGGACCGAAGGCAATTGCTTCTTCAATCGTAAGTCTAGGATTTAAAGAAGAATAAGAATCCTGAAAAACCATTTGTAAATTTTTTTTCAGATTTTTGAGCGAAATTCCACGAATTTCATTAACCCCTTGACCATCAAAAATTAAATTTCCTGCATCATGTTTTAATAAGCCAGA